>Ga0209514_10003323_pt1 | contig 23227 bp, 18 predicted proteins | sample Subgrocontami58m_FD_187452 | JGI IMG/M metagenome (GOLD analysis project Ga0209514, IMG submission 187452) | Subsurface groundwater microbial communities from S. Glens Falls, New York, USA - GMW37 contaminated, 5.8 m (SPAdes) (version 3) | ecosystem: Environmental > Aquatic > Deep subsurface >...
GCCCTTCCCCGGTCGCGATCAGCCCTTCCCCGGTCGCGATCAGCCCTTCCCGGCCGCGATCAGCCCTTCCCGGTCGCGATCAGCCTTTCCCGGTCGCGATCAGCCCTTCCCCGGTCGCGATCAGCCCTTCCCCGGTCGCGATCAGCCCCTCCCCGGTCGCCGTCGAGTAAGCCCCGACGGATTCCGTCGGTGCCGGGCCAGCGTCAAGTGCCGCCGGAAGCTGGGCAATAGCGGACGCTTCGGCGGCGCGAGGGCGTCTCTCAGGGATTCGGACAACGATTGCAGCCGGTGTCAAATCCAAGGCTGCTGCACCTCCGCATGCTGCGGCGGGATGGTTGGTTGCAACCCCGCGAGGTTCATTGGTTGCCATGGGAGCTGCGTGGCGCGCAGGAGAGGCCGGCGGGCGGTCCGCAGGTGACCGCGACCGGGCGACCGGGCGGAGCTGATTTTTCATGGGCCGGCTGCGGCGGCGTGATAACATCCGGCCTTCCGGGGTGGTTGCCCATTCCGACTGGCGGGAAGCCGGTCGGGATCGGTGTGGCGGCGTCTGGCGTCCGGCGTCCCGTGATGCACCCGGCACGCACGCACCGCGGTCAAGGTATTCGCGTGGTCTCTCGGTTTGCCGGCACGCAGGGTCGATCCCCCGCGCGCGCCGGGCGGAGCGGTCGCGGTGCTCGCCTCGGCATTCGACGTCATTTCGGGTTACCTGGAAGAGTTCACCTACCTCGGCATCTTCGTCATCCTCTTCCTCTGCGGCCTCGGCCTGCCCATCCCCGAAGAGCTCACCATCGTCGCCTCGGGGTACATCTCCTACCTCGGTCTCGCCAAGTGGCAGCTCGCGGCCCTCGTCTGCATCGCCGCCATCGTCAGCGGGGACCTGGTCACGTATTCGATCGGGCGCTTCTACGGCATGGGGGTGCTGCGGTCACGGTTCTTCCGCAAGCTCCTCAGCGAAAAGCACCTCCAGAAGGTGAACCGCTATTTCTCGAAGTACGGCGCGAAGACCGTCTTCTTCTGTCGCTTCTTTGCCGGTGTGCGCTTTTGCGCCTATTTCGTCGCCGGCACGGCGCGCGTGCCCGTGCTGACCTTCGTGATCATGGACTTGCTCGGCGCGATGGTCGGCGTACCGATCTCGGTGTGGGTCGGATTCTACTTCGGCAAGAACATCGAGGACGGGCTCAAGTACCTGCATCGCGCGAAGTTGGCGTTCCTCGCATTCCTCGTGCTCCTGATCCTCGGGATCGTCGCCTACTACTGGCGCAAGTCGCGCCTGGCCCGCGCCAACGGCCCTCCGCCGCCGGAGGGCGCCGGGACCGAGGAAGTCACGTCAGCCAAGCCCCAGCCGCTGGCCGAGGAGAGCGTGGCGGAGTGAGTCCAGCTACGTCCCCACCGATTCGAGCGTGCGCTCGAGGATGTGGTAGGTGTCCCGCAGCGCCTGGGGCAGGACCTTGACGTCGGCGAGCACCGGCATGAAGTTGCAGTCGCCGGTCCACCGGGGGACCAGGTGGATGTGGATGTGATCGGGGACCCCCGCCCCGGCAGCCCGCCCGAGATTGATCCCGAGGTTGAATCCCTGGGGCGACATCGCCTTCTCGATCACGCCGCGCATGCGCATCGCCAGTCCGAGGAACTCGAGCGATTCCTCCGGCGTGAGGGCTTCCAGCGTGCCCTTGTGCGCGAGGGGAAGTACGAGCATGTGCCCGGGGTTGTAGGGGAACTTGTTGAGCAGCGCGAAGCAGGTCTTGCCGCGGTATAGGATCAGGTTTTTCGCATCGTCCTGGGCGGCCAGCAGCCCGCAGAAGACGCAGTCCTTGGGCTCCTGGACGGCCTTCTCGATGTACTCCATGCGCCAGGGCGCCCAGAGGTGCTCCATCGGCTGCTCCCAGAGGCCTCGTGCCACATCCGCTGCGACACCAGGCGCCGTGAGGACCCGTCAGGCTCGCAGGTCCGGGGGGGAAGAGCGGGCGATGGGACTCGAACCCACGACGTCGACCTTGGGAAGGTCGCATTCTACCACTGAATTACGCCCGCAGTTCGTCGCTACGGCGGATTATAGGCAAGCCCGCGGGGGGATGTCAAGACGCTCGCTAGCCGGGGTGCATGACCGCCAAGCAACGCTCGATCCCGAGCACGAGCACGGGCACGATCCGCAAGCGCGATGCGTCCGCCTACCCCCCGTAGTTCCAGCCCGTCGTGGCGAGCACGAGCGATTGCGCCGAGGCGTCGCTCTGCCCCGCGTCGACCACCTCCGCGATCAGCACCGCATGGTCCCCGCGCCGTACCGTGTCGACCACGCGGGCCTCCATCCAGCACGAGAATCCCTCCAGGATCGGAGCCCCGGTGACCTTGCCCGGAGCAAAGGCGTACCCGCCGATGCGCTCGGGAGTCACTTCCGTGGGCTTGATGAAGGCGGCGGCCACGTCCTTCTGGCCGGCATGCAGCAGGTGCAACGCGAAAGCACCCGCTTGGGTCGTCACGTCGTGCAGGTGCGACCCGATCCTCAGCCCCACCATGATCAGCGGCGGGTGGAAGGAAGCCTGGGACACCCAGGTCACCGTCGACGCCTCGCGGTCCCCCTGGTGGTCCGCCGCGAGTACCCAGAGGCCGTAGGTCATCTTCCGCAGCACGCTGGCCTTGATGTTCGCGTCCATCAGGCCTCTCAGCGGCTCAGCAGCGAAGCCGAGCTCTGCGCGAGGTCGAACAGCGGTACCCAGTAGATGCCGAACACCAGGATCAGACCGGCCATCACCCCCAGCAGCAGCCCGAAGCCGGGATGGAACGCGACCGTCTCGGCCGGCGCGCCTTCCTCGGGGGCGCCTTCCAGGAACATCGTCCTGATGATCTTCGCATAGTAGAAGAGCGACACCACGCTGTTCAGCATCCCCGCCAGGGCCAGCCAGTACCACTGCTGTTGGATCAGCGCCGAGAACAGGTACAGCTTCCCGATGAATCCCGCCGTGGGCGGAAGCCCGACCAGCGAGAAGAGCAGGAAGGCCATCGAGACGCCGACGTACGCGTTTTTCCAGCCCAGCCCACGGAAGGCGGACATCTCCTCGCTGCCGGTCTTTTCCGCGACCAGCACCACCACCAGGAAGGCCCCCATGTTCATCACCAGGTAGATCGCGAGGTAGAACAGGATCGCGGTCAGCCCCTCCTGGCTGAGGACGCAGCAGCCCATCAGGAGATAACCGGCATGGGCGATGCTCGAGTAGGCCATCAGCCGCTTGAGGTTCGTCTGCATCAGCGCGGCGAGGTTGCCCAGGGTCATCGTGGCCACGGAGATGATCGCCAGCACCATCGGCCACGAGGTCGCCCCGACCGCGTGCCAGGTCCCGCCCGGGTCCGGTTCGCTCATCGCCAGGTAGAAGAAGCGGATCAGCGCGCCGAATCCGGCCGCCTTCGGACCGACCGAAAGGAACGCGGTGATCGGCGTCGGCGCCCCTTCGTAGATGTCCGGACACCACATGTGGAACGGCACCGCCGCGATCTTGTAGCCGAACCCGGCGAGGATCAGCAGCACCGTGGTCGCTACCGCCGTCCGGTCGAAATTCCCCTTCGCCAGCGCGTCCCGGATTCCGCCCAGGTCGAGCGTTCCCGCCATTCCGTACAGCAGCGAGAAGCCGTAGATCATCATCCCCGAAGCGGCCGCCCCGTACACCACGTACTTGAGCGACGCCTCCGCCGAGCGCCGGTTTCCCCGGTAGAAACCCGACAGAATGTAGGACGGGATCGACACCATCTCGATCGCCAGGTAGAACATCAGCAGATTGTTCGCGGCCACGAACAGGAACATCCCCAGCACGCAGGTCAGCGTCAGCGCCAGGAACTCCGATTCCCCCTGCTTGCGGATCTCCCGCTCCGTGATCGACAGCAGCACCGTGAGCACCGCCGTCACCACGAACATCAGCTTGAAGAAGAGCGAGAACCGGTCCACCGCCAGCATGCCGGAAAAGTAGATCCCCATCCGGCCGTCGCGCATTCCGGCCATCGGGTACTGCTCGAGCGTGAACAGGAACGCCAGGAACAGCCCGCTCAGCGCCAGGCTGACCCCGAGATACGCGCTCTTCTTGCCGGGGAACACGTCCATCACGATCAGCAACACGATCGTGAAGACGAGCATGAGCTCCGGGAAAAACGCGCCCACCCCCCGTCCGATTTCCTGGGTCACCGCTCGACTCCCCTTACTTGATCACGCCCACCGTGGCGCGCACCGCTTCGAGCGACTGCGCCATCATGTTCAGGAGCGGCGTCGGGAATACGCCGATCAGGACCGTCAGTACGACGAGCGGCACCAGCGTGGTCAGCTCGCGCGCGTTCACCTCGGGCAGGTCCTGGTACTTCGGGTTCAGCGGACCCATGAAAACCCGCTGGTAGGACCAGAGGAAGTACCCCGCGGTAAGCACGATCCCCGCCGTCGCCATCACCGTCATGTAGCGGTAGGTCTCGAATGAGCCGAGGAAGACCAGCGCTTCGCCGATGAAGCCGGCCAGCCCGGGCAGGCCGAGCGAAGCCATGAACCCCACGCAGGTCACGCCGGCGAAGAGCGGCATCCGGAGCGCCAGACCGCCGAACCCGTCGATGTTCCGGTGATGGGCGCGGTCGTAGATCACACCCACCAGGAGGAACAGCATGCCCGCGATGATCCCGTGCGTGAACATCTGCATCGCCGCGCCATTCAGCCCGGCCGTCGTGTTCGCCGCCATCCCCAGCATGCAAAAGCCCATGTGGCTCACCGAGGAATACGCCACCAGCTTCTTGAGGTCCGACTGCGCCATCGAGCAGGCCGCGCCGTAGAGGATGCTGATCAGGCCCAGGCCCGCCATGATCGGCGAGAAGTCCCGCGCCGCCTCCGGCAGCATCTGGAAGTTGATCCGGAGCATCCCGTACACCCCCATCTTCAGCAGCACCCCGGCCAGGATCACGCTGACCGGCGTCGGCGCCTCGACGTGCGCGTCCGGCAGCCAGGTGTGGAACGGGAACACCGGCACCTTGATGGCAAAGCCGATGAAGAGGGCGACGAACACCACGAACCAGAAGGTCCCCCGGTAGCTCGCGCTCGCCGCCATGATCTTGACCATGTCGAACGTGTGCTGCCCGGTCACCGGATCCTTGTACTCGAAGTAAAATGCCAGGATCGCCAGCAGCAGGAGCACCGAGCCGAATAGCGTGTAGAGGAAGAACTTGATCGCCGCGTACTCCTTGCGCGGCCCGCCCCAGATCCCGATCAGGAAGTACATCGGGAGCAGCATCACTTCCCAGAACACGTAAAACAGGAAGAAGTCGAGCGAGCAGAACACGCCCGTCATTCCCGTCTCGAGCAGCAGGAAGAGCGCGAAATAGGCCTTGGTGGCCTTCTCGATCCCCCACGACGCAATCACGCAAAGGAATGAGAGCAGCGCGGTGAGCAGGACCAGCGGCGCGCTGATCCCGTCGATCCCCAGGTGGTACTCGATGTTGAACTGGGGGATCCAGTTGCCGCGCTCGACGAACTGCATCCCGGGGAGGCTCCGGTCGAAGTTCGTCCAGACCGCGATCGACAGGACCAGCGGAATCCCCGACGCCACCAGCGCCAGCCACCGGTGCAGGTTCTTGTTGGCGTTGGCGGTGATCAGGATCCCCATGGCCCCAGCCAGGGGAATGAACGTCATCAGGGTGAGCAAGTTGTTTTCCATCACGAACCCCGATCAGAAACCGGATCGCCTGGCCCGGAACACTGGCCCCCCTGGCCCGCCGGAGCGGACAACCCCGGCGTCCGGCTCAGCGCAAGTGGGCCCGCGGCCCCGGCTGCGGACCAGCCGGGATGACCGCCTCAGAAGAAAAGACTCACGGCGACGGCCAGCATCACCATCCCCACCACCGCCCAGGCCAGGTACTGGCGCAGCATCCCGGATTGGATGCGGCTCAAAGCCTTGCCGGAGGAGAGCAGGGTATTGGCCGTCTCGTTGACCATGCCGTCGACATAGGTGTTGTCGATCCAGCCCATGAGCGCGCAGATGCGCGCGGCGCCCTCGGCGACGCCGTTCACCAGGCCATCGATCCACTCGAGGTCGAAGCGGGCCAGGCGGGCGTTCAGCCAGACCACCGGCCGAATCAACATCCAATCGTACAGCTCATCGAAGAACCACTTGTTCCACAGGCAGTAGTGGATCCCCGCGAGGCGGCGCTTCCATGCGCCGGCGTCGAGCCATTTCAGGTAGTAGGTGGCCGTGCTCAACGCGATCCCGCAGCCGGCGATCAGGACGGAAAGCGTCACCGCCATGTCGTGCGCCGCGTGGCGCCGATGCTCGGCGTCAGGGTCCGGCACGGGCGCCACCGGGGTCTGGCTTCCGGGGGACCGCCCATGGGCGTACATTTCCAGCGTCGGCTTCTGAATGTAGTGTTCGATCCACTTCTTCTCGCTGAGCGGCCACCCGGCGGCCACCACGGTCAGGAAGGCGAGCACGATCAGCGGCCATTTCATCGCACCCTCGCGATCCGGGTTGCGGTCGTGGTGGTGGTCATGGCCGTGATCGTGCCCGTGACCGTGGTCATGGGAGTGGCCGTGACCGTGATCGTGCGAATGACCGTGGTCGTGCGCGTGCGCGTCCGGCGTGCCGCCGTCGGCGTGCGCCGGGGCCCAGCGGGGCGTGCCGGTGAACGTGAGATAGATCAGCCGGAACATGTAGAAGGCGGTCATGGCCGCGGCGGCGAACCCGAACATCGGCAGGAGCCTGAGGTCGGGGTGCTCCATGGTCTTCTCGATCGCCGCCGCCAGGATCATGTCTTTGCTGTAGAAGCCGGAAAAGAGCGGCACGCCCGAGATCGCGAGCGTGGCGATCAGCATGGTGGCGAAGGTGATCGGGAGCTTGGTCCGCAGCCCGCCCATCTTGAGCATGTCTTGCTCGTGAGCCATCGCCAGGATCACGCTGCCGGAGCCGAGAAAGAGCAGGGCTTTGAAGAAGGCATGGGTCCAGAGGTGGAAGAATCCGGCTACGTACCCGCCGACCCCGAGACCGAGCACCATGAAGCCGAGTTGGCTGATCGTCGAGTAGGCGAGCACCTTCTTGATGTCGGTCGCGACGATCGCGATGGTCGCAGCCAGGAGCGCGGTGAAGCCGCCGGTGTAGGCGATCGCGATCAGCGCCTTGGGGGTGAACACCAGGTAGCAGCGCGCCACGAGATAGACGCCCGCGGCAACCATGGTCGCGGCGTGGATCAGCGCGCTCACCGGCGTCGGGCCTTCCATCGCGTCCGGCAGCCAGATGTGCAGGGGGAACTGCGCCGATTTGCCGATCGCCCCGCAGAACAGGAAGAGCCCCGCCAGCGTCAGGTAGTCGGCGTGGAACAGGCCGAGCACATTCACCTTGAGGTGGGAGAAGTCGCCGTTCGCGATCGCCTGGAACAGCTCTTTGTAGCCGAAGCTCCCGGTCACGTGCCAGAGCATCATGATCCCGATGAACATCCCCACGTCCCCCACGCGGGTGACGAGGAACGCCTTCTTGGCCGCGATCGCCGCCGAGGGCTTGTGCATCCAGAAGCCGATCAGGAGGTAGCTCGACAGGCCCACCAGCTCCCAGCCCATGTAGAGCCCGATCAGGTTGTCGGCCACCACCAGCAGCAGCATCGAGAAACTGAAAAGCGACAGATAGCTGAAGAAGCGGGGGTACCCGTCGTCCCCCTTCATGTAGCCCATCGAGAAGACGTGGACCAGCGTGCTCACCGAGGTGACCACGAAGAGCATGATCACCGTGATGTTGTCGATGAGGAAGCCCATCGGGATGCGGAAGAAGCCGCCCGCCGAGAGCCAGTCGTACGCGTACTCCCGCCGCATCCAGGGCTCTTCGAGGAACAGCATCTCGACCAGCATGCCGAGGGAGATCATCGCCCCGAGGCCGATGGCGAAGGTGGACACGAGGGCGCACCGCTCCTTGAGCCGGTGTCCCCAGAACACCCGCGCGCCGAACGCCAGCAGCGGCGCGAGCAGGATCACCCAGACGTAGAAGGCACTGTCCAGGAAGAACATCGCCTCAACCCCGAAGGACCTTGGTCGTGTCCACGTCGACCGTGTTGAAATTCTGGTAGATGCCGATGATGATCGCCAGGGCCACGGCGGCCTCCGCGGCCGCGAGGATGATCACGAACATCGCGAACACGTGCCCCGACACCGGTTGCGGTGAGTGCTGCGCGAAGGCCACGAAATTCAAGTTCGCCGCGTTCAGCACCAGCTCGACCCCCATCAGGATGCTCACCGCGTTCTTGCGCGTGAGGATGGTGAACACTCCGAGGCTGAACAGGATCGCGCTCAGCAGGAGGAAATGGGTCAGGCCCACGTCCGCGAGCAGTTTGGCCACGACGCCCATGCCGTTTCCTCGATCGGGGGCCGGCCCCCATCCATGCGGGATCGCCTCGCCGGCGTCCGCCGATCGTGTTTTTCCGACGACTCGCGGGGCCGGGATACGTTCACGCGGCCCGCGCCCGCGCGGGCCTACTTCGCCGCGTCCGCGGCCGGGCCTCCGCCCTTGACTTCCTTGCGCGCCAGGTACGCCGCACCCACCAGGGCGGCGAGCAGCAGGACCGAAACGATCTCGAAGGGCAGCAGGTACTCGTTCATCAGCGCCTTCCCGAGCGGTTCGGTCGAGGCTGCGGGCGGCAACGGCGATTCCTGCCAGTCGACCGCATATCCCACCGTCCAGCAGAGGATCGTGAGCACGCTGCCGAACGCGAGCAGCGACATCGGCGTGTACGAGGCGTCGTTCGCCAGCTTGAATTCGGTGATCCGGTGCGTGAGCATCACCGCGAACAGGATCAGCACCAGGATGCCGCCGACGTAGATCAGCACCTGCGCGGCGGCCAGGAAGTCCGCGCCCGTCATCGCGTACAGCCCCGCCACCCCCCAGAACGTCAAGAGCAGGGAGAAGGCCGACCGCACGATATTCTTCGAGAACGCCACCACGCACGCCGACCCGATCGTCAGCACCGCGAGGAACCAGAAACAAAGCGCGTACATGCCTTGCCTACGCCCCCTGGGTGGCCGCCCGCAGGAAGTCCACCAGGCCCATCTCCAGCGACATCCAGGTTCCCACCGCCATCATGTCGAACAGCGCGACCGGCAGCAGGACCTTCCAACACAGGTTCATCAGCTGGTCGACCCGGAACCGCGGCACCGTCCAGCGAATGATGATCATCACCAACACGAGCGTCAGCGCCTTGAGCATGAACCAGACCAGCCCCTCCAGCACTCCCAGTGCGTCCGGCAGGAAGAGCCCCGGATAAGGCGGCTGCCAACCGCCCAGGAACAGCGTGGTCGCGATCGCCGAGGTGGCGAACATCGCCGCGTACTCGCCCATGAAAAACACCGAAAAGCGCATCCCGCTGTACTCGACGTGGTACCCGGCCACCAGCTCCGACTCCGCCTCGGGAATGTCGAACGGCGTCCGGTTCGTCTCCGCCAGCGCGCATATGTAGTAGAGGATGAATCCGATCGCGTTGAAGGGGAAGTACTGGAAAATCATCCAGTGGTGGACCCCGCCTTCCTGGGACTTGACGATGTCCTGCATCCCCAGCGAGCCCGCGATCATCACCACGGTGAGCAGCACGATCGCCGCGGGGACCTCGTAGCTCACGATTTGCGCGGCCGCCCGCATCGCGCCGAAAAGCGCGTACTTGTTGCCCGAGGACCAGCCGGCCATCAGGATCCCGATCACCCCGCCGCCCCCCACCGCGATCACGTAGACCACGCCGATGTTGAGGTCCGCGCAGGTCAACCCGCGGCTCCAAGGCAGCGCCGCGAACATCGCGAAGGCGGACATGAACACGATGTAGGGAGCGATCGAGAACAGAATCCGGTCGGCCGCCGCCGGGATGATGTCCTCCTTGAACAGGAGCTTCACCCCGTCGACCGCGAATTGCAAAATCCCCTGCGGGCCGGCGTACATCGGCCCGTGCCGCGATTGGATCCGCGCCGAGACCTTGCGCTCGACCCAGGTCGACAGGCCGGCGAACGTGGCGACGAAACCCAGCACGATCAAGGCCCCGATCACGCTCAGGAGGGTCATACGCTCTCTCGCTCGCCCCTACTGGAGGGGAATGCCACGATACTCGCGCGGAAACTTGTAGTCCTTGCGCAGCGGGAACCCCACCCAATCCTCCGGCAGGAGAATCCTGCGCAGGTCGCTGTGTCCGGTGTAGACGATCCCCAGGAGGTCGTAGGTTTCGCGCTCGTGCCAGTTCGCGGCGGGCCAGACCCCTTCCACCGTGGGCACCTCGGACTTCTCCCTCGGCGCGTCCACCTTCACCACGATCCGGTGGTTGAGCGTCGTCGAGTGCAGGTGGATCACCGATTCCATTCGCTCGGGATAGTCGACGCCACCCACCGACATGAGGTAGTCGAAGGCGAACTCGCGCGAGTCGCGCAGCCAGCGGCAGACCTCCACCAGCGCCGCCGGCTTGACCCGGACCCAGGGCTCCCCGGCGTCCTCGACGAACGCCACCGCATCCCCGAACTTCTCCTTGAGCTTGCCGTGGATCTCGGCCGGAGTCATCGGCGCGTTCTACCTCCCGGTGCGGGACAGACAGTCAGACAGACGGAACATGCGATGCGCGGACGCGCGGCCGGTCGTCGGGGGCTATTGGTTGCGAGCCGTCTTCACCCACTCCAGGTCCCCCTTGCGCCACACATACAAGAGCCCGACCACGAGAATCCCGACGAAGAACAGGACCTCGAGGAAGATCAGCGGGCCCACCTTCTTGAACTGGGTGGCCAGGGGATAGAGGACGATCACTTCCACATCGAAGATGAGGAAGACCAGGGCGATGATGTAGAAGCGTATGTTGAAGCGGATGAAGGGAGATCCGACGACCTGCTCGCCGCATTCGTAGGGCGACAGCTTGATCGGATTGGGCCGGTTGGGGCGGAACAGGGAACCCGCGAAGAGGGCGGCGAAGATGAAGGCGCAGCCCAGCAGGATGAAGAAGAGCACCACGCCGAATTGGGAGAGCATTGCGCCGGCTCCCTCCGCTGACCGCGGCGATTTCGAGAGGTCGGTCGGTTTCCCCGCCGAGGGAGTGGCACTCTAGCACGGTGAATTTCTCGATTCAATGAAAAGTGTCCCGCTCCCCGGGTTCCGGCCGAACCTGGGGAATCAGGCTGGACGGGACACCCGGCGCCCCGATCCGCCGAACCGGTCCGGTGGTCGCGGGGCCCCCCGCCGCGCGCAGAAAAAACTGTTGCACGGGCGGCGATCTCCCGCTATGAATGGCACTTTCCGGGACGGAGTCGTCCCGCCGTCGGACGCGGAGCAAGCCCTGCTGCGCGTCCTTTGCGTTCGGGGGGGGCCATGTCGAACACGCCGATCACCCGGGAGGGCTACGAGAAGCTCAAAGAGCGCCTGCGGCACCTCGATGACGTGGAGCGGCCCCGGTTGCAGAAGGCGCTGGGCGACGCGCGCGAGATGGGCGACCTGTCGGAGAACGCGGAGTTCGACGCGGCGCGCGAGGGTCTCTGGCTGGTGGATCAGCAGATCGGCGAGATCACGGATCGCCTCGCCCGCGCGGAAATCCTCGACACGTCCAGGCTCCCCACCGACTCCGTCGCCATCGGCGCCTCCGTCGACGTCAAGGAAGTGAAGTCGGGCGAGAAGGAGGTCTTCCACCTGGTCGGCGAAGGCGAGTCCGACCCGATGAGCGACCGGATCTCCGTGCTCACCCCGATCGGCCAGGCCCTGCTCGGTCACAAAGTCGGCGACGTGGTCGAGGCCCGAGTCCCCGCGGGCAAACTGAAGTTCAAGATCCTGAAGATCACGTACGGGAACGTGTGAGCGGAAGGTCGAGCCCCGCCAGCATCCGCGCATACACGTCGCGCACCCGCCGGTAGAACCCCGCCGTGTGCATCGACTGGATCCGCAGGCCGTGCCAGTCGTAGTGGTGCATGTATTCGTGCACCAGCGTGTTGAAGTAGGTCTTGAACGCCACCGTGAGGTCGCGCCGCGCAGTCCGCGAGTAAAGCGTCATGTACCCGTTCATGCCGCAGAAGCCGTAGAACTCCAACCGCCCGCGCACCAACCGCTGGCCCCCCACGCGCACCGGGATCCGCTGAATGCCCACCGCGTCGCACAGACCGTCCACCACGCGCTGGCTGAACCGGCCGATTCCCCCTGCGTCTTCCACGCCGAGCGCCGTCTTCAGCCCGCGGACCTGGTCGAGCAGCGGGTCGGTCACCTGCAGCGGCACCGTCACCTCCTGGTTCGAGACCAGGTACGACTGCTGCCGCCTCGGATCGAACGGCCGGCGGGTGCGCCCGCTCCTCTGCCGATCCGTCTCCTCCTTCATCCCTCCTCCTCCACGCGGTCCCGACCTGGTTTCCCGTCCCGCCTGATTCAGCAGGTTCGGCCGGGCGCCCCTGGCGCACTCCCCTCGGCGGAACCCGGAGTCTCCGGCGGCACCGGACACTGCTTCTATCGGCCGGATCCGGCCCGGACCTCAGCCCCGTCCGCGGACTCAGGGCTCCAGGGCGTTCTCCGATTGACCCCCCGTCGCGCGACGGATTAAGATGGGCCGTCCCCTTCGAAGAGGAGCTTGACCCTTGGCCGAACCCCGCCCGCCCGATCCGCGCCGCACCCAGAAGCTCGACCCCGCCGCTGCCCAGCCTCACGCGCCGAAGCCGGACGGCACGGTGATCCTCTCCGATCAGCAGCAGGACCGGGTGGTCCGCGAGTCGGTCCTGCGCAAGCAGTTTGGCGCCTACGAGATCCTCGGCAAGCTCGGGGAAGGCGGCATGGGCGTGGTCTACCAGGCCCGCGAGAAGGCGCTCAACCGCTTCGTGGCCCTCAAGGTGCTGGTGCCGGGCGAGCACGCCACCCCCCAGCAGATCGAGCGCTTCATCATGGAGGCCAAGTCGGCAGCCCGCCTTTCCCACCCCAACATCGTGCCCGTGTACGAATTCGGGGCGTTCGAAGGGCGCCACTACTTCACCATGAAACACGTCGAGGGTGGCACGCTCGATGCCGTGATCGCCAGGGACCCGACCCACTTCATGAAAGACCCGCGCACGGCCGCGGAGCTGTTCCTCCAGATCGTCGACGGGATGGCGTATGCCCACAAGGAGAAGATCGTCCACCGCGACCTGAAGCCCTCCAACATCCTGATGGACCGCGCCACCGGCCGGCCCATGATCATGGACTTCGGGCTGGCGAAGGACCTGACCGACGGGCAGAAGCTGACCAAGAGCGGCATCGCCCTCGGCACCCCGTGCTATATGTCCCCCGAGGCCGCCCGCGGCGAGACCCGCAGCGTCGACCACCGCTCGGACGTGTTCTCCCTCGGCGCCATGCTCTACGAGATGCTCACGGGAAAGCCTCCCTTTCTCGGCGATACCTTCTACGACACCATGCAGAAGGTGGTCAGCGAAGAGGCCGAGCCCGTCCGCAAGAAGAACCCCCTGATTCCGCCCGACCTGGAGACGATCTGCATGAAGGCCCTGGAGAAGGGCCGCATCAATCGCTACGCCTCGGCCGACGATCTCGCCGCGGACTTGCGGTGCTTCCTCAGCGACGAGCCGATCTCGGCGCGCGCGATCGGCAGCCTCGAGCGGGTCGCGCGCAAGGCGAAGAAGCATCTCCGGATCGTGCTGGTCGTCGGTGTCCTCGCCGTCGCGCTCGTCGGCTCGACCGCGTACTTCCTGATCCGTCTGCCCCAGATCCGTGCCGAGGAAGCAAATCGGGAGCGGACCGCCTACGTCTTTTCCAGCGTGAATCAGGCCGGCGAATACGTCGCCCAGGACCAGTTTCCCAAGGCCTTCGCCCTCTACCGACAGGTGCTCGAGCGCTACCCGGATGCGGAAGAGGCCCGGAAGGCGCAGGCCGTGGCCCAAGGCCGGTTCCAGGAGAGGGTCGACGAGCTGGTGCGCGCCGGACAGCGGCTGCTCTATGAAGGGAAACGGGCGGACGCCGCGGCCAGGTTCAGCCGCGCCCAGGAATTCAAGCCCGACGACAAGGAGATCGCCGGGCTGCTCGAGCTCGCCACCGGCGACAACGGCATGCTCGAGCTCACCGCGATGCCGCCCGGGACGACGATCCGCCTGGCGGCGGTGTCCGCGACCGACCTGTCGATCGGCGCTGCCGAGGACGCGGGCAACGGCGCGATCCGCAAGATCGTTCGTCGCGGCAGCTGGCTGCTGCTGCTCGATCTCGACGGGTGCGCGCCCCTGCGCCTCCCGGTCCTGCTCGCAGACCTCGCACCGGGCGCGGAGACGGTGGAGGCGCGCCTCGTGGTCGAGATGATTTCTCGCGAACGCGTTCCCGAGGGAATGATCGTCGTGTGGAACGGGCCGTGCTTCGTGGGCGGCCAGGGGGCGGGCGCGGCGCCGCAGCGGCGGGTGGAGCTGCCGACCTTCCTCGTCGACCGCCGGGAGACGACCCATGCGGAGTACGCGAAGTTCGTGCAGGCGACCGGGGCCGCGCCGCCCAGTCACTGGCCGGAGGGCAAGGTCCCGGCCGGCCGGGAATACCATCCTGTGGTGAACGTCTGCTGGGAGGACGCCGCGAAGTACGCGGCATGGTCCGGCAAGCGGCTGCCGACCGAGGCGGAGTGGGAGAAGGCGGCGCGCGGCGCGGATGGGCGCAAGTACCCCTGGGGCCAGACCCTGGTCGCCGGCCGCGCGGTGGCGGGGGGCCTGGAGGCGCCCGTAGCCGTGACCCAGCCGACCGAGGACGTGAGCCCCTACGGGTGCGAGCACATGGCGGGGAACGCGGCCGAGTGGACCGCCGACTTCTGGCAGAAGGATGCGAAGGAGGGGGACCGGTTGGTCAAGGGCGCTTCGTTCGCCAGCGAACTGAAGCGCAAGGGCGTGGACATGCTCGCGCTCGCCACGCGGCAGTACCACGCGCCGGCCAAAGTCGGCGCTCCCAACGTCGGGTTCCGCTGCGTGAAGGACCTGCGCTGAGAGCCGGTCCCGGTAGATGAGTGGAGACGGTTGCGAAATCCGTGGCGTTCCAAGAGCGCGGCTAGGCGCAGGCCACAGAGGATACAGAGAACACTGAGGACGAAAAAGCCACGAACTTGCGAAGGGCACCACGCCTGCGCCAGTCTCCGTGTTCTCCGTGACCTCCGTGGCTGAATCGGTCGTACTGCGTTTCCCAGCCTCGCGCGGGATCACGGCGGCGCGGGGGCCTCGGCCTGCGCGCCCTTGGGCTTGATGTCCTGGATCTGCCCCTGCCCGTAGAGGTCGCAGAGCGCCTGGACGACCTTAGGGTCGAATTGCGTCCCCGAGTGCTTTCGCAGCTCGCTGATCGCCTCGCTGTCGGGCATCGCCCGTTTGTACGACCGCTCGGTCACCATCGTGTCCCAGGCGTCCGCGACGGCGATGATCTTGGCCCCGAGGGGGATCTGCTCCGAGGGGAGCCGGTCCGGGTAGCCCTTGCCGTCGCTCCGCTCGTGGTGGTGCCGGATCGCGAGACACACCTCGTCGTGCCCCTCGAATTCCCGCAGGATCGACTCCCCGATCGTCGGGTGGCGCTTCATCAACTCGTATTCCTCGTCGGTCAGGCGCGAGGGCTTCTGCAGGATCTTCTCCGGAATGCCGATCTTGCCCACGTCGTGCAAGGTGCCGGAGATCGCGAGGATGCGCAGTTGGCTCTCCGAGAGCCCGAGCTGCCGGCCGATGAGCACGCAGATGCGCGACACCCGGTCGGAGTGGCCGCGCGTGTACTCGTCCTTGGCTTCGATCGCCGCGGCGAGTGCCCGCATCGCGTTCAACGACATCCGCCCCAACTCGTCCTCGAGCTTGATGCGCTCGACCGCGACGCCGACCTGCTTGCCTATCGCCGTGAGCAGGTCGAGGTCGCCCTCGCTGAAGTCCTCCGTCCCGCTCGTGTAGTCGACGTAGAGCGCGCCCAGCAGTTTCTTCTGGGCCTGCACTGGGGCGCACAGCGCACAGCGAATGTTGTACTGGCAGATGCTCCGGCTCGCCGAGAAGCGCTCGTCCGAAACCGGATCGTTGGTGAGGACCGAGAGTCCCTCGTTGGCCGCCTTCTCGAGAATCGTCCGGCTGACCGGGATCTCCTCGCTCTTGCGCGCCGGGTCGCGGAACCACGAGCCCTTGACCGTCAGCGGGACCCCCTCCTTGGCCCGCAGGAACACCACCGCCGCGTCGCATTTGAAATGCTCGCCGACGAGATGGGTGACACGGTGCAGGGTGACGTCCAGGCCGTCGGCGGCGTTGAGGATGTTGCCTACGGAGTAGACCGTGGCGAGCGCCCGCTGGAGCCGGTCGAGCTTTTCGCCGGCGTACGCCTCCACCACCGAGTCGATGAAGCTGCGCTCGCTCGCCTGCAACCGCTTGAGGATGTCTCCCGCGCGCCGCTTGTGGGTCTCGGTCGGCATCACGATGGTGCGCCCGATCGCCTGCTCCTGCGTGCCCTTCTGGAAGCCGAACTGCAGGACGACCTGGCCCGCGACCAGCATGTCGTCCTCCAGCAGGCCGGTGCTGAGGACGCGCTCCCCGTTCACGTAGGTGCCGTTGGAGCTGCCCAGGTCGGTGACCGTCGCGCTCTTGCCGTCCCATTCCACCGCGAAGTGACGGCGGGACACTCCGACCTCGCCGAGCTGGATATCGCAACTCGGATCGTTCCCGAGGATGAGCCGCCGGCCCTTGACGAGATAGAAGGACTTACCGACGCTCTTGCCTTTGACGACCTTGAGTACGGCAGTCATCTCGTTACGCGGCCCCTCGAACCCACATCATTGTATGAGCTCGTCCTTGCGGTTCAAGTCCTTTTCCACGCCGTTCCGCACTTGTTGGAGCACCTTTTCCACATAGCGCAGCCGCGACTCGTGGAGCGCGCGCAGGCCGTTCTCGTTCCCCGAGGAGTCGAGCTCCCGGTACTCGGCGAGCAGCCGTCCCTGGCACTCGACCCAGGTCAGCATCCGACCGGCCGTGCCCGGGAAGAACCGCTCCAGCAGCGGCTCCGCTTTCAGCGACTGCATCGCCGATCGGGCCCCGGCCAGCCGGGTCCCGAACTGCTCCGTCTCGCGGAGCCATTCCGCTTCCGCGATCTTTTTTTTCTCGTACTTTTCGCGCGCTTCACGGATGCGCGGGGTCTCGGCGTCGACCTGCTGGAAGGCGTCGCGCAGCCGGCCGTGCAGGCGCTTGCGTTGGATCTGCACTACCTCGAAGAGCTTGGCCCAACGCGCGCGGATCTTCTCGTCCTGCGCCTTGGGGTCTCCGCTCACTCGGGGGGAGCCCTCGGGGAGCGCCGTTCCCTGCGTGGCGTAGAGCGCGCTGAAGTACATCCAGCCGAGCTCGACCATGTCGTCGACCAGGGTCGCGAGATCCTCGTCCGCCGCCAGGTCGCCCGCGAGATTCCGTCCCGTGTAGCGCGCGGCCCCTTCGCGCGCGCGCCTCAGTCGGAGCAACCAGCTGCCGTGCCACCGCTCCCACTCCGTGGGATCCAGGTGCTCCTTGTGGACTTGCTGGCTGCGCCCCAGTTGGAGGCGGAGCTCGTTCAGCTCGAGCAGGTCCTGGTAGAGATCGAAGGCCGTTGCCTCGTCGGCCGACCGCTCCCGGCGGGCCAGCTCGCGGAATCGTCGCTCGACCTCCAGCCGGTACTCCGCGGGGACGATGCGGAACACGGGCTCGGCGCGGCACGCGTCCGGCAGGCCCTCCTCCACTCCGTGCTTCCGGCCGATTTCCTGGCAGCTCTGGGTGGCGAGGAGATCGAGGATCGACAGCACCACGCTGATGTCGCGTACCATCTCGGGGTTGCGGCTGGCGAAGAGGCGCGCCTCGGCGTGGTCGTCCATGGCGCGGCGCAACTCGCCGAGGCGCGCGACCAGCGCCTCGGCCCAACTGTAGAAGTCGTCCTTGGTGAACTTCTCGCTCCCATGGAGCCAGCCCGCGGTGTGCTTGACCAGGTCGTCGTAGAGCATCTCGAGCTTGCGCACGGTCGGGGGCAGGAACTCGCGGTAGAGTGCGTCCTCCTCGGCCTCCTGCTCGGGTGTGCCTACGTAGAACGAGGCGCGGGCCTCGGCGCGGTCGCGGAAAGTCTTGAGCATCCGGCGGAGCTGGGCCGGTTGGTCGGTCTTGACGAAGTGGGCGACCGCCTCGTAGCTCCCGGCGAGGACGGTCTCGCGAATCGGGCCCACCGTGACCTGGAACCTGCCCCCCTGCACGTCGGCGCGGCGCCAACTGCGGTAGATCGGCGTCTTCGAGTACCAGATCACCAGTGTGACGCGGGCATGGTCGGGCAGGTCGGTGCTGCCGCGCACGACGAACGTGGTGCCCGACGGGCCGGTCTCGGCGGCGGCGAGGATCGCGAGCGAGATCTCGGTCGGCGTTTCCGGGGTGGCCGGATCCTGGGCGCGGACAGGGGCAGCGCACAGCAGCCAGGAGAGAAGAAAAACCAGGGCCCGCACTCCGGAGGTGGCCCGTCGTGGGGTCTGCTGCATGTGGCGTCCGGCGATCCCGCCCGCCGGCGACATTGGGGCCCGGCGCCGCGTGCGGGTCGTCAATGAGCCGGCTCCGCTAGTCCTCCGAGAGCTCGAAGGACACGAATTTCACCGGCCCTTGGTACATCAGGTAGATGTCGTCGAGAATGGGCGTGAAGTTCAGGGGAAACAGGTCGACCGGGATGATGAACTCGATCGTATACACGACCTCGGACGCCGCCACAATCACCGTGGGAATACCGAGATCGGATACCGGCGCCCCGCCCTTCCCCTTCTTGGTCTTGGGGACTTTCCCGAAGACCCCGCCTTTTCCGCCCTTCGCATCCCCGTCGTCGTCGTCGTCGTCGTCGTCGCCTTTGTCCTTCTTGCCCAGACCGAGTTCGATGCCCTCGTCGAGTCCGGGGATGGAGATGCCATTATACTCCTTGGGAAGCCACTCTGTCCAGGCCAAGGTGCCGAGCCGGGTTCCCGCGGGCAGTGTCGGGAATGCGCCGGCGTAGAGCCCGACGTAGACGGGGTCGCTGTGCTCGTACCGGTCGTTGGGCTGGAATCCCAATTCTGGGTAGGCCATCGGGTCGGCGTAGATGCGCATGTCGTCGATCGTCACGTTCTTGCCGCGGAGGGCGCCACCGTCGTCGAGCTGGCCGCCCACGTAGAAGCAGTGGTCGTAAGGCGCCTCGCCCAGGTATGGAGCCGTCTCCGGGACGGCCGCGGAGACCTGAATGACGATCGCGTCCTTGGCCAGGTCGACCCGGGCGCCATCGACGAACAGCCGGTGCTCCACCCCGTCGGACCACTCCAGCGCCACGTGGTGCCACTCTCCCGCCGTGCCCCACTTCTCGAGCACCACGTAGGTTTCCATTTTCTTGTTGGGATGGGGGACCGGGTAGGCCGCCGGATCCCCGGTCACGTAGAAGTAGCGGGTGGCCATCATGTGCAGGTCGCCGTTGATCAGGGCGCCGCGCAGGATGCACTGGTACCCGGCCTCGGGGTTTGCGGGGTCGACCCGGGTGGTGCCCCAGAAGAACGGCTGGAGCAGCGTGTCGTCCTGCTCATCGAACTTCACCCACATTTCGAGCGTGCCCTCGTACGCCGGCAGCACGTCGCTGGAGTACTTGATGTGCTCCCACAGCCGGTTCGATGTGTAGACGCCGTCCTGGTGAAGATCGCTGCCGGGTTCGGGCTGGATCCCGGTTTCCTTGTCGGTTCCGCGCAGCAGCGGGGAGCCGTCGCCCGCCGCGGCGGAAAAGCCCTGGCTGAAGTCCTCGCGGAAGGTCAGTGTCGCAGGCGAGGTGACCTTCAGGTCCCGGGTGAACAACTGGACATGGCCGGAAGTCCGGTTGGCTTGGGCCGCGGCCAGATCCGTCATCGAATTCGGGACCACCGCGGTGCTGTCCCCGAAGCTGCTCTGGCGCGAATCCACGAAGTCCTTCTGGGTCGTGTGGATGAACTGCTCGTAGAGCTTCACCACCGTCCGCACCTGGGCCTCGGCGATGGAGACGGCCTCGGCGTCGAGGATGCGCGAGAGCGACGTGATCTCGTAGAACCCCATCGAGCGGAAGGAGAACTCCGTGGTGGGATTCAGGAACGCGGACTTGTCGACCACGTGGTGCACATGGGCTTCAGGATTCATCACGTTGATGGTGTAGTTCGGATTGCAGTGGACCTTGAGCACCTGCACCTGTTCCGGCGAGAGGCCGACCGGAGCCCCGGTCAGCGTGTCGACGAAGTCGTAGAACTGATGCCATTGGGTGAACGGCCCCTGGTTGGGGTCGACCGACTGGCGATACTTGATGATCTCGTCGGCGATGCGGCCCGCGAGGGTGAAATTGAGCGCGGCCACGGGTGACTGGATGCGGGCCATCACGGATTGCAAGACCGCCCGCGGGGCCGTGTTCACGTTCACCGGCGCCCGCGGGGTCGAATTGACGATCGGGAAATTCTCAGGGCTCATGGCGCCGGTCGGAGTGACCGTGGTCGGGTCGACCCACGCCTCCACGCAGACGTAGTCGCGCAGGCGCTCGAACTCCTGCTGGGTGAAGCCCGCCACCGCGAACAGCCCGCGCTTGCTGCTGAACCCGCCGATGGCGTCCCGCGCCGCCAGGATCTGGTCCCCGCGGCCCTTCACCGGGTCCATCGGTCCGGGTCGGCCGGAAACCGTCCACTCCTCCTCGATGGCGCTGCCCAGGTCGTTCAGCATCGCGGCCAGCGACGGTTGGCTGCCGTTGAGGTAGAGCTGGCTCGCGCAGTCCATGATCTTCAGCACATACATGTCCCCGTTGACCATGTGCGTGCCGCCCACCGAGCCCGAGGCTTTGTGGGTTCCCACCGTCGATTGGTAGAAAGACGGCTGCGCATCGGGGATCATCAGCCCAGCCCCGACCTCTTCCGTGATGCCGGCGGGCAACCACGCAGGATTGACGCACTTGTAGACCCAAGGGTCGCGCGGACTGTCCCATGGTCGAGCCATGGTGGCCGTGCGCATCTGGGCAATCGCGCTTTCCAGGCCCGCCAGGGCCACCATCCTGGCCCTCACCCCGTCCACGAAAACGGCACTGCTGAGCCGTTCCGTGCGGGTGATGGTGACGAACGCCACCGCGAGAAGTGAGAGTAGGGTGAGCATCCCGAGGCTCACCATGAGAACGAAACCGCCTCGGGAAACACGCGCAGACGAGTCAACACGCTTCACATCGGACTCCCCCAGATGGTGTCCAACAGTGCCGTCATTATAGCACACCTGCCGCGCGCAGGCAAATGATTATTCCTCCTCTGGTTGTTGATGCGTATCTTTAGACCAGATAAATAGTTAAGGTGCCGTTATTGCCCCTTGCCAGGAGCCCACGAGACTGCTATTAATGGGTCCGCCGGAGGCGCCTGCAAGCCCCCCCCGGGGACGGACGCGAGGGCAAGAGGGAGGGTATCGGGAGTGATTTCGACTCGGCGCGTCGCCTACTTTGACTGCAGCACGGGGGCGGCGGGGGACATGATCCTCGGAGCCCTGGTCGACGCCGGGGCCCCGCTCGCCCGGGTGCGGGCCGGCCTGCGCGGCCTGCGCGTCACCGGATACTCGATTGTTGCGCGCCGCGTGGCCAGACATGGCGTGTCTGCGACCAAGCTCGACGTGCGCCTCGAACGGCGCCGGCACGAGCACGTGGGCTTGCCCAAGATCCGCGCAATCCTGCGTGGCTCCGATCTGCCCGGACCGGTGCGCGCGAGCGCTGAAGCCGTTTTCTCGGCCCTCGCCCGCGCCGAGGCGAGGATCCACGGCATCGCCGTGGAAAAAGTGCACTTCCACGAGGTCGGCGCCGTGGACGCCATCGTGGACGTGGTCGGGTCCCTGCTCGCCCTCGATCTCCTGTCGGTAGAAGAGGTGTTCGCTTCGCCGATGCCGATGTCTCACGGCTTTGTCCACTGCGAGCACGGGACGCTCCCGGTACCCGCGCCCGCAGTCCTCGGTTTGCTGCGTGGATGGCCGTTTTTTCCCACCGACCTGACCGGCGAGCTGGTGACCCCCACCGCAGCGGCCATCCTCGGGACCCGCTGCGCGCAGCCCGGACGCTTCCCGCCCATGAAGCTCGAGGAGGTCGGATACGGGGCCGGGACCCGCGAACTCCCCGATCGCCCCAATGTCCTGCGCGTGCTGATCGGCACTGCGCCGCGCGTAGCGGATCCGACCATGCCTCCCGCCGAGCGGGTGTGGGTCATCGAAGCCAGTCTCGACGACGCGACGGGCGAGACGGTGGCGTGGGCGATGGACCGACTCCTGGCAGCCGGCGCTCTCGACGCCCATGCCACCCCCGTGCTGATGAAAAAGGGCCGACCGGGGATCGTCCTCAGCGCCCTCGCTCCGGAACCCACCGTGGCTGCGATCGAGGAGGTCTTCCTGCGCGAGACGACCACCTTCGGCGTCCGCCGTCACCCCGTCGAGCGCTCGGTGCTCGCTCGCGAGCTTCGCCCGGTCCACACGCCCTGGGGAGATGTCCGCGTCAAGATCGGCTGGCTCGACGGCCGGGTGGTGGTCACTCACCCGGAGCATGACGACTGTCGCAGGTCCGCGTTGGCCCACGGCGTGCCGCTCCGGGACGTCCTGGCGGCCGCTTCCGCCGCCGCGCTCCTCCGCCCTCCGCGCTCGAGCCCGCGTCCAACGCGCCGCCGCCACAAATAGTCTCCATCGCGTCGCCCCCCGAGGCCCCTCGCCCAGACTCTCCGCGGATTCGCCTTGTCGCCGCGCCTTGGTCCGAAGTCGCTCTGAGGCGAGCCAATTCCGGAAAGTCTCGCGGTGACAATCGCAACCAATGTCCAGGAGAAACGCGGCCAGGGATTACTTGACCGACGCGCTCCCGCCGCCCCCTTTTCGCGTTCTGCACCAGCGGTCAAGCGTCCTTGGAGAGCGACCGACTGTCCGCGTTTTGCCCCAGAACTTTTTGGCGCTGATTCGCAATCCCAATGAAGGACAAAGGTTTACGAAATTCGGCTCCTATGGCATGCGACTTGAGTAGGAAGCGCTGCCCTCGGCTCCGGCTTCCGGTTGGGGGCCTGTGGAAGAGGAGGCTGATGCATTCTCTGGGAGAACAGTGATGATGAAGCACCTGGTTGGATGCGCCGCAGCGATGATCGCGGCGCTGGCCATCGGCTCCCCTGCTCAGGCGCAGGAATGCGGCGGCGGGTACGTCGTATCCTACTCGTACTCGACCTACTCGCCCGCCCCGGTTTACACCTACGCTCCGTCGGTGAGGTACTACACCCCTGCCCCGGTTTACACCTATGCTCCATCGGCGACGTACTACGCCCCTGCCCCGGTGTACTA
>Ga0209514_10003326_pt1 | contig 23207 bp, 20 predicted proteins | sample Subgrocontami58m_FD_187452 | JGI IMG/M metagenome (GOLD analysis project Ga0209514, IMG submission 187452) | Subsurface groundwater microbial communities from S. Glens Falls, New York, USA - GMW37 contaminated, 5.8 m (SPAdes) (version 3) | ecosystem: Environmental > Aquatic > Deep subsurface >...
TGCGCTTGGCGAAGTTCTTCGGCGTCTCAGCCGGATTCTGGATGAACCTCCAGTTGCGATGGGACCTGTACCATGCCCAGCACGAGGAATCCCGGGATTTGGACATGATACAGCCGCCCATTAGGCGCTCACCGGCTGCCACGGGTATCAAGAACGCAGGTTTGGAGCGGGGGTAGGGGAACACCCATACTCTGAGCCCATGTTTGTCGTGGAGTTCGACTCTTCACGCGATGTCTCCCGCCCGATCAGAACCGTGAGGTCAGGTCTTCTGACAAAATATGTGGTAACATTGACGAAAGCAAGACGTGCAGATGGGGCATGACATATGGTAACCAAGACTGAGCATATCTACATTGTGAAGAACGATGGTATCCTGGGTGGCGAACCAATCATTGTTGGCACCCGTACTCCAGTGCGAGCGGTGGTAGAACTTTGGCGGCTGGGAGATTCGCCCGAAGAAATTCAAAGGGAATTGCCTCACTTAACTACGGCGGCAGTGTTTGACGCCCTGAGCTACTATAGCGATCACCAGGAAGACATCAACGCGCACATCGAACGCAACAGAGTCCCTGATGATCTTGTCGACCAGAGAGCCAAGAAGCGGTGACTCGCCTGTTCGCTGAGGTCTATCTGGACGAGGATGTCAGCGTACTGGTGGCCAGCCTTCTTCGGGCTCGGGGGTTCAAGGCAGTAACCACTCGCGACTCCGGTCATCTAGGACAGACAGATTCGGCCCAACTCGATTACGCCGCTACTCGAGAAATGCTATTCGTCACGCACAATCGTGTTGACTTCGAGGTGTTGCACGGGCAATGGTTGGCAGCTAACAAGGTTCATTGGGGCATCGTCATTGCCTCTCGGCGCCCGCCCAACGCATTGGTGGCGAACATTCTAAGGCTACTGAGTAGAATAACGGCAGATGAATTTCGGAGCCAATTGCTTTACTTGTAAGGGTATAATCAACGACGGGACTGCGTCCGGGTTGGGAAACACCCATACTCTGAGCCCATGTTCCAGGTAGAGTTTGACCCTGGTATGGGGCTCCCCCTCACTCTAACTCTCTCCCTCCTAAACTCTCTCCCTCGCTGGGGCGAGAGGACATGATGTCGAAGCATCAATTCGGCCCCGGGCGCCGGAATCCAGAAGACCAGGTTACCCATGTCTGCCTGGATACCGGTCTTCACCGGTATGACGAGAAGCCTGCCGCATGAACCAGGCACAGGACAGGGACGCCTGTGCCACCAACATCCGACAATACACGTTTACTCTGGACCGAAGCCGGACCAGATGGGGTGGAAATTGTCGATTACCACCGTTGAACAAACAACGGACTCGAGGTATGGAAATGGTTAGAATACCCACAAACAGGGCGCCGACTCAACCGGGCGAGATGCTGCTCGAAGAATTCCTCGTCCCAATGGGTCTCACGCAACGGGAACTGTCCGAGGCAATCTGCGTCCCCTACCAGCGAATCAATGAGATCGTCAAAGGGCGCAGGGGGATAACGCCGAGCACTGCTTTGCGCTTGGCGAAGTTCTTCGGCGTCTCAGCCGGATTCTGGATGAACCTCCAGTTGCGATGGGACCTGTACCATGCCCAGCACGAGGAATCCCGGGATTTGGACATGATACAGCCGCGGAAGGTCCCGGCCAGTTCTGCTGGATAGTCGGTCCATCCATCGGGTAGTCGCGGATGATGAAAGCATCCTTTGTGTACTCCGGGCTCTGGCGCGCATATCACGCGTGCCGGCGGTGGAGGCGGAGCAGGCGACAAAACCCCGTTGACTCATCCTTTTCCCCCAGTGTACCCTTCAGGCATGAATAGGAGTGCCACGCGCGGCAACCAGAACGCCCGCAAACACGGCTACTGCTCCAGAGTTCTGGGTAAGGCATCGCGCGTTGCGACTGACCTGGCCGCCCCGCTGAAGCCACCCGGCTCAAGGTTACAAAAGATGGCACAGAAAAAAACGCTGTTTGACAAGCTCTCACCGCAAGCTGCCGCATATCTGCTTGCTGGACCGAATTGTTTCCAGAACAATTCCCTGCACAGATACAAAACCGGCCCGGTTGTTTGGTTTATTTGGTTACAACTGGAAATCCGTTGTCAGGCGCGCGGCAGATTGGCGTGCAAGGTTAACAACGCGGAGAAACGGGCGTTGTTGCTCTACCACCGAGGATTGCTTTTCCCGATTAGCATGCGGGACCAGGGGCAGGAGGAGTTGACAGCTATTGGTATTGGCTGTTAGCTCGGGGAGAGAAGAGGATAGGCGGCGTCAGTGTGGGGTGACGGGGTGACTCTGATATGTGGCTCCCCCTCACTCTAACTCTCTCCCTCGCAGGGGCGAGAGGACAGGTCGCCGCAGCGGGCGGGAAAGATCCTTCGCTGGCGTTCAGAATGACGGGGTCAGGTGGACCCCCGGAGGGTAGAAGGAAGAACTGTGGGCCGCCTCAAGAAGAGATTGGGGGTTCCTTGAGCTACTGCCCGGCACCGTTGACTTGCCCTCACCGTTCGTCTTACTATGTGCATAATACGATTGACACGGCGGGGAGGTGCAATGGCTGACACCATCCAGGTAACCCTGAACGGCAAGGCAATAGAGGCACAGCCCGGGACCACAATCCTCGACCTCGCCGCTCAGCAAGACATCTCCATCCCCACCCTGTGCTTCCACAAGGACCTCAGCCCAACCGGCGCCTGCCGTATGTGCGTCGTCGAGGTAGCAAAGTCGCGCACCCTGGTGGCATCCTGCCACACACCGGTAGCGCCCAACATGGTCATCGAGACCCATTCGCCAAAAGTTATCAGGGCACGAAAGATGGCGATGGAACTGATGATGGCCAGCCACCCGGACTTCTGCCTTATCTGCGACAAAGCGAACATGTGCGAAATGCGGGCGCTCTCCGCGGAACTGGACATAGGAATGCCCCGTTTCCGCGCCTTGAAACGCTACTACCCGGTCGAAGACAACCCCTACGTCATCCGCGACCTGACAAAATGCGTGCTCTGCTACCGATGCATCAAGGCCTGCAAGGAAATAAAGAAGGCCAACCTGTACCACATGGGATACCGAGGGTTCCACATGAAGGTAGTTGTGGACAACGACATCCCCCTGGAGAAGGAACTCTGCCGCGATTGCGGCATCTGTGTACCTCACTGCCCGGTTGGTGCACTGATCTGGCGGCCAGACAGGTTCAGGGCTTCGGACGAAGCCAGCAGGATGGGCGGATGCAGGCCATTGGTGATAAGGGGATAAAGACGATTGAGTTCATTGTTGCATGACGGTTGAAAGACAATGATAGATTCATCGAGCAGAATGTTATCTTTTGTCTCCATCGCCGCTCCGTTTAAGGAACGGCAAGACCTGCTGTCTTTCATCAAGGAAATGCACCGCCAACGTAGAGGTCTATCATCCGAGGATGTCAGGGGGATAGCCGCGGCCTGGGGCGCGACCATGAGCGAGGTCTACGGCATTGCCACTTTCTACTCGTTCATCGGAACGAAGACACTGGGCAAGAACCTGGTGAAGGTGTGCAGGAGCACTCCCTGCTGCATGAAGCACTGCGGCGATGTCGCCGGCGAAGTGAAGAAAGTTCTCGGAATTTCCGAGGGCGAGACCACGCCGGACGGACGCTTTTCCCTGATGATGGTGAACTGTATCGGACAGTGCGACGGCGCACCGGCAATGCTGGTGAACGATGACGTACACCAGAACATGACGGTGGACAAGGTGCGTCCGGTCCTCGAACGGTATTCATCCGGAGACATGCAGGTCAGCGAAGATGCCTGAACAGCGGGTTGTCCTGCAGAACTGCGGCATCATCGACCCCGCAGACATTGCGTCATACCTGGAGCGGGACGGCTTGAAGGCCATCAGAAAGGCACGCAGCCAGAGCCCCGATGCACTTGTCCAGGAAATCAAGAAGTCCGGCCTCCGGGGCAGGGGCGGGGCCGGTTTCCCTACCGGCATGAAGTGGGATTACGCCAGCAAGTCGCCGGGCAAGGAGCGATTTGTAATCTGCAACGCCGACGAAGGCGAGGTCGGCACGTTCAAGGACCGGTACATACTCCAGCACGACCCGTTCGGCCTCTTCGAGGGCATCGCCATCGCCTGCCACGCCATCGGGGCGCGAAAGGCATATCTTTATATCAGAGAAGAATACCGTTTCCTACGCACCCACCTGGACCGCGCACTGATGCAAATGCAATCTGCGGGCCTGGATTGCGATATCGAAATGCGGGAAGGCGCAGGCTCCTATGTCTGCGGGGAAGAATCAGCCCTGATGGAGTCCCTGGAAGGAAAGCGGGGCGAGGTACGCTACCGACCGCCTTTCCCGCCGAACCACGGCCTGTGGCAGGAACCCACGACGATAAACAATGTTGAGACATTGATGAACGTGGCGCCGATAGTCCTGAACGGCGCCGACTGGTACAACACAATCGGCACCGGACAATGCCCCGGGACGAAGGTGTTTTCGGTCACTGGCGACGTGGACAGGCCGGGAGTTTACGAACTTCCCATGGGCTCCACCCTGAGAGAACTTGTTGAAACATTAGCCGGCGGGCAGAATATCAAAGCGGTACAGGTGGGCGGGGCCTCGGGAAGAGTCCTGCCGGCTTCCAGGCTGGAAACCCCGCTCGCTTTCGAGACAGTTCTTGGTGCGGGTGCAGTGATAGTATTGAATGATACGCGGAGCATGGTGGAGCTTGCCAGGCAGAACCAGGAGTTTTTCGCTGAGGAGTCCTGCGGCAAATGCGTGCCCTGCCGCGAGGGCAATCCGGTGTTGCTGCACCTTCTGAAGAAGTTAGAGCAGGGAACGGGCAGGGAATCGGACCTGGACACCATGCGCGAGCTGTCCGAGGTCATGACCTTAGCTTCGCTATGCGGGCTGGGCCAGGCGGCACCGAACTCGCTTTTGGACACCATGGAGCACTTTGGTGCGGAGTACAAGGCGCTGATTGGAAAGGGACCCTGATGTACACCATAACAAAGCAGAAACCCGCTGGCGAGGTGGTCGACAGCCTGTCCGGCGTGGAAAAGGTCTTCATCATCGGGTGCGGCACATGCTCCACCGCCTGCCATACGGGGGGAAAGGCGGAAGTGATCGAGATGAAGAAGAAGCTCGAAGAGACGGGCAAGAAAGTGGTCGGCTGGATGGTGATCCCAGCGCCTTGCGACAGCATGACCAAGTTCGCTATAGAGGAAGACAAGGAACGGATAAAGCAGGCCGACGCCGTTCTGGTAATGGCTTGCGCTTATGGCGTGCAGAACGTTGCAAACCTTGCCGAGAATGCGGTGATACCTGCACTGGATACACTTTTCTTCGGCATGGAAGACGCTTCCCGGCCGGGCCAGTTCGGCGAGCTATGCCTGCAATGCGGCGAATGTGTGCTGGCGTCGACAGGCGGCATATGTCCCGTAACACTCTGCCCCAAGGGGCTGGTCAATGGGCCCTGCGGCGGCACAAGAGACGGCAAGTGCGAAGTCGACCCGACAAAGGATTGCGCCTGGACGCTTATCTACAACCGGCTGAAGAAACAGGGGCGGCTCGACCAGATGCGCAAAACGCAGAAACCTAAGGACTACCAGAAGATGACCCACCCCAGGCGGGGAAGCATTGCCCGCTGAGGAAAGGTACACCAATGTCTAAATTCAAAGAAGCCCTGGAATCAGGCAAGTTCGTCGTTACGGCAGAGGTAGCGCCACCGAAAGGGGTGGACGTCGCCGAGATGATGGAAAACGCCGAGTTGCTGCGCAACAGGGTGGATGCCTTGAACGTGACCGACCAGCAGAGTTCCGTGATGAGACTGGGATCGCTGGCATCCTGCCACTTATTGAAAGAAAAGGGTGTGGAGACCATCTTCCAGATGACCACACGGGACCGCAACCGCATAGCCCTTCAGTCCGACCTTCTCTCTGCGTATGCGCTGGGTCTCGAAAATGTGCTCTGTCTGACGGGCGATTACGTGACACTGGGCGACCATCCGCATGCCAAGCCGGTATTCGACCTGGACTCGGTCAGCCTGCTGCGTGCAGCGAAGTTGCTCGAGCAGGGTCGTGACATGTCCGAAAAGGAGTTGAAAGGGACTCCGAGGTTCTTCCTGGGGGCGGTGGTAACTCCGGGGGCCAACCCTTTCGAGCCGCAGATTTTCAAGATGGAGAAGAAGGTAAAGGCCGGGGCACAGTTCTTTCAGACACAGGCGATCTATGAGCCTGACAAGTTCGAGTCGTTCATGAACTACGCCGTGCGGTTCAATATCCCGATACTGGCCGGCATCATACCCTTGAAGTCGGTTGGCATGGCACGCTTCATGAACAAGAACGTGGCCGGGGTGCATGTCCCCGAGGGCTTGATCGAAGAACTCGGCAAGGCGGAGGATAAGTACAAGAAGACCCTGGAGATAACCGCCCGCCTGATAAGCCAGATGAAACCGATGTGCCAGGGCATCCATTTGATGGCAATCGGCTGGGAGAAAAAGGTCCCCGAGATACTGGACGCAGCCGGGCTGTGACACAACGTCCATGACGGGTTTTGGGGGCTGCGAGGCGGACGCGACCGGAGCGCGTCCCTCCGAAGGGGGGAGTTGGTCAGATTCGGAGGGCCATACTCCGTCATGGCCGTCATGTCCTGGAAGGCAGATCCAACAATGACCAGCATGCCACAGCGCGGGGTGCCTTTGCACTTGCCCATTCGCCAATCTTTCGACAGACCGCCAATCGTATTTGTTACGGTCTGCACTGACAAGAGAGCGCCGGTTCTTGCACGAGACGACGTTCACCAACTGTTGCATTCGTTTTGGTCAGAATCCAAAGTATGGCTGGTTGGAAAATACACATTGCGCCGTGCCAATAGAGGCAATACAATAGCTGCAAGGGAGTGAAGATGCAGGTATTCCCCGGTGTACACAGGTTTGAATCTGGTCTGCCTGGAAGGCCGCAGACAAATTCGAATGTCTATTTGCTGGAAGGCCCGTCTGGTTCCATGCTGATAGATTCTGGTTGGAATGGCCCGGGAATGTTTGAGGGTCTGGAAAGACAGTTCCTCAGCGACGGATTGCGTATAGGGGACGTAAGGAAGATAGTAATAACCCATATTCATGCCGACCACTACGGCCTCGCCGCCAAATTCCGGGAGATTTGCGGCTCCAAAGTTATGTTGCATCGCGCAGAGCGGGCAACAATCAGAGACAGGTTTGAAGACCCCACAGAACCATTCAACCGACAGATGGGTATCCTGTTGTCAGAAAACGGCGTGCCCAACAGTGAGTTGGCAAAGATTCAGGCGGTTGGCGCCAGTATGAGGAGGGCGTTTACGACGGCACCCGTTGATGTTGAAATCGAGGATGGCGATATCCTGTCCTGCGGCGAATTCAACCTTGAGGTGATTCCGACGCCTGGCCATACAACTGGACACATGTGCCTGTATGATGCCCGAAAGAGGCTGTTGTTTTCGGCCGACCATGTCCTGCCCGTCCTAATTCCGCATGTAACGTTCAATCCCCAAAGCGGTCCGAGTCCCATGGAAGATTTCCGCAACGCTCTCACGAGGCTTCGCGGACTGGATGTCCAACTGGTCCTTCCGGGGCATGGTGAGCCCTTTGAAGACTTGAAGAAACGCGTCGATGAACTGCTGCAATACCGTTCGGAGTTGGAACGGGGAATCTTTCAGGCCCTGGATTCGAAGGGAAAGACAGCATACGAATTGGCTACTATGTTGGCCTGGACATGGAGCAAGGCCGACTGTGCCAGGACTTACAATGATATTTCCAGCAATGACAAGAGACACGCGGTAGGGGAAACGCTGGCCCATTTGGCAGTCCTCGTACACGAAGGCAAGGCATTCCGGACACAACAAAATGGGCTGGTGAAGTACTCACGCGCAATTTGACATGTCTGACAAGCCACCGAACATTGACACGGGTGGCCACGTGAGCTGGAAATCCTGAATACGAAATTCTCCGGGTACCTGTTCCGCAATCCGGATATCGCGGAAAAGATCATTGACCTTGTCGAAGGATTCTTAGGAGCGGGAGGAAACTATATTCAATTCAACATGGAAGACAGGGAAATGCTTGTCGAAGCCAGAATGCATCCTGAACTGCACCGTGACTGGAAAGCTGAAATCACGACATGATTGAGGAGGCCCGGAAGACCACGGGCACTATTTTTGACATACAGCGCTTTGCCGTTCACGACGGTCCCGGCATCAGAACCCTGGTGTTTCTGAAGGGCTGTCCGCTCCGTTGCCTGTGGTGCGCCAATCCCGAGTCGGTGAATCCCCAACCCGAACTCGGCTTCATAAAGGCCAATTGCGACGGGTGCGGCAAGTGTCTGGCGGCATGCCCGCAACAGGCAATCTCACTCGACGACGAAAGTAGACCTGCTATCGCCCGAGAGCGATGCAACAACTGCGGACAGTGCTCAATGGATTGCTCGCCGCACGCGCTGATTGTCTACGGCCGTGAACAGTCTGCGGAAGAAGTGTTCAATGAAGTGAAACGGGACAACGTCTTCTACCGAAGCTCAGGCGGAGGTGTTACGGTGTCGGGTGGCGAACCCCTGCAGCAGGCATCGTTTGTAAAGTCGTTGTTTTCGATCTGCCGTGAGGCAGGGATACCCACGGCACTGGAGACCTGTGGTTTCGCCCCGGCAAGCATACTGAAGGAAGTGTTGAAGCTCACCGACTATGTCCTTTTCGACCTGAAATGCATGGACGCCGAGGCACACGCAAGGCTAACCGGACGCAGCAACGCAATGATCCTTGAAAATGCCCGGGTGGTCGCAGGTTCTGGAGTGGCGTTCCGGTTCCGAATGCCTTTCGTACCGGGACTAAATGATAACCCGGAAAACCTGGGCCAGATTGGACTTCTGATCAAGGACCTGGACACCGATAAGCCCGAAATAGAACTGATGCCCTACCACCGTATGGGGCTTACCAAGTATGATGCTTTGGGCAAGGACTACGGGCTCCGCCATATTGCCGCCCCGACCGCCGCCGAACTTCAGGCTGCGAAAGCCGCCTTCGAGAAGGTCGGCGTAACCTGCCTCGTGAGCATATAGACAAGAGTGTCCCGCGAAACAGCTGTGACATAGTCGCACCTCTATGTTAAAGTAGAACTGGTGCGATCTTGAATTATGCTGGACAGGGGATGTCAGATGACTAAGACTGCGGGATCGGTAGATTTCTCCCTGCTCAAGAGTATCGACAGTTTGACGCCCAGCGGGCGGCTTCTCTCACTTCGGAAACTGTTCTTCAATGAAGGACGGCACGTGGCCGCCGAGCGTGCACGTCTGGCCATGGAATCCTGGAAGGAAACCGAAGGCAATACCCTCCAACTCCGCCACGCCAAGAAACTTCAAAAGATACTGGAAGGCGTCCCTGTTGTCGTCTTCCCGGGTGAGCTTCTGGTAGGATCACAAACCAGGTACTTCCGGGGAGGCAATCCCCAGTGTGACTATGACGGCTCGCTTCTGGGCAAGCTCATGGCCGAAGGAAGAATAACTTTGGGGGGGCCTGAGGTAGTTGGCATTCACGATGACGAGGAATGGAAAGTCCTGGCTGAAGCCGCCGAGTACTTCAATGGCAAGACCGCCGCTGATGCCGTCAAGCAGACCAGGCATGCCGTCATGGGCAGTTGGTACGACGACCTTGCCGATGCCGGCGGAGTGCAGCGCAGCGAAGGATACCCTGCTTTCGTCGGCGTACCTTACTTCGAGAAGATTCTGACCATAGGCCTGCGGGGGATCATAGACCAGTGTGAGTGCCAGATATCCAAGTTCAAGGAGGCCCGTGGGGAAGACCTCGAAGCGTTGGAGTTCTGGCAGTCCGCGACGATCTCATGCGAAGCAACGATCAACCTGTCGCGGCGCTACGCCAAACTGGCTTCTGAAATGGCCCGCGGCGAGCCTGATCCGGTAAGGCGGGCCGAGCTTGAGGACATATCAGAGGTGTGTCACCGGGTGCCGGAGAACCCGGCCCGGACCTTCCATGAAGCGCTGCAATGCATGGTCATGATCGACCTGGCGCTCTGCCTGGAGTCTCCTTCATCGGGCGTTTCGGGGTGGGGCACAGTCGACCAGCACTGGTACCCGTACTTCAGGAAAGACCTTGAAGAAGGCCGGTTGACTGTTGAGCAGGCGGCAGACCTCGTCGGATGCGCCATCACCTATTCGGCCCGGCGGGAGAGGGTATCGGAGATCACCTGGAGGGACTATTTTCAGATTGGACTGCAGCAGAGCTTTGCCCTTGGCGGGCCGACTCGAGATGGCAAGGGCGACGTCAGCAATGAACTCTCCTACCTTGTCCTTCACGTGGCAGGAATGCTGGGATATTCCGAGCCGCACATACCCCTGCGGTGGCACGAGGGCACGCCACGGTGGCTTATGCACAAGGCCATCGAGACAAACTGCAAGGTCCACGGAGGCGTCCCCCAATTTCAGAACACCGACCATATTGTCCGCGTGCTCACGAGCTGGGGCGTCTCTCCTGAGAGTGCCCGTGACTGGCAATCGGACGGATGTTCCCAGGCGGAGCCGTCGGACCAGCGGACATCTCTCGTCCCCACATACTTCAACATCGCGTTGCCTGTCGACCTTGTGCTGCATAACGGGACTGCATCGGCGACAGGCAAACGGGTGGGTATCGAGACGGGAGACCCACGCCAGTTCAAGACATTTGATGAGTTCTATGAGGCCTTCAAGAAACAGACCGAGTCCATGATGCAGGGCTGTTTGTGGCATGCCAACCTGGCAGAGCTCGCAAAGGCTCGCCACTGGCTGACCCCTCTGTCATCTTCCCTCCTTCCCGGGTGCGTGGAGAAGGGCAGGGACTACATGAGAGGTGGCCTCCCTCATTACAAGAATTGGAACATGAAAGACCGCGGCCTAATTCCTGCTGCTGATTCGCTTATGGCTGTGAAGAAGCTCGTTTTCGATGAGAAGAAGCTTACCATGGAGGAGCTTATTGGCGCGCTCGACTCCAATTTCTCCGGGGAACAGGGTGAAGAGGTCCGAAGGTTGTGCCTGGCGGCTCCAAAATACGGCAACGACGTGGATGAAGCAGATTTTCTGGTGCGTGACATCGGCAAGTTCACTGCTAGCATCATTCGCTCAACCAAGAACATCTTCGGCTACCCCTACAGCATAAACCGCAACGGGCAGTCCTGGCACTTCGCCAATGGCAAAAAGCTCGGTGCCCTGCCGAGCGGACGGAAGGCCAGAGAACCGCTGCCGGATGGGTCCCTTTCTCCCATGCAGGGACTGGATTCGAAAGGCCCGACCGCTGTGCTGAACTCTGCTCTCAAGGCGGACTTCAAGGATGGAATCTCCGGTATCCTCAACATGAGGTTTCCCGGCCACCTGTTCGAAGGCCAAGAAAACCGTGATAAGCTGATAGATCTGGTTCAGGGCTATTTCGGCGCTGGCGGCACCTACATACAGTTCAATATCCTCGACCGGCAGACGCTTCTCGATGCCAAGCGACATCCTGAAGACTACAAGGACCTGGTGGTGCGGGTGGGCGGGTACAGCGCCTACTTCGTGAACCTCAGTCCCGAGGTCCAGGACGAGCTCATCCGCCGCACCGAACAGTCTTTCTGAAAGTGGTCCATGGCTACTCTGTAACGGCCTCGGCAACGCGGTCGCCCATTTCCGCAGTTCCGACTTTGATCTTGCCTTCTTCCATCACGTCGTATGTCCGGTAGCGTTCCAGCGCTTTGCTGCACGCCTGCTCAATAGCCCGGGCTTCCTTCTCCAAGCCAAAGGAGTACTCGATCATCATTGCCGCTGCCATTATCGTACCGACGGGGTTGACCTCCCATTTTCCGGCATGCAGCGGTGCACTACCGTGGATTGGCTCGTAGAACGCCTTGCCTTTCAGTATCTTCGTGATATCGCCGCTGTCTATAGCGTCCCTGTTGATCGGCAGGTAGGCAGACGCGGCCATCCCGACCGAGCCGATGAGAGAAGCTGCCAGGTTGTTGATCATTCCTCCAGAACTGATCTCGCTGGTCAGGATAACGTCGAATTGCCTGGGGTTCCGCACCAGTTGCATGGCAAGGTTGTCCGGCGCAACCACATCAAGGCTGATATCGGCGAAACTTCGGGCCAACTCTGTGGCCACAGTCGACCAGAGTCTCTGGTTGGCATAAATCTGGGGTTGGACCATGAGCGAAATCCTGGACCTCCGTCTTCGCGCAATGACCGCGGCAAGTTTGAACAACTCGGCTATCTCTTCTTCGCGACTCGTCACCTTATCCCAGGAGGTTCGCTGTCCGAATGCACCTGCTTCCTCGTGGGCGATATTGTTGGTCAACATGCGATGGTCTCTGACCACCACGATGTCCGTGCCTTTGATGACCTGCGGCTTGACGACACTGGCGTTGACCATGGAGGGAAATACTTTCGCCGGCCGTATCGTGATGGATAGACCGAATGCATCATGCAGCGTCCTCCTTATTGGAGTCGCCATCACTTTGGAGGCACCTTCGGCGTATTCTCGCACCGGGCCGCCTGTCGCACCATGGAGAATTGCATCGGTTTCCCGAATGATCTTCAGGCTCTCCCCAGGGAGCGGATGCCCTGTCTCGGCCTCCGCGACTCTCCCTATGAGGCCGTGCCTGAAAACGAATTGATGGTTGAATGCTTTTCCCACGGCTTCGAGGACCTTAAGCGCCTGTGGCACTATTTCGATGCCAACTCCATCGCCGGGCAGAACAGCTATGGAACATTTCATATCTGCTACTCCTCCTTGACCGCGTCGTGCGCCATGCGGCCACGTCAGTATAGACGGCAGGCAACGAAGTGTCCATCGGAGATTTCCTTCAACGGCAGCTCGCCCTTTGAACAAACTCGCGCAGCATTGACAGAGCGGGTTATGGCTGCCATAATTGCCATCAGACCATACCTGCATGTTCAAAAGGTCGGCAAGAGCTTTGTCCGGAGAGCAAAACGGTCGGCGGCGAAGTGAAAATACAGTACCCCTATGGGCATCACACGCGACCTTCAAGAAGCACGGTCATCTATCCGAACAAGCCTGAGTCATCCCCTCTCCCTAGATGAGAGCAGAGGCAAGCGTCATGTCTCAGCAACGCCTTGACAATGTCGTCATTCTGGACATGATCCAGAATCCAGGCTCCGTGGTCTGGATTCCCATTTTCTGGGGAATGAAAACACTGTGGCCGGCGCCTTGTAAAGCGTTCAGTGGGACACTACACTAGAATTACGCGGATGCCGCAAGCGGGTGTTTGACCGCGACAGATCCTTCGGGCGGCAGAAGGGCATCGGAATGCCATCGGGTTCGGCTCATCAGTCACACAGTGAAGTTGAAAACATAGGAGGTGCTCCTTGAGAAAAGTCAGGGTTGGTTCCGGTTCGGCCGGGTGGCCCGATCTGGCTGATGCAGCCTGGGATGTGGCCAGGCACGGAAATCTCGACTACATGGGCCTTGATCACCTGGCTGAGCTCACGATGGCTATTCTTTATCGCCAGAAGATAGCGAATCCCAAGCGAGGTTACATTCCTGACACGATCCCACTGATGAAGGGGCTTCTGCCGATCTGGAAGGCCACCGGCAGGCGGATGAAGATCGTCGATAACGGTGGAGGGGCCAATCCTGAGCAATGCGCCGAGGAAGTGATCAGGGTCTGCAAAGACATAAGTCTTGGCCCTATCAAGATCGGCGTCATAACAGGCGACATGCTGCCGCTGGAGAAGATCGATAGCCTGGCCGAGAACGGGTTCCCGTTCAAGAATCTGGACAACGGCGAAGTTGGACTCGACCGCATACGCCAGAAACTCCTCGCCGCATACGTCTATGTCGGCGGGGATAAGGTCATCGAGGCGTTTGAGCAGGGAGCAAACCTCGTACTAGCCGGAAGACTGGCCGATAACTCCCTGTTCGTTCCCGGCTTTATGCACGGCCTTGGCTGGAAGTTCGGGGACGAGTATTGGGACCGTATCGGTTCGGCAGTAATCGCTTCTCATTTGCTCGAGTGCGGCAGTTGGGCAACCGGCTGCAGTTCCAATCTCTGGGCCGAAGTACCCGAGCCCTGGCATCCATCTATGCCTATCTGCGAGATGGACGATACTGGCGAAGCTGTGTTCAGCATAACACCCACCTCAGGAGGCATCATGCGTGAGCTCACCCTGAAAGAGCATCTCCTCTATGAAGTGCATGATCCCTGCAACTACCTGATGCCGGATGGGATCGGCGATATCACCACGGTCAAGTTCCAGCAGATCGGCAAAGATGTAGTGAAGATGAGCAAGTCCGGCGACAGGCCAAGAGGGAAGAAGCGTCCGGATACGCTCAAGCTTTGCCTCGTATATCACGACGGATACGCCAGCGAATACACAATGGTTGTGCCTGGGCCAGGAATCTGGAAGCGTGTCGAGAAGACGAAGGAATATGTGCAGAAGCGGCTGGAGCTCAGCGGTCTGAAGCCCACTGAGTGGTCCATGTCTCTCATAGGCTATAACTCGATCCTGGGGCCTGCAGCGCCACCGCTGAAGTACGAACCGCCGGAACTCGGGTTCAGATTTGCCTTCAAGTGCAACACAAAAGATGAGGCCAGAGAGTGCCGGGTACAGGCTGGCACTCTGTCATGGAACGCAGCCGGAATCGGCAATGCCTTCGGCAACTCGCCTGCGGACAGGGACGTTTACGCGCTCTGGCCTACCTTGATACCTCGCGAATCTGTCCCGTTGAACCTGGAAGTGAGGGACGTAAAATGAAGACCAGGTCCATCCCATTGAGTGAGCTATGCTGGTACCGGTCTGGAGACAAGGGTGACATCTCCAATATCGGGCTCATGGCGAAAGACGAACGAGGCTACGACATCATCAGAGAGGCAGTCACCCCCGAGCGGGTCAAGGCTCATTTCAAGGATTGGGTCAAGGGGGACGTTACGATATACGAGGTTCCAAACATGCTGGCCATCGAGATCGTGTTGAGGGAAGGACTGGGTGGGGGTGCGACAAAGAGCCTGCGTGTCGACCAGACAGGTAAAGCCATGTGTGTCGCGCTGGGCTATATGAAAGTCCCTGTGCCCGAAGACTACTTCCCTTCCGCTTAGGAACTCGAGGTCGAGCGGGGCCGTGCAAACGCTGGATTCTTGTGCAGCAGTTATCCGGCACCACGGTTGACCGGTCTACAAAGATAGAGGTGCGGCATGGATCTGGAACTAAACGAAGCTCAGAAGATGCTCCGAAATGGCGCGGCTGAGTTCCTGGCCAAAGAGTGGTCCACCGAGATACTTGAACGGATGGACCAGGAAGAAGTCGATTTCGTACCCGGGATGTACAAACGCATTGCAGACTTGGGCTGGGCCAGCCTGCGCATTCCCGAGCGCTTCGGCGGCTTCGGCGGGTCATGGCTTGACTGCATCGGCGTATACGAGGAGTTTGGGAAAGCGTTGCTCCGATCTCCATGCTTCGAGGCCGCTGTAGCCAGTGAAGCGATACTGGAGTTCGGCAGTGACGCGACAAAGCAAGGCTTCCTGCCGGGCATTGCTGGAGGCGAAATCATCTTCACTCTCAGCCTTTCCGGAGCTCTCTGCCAGCCGCATGCAAAAGGCACACGGTCAAAGGGAAAGTGCCTGATAGAAGACGGGACTGCCATCGTCAAGTATGCCCCATCGGCGGACTATCTTGTGATTCCGGCCGAGGTTTCAGGCGCTAATGCCAGGGCCAACCTGCTGCTCGTCCCTCTTAAGGACGCCAGGATTTCCCCTGTGGCCGTTCGCAGCTTCAGCGGAGAGCGGGTGACAGAGGTCGAACTGGGTGGCGTCAGCTTGCCGGAATCGAACGTCATACCTGCGTCAAGAGACGGCTTCACCTTCGATGACCTCATAAGCGAGATGCAGGTGTTACGCTGCGCAGAGATGATCGGCGGCGCTTCGGCCGCGCTGAATATGACGGTGGACTATACCAAGCAAAGGGTCCAATTCGGCGTGCCGATAGGCACATTCGAGGTGCTCCAACACCGGATGGCTGATTCCTGGATTGCAATACATAAGGCGCGATGGCTCACCAACTATTGGGCATGGCTCCTAGACCGGGGCGATGATTCGAAGATGATTGGCGCTGTGGCCCGGATCGCTGCCAGGGAAGCATACCACCATGCTGCGGAGGATGGCGTGCAGGCCCACGGGGGTTACGGCGTGATGAGGTCCTTCTCCATCGGACGCTACTACAGGGACGCAAAGGTCAAAGAGCTTGAAATGGGAGCAATCTGGGACCAGAAAGAGAAACTTGCCCAGCTTATCGGTCTGTGAGGTGTGACGGTTGAATTGGACGGAAGAATATCAGAGGAAGCAGGTCTCGGCCGAACAGGCTGTTGCGACGGTGAAACCGGGCGACCGCGTGATCATTCCGGCCACCAGCGATCCACTGGCCCTCCAACTCGCTCTGATCGCAAGGAAGGACGAACTGAGCGATATCGAGTTGCAGATAGGAACGGGACAGCGAGAACTGCCCTGGTATGACCCGAGCTGGCACGACACGTTTCAGCCCAAGATGTGGCACATTCTCGAACCGAATATCCGCCGCATGATTAACGAGGTGCGGGGAGCGGATATCTACGCCAGTATCCCGCGTCTTTTCTCAAAGGCGCACGAGGAGCTAACCAGATGTTCCAAAAGAAGAAACGTGGTTTTCACGGATGTTTCTCCTCCGAATGAACATGGCTTTTGCAGCTTCGGCGCAGCGCTGTGGGACAAGAAGGACAAAATCAGGAGCGCTGACATCTCCATAGCCGAGGTGCGTCCGGAATTCATCAGGACATTCGGAGATAACTATATCCATGTTTCGGAAATCGACTATTTTGTGCCGACGGACTATGAACCCGCCAATCTCTACCCGCCAGTGGCGGTAGAGCCGCATGTCAGGCCCACGGTTGAGCATATGGCTGATTTGGTTCACGACGGCGACACCCTGCAGATCGGAGTGGGGTCTTCGACTGAGGGCCTGATGATGGCGGGGTTAGTGGACGGACGCAAAGACCTCGGGTGGCATTCCGAGCGGATACCTCGTGGATACCTGAAGGCAATGAGAGAGAATCCAGCCATATTCTCCGGTGCACGCAAGACAATAAACCGTGGGAAAGCCATAGTGACCGCCGTAGCATTGACAGACCAGGAAGACGCCGACCATGTGAACAATAACCCAGGTTTCGAGTTTTATGGGCCGAACTATGTGCACGATATTCCCACTATCGCCTCCCATGACAACATGGTCTCCATAAACAGCGCTTTGATGGTTGACCTTGCTGGGCAGGTCTGCGTGGAGGGCATCGGGCCGAACATGTACGGAGGCATCGGGGGACAGTTTGAATTCGTTGTAGGGGCTGCTCTCTCTAAGGGGGGGCGTTCTTTCACGGTACTCCCAGCCACAGCAGACAGCGGAAGGGTTTCCCGGATCGTACCAAGACTGCCGGAAGGCAGCTACGTCTCCCTGCCACGTGCCATCGTGCACTACGTCGTTACTGAGTTCGGCAGAGCGAACCTCATGGGCAAGTCGCATCGTGCAAGGGCACAGGAATTGATAGCTATCGCTCACCCGGACTTTCGCGAGGCGCTCCGAAGAGAAGCGGAACGCATCTTCTAGACACCGGCGTCAGGAGGCAAGGATGGATTTCGAGTTTAGCCCTCAGGAGATCGCCTGGCGCGAGGAAGCCAGCCAGTTCTTCAGGAATGAATGTCCTTCGGAGAAAGTGGAACGGCTGAGGATAGAACAAAGATGCACGAATCCCTACGACCATGACCTCTACATGAAGATTGTCAAGAGCGGTTATGCCGGCATTACCTGGCCCCAGCAATACGGTGGACGTGGTCTGCCGAAGATGTTCGAGGCCATCTTCCTGGAAGAGATGGGCTACTGGCAAGCCCCAATGGGGACGTGGAACGTATTCGTGAATACTCAGAATTTCCTCGGCAATTCGCTGGCGCGCCAGGGTACGGAAGAACAGAAGCGCCGCTGGCTGCCCAGGATACTGAGCGGCGAGTTCAGGACATCAAACGGAATTACGGAGCCCGATGCAGGGACCGACGCAGCTAATGCCCAGACAACAGCCTCCGAAGACGGAGATTCATTCATCGTCAATGGAACGAAGATATTCAACAACGCGCACAGGGTAGACTGGATTACGACCGTGCTGCGGACGGACCGGAATGTGCCCAAGCACAAAGGAATATCGGTTCTGCTCATCAATCTTCACAGTCCCGGTGTAACGGTGAAACCGACCTATGTAACGCTGGGCGGATGGGAACGCTCGGAGGTGAACTTCTCCGATGTCCGTGTACCTAAAGAGAACCTGATCGGCGTGCTCAACCGCGGCTGGATTTACCTGATGGGCTATCTTCAGGAGGAACGAGTGTCCTTGTCAATGGTCGGGAAAAGCGTGCGTGCCATGAACAGGCTTGTGGACTACTTGAGGGTGAAGGACCCGGACTCGCTGAAGTCGCCGGGAGTCCGCTCCGCGCTGGCCGATATTAAGTGCGGAATAGAGAGTTCCCGGCTTCTGGCCTATTGGGCGGTGTGGAAGCTTGGGCAGGGAGTTGACGCCGGCGCTGAGATCGGGATGTGCAAGGTGGCTATCGCTGAGGCGTCAGGGAGGATGAGCAATCTATGCCTTGAGATACTGGGGCCGGCAGGCCAACTGACCGAATCCTGTCCTTCTCCAGAGTGGTTGCCTTTGCACGGCGAATTCATCGAATGGTACGCGGATATCCGCGTCGAACAGGTCGCCGGAGGCAGCTCGGAAGTACTCAGGAACCAACTGGCGCAACGCTGTCTCGGGCTGCCGCGTGGATAGCCGGAGAAGCTCTTCTGCAGAATAGGGTGTTGAAGGAGGCATTATGCCGCTGAATGGCAGGGACGTGGTACTTTACGAAAAGAAGGGTAATGTTGTTCAGATTACGTTGAACCGGCCTGAACGGCTTAACTCGATTACACTCGAGATGTATGATCGCCTGGAGGAATGCTGGCGCCAGTTTCGAGATGATCCTGAAGCGCGAGTCGCCATACTGACGGGAGCTGGCAAGGCTTTTTGCGCTGGTATGGACCTCAGGGACAACGCGGAAAGGGTTGCTCTGGACCCTTCCTTCGACATGGTCAAACTGCGGCCCGGCGTGCTGGATGGCACTACGGGCACTCCCTACGGCCAGGGGGTGTGGAAACCGGTCATCGCCGCGATAAACGGCGTCGCCACCGCAGGCGGTTTCAATTTCGCCCTGTGCTGCGACCTCCGTATTGCGGCCCCGGAGGCTGTACTTGGCGTGGCAGAGGTCAAGGTGGGACGGGGTTCACCCTGGTCGATGCCGTTGCTCTACCAACTACCCCTTGCTATCGCTTTCGAGCTGACGATGAGAGGCGAAATGGTGCCGGCCCAGAGATTGGCTGAACATGGCTTCATAAACAAGATTGTCCCTGCGGAAGAGCTCTTGCCCACTGCCCATGCCTGGGCTCAAGGAATGGCAGAAAACGCTCCCCTGTCTATGATGGCCCTGAAGCGGGCATTCTACTCCGCAATTGACAGCAATCTCTTTGCTGCAAAGCAGATGGCCCGCGAAATCTACTCCATAGTCTACACAAGCCATGATGCAATCGAGGGGCCAAAGGCCTTTGCTGAGAAGCGAAAGCCGGTCTGGAGGGGTACATAGAAACAAAAGCCCGTTCAGCCTGAAAACGTCTATTTTATCGTGGACTTGACCCTTGGCGCTGCCCGGGGCAACAGAACGGCTGAGTCCCTTTTCAGGATTTCCATGTTGACTAAGGTTTCAGTGTGCAAAACGCCCGGCACTGTTGCCATTTCGTGCCTGAGGAAGTCCGAAAGTGCATCGGCAGACCGGAAGGTTGCCCACAGAAACAGATCGAATCTCCCCGTAACGAGTGCAATGTACTGGACTCTGGGCATTGCCTTGATTGAAGCAAGCGCGTCATCAAGGCGGGCAAGGTCTACTTGCATCCCGATGTTGACTGTCATCGGATACCCGACTTTGGCCGGATTCGAAACGGTTTCAATCGTGATTATCCCCTGGCTGACCAGCCGCTTGATGCGGCGGCGGACAGTCGCACTGCCTACTCCCAACTTACGGGCAAGGTGCGCGTCGCTGGTCCGCGCGTCCTTCTGCAGATCTACAATCAGGTCATAGTCGCAATCGTCCAGTGGTACGGGCGCATTATCAGTGGCCGCAGGTCCCTGTTCCCGTTTCTGAAAGTGGATATCTGATGCCAGTGCACGGTTTTCGCTCCGGCCTATGATGGCATGGCTCCTTTTCGCCTCGTTCAGTATGTGCAGCGTCTCACTTCGGAGGACGCCGGGAATCGCATACAGTACAGTCTTGATGAAGTCCCCGAGGTCTTGCTGGGACCGGAAAGTGACTCTGACATAGATGTCGAATTGACCGTAACCGAGGATCACGGTGTGGACACGGGGTTGCTCCACCAGCCGCTGGGCCACGTTGTTCAGCTCCGAAGGCGCTACCTGTATGCAGATCATGGCAGACGTGAGGTAACCGACTCTGGGCGGGTTTGGCATTGCAGCCACGCGAATGACGCCATCACTCACCAGCCTCTTTATCCTGCGGCGGACTGACGTACCGCTTACCTGAAGGGCTCTGGCCATTTGTGCCTCGCTCCTTCGGCCGTCTTTTTGCAGCTCAACAACTATAGAATGGTCGAGTTCATCCATGGGACTCTCCTGTTTCATATGGCGCTGCGGAACCAGCGGGACGACCTCTGGTTGTCCGAAGTCCTGCACTGACTTTTGAACATCGTTTGTTTGCTGATGCATTGTGCGAACGCGGAAGACGCAACACTTCGCTAGAATAGCACAACTCAACTGGGTTGAAAACCTGCCTCCTTACCAGCAGAAACGACGCAACAGAGGTCGTATAATCGGATTATGGGAAATGGTTTTGTTTCCCAGGCTTGTTGGCCAACCATAGAATGACGCTTGCGGCGAAACACCTGCTGACCAGGCGCGAAGGAAGAGGTTTGCATGAAGGTACCTGCATGGCACCGATCCGGTGTCTTGTCCCGGATAGCACCGGCAATAACCCTGGCAGTAGCCCTTATGGTGGCTGGCCAGGGGTGTGGAGGGACGCCGAAGACAACAACCACGTCGGCGACCTCGACCATCTCGACGACCTCTTCGACGTCCACCGTGGTGCAACCATCTGCCACGACGTCGCCCACCTCATCTGCCACGTCGACGACGACTCCATTTACCACGACGACAACGACGCGCTCTACCACACCGGCGCTTCTGGACAAGCAGAAGGCGGTCCAGGTGCTGCTGGATAACGTGGTCAAGCCTTCTTCGTTGGACCACAAAGTAATTGCCTTCACGCTCGACAAGGCCCTGCCTGCAGGGACAAAGGTATCGCCGTACGCTCGCGACCCGGTCCCGACATCGGTCAGTTCCCTGCCAGACCTGGTCGACCAAACTCTATCCTCGCCGGCATGGTTCTTCTGGGTAGACGACGATCCTCTGGCCCGGTTTTCTCATCCTACAAGGTACGTTCTCGTAGACGCCGGGACAGGAGAGTTCACAGTGACCAACCAGGGTTGGTGGCCGTACGTCAACGGCCAGGCGGTGACCCAGTGGGTGGACACCACCGGCCGTTGGGATGCCAAGAACTGGGCGTACAGCAATGTTCCCGCCGCTGACATCTCCAGGGCCACAGCCAGCATAATATCACAGAGCCGGCCGTGGGCCTCGACCTGGTTCAGCCTGTCTGTGATAGGACCCGTGTGGGACCGGTTTGCGGTATCCAAGAACCTCCCCGGCGGAGAAGCCATTGTCCCGGTTAACGGGTATGCACCGGGGCAAACGGACGCCGGGTTCGGCAACGACATCGTGCACGCGACCCAGTTCGGTTCAGACGCACAGATTCCTTCTTACCAGCCAACCGGCAAGACTTTGAAGGATATCGAGGACGCCATAACCAAGGCCCAAGCCGGCGGGGCCAACGACGTCTTCCTGTACTGGACCGGTCATGGGGGACGGGCAGCCGATGGCAGTTCCTACCTCAATTTCAAGGGCACAAGGGTGACGCCGCAGCAACTAACCGACATTCTCAAAAAGTTCCCCAAAGTGAAGTTCAAGGTGGTGATAGACGCCTGCTTCGGCGGCGGTTTCGCCGGCGCCATGATGGCCACGGACAACGTAAGCTTATTCTTCTCTGCCTCTTCAGCCACTGAGGTATCGTATGGAGGAGGATTTGCGGGAGGAGGATCTTTTTCAGATGGGCTCTGGGATGATCTGCTGAAGGTACTCAATAGCCCCGAGTTGCAGAAACGCGCCCGGGACGACGCCGCGGGGCGCTACCCGGAGTTCGTGGGCTGGCTGATGATAGCCCGCGAGTCGGCGCTGGAGAAAGACGGAGAATTCCAGGCTGGCAGGACGCACCCGGTGGGTCGCGTGGCGACGCCTCCACCTCCGCCAACAACCACACCGACTCCTACACCGACTCCCACGCCAACTCAGAAACCCTGGATGGGCGGGCTATTCTCGTTGGTCACGAGCGTGTTGTCCGACCCGGCAGGGCATCGCCCATATGTCAACTTGTTTAACACGATTAATGCAACGGTAGATGTTGTGGGAGACCCGACAATTACCGTGAGCGGCAATGGGAACTGGGTTACTGTCAACGGCCTAGTACAACCCGATGGCAGCTTCACCGCGACAGGAAGGGGGACCGTGGCGGGCTATCCGAACGTGAGCGTGGTGTTCAAGGGCACATGGACGCAGTACGGAGGGTTTTCCGGCCAGTACACCATGGGAGCAGGTGGGGAGTTGCCCACCGGCCAGGCGATTACCTACAGCGTAACTGCGACGCGACAGTGACGTCGGAGAAAATGCGGACCTGCGTGAAACGGACTAGCGAGGCCGGACGATCCCCTGGCATCAACAATGCACGGGAGGCCAATTAGGCGAAGGGAAATGACTGTTACCTTCGCTTGACAAGAAGTGCAGGCGCACTATATCCTCTCTGGCTTTGTCGCATTTGGCGCAAGGGACCTACTTCGTATTCAAACAATTGGTGTACGTGCCCCTCCCTCAAGGCTTTCTCCCTATGTAAGGTCTGCGCAGTTCCCGGGCAATCTCCTCTTCTCCGGCCAAGTAGGCTTTCTTTCGCGCTTCATCTTTGGCCAGCCGCCCGGGTTCCTCAGCAGCGTTCTTCTCCGATTCCCTGGTTGCCCGGGC
>Ga0209514_10003327_pt1 | contig 23198 bp, 26 predicted proteins | sample Subgrocontami58m_FD_187452 | JGI IMG/M metagenome (GOLD analysis project Ga0209514, IMG submission 187452) | Subsurface groundwater microbial communities from S. Glens Falls, New York, USA - GMW37 contaminated, 5.8 m (SPAdes) (version 3) | ecosystem: Environmental > Aquatic > Deep subsurface >...
CTTTCTGTTTATTAACTTTCTTTATTTTTCCAAAATGAGAGACTTTTTGAGGATACTTTCTTAGTCCTCCCAAGTCTTTGATGAGGCGGCCGATAGTAGTTGGCTTGGGACAAAGTATATTTTTTTGCTCACAAAATGGTTTCAATTCCGGATAGAGTTTTTCTTCGCCGAGATTAGGATGTTCCTCTCTGATTCTTTTGATCTCGGTAATGATCTCAATGGGCCAAAGCCGTTTTCTTTTGGTTCTGGGAGATTTGGATTTATCATTGAGCGCTTCAATTTTCTTCCCTTCTTTTATCCAAGCCTGTTTCCAAGAATAGAGAGTTGATCTTTTGACTGGAAAAGCGTCTAGGGCCGCCTCAAGACCATGCTTTTCCCAAAACATTAATGCTCTGACTTTATATTTAGCTCTTTCAGTGAACATATACCGGCACTTAATATAGTCATTAGAGGCTCCGACAAAGCCCTTGATACCAGTATATTTGCAATGAATCCGATTAAAAAACTCCATAAAGCTAGGGCTTCATAGAGTCCAGGATGTATGTGAGGTTATGCATTATTTTGGCTAAACAAGATATTTTCTACACACTCAATACAAATATTTTACACACGGGCTTGACGATTTTTTATTAAAGTAGTTAAGTAAAAGTATAAGTTCTTTAAAATTTAGACTAATAGGGAGGCGTTATGAATCTTGGAAAGGTTGGAATTATTTTTAATGGCGGCGGTTTTACCGGTGCCTTCAGCGTAGGCTACATAAAAGCACTGTGGGAATACGGCATCAGACCGGCGCATATTCAAGGGGTCTCAGTTGGCGCCCTAAATGCTGCGACGATCATGAATTCCGAGTCATCCGAATATCTGGAAAAAGTTTGGCTAGATATCGAGAAAGCTAAGGCATCAGCCATCTTCAATTGGAAAGATATACCAGGCAATATTATGAGAAAATCTAGTTCTCTTTATGGCAGTAAAGGGCTCATGGATATCATTCAAAGAATAGACGTAAATAAAATAATTGATTCTCCGACCGAGCTTCAAATAGTAGTTTGCAACGAATCCAAAGGAGAAAAAGAGGTTTTTTCCAGCCATGATCCTATATTCAAAAAAGATTCGGGGCTTCTCAAGCAAATAATCTTAGCTTCTGCTTCCATACCAGGTATTTTACCGGTAGTTAAAATAGGTGGCCAGCAGTATTCGGATGGTATCTATTTTTCGCTCGAGGCAATGATCCAAACCGGCTGCGACACTATCTTTCTGTTTCTGAACGATCAGTTCGCGGAAGAAAGTAAGCGCTGGGATCAAAGATTATTTAGTATGAGAAACTTCCTTTATGAAGAAGTAATTTCTTTCAGAATAAAAGAAGCCCTCAAAGAACATCCTGACTTCAAAATCGAAAATGAAGACCTGGATTGTGAAACCAAATCCCCCCCCTCTATTCTTAAAAAAATAAAGGGCATCAGACAACAAATACAAAGCGTGGCTTCGTCCATTGTAAGCGGCGATGACATCAACTTTGTTCCGCACAGACTTATAGTCATGAATACCAGAACCCCTATAGCAACTCTGTCCGCAACTGCATTTGAAATGGGAGATATCCGGGCTGCTATTGAGCAGGGATATGATCAGGCTTCTGTTCTCATGAAAAAATTAATGTAAAATATCACCCCCTCACACTGCAAGTGTGAGGGGGTTTTTCTTTCTATACAAAAACAGCCACCTAGGTGGCTGTTTTTATTACTAAGCTTTATGATGATGTTCCTCAACCGGACCATCTTTTTTACTAAAGACGTATAAATATAAAATTTCTAAAATACCCGCGGTGTTTATTACAAGAAGAGCCACGAACCATGGCCTACTTCCCTCTCTTGAAGCTTTCCAAAGCGCCATTCCTTTCCAAGCCAAACTCCAAATTATTAATAATAAAAGTCCGAGCGATCTAAAACCAAACGATCCAGAACCACCAGAGCATCCCCCACCCCATCCCATCATTGAATATCCTTGTTGTCCCCAATTCATCATTGTTGGGTAAAAGTTTTGCCACATAAATTTAAAATTAAATTTAATAAAAAAGACCTTTCTAATTTAATTATACAACATACTATTTATATCCCTTCGCCTGAATATTGAATGCATTACAATACTTACCTTTTAATTTCATAAGCTCTTTATGATTACCGCTTTCAACGATTTCACCATTATATAAAAGATGTATTTTACTACATTATAATTGTTTAACAAGCACGGAAATGGATACATAAAAAGTTGTCCCTTTATTTTCCTCGGATTTGAACCAGATCTTTCCATCCAATAATTTTATATATTCCCTAGCAATATAAAGTCCGAGACCAGCACCCGCAATTTCTGTTGTATCAAAATTACTGCCTCTGAAAAACTTGGTAAATATTAAGGGTTGGTGTTCCTGGGAAATGCCTATACCGGAATCTTGAACTTCAATTACAATACCATCTCCATTGTCTATAACATTAATTTTAATTTCACTTTTCTTCGGACTATAGATAATCGCATTGCCTAAGATTTCAATTAAAACCCTTTTTAATAATTTTGAATCTGTATTTATAATTGTAGTTGTAGAAACTGGCGAAACTATTATTTTTATTTCGCGCTCTTCGGCTTTTTTGCTAATTTCTTTTATGATGTCATCAAAAAAATCTGTCAATTTAACTGTATTAATTACGGAAATAACTCTGCTTTGATCAATTTGTGAAACATCAATAAGCTCCTCTGAAAGCCTTCTTATACTCCCCAACGATGCGTACGCCAGCTTAACATTCTCTTTTATTTTTTCTATATTATCTTTCTTTAAACAGGCTTCTAATATCCATAAAGCCTTTGTAATAGGGGTTCGTATTTGATGAGATGCATATGCAAAATCAGAGCGCATTCCGGCAGACGCCAGCTCTTTTCTTATATCACGTATAGAGATAACCACGCCAATCACATCCCCATTATCGCTATGAATCGGGTCGGCACTATTACTTACCGATACTTCTTTGCCATCTTTTGTAATTAAAAGTGCTTGTTTATCCAGAGACTCAACCCCCCTCCTAATCATTGCATCTTCAATGAATGTAGTGTATTCTTTTCTGTCTTTTTCCTGAATTAATTTGATAAAATCACGGAATGGCTTACCCATCACCTCATCCCTCGTCCAACCCGAAAGTTCACTCATACTCTCGTTCCATAAAGTTATGTTCCAATTTTTATCTATTGCAATCATACCATGGGCCGCACTATTCAAAACACGATCAAGTATTTGTTTATCTTGTAAGAGCCGCTCCTTGATTTCTTTCAACTCATTAAAAAGCTTAGTTTGTTCAGTATATTTTTGCAGATTAACGGACATTCCGTTTATACTAGTCTCGAGCTGGGCAATTTCGTCATTGCCGGCCACCGAAATCCGTCCCTCAAAATTACCTAAACCAATTTCAGTAGTCGCCGTTACTAATGATAAAATTCTGGTCGTCAATCGTCGTCCCCAGAAAAATCCAAATAACGATGTCAATATAATAATCCCAAAGCCACCGCCTAAAATCACTCGCATTAGTTGATATGCAGGCGCGAAGACCTCCTCTTCATCAATTTCGAGCAACAGCATCCAATGTTGGTTTTGCGGACACATTGAAGCGCCATACACCCAGACACCTCGATAATCTTTATATCGTCCGGAAAATTCACGCTCTTCTTCCAAACAAGCGCGAGTGGCATCAGTAAATACTTTCTGTTTCAGAACCGCGTCTGCGACAAAACGCGAAGGAGTAATCATGAGGCCATCGCGATTCACTAAATACATTTCCATGCTTTGGAAAATTGGTCCGCCGCCCGTCAATGCCCCCAACTCAATTTGTTTCTCGCCGGTCATAACCTTGTTCAATTCTTCGCCCACTATATGATTCACCATCACTCCTGTAACATAATTTACCACCACACCCACAGCATTGTTCGTTGAAAGAGAGGTGATCGGGACGCTGATATGAATCATCGGTGTTGCGGTATGTCCTTCTTCTTCTGTAATCAACGCACTTAAAAAAGTTTGGCTAAAAGATCCGTTTTTGGCTGAACTAAAAGCGTATTCCCGTTCAAGTTCTGCTGCATTGGGCTTTGTGTGACCAATTCTTTTTTCTTCGCTAGAAACAATGACACGGCCGGAAAGATCAAAAATTTCAGAAATGGCAATGGTTTTGTCTAGTGGCAATTTATTATCTTTAAGATACGCCGAAAGCGCCTTGGCGCGCTCTGCATCGCCAGTTAGAATGATTGCTTCCGTCTCCGCTCTGATATGACCGTCGGATGACCAGTCTGATGTTCTTACTTTTTGCTGCTCAAAGAACATTAGGAGATGTCCCTCGGCGTTATCTGCCGCCAAAGTGAGCAATTTGATTGTCTGATTTTGAAAAGTATTTTTCCCTTGATATAAAATCAAAAAAGAAATCGCTAAAATCGGCGCTATAGAAACGGCAATAAAAACCAGTACCAATTTGGTCTTGATACTCATAGTTTTCGATTTTGGCTCTCTCTCTCTCTCTCTCTCTCTCTCTCTCTCTCTCTCTCTCTGAGCCTGTCGAAGGGCTCTCTCTCGATTCCGTTTCCGCCGAATTATTTGTAAGTTTTTCCATAAAGATCATTAGCCAAAAACTAAAACTTTATCCGAATTTTCGACCATCTTGAGCAAATCAGACATCGTAGAAATGGGACAAACCTTGTTTTCTCCCTTGCCACGTAATTTCAAACACGTGCCACAAGCGTAAATCTCACCCCTCAATTCTTTGAACTCCGCCACTTTCATAGAAATGTCAAAATCTTTGCTATCAGGGATAGTGTCGAGTTCCGATCCCTCATTCATCAAAAAAATTTCTACTTGATGACTAGCCTTAAGCGCGGTAATTCCTAAACGAAAAGCATTCCATACATGCTCCGGTTTATTTGATTGTAAAATCATACCCATCTTCATATGATTTAATTTTATCAAATTTTTATTAATACACAAAATCTCAGCCGACAGATACTGAGTCTTGAAGCAAAGTTAAAAATTATTTATATCCCCTTGCCTGAATATTGAATGCATTACAATACTTACCTTTTAATTTCATAAGCTCTTTATGATTACCGCTTTCAACAATTTCACCCTTATCTAAAACATATATCTTATCGGCATTTCTAACCGTAGAAAATCGATGGGAAATAATAATAACTGTTTTGCCTGTAAAAAAATCATAGATCTTTCCAAAAATTTCAGCCTCTGAAACAGCATCGATAGAAGCCGTTGGCTCATCGAACACAACTACCGGTGAATTTCTGTAAAAGAACCTGGCAATAGCAATTTTTTGCCATTGTCCGGTACTGGGACGAACCCCGCCTTTAAACTGCTCACTTAAAATCTGGTCGTAACCGTCCTTATAACCGCCAATAAAAGAATTAACATTGGCTTGTTGCGCCGCGGTTTCAATTTTAGCCATATCTATATCTTCATCAGGCTTTCCAAGATAAATATTTTCCTTAAGAGTTAGGTGAGAATATGTATTATAGTCCTGAAATAATACTCCTAAATTTTTATACCAACTCTCTATCTCGATGTTGTTAATATTTATATCGTTCAATAAAATTGAACCGCTATCCGACTTATAAAACCTACTCAAAAGCTTAACTAGGGTAGTTTTTCCGGCACCATTTTCTCCAACAATAGCAATTTTCTCTCCACGTTCAATACGCAAGGAAAGATCCTTAATGACATATTTATCGGAATTTGGATATTTAAAACTGACATTTTCAAATTTTATGCAGGGAGCAATTTCTAATTTCGGTAATTTAATATTGCCATCCTTCAACATCGGCTTCATTTCAAAAACAATTCTAACCTCATTGGTCCTGATACACCTTTCATAAAGACTGCTAAAGTCATTGCTTACATTTGATAGATTATTAGCAAACATATCCAGGGCCCTCATCTGAAAAGTTGCATCACCGATAGATATCATTTTATAAAACAAATTTTTTAAGATTAGAAAATATCCAAAAATTCCCACTACATCTGGAATTGAACCCAAGAAAAAACCATAAGTATTCCAGCTTCGCAAAATCTTCAAATCACCCGCCATATATCTATCAGAAAAACTGGTAAAAATATTACTTAATACTTTAAAAGAGGAAGTAATGGAAATTTCTTGCAAATAAGTTTTGTCATTTAATACCCAAACGGAATGGTTTGCTCTGCGTTTATTTTCAGTTTCCGAACGCCAAAATCTCCAATCTTTTTTCATATGAATTCTATTGGAAATTAGTTCTGGAATAGTACCAACAAGAATAATTAAAGCGATAATCGGCATTATATTTATGACAACAACTAGTGCCGAAATTAAGGCCACACCCCTAGCAACAAACATAATCATTCTTTCGAAATCATTGCTTATTCCCCCAATAGTTTCTCTTGCTCTTTGGATCTTATTAACTACATCGGGATTTTCCAAAGTTTGAATTCCCAAAGAATTAATGTGTTTCGCAAAAATTATCGGCACTCTATAGCCTGTCATTAAACCAACAACCTGGGAAACATAGGAATTAATATAGCCCAAAGCAGAAATCACCAAATTATAAGACAATAAAAGAACCAATAGAGGAATAATTTCATTAATATTAGAATTTGGAATGCTTACAATTTGAATTATTTTATCCAAAAGTCTGGCAAAAATATAAGCACTAAATAATGGGCTAGTATTTAATATCAATTTAATCGCAACCTGTGTTGATGTAGCCCACGGAGACATTTTGAAATTAAAAACAAAGACCCACTTAAGCGTGGCTAAAAAATCTAAAAATGAGAGCTTGTCTTTTTTACTATCGATCGTATTATTGTCCATTTATTATTAAATTAATTATAGAACAAAAGACTCTTAAAAACATTTTATTAAAGTACTCCTGCGCACAAAAATTAAAAAAGCCGTTAATTACTTCGACCTTTTATTTTCTTGCTTATTACTAATCGCTAGTGACTAGTCGCTAATTCGAGCTGCAACTCTTTCAACGGCTATCAAGCCAAAGCGTCAAAAAAAGTCTTGCCGACTTTTTATTCATTACTAGTAGAAACGATGAAACAACTAATTTGTTTCAATAAACTTACGGTGTGGTTTGTTTTGAAAACTTACCCTTGTAGGTTGCTTCTCCGTCGCAATATTCAAAAATAAATTGGCAAATCCTTGTATTAGGATAAATAATTAGTGGTGTAGGGGCGAGATTGGCTATTTCTAAAACCTGATGACTATCAATGCCAGGTTGCATAAACGGAGAAGAAATATGGACCATTAAGCCCATACGTGCAAAACGACTTCTTCCTTCTAACCAGCCAGCTATATTTGGAGCTAATGTTATTTTTTCTTTTGTAACACCCAAAATGGTTTCGCCCGGCTTCATGATGTAACCCTCATCGCCCATTTCAACTAATTTAGTAATGTGAGTAAAATCCGCCTCATCTTTTACTGGATATGGCTCCGATTGCATTGTAAATATTCTAATAGTTGAGCCAAGAGAAAGATCATATGACGCAGCTCCAAGCAAGGATTCGTCAAAATCGGAAATTTTGATATTGCCATCTTTAATCTCTTTTAAAATTTTATTATGGGTCAATATCATATTTTTTATATAGAGTGCTCGGGGCGGGAGTCGAACCCGCATGTCTTGCGACGCAACATCTTAAGTGTTGTGAGTATGCCATTTCTCCACCCGAGCAGTAAATCAACCTACGACAAACAACATACAACTAACAACTATTATAACCGAAAAAAAGGAATTGTCATCTGAAATAAGAAATTGTTAGTCGTTGGTCTTGAGTCATCAGTTAATATATGAGGCGCAGGAGAGAATCGAACTCTCGTATAGTTGTTTTGTGTCCCTACGGGACATCTCCCGAAGGAAGACAGACAACCATTCACCTCTGAGGCCTGGGGGAGAATCGAACTCCCGTATGTTGATTTTGCAGATCAACGCCTTACCACTTGGCTACCAGGCCGTGTTTTACAATAACTTATATTTCTTTTTCAATATTTCCTTTTGCTGTCCGGTTTTTAAAAATTTTTCTAACTTAACAGCCTCACTTCTATTACCGCATTCTCTAATTTCTAATAATTCCCATGGCCTATATGCCCTTGTAGATCTTACCCTGCCAAAATTATGCAATTTAATTCTATTATTAAAATCTTCCGTGCTACCAACATACAAATCATTATTCTTTAAACTCCTAAGAATATAAACGCAAGAATTCATTTCTCCAATTATAACTGGTTTCTATTATTCCGAAAAATCTTACCACTTGTGTCCCTACGGGACATCTGTCTCCCTACGAGAGATCTACCGAAGGTACGACCGTAGGCATGAGCTACGTGGCCATAATTATTACAATTTATATCATACCAAATTTATACCCAAATCTTAAAGAGTGCTATTTGTCTTTATCTTCAAGTAATGCTTTTTCTATAATTGCGGCATTTCTTAGGCCGTAATCAATTTTAAAAACTAACTCCGGCATTGGCCTTATATTAAGCTTGCGGTTCAATTTGAACTGCAAATTTCTTTTAAGTTTATTTAATATCTCCAATACTCTATCAGATTTTTCCGATGGCAAGACGCTAAAATTTACGATAGCGGCTTCCAATTTTGGATTCACCTCAACATCGGTAATGGTAACCAGGGCTTCCGGGAATTCCAATTCCCTTTCAAACATTTTTCCAAGCTCTTCCCTTATTAAGCTATTCATTCTTAACGGTCTAAAAAATTTCATATTAGAAAATTATTATATAAAATTTTACAGCTATCTTAAAATAAGATGGTATTCAGATTTTATTTCAACATCAGAAGTCATTAAAAGCCCGCATTCTTTACCCACCTCAACGCTTACAGCATCTTTCTTGTCTGCCTGTAAATTTATTAACTTGCCTGTTCCTAGCACCTCTCCATTTTTCTGAATTTCTAAAACGGTATTATTTCTAATTTCTCCGGTGATTACCCTTCCACCAATTATTTGTTTTCCAGCCTTCTTTCCAAATGTAGCCAAAACTTCTAACTCTCCAACTATATCACCGGCGCTTAAACATTTAAAATAGCTTACAATTGCCTCAATTAATTCATAAATAATTTCAGATGTAATTATTCTAACCTTATTATCTTTGGCCAAATTTTCAGACTCCTTACCGGACCTTACCTTAAAACCTAAGATAACGGCATCAGTAGCAATAGCACTTTTTACATCGGCATCGCCAATTTCGCCAACTCCCTCGCTTATAATTTCTAATTGGTATTTATCTTTTTTAGGAACTTTATGAATAAGATCTGATAAAGCCTCTAAAGATCCGGAGACGTCTGCCTTAAGAATTATTTTTACCACACAAGCTCCATCGATTTTACAGAATTTCTTTCTAGCTTCCGGACAAGTTGTTATTGCCATTACATTCTTAATATCTTGATCTTTAAGATTGCCGGATAAAAACTCCTCGCCTGTTTTTGGCAAACTATCAAATCCAATAATTACAGCGGGGCTAGAAGGAGCCAGTTCCTGAACTTTCTCTCCAAGAAAATTTTCTAGTATTTTTATTTTACCTTTGGCGGTTTGAGTAGCAATTGAATCACCCACCCTTAAAATTCCGTCTTTTAAAATGACACTTATCGTAAAACCCCTCTTACTGTCTTTTTTAGATTCTAAAATTACCCCATCGCCATTAGCTGTTGGATCATATGTCAATTCTTCCATTTCGGCTGTTAATAAGATTAGATCTAAAAGCTCATCAATTCCTTCTCCGGATTTATTAGAAACACCGTGAAAACCGACATTGCCGCCATAGCCCTCCAAAGCAACATCATTCGCAGCTAAATCATTTTTAACTCGCTCGATGTCTGCGGTCGGCTTATCAATCTTAGTAATAGCCACCACAAAAGGAGTTTTAGATTCATGTAAAACTTTAATGGCTTCTTTAGTTTGGGGTTTAACTCCTTCTTCTGCGGCTACAACTAAAATTGCCACATCAGCTACAGCTGCGCCGCGAACCCTCATTTTAGAAAAGGCTTCGTGTCCCGGAGTATCTATGAAAGTTATTTTTTCATTTTTATGAATAATTTCATAGGCGCCAACAGACTGGGTAATACCACCTGCTTCTCTAGCGGCCACATTCGCTTTTCTTATATAGTCCAACAAACTGGTTTTGCCGTGGTCTACATGACCAACAACAACAACTATCGGCGGACGTTTTAGATTATTCTTGGTTTCGATCATTGTATTCTAAAAATAGCTCTAAAAAGGCTAAAAGTAAACCCTTACGCCTATAAAATTACTTATTTTTTTATAAAAATATTACGGAACGATTTTATAATTCCCAACACAGCCCCAAGAGAAACCAAGATTAAAACTATATTGCGAAACGCCAATATTAAAACATCCCATCTTGTTATGTAATCATAATACCCGCCCCCAAAAAATATCCACAAAATATTTAAATTTATAAAAATAAGGATTATCTGCCAAATTGTTTCCCTTAAAGGATTTCTAGCAATTGCCATACTGTTAGAGAGCCAAAATTAATTGATCTAGAGCATCTCTTAATCGGCCTTGGCATTTTTCGGTTCCGGAAATTAATGAAAAAATCCATTCTTCATCAAAATTTCCTTTTGTATAATCGCAAATAAATGATTTATCGGTCAAAAGATTTTTTATTTCCTCCGGCTCATTTTGATCTAATGAAATAATCCTTTTAATTAATACACAACTATCGAATGATCGGCTACTAGGAATAGAAAAATACTCCATAAATAATCCTGTTTCGTCGTCGGTAAGAAGCAACTTGGCATTTTCGCAATTATCCGCCGCCAAAATAAAACAATTAACATCAGTCGAATCACATTTATTATCTGACAAAAGATCGTAAAAAGCCCTTATAGAAGATGGCTCATATAAAAGTATAAGAAGTAACGAAACTCCAAATAAGATAAAAATTAGCTTCCCGATTTTTCCCGCTATAAATTGCCATAATGACTTTGTATTTTTCTCAATATTATTTTCTTCCATTTTTAAAATTATTGATTTAAATTTGTAGCGCCATCAATCGCATTGCTGCAATTAGAACTAGAAAGAGCGCATCTTGATAATTGCTCTACGGCCACACCCCTTACTGTTCCCATCCCCGCTTTTTTAGCGGCATCTTCAAACTCTTTATTTATTTTTTTACCAACCGGATAATTAAAAGCGCCGCCGGTAATTTTTAATTCAGCCCTCTTTTCTTCTCTCAATTCCTTTAACTTACTATCAATAAATTCTAAGGCTTCTTTATTATCTATATTCCCCAGGCTTTTTTTATTAAATTCTAATGCTATATCACCATTGCCTTCCTCTTTATAAATTTTACCAAGCATGAGATTGGCGTTGATATCGGTAGGATTTTGTTTAAGCACTTCTTGCTGAAGCGCCTTAAGATAATCTGCCCCGCCACTTGTCTTTAACGCCTTTGCTAAAGTACCGCCATTTTTTCTAATAAATTCTGCGGCAGAATTTTGAATTTCTCTTTTGGCTTGAATAAAATCAGCTTTTTCTTGAGCGGTAAGAAGTTTGGCCGCCGGCAATTTTAACGTATTTAATAAATTTAGATCCAAATCAGTCAGCTTTTTTCCAGCTTCTAATTTTGGCTTTGGCTTGCTAGTTCTAGATTTAGAAACCGGCAATGAAGATTTTTCTACGCTTTCAGTTTTGGTTCTATCTAAGTATTCATTAAGATGCCTCTCTAATTCTTTTGCGTATTTATCTATGCTCATCTGTTCACCGGATTCTTTGCGAATATCTACATATTCTATGCCAACTAATTTTCCCTCTTTCAGTAAATTATTCCATTCATTTTTAATTTTCTGTAAATCTCTCAACAATTTCTTAATTTCAGCCTCTGTTGGATTTCTATTATTTCCCGTTAATCTATTATATTCGTCAATTATTTCTGAAGCTAAGCGATTTTGAAGTTTATTAAACTCATTATCCACCCTCTTCTGCTCTTCATATTGTCGTTGCTCTTCTTGTTGCTGTTCTTGTTCTTGTCGTTGTTGTTCTAACTCCTCTAGGCGCCGTTGTTCTTCTTTTTGTCTATTTAGTTCTTCTTGTTGCAATAATTCTTGTGAAACTTGCGGCACTTTTACTTTAGGAACATCATCACACGCGTTAAAATAATCAAAACATCTGTCTTGTTCAGCAAGCGATCTCGCCGCCTTTGGGCCATTTAAACACGCCTGAAATTCAGATTCACAATCTGCACTAACACTAATAGGAGAAACTAATAAAATAGAAACAGGGATTAAATAAAATATTAAAAATATTCGGATCATATAGATAAAATTATTCTACAAAACATATCCTTGATCAATCTTTTTACGATATATAACAACCTCAATTAATGTTATTAAAATTATATCAGCTTTTCTATTCGTATTTAAATCGTTTAGTCAGATTCAATGCGAGTTTTTCCCCTACAACTGTGGAAGAAATTAATAAAATTTCTATATTATCGCTGTAATAGCGGTAATAATTCCAAATATAATACCGGGAATATTAGCAACAATAATTGGCCAATCTTTTTTAGATTTTGATGAGCCGTACATAGTCCATGCAGTTGCATTAACCGTTGTAATGATTGGCAAAATAATAGATCCGGTTTGACCTGAAAGATTTAGCCTAATTTGATCTATATAAGAAAAATACATGGCAATACCCATAAGAGTTGCAAACCACCCAATTCTATTTACATTTTTTTCGGTCATTATTTTTATTTTGCGGTATTTGTTGGACAAAGTTCGAAACTATTTCGAGCAAAATCCAAACGATTAAAGCGGGCTTGGCCGGGCGAAACAATTTGTTTGGGGGAATGGATTCGCCCTGCCTCGACTGATTTCCCGCCCGCAGGAGTGGTCTAGGGAGGAATGCGGGCGGGTTTCGGATTGGGGGTTTTCGGAAATTCGGCGGCTATTGTGAAAGAATTGCTTCTAAAATAACTGGCAATTCTTTCACTTCATCACTTCCGCTAAAGTGTCCTTTAGCGTGTTCCATCGCTGTTTTCGCGCCAAGCCGTTCACCAAAAAGTTTTTTGTTTTCTTGTGGCACAACTCCGTCATCATCGGAGAAAACCGCAAAAAACTTTTTTGTGTGTTGCTTCACTTTATCAAAATCAATCGGAGTTTCCAACCACGGCTTGGCAATTTCTTTTTCCTCATCGGTTTCCAAGTTCATTAAAGTGAACCAACCCGCGACAAAAGTCGCACCTCCAACTTTTTTGTCGGCGGGCAGATTTTCTAGAAATCGGAGAATAGTTTGGCAACCGATACTATGCCCGACAAAATAAGTATTCTCATCAACATCGCCGACAGTTTTAGAAAGGTGCGAAACCCACGCTTCAATTTTCGGCTCCGCCGATTCCGGCATGGCTGGAACCTGAACTTGAAAACCGTTTTTCTCTAGCTCTGTTTTTAGCCATGGAAACCAGCCTTCATTAGGATAGCTGTCCCAGCCATGGATTATAAAAGCTCGTTTCATAACTATTTTTGACTTTTCTTAATTTCGGAAGCAAATTTTTTCAGTTCTTCCGGGTCAGCCATTGGCCCGCTTCCCGAAGAGATCCAACCCTCGTATTTATCAAACCAAAACTCTTTACCGCTCAAGACCTGCTTCCAAATTCCTTTCTTTAAACTTTCTGTGCCATGCAATGGAACTAATTTGATATGTGCGTGATCAATTCCCGTCCCTTCCATAATCAACCCAACTCGTCCAACATCTTCAAAATAATTTTCAAGAATGCCGGCAACTTTTTTAGAGGCAACAATAAATTTTGCCAAAATATTGTCTGGCATCTTCAAAACATCGCTTCCAAAATGTTGCTTTGGAGCAACACACGTAAATCCCTTTGTATTTGGGTCTATTGATAACCACGCTATAAATTCGGCATCTTCCCAAAACAAACCCGGAGTTTTTATATTCCCATTAATAATTTCGCAAAAAATACACTCATTATCTTTCGTTTTTGGTTCGTATTGAGCCATATTCTTATTTAACAGCAACTATATTATAAAAATAGTACTGCCAATTATTTTTTATAATCAAACAAATCGTTTTCGGCGAACCTAATTTTTGGCGATTTAGCGTGCGCATCCTCCAGACTCCTATAGCCAACCGCCAAAAGAACTTTTGGCTCCAAATTTTTTGGCAAATTCAATATTTTTTTAAGCAATTTCAGATCAAAGGCCTCCATTGGGCAAGAATCAATATTAAGTTCGGCACAGGCGGCCATCGCGAAACCAAGCGCAATATAAACTTGCTTAGCGGCCCATTCTGGCCCCATTTTTTTTATAAATTTCTTAGCTTCTTTTCCGTAATCAAATTCCGCATCTTCAGTAATTTCTATCAGCTTGGCCTCCGTAGCAAGTTTTAAATAAGTTTTAATTTTACTGTCTATGTCTGAATCGGCGCTTAGAATAAAAAGGTGTGAGCAGGTAGCTAGCTGGTCTTGATTCCAAGGGTGCAGACCAGCGGACTGCTTTAAAATATCTCCCTCAATAATTGAAATATGGTAAGGCTGAAGTCCGAATGAACTCGGCGCCAATCGGATGGCTAAGATAATTTTCTCCAAAACTTCTTTTGGTAATTTTTTACCATTAAATTTTTTGGTCGCGTATCGCCAATTTAAGTTATCTATAAATCCCATAATTAAATTATAACAAAAAATAAAGGAAAATCCTCTAATTATTATCTGCGGGGGCGGTAGCCCCTCAAATCGGGATTACTGTTTGTATCCAATTACTTCGTTCTTGGACAAACAGGGAAGATTCGAACATGTTCGAATCTCTACTACATCATAAAAATAAAAAAGGATGGCGCAAAGCCATCATTTTTTATTTTGCGGAGGCGGAAGGATTCCCTTCGGTAAACTCAGGGCGAGTCATCGCTCCCGTCCCAAAACTTCAACAAGCTCAGTGCAAGTATTATAGCCCAATTTTCCGTCAATCAACATCTGCTTCTTTGCGTGAGACCAACCCTTTAATTGTTTTTCGCGTAAAACAGTTTTGTGTTTACTAGAATAGTTTTCACAGTAAACAAACTTAATATCAGAAAACTTTCTTGTAAAAATTGACTCTCCTTTCCTGTGCTCTAATAATCTTTCTCGGGGATTATCTGTAATGCCTACATAAAAAGTTTTCTGATCACAAAGAAGTAAATATACATACCACATTTTATTCCTATTTATGATTCGGCTTGCACTGAGCTTGCCGAAGTGCGGAGGCGGAAGGATTCGAACCTTCGGAACGGTTGCCCGTTCAACATCTTAGCAGGATGCTGCCTTCAGCCACTCGGCCACGCCTCCGTATTTAACTAACAACTGATAACTGAAATAATAACAGAAAAAATATAATTATCAAACGTAAAATTGGCTATTTATTTAATTCGGTTTACAATTAAATAGGTAAATTTTATATGAAATACTTATTATCAATTCACTATATTCTTTGGCTATTATTATCAGGCGTATTTTTTGCGATCGGCGAATTTTTATCTAAAAAATTTGCAGTAAGCCCTAAACTTAGCTTATTTATTGTATTGATAATGACTTCTGCACTAGGAATGATTACTTGGTTGCCGACAATTATGCAGAAAAATCAATTATCAGTCGTAGGAGTAATGTGGTCTGTTTTAAGTCTTGTTATTACTATACTTATCGGAATTTTAGTTTTTAATGAAAAATTGACCCAGATCAATCTATTGGGAATGTTTCTGGGAATAATCGCTGTAATACTTTTGTCTATCTGATAAATTATTGTAAAATAAAATGATAATTAAAAATTAACCCTGTGAAATCGCAAAGCGATCACGGGACAAGTAAAAATATGAAAGGATTTAATACAAATATAGAAAAAGCCACTTTAGAAAATAATAATTTTAGAAAAGTATTATACACAGGAAAACACAGCCAATTAGTTTTGATGTCTTTATTGCCAAAAGAAGAAATTGGCATGGAAGTTCACGCCGACAACGATCAATTCTTTAGATTTGAAAAAGGACAAGGCAAATGTATTATTGATGGGAATGAATACTCCCTCACAGACGGCTCAGTTATCATTGTCCCGGCCGGAGCGCAACACAATATTATAAACGTCTCTGACTCAGAACCATTAAAGCTTTATACTCTATATTCCCCAGCTCACCATAAAGATGGGATTATACGAGCAACAAAAGCAGAAGCTGAAGCTGATGGACCAGAATTTGATGGAGTAACCACTGAATAAATTAAAATATATGGACGAAGGATTTCCACCACGAGACAATAATAAAAACTCAGAGCTTGAGTCGCTTCTTAAACTATATCCTCTTCCAGAGAAACATAAGGATAAGGGAGAATTAGCATTGGAATTAAAAAAAATAATTAATTATATGCATGAAAAAGATGCAAAAGAAAATAATTTTAATAACTGGGAAGCTATTGGTAATCTTGCTAAAAAACTAAGAGAGAAATATATAGGGGTTAAAGGCGATGATAGTAGAAAAGGTGTTGGGGAATATTATCTATTTCATATGATCAGCGGGAGTACTCGCTCAAAAACTACCGAATTTGATTTTCCAGGAGAAGATTCTATAGAAAAATTTTTAAGGTTACGAGAACTATCAAGCAGGCTTGATGATTAAAATAGTTTAAATAGGGGTTGAAAAATATTTAATAAAGAGCTATAAACAATGTAGGTCTTTTTATTTTAAATATACGGGGGTAGTTATGCAAACTGTTCTGATTTATTTAGCCGGCGGTATGAAAAGCGGATGGCAAGATAAAGTCATGCTAGCACTTGAAGATCTAGTAATGGAAGGAGCCATAACATTCTTTGATCCGCGTGAAAACCCAAAAGAGCCGGAAAAATATCGGCTGCTTGATAAAGAAGCATGGGAAAAAGCGGATATAGTATTCGGCTATGCCGAATCTTCAAATCCGGCTCTCTTTGCGATGTGCATAGAAATAACCGGCGGCTATTACAACAATGCCAGAACGATCTTTGTGGACGATCTCAACCCGGAAATTATGGGAACTCCCGAAAAGATAGAAGAAGAAAAAAGACGCAAACGATACATAAGCTTTATAGAAACAGTTTCCCATAAAAAAGCTACTAGCCTGCTGGAAGGACTGGACATGCTTAGAGATGAAATAGAAGTAGCGATCCTCCGTAAATTTAACAGGTAAAAACAAGGCCGCCCACGCTTACTAAGCTGGGCGGCTTTTTTTATTTGTGATAAAATTGAAAGATGAAAAAAGAAATTACATGGAGGGGTCCAGAATTTAAGTATTACCATAAAGAGCCATCTTGGTATTGGATAAATGCAATTATTGCCGGGGTTTTATTTTTAATTGCCGCGTATCAAAAAAATATTTTACTGGCTATTTTTATAGCTATCACAGAATTTACAATAATCATGCTCGCTAAAAGGCTTCCAAAAACTATTGAATTCAAAGTGGACGAAGACGGAATTCATTTCGGAAAAATAGCTTTTTATTCCCACGATGAATTAACTGGATTTACCATACGAGAAGAAAACGATGAAGTCAGTGAATTAGTTTTGTTAACCAATTCAGCTATAAACCCCACCATCAAAATAAATATTCCATTAAAAGATCAAGAGGAAATAAGAAGTATGTTGAAAAACTTTATAGATGAAGTAGAATACGAGGACACATTTTTCGATTCGATTGCGGATCTACTGGGGCTTTAGATCGGCTTATTAAATAATCGGAATAGGTATAATAGATTTATTTATGTTTGGATTTTTATATATTCTTAAAGACGAAGAAGGTAAATTTTATATTGGAAGTACCGATAATTTAGAAAGAAGAATACATCAACACAAGATCGGACATACACAAACTACAAAAAGAATGAAAAATCCCATACCCGTATTTAATCAAGAATATCCATCACTTGAACAGGCGCGTAAAATAGAAAATAAACTTAAAAAACTAAAACGCAAAGATTATATTGAGAAAATCATAAAAGACGGGTATATTAAGATTAAATAAAATTACATAATGCGCCCATCGTTCAATGGATAGGACGCGAGATTGCGGATCTTGCAATTGAGGTTCGATTCCTCATGGGCGCACTAAAAGTTCAAAGCCGACGCTCGTTTTAACGAGGTCGGCTCTCCGACTTCGATTTTATCGAACGTCGGAGCGGATAGGACATGGGATTGCGGATCCTAAAATCGTGGTTCGATTCCACGCGAGCGCACAAAATTGACGATAAGATGAAAGATCTTGGGGCTAATCTTAAAAGACTATAAAATTTTCCTTGAAATAAAATTCAAATAGTTATGTGTTCTTGGTTTAAATTGTTCGAAATATACTATTTCAAATCCAAATTGTTTCAGTAAATTTTCAACTTCGGTCTTAATATAGAAACTAAACCATCTGGGACTATCAACTTTTTTAGTTTCACAATACCCTTCAACGACACCGTCGATCAATCCTAATCCAAAAAATCCGCCTGGTTTCAAAACCCGGCTAATTTCACCTAACGATCTACCAATTTCAGATTTAGGAACATGAAGCAATGAAGTATATGCCCATACTCCATCAAAACTTTTATCCTCAAAGGGTAAATTATTAAAATCTCCGAGTACCGAATTCAGTCCTTCTTCTGAAGAGAGCTTTATCATTGCCTCAGACGCATCAAGACAAATTACATCAAGACCTGCTTTTTTAAGTATTAAGCCATCTCTGCCCGGACCGCTGCCAACATCCAATACTTTCCCCTTTGTTAATTCAAAAAACTTATCAAAAAATGTTTGAGGGAATTGATCCCAGAAATCAAAAGTTTCTTCATCATATTTTTTTGCAAGTTGATTATATGTATCTATCGTTTGTTGATCCATAATATTTTTAATTCTTATTTATATTAGCCTCTCCAAACCAGTTTTTCAATTCAAAAAACTCCTCTTGACTTAGCTTGTAGCAAGAATAGGCTTAAATTAGAAGCTTGATAATTGAATTTATCAAATATACGAGATAGGTAAAGGAGATAGAGTTATGGAAAGAATAGTAAGGAAGTTTAGTATATTTTTGGCATTTTTTGCCTTATCAATATTCCCGGTGGAGGTTTCTGCTGAAAAGCCGAGACCGATCATTTTGGGATTTGGTGGAGACCCGCTAATGTCGATGTTCCAGCTCACGTTCCCGACAAGCGGACGCATAAAACTGGTCCAGGAAATAATATCTGGACACGTTGGACAAAATAAGCCCCGATACCAATCCGGAAAAATGGATTGGCAGATATATGAATCAAGACATTTCAAACTGTATTCATATGAAGACAGTAAGGGATCAATGATCAACTGGTATCTGAGTATTTTGGAAGAAGCTTACGAAAATAACAGTAAAAGATTCGGAATTAGCTCGTTCGAAGAAAAAATTCCGGTAATTATTTACAGTACCAGGAAAGACTTTGAAGAAACCAATGTTACTCCGGCATTTATTCCAAGAACATTGGGCGGCTTCACCGAAACACAGCAAAGGAAACGCGTAGTCCTGCCATTCTCCGGATCGAAAGAAAAAATGAGGCACGTGCTAGAGCATGAACTTACTCATAGTTTTCAAGTAGAGGCGTTGAAAAAGCGGGTTTATAATGTTCCTTTATGGTTTATAGAGGGCATGGCCGAACACAACTCAAAATCATGGGATGCGGAAGCCGATCTTATTCTAAGAGATGCATATTTAAATGGATTCCTTCCCTCGCTAGAACGAAACTCGTTTGCTTATGGGTTCCTTCTCTATAAATATGGAGAATTCGCCCTTAATTACTTAAACGATAATTGCAAAAGCGAGGAAATAAAGGACCCGGTGATAGAAATACTGGCTAAAACCAGTAATAGTTCTTTTGCTGAAGCCCTGAGTAATTCTTGTAAAAAAATGTCTCTTGGAAAACTAGATCAGGCATTACAGGTAGAGCTAGGAAAACGCTACGGAGATCTGAAAAACAAAGAGGTTGTTTATTTCAAATCTCAACTATTAGCAAAGAACAGCATGCTTCTTGACGCAAGTAATTATTTCTTTCTCACACAAACTAATTACTTTGGCAGAGATGCTATCTACCTTAATTACCGCAAAGATGACGGCGTAGAAATAGTTTCTGAAAAAATAACAGAAAGCGGAAGACTTGAAACGCAAGAACTTCCTGCCTATGGAAAAATATCCGGAAACAAAGTTGCCTATGTAGTCAAAAAAGGCAACAATGATGCCGTTGTTATTCAAGAGTTCCAACTGGATAAAGAACAAAAGATAAAACTTGGTCAAAAAAAGGAATATCTCTGGAAAGAAATTCGGGATATATCCAACCTGGTCTTTACCTCCACTTCATCCCTGGCGCTCATAGGCAGCGGTAATGAGTTCGAGCAGATCTACTTATTCAACCTTGATTCGAACGAATTAAAAATTCTCGCCCCCGGCAATAATGACTTTAAGGGGCTGGCATATTCTAATTCGCTCAATATCATGGTTACATCTATAGACAACATTGATGGCAAAAAAACTAACTTTGACCTCGCAAGCATTGATCCTGTTAATGGAAAAATTGAAAGACTTACGCAGACTTCTGAAAATGAAACAACTGCGGATTTTTCTCCTGACGGAAGATCTTTGCTATTCGTTAGCGACAAGGGCTCGGGTTACAATCTCTATTCATACAACTTTGAGAATGGGATAATTTCCAAACTCACAGATGCAAGGATCGGAGCTTTTAATCCAAGGTGGCTCTCTGAAAGTGCCATTACCTTTAATAGCTTCAACAAAGGAGGGATGGAGGTTTATGCCATGCCTCTACCAAAAATTGCTACTCCTAAAAAAGGCAAAGTAACACTCGAAGAAGATACTGAAATAATATCTAGACTGGAAAAATTGCTTAAAGAAAAGATCGCCAACTGGGAGGATTATGAAGTGATAGAAAAAATATTCTCCGGCGATAAAAAAACCGCTGTTGCGGTAGTTAATCTAAACCTTTCTTTTGAGGGCCGGGTTAAAAAGCGGTCCCCTGTCGGATTTTTTGTAGCCGATCTGGAAAAGCAAAACGTCCAGCAATTCTCTATAGTAAAGCTTAAAAAAATAGGAAACTTTACTGGAATAGAATTACTTCAAGGCTCAAACGTCTTGATAGGTTATCGGATCGGAGAAGGTTATGAAGCCAACCATTACACGACTTGGTATTTATATAACTGGAGAAGTCAAAGCCTCGAAGTGGTCGAGCGGCCGGTTAAACAAGTTAAAAATAATGGGCTTTTGGGAAAAGGCGAAGATGTTTCCAAAGACGGCAGATATATTGTCGTCAGAAAATCAGGGAAAATTTCCCTGATGGACACTTTGGAAAATAAGATCGTCTGGAACCATAAAAAAGAGGGTCTTCTAAGTTTCAATATTTCTTCAAACAATGTAATAACTGTCTTGAGAGAAATAAAAAAACCCGTGAAAGCTATTGAGTTCGCAGCGTTCTCAATTCCGGACTTTTCTACTATAGCAACTTACGGTATTCCAATAACTGACTTAGGGGATAAAAACTCTAAAATAGAAAATTGGGCTGTTTCTTTGAATAATCAAAGGTTAGCAATCGACATAAAACATGAAACCAAAAGATACTTCAAAAGAAATACAGAAAGTCATGAGTTGCGGCTCATAAATATTGCGCAAAATAAAACCGAGGTCATAGCAGATAAACTATCTCTCATCAGTAAATTAAGTTTTGATGAGGAAAAATTAAACGCTAAGGCAGTAAATAGCTTCGGTAATATCTGCAATTATTCTATTTATGATTTAAGCAAGATAGCGACCATTATAGATGAGCCAGTGCTCATCTCTACCGAGATCGCAAAATTGCCCACATCAAAAATAATAACTCCGTCATTCCAACCAGAGAAGATCGTCAAAAGAAAAGGCGCAAGACCGCCTTCTCGATTCCCAACTTCAATAGCTGGATCAGTAGTGGGCGGAATGATGTTCAGTGCTGGCAGTAAACCATTCTATTCCCTGGCTCTATCTTTGTATGGTTCAGATGATCTTGGAAATAAGGCGTACGGAGCAAATGCCGTCTTGTTAAACGAAAGCGGTTTAGCAAATCTTGTTTACCAGGATATACTATCCGGCGAAACTTTCGCATTACAGTATTGGAATATGGGCGACAATGGAAAAAGCTTCTCATTGAGTTATGCTAAGAACATTTTCGTCAATAAATACCTAAACTGGGATATTACGGCAAGCGAAGAACGCGTTGAGTTCAAAAATAAATTCCCTTATAAGTGGCTATCAGAAAGATCTCTTAAAACAAGGATCGGAACAACCTTTAGTTTAGACACTACTGTCTGGAATAATCACGGGCCTCATTCAGGAAATGTATTTTTTACAGGAACTGAAATGGCCGTTGATTCACAAGGAAAATTCTCGAGCCTAGACATGACCCTTGAAGGAAGAAATTATCTGCCAATCACTGAAAGATCGGGATTTGCCTTTCGCTTAGCCTCCGGCAAAAGCATTGGGCCGGATCCTACGATATTCGTAATGGGTGGAAATAAAGCCTTTCGCGGCATGCCATTTCTGAAAGTTTACGGAAACAACTATATTTTAGGAAGCGCTGACTTACGAGTTCCTTTACTTGATTTCATCGGAGCTCAAGTCAGCGGACCCGCAAAATATGGACTGTGGCCATTCATGGTATTCATAGATGTCCAAAGCGGAGTTTACATTGATGGAGGAAATGCCTGGTACAATAAAGGCCAGACACCACACGGTGGAAGCGATGCTTTTATTCCCGACTACAGCGCCGGATATTTCATAAATGTCCCAACTGCGTTCGGATTAACGCTTAGGTTTAGCCGAGGCGTTTACGGACAAAAAGGCAGTACTTTCTGGATCGGATATAATTGGTGACTTGCCCAGTTAAATGCTCTTTGAGCAATCCGTTAGTAAACGGATTATTTAACAGGGTGAATACAACCAATGTAAACCCCTCGCACTAATAATGCGGGGGGTTTTTCTTTGCCCTGTCTAGGTTCAGATAGATATCCGCCACCCTAGGCTTGTAAAGTAATAATATCTCTTGTCGGCAATCGACTAGTTTGCCACTTCTCTAAGTACTCATTCGGAGTCATATAATTCAGGGCTTGATGG
>Ga0209514_10003328_pt1 | contig 23192 bp, 27 predicted proteins | sample Subgrocontami58m_FD_187452 | JGI IMG/M metagenome (GOLD analysis project Ga0209514, IMG submission 187452) | Subsurface groundwater microbial communities from S. Glens Falls, New York, USA - GMW37 contaminated, 5.8 m (SPAdes) (version 3) | ecosystem: Environmental > Aquatic > Deep subsurface >...
GATGCCCGGCTTCACCTTGTGGCGCAGCATGTAACCGGGCACCAGCTTGCGGTACTGCTCGTTGTGCGCGACCGCGTGCGGGCGCGGGCCGACCACCGACATATGCCCCTGCAACACGTTGAAGAACTGCGGCAGCTCGTCCAGCGACGTTCTGCGCAAAAAGGCGCCGAAGCGCGTCACGCGCGGTTACGCGGGGAGGGGATGCGCCGCGTCCCGTCGGCCGGTGTCGGGCCCGCGGATGCGAGCCCCGGATGCCTGGCGTCCGCTTACCGCCGCGGCGCAGGGCTATGAATGATGAGCCACTTCGGCACGCGAAAGGTCACGATCCTGTTGTAAAGCAGGTTGTAGAGCAGGGCGAAGCCAAAGAAGCAAAAGGCGAGCACGACGGTGTCGTCCCAGAACAGCGCGGCCGGGATGATCGCGCACAGCGACAGCAGCCAAAGATGCGGCGAGGTCAGCCAGTTGCGGATAAGCATGTCGCCTGGATCCTTCGAGCCGACTTTCCATCTCACTACCCGCTTGTACACCAGCATGTGAAAATGCAGTCCGTCCGGTTGACCGGGGGAGTCGCCGCGAACGATCTTTTTTCGATAAATGGAATAGAAGGTTTCCCATACCGGATAGGCGACCAACATCAACGGAAACCAGGGCGATACTTTGGGCTGCCCATGCACGAGCAACACCGCCAATTCGGCGATAATGAAACCGATGAAATACGCGCCGCCGTCCCCCAAAAAAATCCTTCCGAGCGGGAAGTTCCAAACGAGAAAGCCAAGAATAGCGCTGCCGAGTATAAGACAGCAGTCGAGAATGAAGGTGTCCCCCACCAGGAAGGAGACATAGGCCATGGCGCCCAGGATAAACACCGCAAGAACCCCAGAAAGCCCGTTATACCCATCGACGATATTGACTGCGTTGGCGATGCCCGCCACGGCGATCAGTGCAAACAGGAACGACCCGATCCCAAACTGAAGCAAATAATCCAGCCCGGCCACCCCTACCCGGTCCGGGATGCCATCGAGCGCAAAATATGCGACGCCTGCGGCCAGCATCGTCGCGGCAAGCCTCATTCTCACGCTAACGCTTTTGCTGATGTCTTCCGCGAACCCACCCGCGAACGCGATTAGAGAACACGCAAGCAAGAGCATTGCCCGGCTGTACCCGCTCACGCCGGTTTGCCATCCGTACCCTCGCGTCTGGGAATCCCAAACGAGCATTGCGGCGAACGCAATGAATATGCCCAGCCCTCCAATCCGCGAAACCGAATGAACATGGAATTTCTGCGGGCCCGATGCCGAATCCTGCGTCAGTCTATCGTGCGTCCAGGCAAATCTGACCAGCAGGAACGTCGCCAGATTCGCAACGGCGAACGAGGCAAGCATCAGCGTGCCGATAATTTCGCGCTTCATGGATAGTCCGTGTTTCGTGCGAGCATCGTTGCTCCAAGCCTTATTCTTACGCTGACATACCTGGTGATATCTTCCGCGAACCCTCCCGCGAATGCAATCAGGGAACAACCAAGCAAGAACATTACGCGGCTGTCAACACGCAGGGCACTGCCGGAGCCTTGATCTGCGGGAATCAGCGTGTCGAGAATGACTATTCCGGCGATCGCGATAAGTACACCTATCACTCCAACCCGCGAAACCGGGTGAACATGAAATTTCTGCGGACCCGGTGCACGATCCCCGGTCAGTCCCTCGCGCCGCCACGAGAATTGAACCAGAAGGAAGGAAGGCAGAACTGAAATGACGAAGGCGGCGAGCATCAACATGCTAGGCGATTCTCGTGCGTTGGTTTGTGAAGCGGCCGCATGGGTATTGTTGTGTCACAAAGACCAATAATATCCGCAGGACCTGTCAGAGGTATGTCGTCGGGATGCCGTTCAATGCCCGCGCCTCCAGGTCACTATCGGCGTATAGCAACCCGGTCGGGTGGGTGTCAAAAAGTACATCGCTTTCGCCATGCATCGTCTCAACCATTGCCCCAGAAAGTGCCTCTACTTCAAAACACCCCGTGAGGTCTTTATTCAACAAGATACACTCGTGTCATGTCGCTGTTGCACTTCAGACTCAAATCCCCCGCTACAGCTACAATGTCAAATCTTATCTCTCTTTTCTTTCGCAATCGGTACATAATATTACCCGCCTTTCAGACAACAACAACATTCGCGCCGCAATGCCGAAACTATCAGTTCTTATGGCCATTTACCAGGGTGACAGACCAGACTGGCTGGAAGAATGTCTGCAGAGTCTTGAGTCGCAAACTCGTCCCGCAGACCAAATTATCGTTGTGCATGACGGCCCGGTTTCACAAGAGCTTATGGACGTACTGGAACGGTTTCGAACCCGACTTGCGCTCGAATCCATAGCTCTCCCTAGAAACGTCGGTTTGGGGGCTGCCTTGCGCACCGGCCTAGAGCACTGCAGCCATGAACTCGTTGCGCGAATGGACGCCGACGATATCTGCGTGCCCCATCGATTTGAAAAACAATTGTCGTACTTTGAGGAAAATCCGGACATAGATATTGTGGGGGCTTGGATCGGCGAATTTGACCCGGCATCAGCACAAAGAATTTATGCCTTACGCAGAGTTCCAGAATTGCACGCTGAAATAGTCAGATTTGCGCATAGGCGTAACCCGTTTAACCATATGACCGTGATGTTCAAGAGAACCGCGATTGAACGGGCCGGAAGCTACCGCGCAGTACGCGGCCTTGAAGACTACGACCTTTGGGCCCGCCTACTTCGCTCCAGTGCAAAAGCCGCGAATATCGCCGAACCGCTTGTATGGGCGCGCGCCGGTGACTCGCTCGCCACACGGAGAGGCGGCCTCGGTTACCTTTTTAGAGAATATATGTTGATTCACAGTTTCTACGCTTCTGGCTTTATAGGTAAGTCCGACCTAGTAATCACCCTGACATCGCGAACGTTTGTAAGGCTCGTCCCTGCGCCACTGCGCACCATCGCATACCGCGGCATTCGCCTTTTTGGAAGCTTCCCCCGTTAAGTTTTTCTCCTGCCTACCTGGGCATTCCATTACCTACGCGCTGACATTTCCTGCGCGAACATTTCGAAACCATCGCGAAGTACTCGAGATTCCCTCCTCCAACGCGATCACGGGCTCAAACCCGAGCTTCACTTTCGCGAGCTCAAAAGAAGCAACATTTTTTTGTACCTCGCCTACTCGAGAACCTGAACGTATCACCGGGTAGTCTCGTTTTCCCGCAATCCGCAAGATCACCTGGATGAGTTCGTTGACGCTGGTCTCTATCCCGGAGGCCAGATGGAACAACGACCCTGGAGCCACATCCTGCTCAAGCGCAAGCAAAATCCCATTGCACAAGTCGGTGACATAGAGAAAATCGCGTGTGGCAGATCCATCGCCGTAAACTTCAATGGGCTTGTCCTCTTCAACGGCGCGAATAAAATTTACGACCGCCGAGCGCTTATGTTCGCTATACGGACCATACACATTCGCAAATCTCAACGCGATCGTATGAAGTCCACTCGATTTTGCGAATGCATGACAATAGGCTTCCCCGGCAACTTTGCTTGCTCCATATGGCGAAACCGGTTTCGGGACGGCTTCTTCGTGAACGGGGCCGATATGCTCTCCGATTGCGGCCCCGCCGGTTGAAGCGAATACTAATCGGTTGACCTGCGCAGCAACGCATGCTCGAAGCACGGTGAGCGTCCCAGCGACATTGACTTCAAAGCTGCGCAGCGGATCCATAACTGAATCGACAACGGAGCCAATCGCCGCCAAATGAATGACCTTCGATACCCCGGCCACGGCTCGCTTGACCGCCTCGAAGTCTCTGACGTCACCGTTTATGAACTCCACGGATGAGGTCAGCACCGGTGACCATTTCCCACCAACCAGATTATCGAGAACTCGGACCCTCGCACCGTGTGCGACAAGTGTCATCACCAAATTGGTCCCTATGAAACCGCAGCCACCCGTTACCAGGAGAACCTCGTCGCTCGCCACGAATCTATCCATTCATCGGTCTGTATCACTTGATCGCTCGCTGTGCCCGGATTCGCCCTGTACCGCCTCGATGCTTCGCGCCTCGTTCCAGTACGAAACGCAGGGGATTTTGGACCGGTCACAACGATTCGCATATCGCCTCGATATATCAACCACCTCGTCCAACAGCCCCTGATCAAGCCTTATGCCCTCAAGCCCCAGCGATCGCAAAGAATCGTTAGACACCACCAAATCATTCTTCTCGGCCTCGGCGCGAGGGTTTGGCACGAACTGGATTTGAGCCGCAGTCACTTTAGAAACGAGCTTCGCCAGATCAAGCACATTCTGGACTTCGGCCGTCTGATTGAATATCCGGACCCTTTCCCCGATTTGCGGCGGATTTTCTATCGCAAACTGAATGCAGCGTACTGTGTCTTGAATATGAATAAACGCGCGCGTTTGCCCGCCTGTTCCGTATACAGTAAGCGGATACCCTATCGCGGCTTGCATCAAGAATCGATTCAGTACGGTTCCAAAATCCCCATCGTAGTCGAAGCGATTGATCAGCCGGTCGTCGAAAAGCGTCTCACGCGTCTGCGTTCCCCAAACGATTCCCTGGTGCAGGTCTGTAATCCTGACCTGGTCATTCTTATTGTAAAAATATAGGAGTAACTGGTCCTGCGCTTTAGTAAGGTGATATATGCTGCCCGGATGTGCGGGGTACAGAATCTCACGCTCAGTAATATGCCCGCTCTCAGAACGCACCATTATTTTCAGGTAGCCTTCGGGAATCATCGCCCCCAAGTCCCCGTAGCCATACACCCCCATAGTTCCGAGGTGAATAACATGTGCATCGAGCTTTGCCTCTATGAGTGCCGCCAGCACATTATTTGTCGCATTCAGGTTATTATCGACCGTATAGCGCTTGTGCCATGCGCTCTTCATCGAATACGGAGCTGACCTCTGTTCTGCAAAATGCACGATAGCGTCTGGCCGAAACTCAATAAGAACGTCGCGAAGAGCAACATAATTCTTTGAAATATCGATTCGATCTAACAGCATTTCCCGACCCGCAATTTCGCGCCAGACCCGGAGCCGCTCGCCGATCGGGCGAATCGGGGTCAGTGATTCGCACTCGAGTTCTACATCTATCTTTCGCCGCGACAGGTTGTCCACTATGCGGACCTCATAGCCCAAGCCAGATAGGTGCAGGGCGGTAGGCCATCCGCAGAAACCGTCACCACCTAGGACGAGAATCCTCCCAATTGACGTCTTTATTGATTTAATCATAGCTCATTCTATGCGCCGGTTAGACTGACACTGCTTGCGATACTAGCAGCGATTCACTGGCGTCGCGACAAATTCGAACGGACGACCTGTGTGCCGCAGCGCCGACCGTCATTTTGCCAAAAGACTCCGCAGCGCCAGTAATGGATGCGACGCAATTTTTGCAAGCAGCCCCGCCCGTCGATAAATCGCAGGCGTCGAATCCATCCAAAAACCCCGGCGGGAGAAATCTACCTCTATTCCCTCCCGTTCAAAAAGCGGCTCGACGAATCGACTCCAACGTCCTTTCACGATTCCGGTGTGTTGATAATATATCGGAGGTCGCGCGGTATCCCTACGAACGGTCAGATACAAATCAGCGCCACGCGCGGCGCGAATAGACCCAAATATCTCGAACATCCATCCGTTTTCCCAGGGAAGGAGAATCGACTGAAGGGCGTCCTTGCGCCAAAGTCCTGCTTGCGTTGAAACTCTATAGCGCGCCTTGGGGGAGATAGTCCACAACCTTGAGTCGTGGCGAAATGGCTCAAACGGGGGATGACTGCCAAAGTGCGTGAGACCAATGTGTTTTATATCCGGGCGACTCCGCATTAGGTCTGCAAGAGATTGAATAAGCTCAGCATCAACTGGCTGTTCAATGAAGTAGTCCTCCTGCAAATACAGCACAAGCTCAGTCTCGACCTGTCTCAATGCCTCCGCGAGACACTCGCTCCAAGTCAGTCTTCGGTCATACTTAGACTGCGCCCGAGCGCACCTGACACTCAGCTTGTCAAACGTCCGCGATTGGTTCTCCGTATTTAGAAGGATCGGTGCGTCTAGGCCCTTCCAGTAACGTTCCAACAGCGTAAAGAACGGAACCCAACAGTCTTCAAAACCATCCGAAGAGTTCACGAGCAATGTGTATGAGCGCGCTCTACCCATTGGGTCGAATCGTCACGATTCCAGAAGGGACAATGCGTGCCTCCACACCACAAGCAGCCTGCAGCCAGTAATCAGTTCATGCTTCGGGCCAGAACCGCTTGGGCGCGAAGCGCGCTACGAAATACAATCCAGAGAACAGATTCGCACACGCGCAAGAAACCCGTCGATAAAGACGACCCTCGCCCTGACCCCAGCCAAACATGCGCTTCAGGATACCGCTCGCGCAGGTAGTCGCGTTCTTTTCTTGCCAATTCACGCAATACCGGTTTGATCTCACTTGTAATCGATTCACGCCGACGCAGCAATGACCCCATTACAAGTCTCGGGCAGAACGACACGTGTTTTGCGGTTCCAAATAGGCGAACATACGCCTCTACATCCACAAGCCAACGAAGAGCCATATCGAATTTCGGATACAGAGAGCGACGGACCACCAACGTCGAAGTCGGCCCGATCACGTTCCGCCGAAACAAGTAGCTCGGCGCGCGTGTGATAACAAAATTGCGAAACCAATTAGGCAGGTGTCGCCGAACTCGCGAAAGCTTGTCATTGACGAGCACGCAATCAAGCACAAGAACATCAACCGTTGAATCTCGGCGCAATTTCCCCACGATCGAATCTACGAACCTCTCACTAAGCGGAATTTCGTCGTGGTGAAGCAACAGGCAGTATTGACCGCTAGCCGCATCGATGAGTGCGTTCCAATTCGCCGGGGCACCTAGCGCAGGCGAATTCTTCCTATAAGTAACTGCGAGGCCGGTCTGCGCAATCCACGAGGTTACCGTATCCAGAACTTCACTTCCGTCGGAATCATCGAAAACGATGATCTCATAGGCGATCGCCGCTCCTGAACGCAGTCGTTCCAATATTCTTTGAACGCCTTCTGCGTAACGAAAGGCCGGAATAAGAATGCTTAAGGTAACGGAATTGGCCGTCTTCGGATCCGAATTTCCATCCACCGCTGCCCCTGCGCGCAGCCTAGACACTCTCGCGGTCTTTCTGATAGGAGAATACGAGGAGCCCAAAGAAGATCGTGCTAACAAATGAGCCAATAAACGTGCCGTAAAAGGTGTCGATCAAAGCATAGCCCGCGATCGAAGCCGCGACCATCGAAGCGCGATCTACGGAACGGTTAGGTGTCTGATAGAACCGCTTGAGACGGCGCACGAACACCCTTAAGAAAATTAAGAAATACAGTATCGCCGGCACAACGCCGAAATGTAACGCATACTGCAGGTATGACGATTCAGCCATGCCGTACTCGCTTATGGTGTCTTCGCTAATACCCAATATCTCTCCTTTATAGAATCCGTGATTCCCCAGCAGCGGGTGTTCAGCGATTCCATCCAAGGCGTTACTCCAAGCAAATGCACGGTAGTAGTTCGCGGTACTCTCCTCAAAATACGGGATAGATGCGACGGTACCCAAAAACACCGCTGTGATGAGTACTGCAGACAAAAGCAGCATTCGATAGACCCCGACGCGACGATATATCGCGAGCCACACAATTCCAAGCACCAAAAGACTCAGCACTCCGCGCAATGACCCATTTGCGACGATATTTGCTACGCCCGCCGCAAACAGGAACCTGTTCCGCACTATTACCGCTAAAGACACGGCAATGAGAGAGATATTTATGCTTAGAAACGGGCTACCCAAAAGCCCCCCCAATCGAAGGAATACATCGTCATCTCGGAGCGCGACCTCGCGTCCCTGGGGATCCGCTCCCGTGAGAATCGTCCATACGTTATAAGCAATATCCCCTGCAAGCAACGCAAACAGCGGATATGACATACCACCAAGAAAGTGGGCATTCGCCCTAAACAAAATTGTGAAAAGCAGCATTCCGTCTATCGCGACGAGCTGCAGCAGCTCATACGGCGAGTAGTCATTGTAAAGTAGGGCAACACTCAAGAGCCATAGCATTTTGACAACCACCATCACCGCTACGGGAATGTCGACATTTCCTATGGAAAATCGACTCCGGACCAGTGCAAAAAGGATAATGAAGCTAATGCCGGCTGCATAGTTAAAAAGCGCTAGAGCCACCAAGAAACCGAAGGCTCTCCCGTCTTCGACATCCCGGGTTTTCCCACCACTTCCGGTTTTCACTATGGTGTTCATTGATGATGAATCCGCCATCTCTACGACGTGTGCCGCCCACACATGTCGTATTGCTTAGCCAAATTGCTTTGGGGCGATGTATGACAGCAGCTTTTTAAGCTGCCTCCTAATGCCAGGCGTCAGATACCCGGTTAGGGCACGCCTTGTTACCAACTCTTTCGACACGGAATAGATGTAGTTATCGTGATAGTAGCGCACCGTTATGTCTCTTAGCCGCTGACAATCCGCGTAGTCATGCAGCGCCCCAATAGGATCCTGCCAGTGCCACGAATCATAGAGATTTGCTGGCGAGGCCCAGCGACGAAACTCGTTCCCAAATCTAGCCCAAAGCATGGGGGCGATTACCAGGGATTTCCGCCCACCTGTCTTAACCGGAAAGTACGCAAAGCTGGAGTTGGACAAGATCAAATTCTCGGCTTGGTAGAGCGCCACGTAACACTCGGCGATTCCCCCGTCTAGAACTGGCAACTCCGGGAGCAACGCCTTAGCGTATCGCCTGTCGTCCGTCACAACCAGGAAATTGTCAATCCCACGCAAATCCCGCATGTTGCGCATAGCGTTTTTCCAATAGGACTTGGGCAGTATCAGATTCTTGTGCCGTTTGTACTCGCCTCCTCTGAGATTGAGCACGCAGCATCCTTCTGGAATGAGCTGTTTCCCGGAAAACTCTTCTTTGAGCCTAACGAACTGTTGTGGCAACGCAGCGTTGCCAAAGAAATATTTCTCGCTTTGGAATAGGCCTTCGAGTTTTGTGAAAGGCTTCAGATTAAGAACAGAACTATCATAATCGGTAGCAAAGTATTTCAAGTTGTGATCGAAATACATTTTCTCTCGAAAAATCGAGATTTGCGGGGTGGACCCCAACGAGACTGACCTTAGGTATTCTTGCAACTCCACGCTATCGCCATGCTCCAAATCGAGAAATGTCCTCCCATTAAATTTCGACCAATTTTGAACGAAATAAGGATACCCAAGCTTTCTGGCAATTGACCGCCCGGCCGCATATACCCACAACTGGTTCCCCAGCCCCTGGCCGTCTAAGAATTCAATAACAATCATTGCGCCTTCGCGAGCCTAGCCTTGACTCTCTGCCCTCAAAAAGCCACGGTGCTTGCGAATTACCACTAGCAGTAATGCGAATAGGACACCCTCCGTCACGAGGACGGCCAACGCCGCACCGATCGCCTCTTTCACGACTATCAGAGGAACCACTACGATCAAACCGACGCAGCCCGCAATAATGATTATGCCGTAATACCTTTTAGTCTCTTCGGCCGGAATAATGATTTGGTGAATGAAGAACGAAGAGAGCGTTGTCAGAAGCGGCAATGGTGACAGCCACTCCAACACCTGCTTGGCAGCACCGAATTGATCCCCTCCCAGCAAGGCAATAATTGGCCCGGCCAAGATGAACAGACACATGCTCATTAAGCCTGATACGACCATGACAATCTTGCCGGTTAACCAAAGCAGCCTTGACGCTTGAGCGTGGCTGTGCGCAAATAGATGGCTCATTCTTGGAAACAAAGCATGCGTGAGAGGATGAATTAAGGTCGTCGCCGCTCCCCGTGCGCGATCGGCAAGATTATAATATCCAAGTGCCAAGGGTCCAATGAGCAATCCTAGAAGCGTCGGAGCAAGAGCGCCATATAGATTGGTGCACATCGTACTAGCAAATAATCCCGCGCCGTCCTTGAGTTCTGCGCGCATGGAGCGCCAGCGTGGTTTAGCCCATGAGATTCCAATGACCGTCCCTATCCACAATACGGCAAGCACGCCAGCCATTACGCTAGTAGCTGCATTGATCCCCATTACAACATAAGCGTCCCCAGGGTCATTAACAAATATGAGAATAAGGAGAACACTTGGCAGTTTCGTCGCGAGTTGAATAACCGCGAGGTCTCTTATCCGCTCCATTCCGTTAAAGAACCAAGCCGATTGCATTACGTTTCCAATTACTAGGCCTGTTCCGTAGACGTACAACAGACGATCTTTGGAAAAAAATGGACTAAAAACTACGAGGCCGCCCAAAATCACAATGACCAGCGCGCACAATATCCATTGTGCGCTCCATGTCACCATAAAAATATCTGTCAGGTTAGAGTGCTCGGCGCGACTTACCGAAACCTTCCTAGTCGCACTAAGGTTAAATCCCCAATTCGTAACCGCTATTAGGTAGCTGATCACCAATAACACGAACGCCAATCTCCCCCATTGCTCAACGCCGATAACGCGCGTCACATAGGGGATGGTAATCATGCCTAGGAAGTAGTTCGACCCTTGCAGTATACTTAGTGCGGCGATATTTTGAAATAGACGAGGTGGTCTCACGTGACCTGCCCCGGGATCTTTGGACCATTCATGACTGGAGAACGACTACCGCGCTGTTCGACCACGGTATGTCCTGAATTTGTTGAGTATCTTGTGCTGCCCGGCTTGGGACAATACGAGATTGTACTGAAATAGCGTGCGCGGTTCCCGCACGTACGTTAGCGGGCGTTGTTGAACAATGAACAGCGACTAGAATTGCCAACTTTTCCCGGCAATTCGAATATATTATCCGAAACACGATTGACAATTTTTCAATTCAGACTCGCGCTCTGAGCACATTGGCGAGCATTATAGATTTGCCCAATAGGAAAAATGGCCGGCTCCAAAACAGTAGAGCCCCCAAATGGCTCGCCCATTCGAATGGGAAAACCGTCATTAGAATCCATTTCTGAGTTTCGCCATCAGACGAATACATTTCTTATGGATGCGCCAGCCAAGGAAGCGCTGATCTTCTGGAATTTCGCGATGATTGAGACTGTCAGTCGAAGTCCAAAGAAAGCCGTTTGTGAATTCTGTAATCGTCCGAAGTATCCTGTCGGGATGTTTCGCAATTTGCTTCTCGTCCTTAAGATAAATGGCAACATAGTCATTCCAAATTCGGATCTGATTACTAGTGTATGACTCCAGTAATGCCGGGTTGTACCCATTCAATCGCGACCACTTCACCAGCGCCATACCGCTGTCCGGATAGAATCGCCAACAGTCCACCGGATACCTGTGATATCGTCCATTGGACGGGGCATTCAGATAAAAGAGCCCGTCCGGTCTGAGCACCCGCATGATTTCGAGGAACAGCACCCAAAACATCTCGGAATGTTCAAAGCACGATGAACTCACTACAACGTCGACTGCACTATTGTCAAACGGAAGCTTGTATGGATCTGAAAAAACGATATCGACACCTTTGCCATCAATGAAATCTACACCGGTATATTTGGCTTCCGGCGGACAGAGAGTTCTAAGTGAGCCAGTTACATCCTGGGCTCCAATGTCTACCACTGATACAGCCCCAAGTCGAGCAACGTATGTGTCAAAGAATCGTCTGCCGTTCAGTATGGCGCTGTCATGCATGAAGCTCTCCCGAGTAGGACACTGATCTTTTCAAAGCATGCGATCGATGGCACGCATCACCGCAAAGTTAACGCGTTCTGTAATCCGTTTGACAAATGTTGAGTTAGCACTATTAACGGTCTGAAACCGACTGACAGGGTGGTAGATTGTCATCAAATCTGACTCTTCGACTGTAGAGGTCCAGATAGCATGCAGCGCTCTCTCTACCATGTGAGCTTCGCCGGCCATTTGATGATGAGAAATGAAAGTAATCAAATTTCGATAAAAATTTCTGGTTCGCAACAATATGTTTTCTCTTCGCACGACGTAGTTAGCCCCTGGCGCGAAGCGAAGGTATCTGGGAATCGCGGCGTCTTTAAAGATAAAATGATAGAAGTCATCGAAACTGCCGAAGTATCGAAGCGGATGGTGACGCGCATACCAGCTGTTATTGATCTCCATATAACCATTGTCCGAGCTAAGCATTGCCCTTGGAAAGACATTGCGCAAAGTACTTGGCTCCTCGATTGGCGTGAAAAGGTTCCTCGCGATAAGGGTTTGAAATCGCTCGCGGCTTACGTGTCGGGGAAAAACGTTGCTCTTGCAGAAAATGATGCTGTCCGGAAGTGAATCGTAGTGATCTACGATATAACGACAGTAGGAATGGATGTTATAGCCGACGTTTGGCATATGGACAATTTGATCCGCCGAAATGCATGATTGAGTAACCGGCGCCATGGCATAGACTACGTAACGACCGCCGGACAATTCGGGCACCCAGGACATATCGCCTTGGTAGAAAGACACGCAAAAAAAATGTGATACGTATCTCCGATCTGACATTACGTTTTCCTGATTATTGTTACGAGATTGCGTTGTTTACAATTCCGCCAGCACAAAGCGCCCAACAGCGCCGTTAGTATTTGCGGTGGTTGCATTGGCCGTAGACTGCGGCATATACCGATCTGCTAGCTGGGCAGTTCTTCTGAGTTGCATTGGGGACACGCCAATTTCCCATTCAAATACTGAATATTCTCCGCAACTTTTCCACCAGCTTTGTTCCCTTCTGTATCCATCTGTGGAGCACATTGTGTTCCACATGCAACACCTCATCCTTCAGTATCAATTCCGGAAAGCGCTGAATGATCGCCTTGAGATTGTCATCAAAGAGGCGTGTGCTTTCGATGCTTAGTTTGGTCAGAATCGTGCCCTGTTCCCGTTCAAAAATATCCTGCCCAGTACGCACGTGGTACTCAAGCCGTTTCAATATTCTTTCATTGTTAAATTCTTGATGGCCCCAGCTTTGGATCTTGTTTCTTATACTTTCCATATTTCCGCAACTTGTGAAATGCCAACCCCCGTTTTGAATTTCGTCTTTCTCGACAATCTTCCTTGTGTTCTTTGAATCCATCCGCAATACATTTAGAGAAACGTCTTTGATGTTTTCATATCTTGCAATAATAGATCCACACCAATCTGAATCTTTGTATAAATTTAGAAAATACCGAAACTCATGTTGGCGACATACGCGCGGTTTAGCACCGAGTGACTTCAGCGTTCCATCATGAAATATCCTCTCCGAGGGGAATTCATCCAGATCCGAAACCATTACTATGTCCCCGGTGCTTGCCACCTCCGCAAGCGGAATATGAATGGATTCCCTGTGATAGGAATCCAACACCCAATTAAGCGCAGACTTCGAATAATGTTTGTGCTCACGAAGAATATCGAGCACCTTTCGACGAGTACCTGAGCACGCTTCGGTTAAGTATCGCTCCACCGACTCATATCCATCGTGCCAATCGCACAATTTGTAGTACCTAATTTTTTCGTGATACTTCGCATATCTATCGAAATTCTTCTCCAGTACAAAAGGCTTCGCCCGTCCACTAAATGTTTGGCATGCCTCTACTATTACAAACGTATCGACATATACGTCTAGGTAGGCGAGCCTGACCTCCAGCAAGTCGAGTTCTTGAAAAAAGAGAAACGCATCAATTACCTTCGACATTAAACCAAACTCCACGAACGCAGCACTTTTTTTATTGCTCTAACAATTCGATCTTGCTTCACTGTAAATCGCGGGTATTTCCTATTAGGACCTTTCCATTTGTGAAACGCAAATGGCACTATTCCCTGCGTCTCTCGAAGCGGCGTTTCATGCGCAAACCTACAAGCTACCGATAGAGGCGCATATTTGATTCCGTGTTGCTGCAAAATGTGTCGGTTTTGCACACATAAAAAACCATCCTCATGAAGGAAGCCATGCTCCCCGCTCCAGGTCAGTCCCAAGTCTGAAGGCAGCTTAAGGAGTTTCTGGCTTCTGAGTGAAACGCTGTTTCCTACTCTAATAATATTTCCGAAATAGTCCCGATACGAATAGCTGTCTCTCGGGAGCGGCCAAGGCGCGCCAATGTAGTCATATTGCAAGAACTCGTCCGACCATGCCTCTGGATTCACGACAAATCCGTCCGCATGAATTAGCATAATATGGCTAGTCGTGATGTGTTTGTGGAGTTCAAATACGATGAACTTCCCCCATTCGCCCACATTCATGAATTTCTCAATGTGAACATGTTCGATAGCACTTTGTTTCAACATAGAAGTGCTATTCGAAAATAGAATTGTCCTGCCAAAGTAGATGCCGCGGCTGCTATACTCGAGCGCCTTTATAATAGCATCGACCTCAACGGTCGCAACCGCGACAAGTGACACATTGCTTAGGGTTCGCATGCGTGGAGTTACATCTTCCCGGAATCTATTTCTCTCGCTAAATTGCAGTCGCACCTTTAGGCGCGCGCCAGTCATGGGAAGAATGTTGGTTCATGTTTGATAAACTCCAATCCAAATTCGAAGCGCTCCGTTTTACAGACTAGCAACGACGCTCTTCAGATCGCCGACAGGGCCGAAGCCGGTGATGCGATTGAAGCTTGAATTGTAATTTGATGTCCGAATAGATGGTGCAAACTTTCCTGTCAATATCATTGCTTCGTAAGCATTAAATTAGCTTCATTTCAGCATCGACGATCTCGCCATTCGGCACAAACCATCTTCCAGTTCGATTCTTGGCTTCCAGCCGTCAATCCAGATACCTCTATCCCAAGGTACCATTACCTCTCGAAACCGATATGCCCGTGCGCCCCAGTTCACGGGTCCAGCTTGCTTCGTTACCCTCGCGTATACCTGCGTCAACTCCTTGAGCGGAAGTGGTTGGCCGGACGAAACTGCGTATTGCTCATGCCGGGATACTTTTCCTTCAAGCAGTCGCTGTGCGGCAATCAGGTATGCTTCAACTACATCGTCTATATGCACTAGATCGATTAATTGCGCCCCCGCTGACATGTCCAATGCCATTCCGCTTGTCGCGGCTTTTTTCAACAAGTGAAACAACTTGGGCCGAGGATCGTTCGGGCCGTAGGTATCAAACAGCTTCAATGTGATTGCCTTGATACCACGGGCCTGAACGTAGTACTCCAGGATAGCTTCTAAAGCCTGCTTAGTCGCCGCATACAGGCACACCGGATTGTAGTCGTCATTGTTGTAGTGCTGCCAGGAAGTACCCGTGTTGATCACGCAGTTAACTTCGTTGACTGCCATCGCCTCCAGTAGTTGACTGGCGAACAACACGTTGCTTGCTATTAATGGCTCCACATCTTTGGGCGCGTGCTGAACTAGAAACATCGAGGCTAAATGAAACACCACATTCGGTTTGGCATTAGCTACACACCGAACCATGCTCTGAATGCTGCCATCATGCCGGTGGTTAGTTACCTTGTTGAACTCAGTCCCATCAGGCAAGCGCGAACCTTCCCGACTCAAAATGTGAACTTGCCATCCGTCCCGTATTAATCGTCGTGCAACATGACTTCCGACAAACCCCGTAGCGCCAGTGACCAACGCCACGTATGGCACAACACTCGATGCAGTAAGGGTGTTATTCATAGCGGAACGGGCTTACAAATTGATCTAGTGGCAAGAAGCCCTTGTCACGAGCAGACAAAATCGCTTCCGGTGCCGGCCACGAGATTCCCAGCGAATCCCATCGCACGCCCGCATCATGCGCAGGGGAATAAGTCGTACTAACCTTATACACCATGATGGCGTGCGCGCTGCGCGCACAGAAGCCATGCGCCATGCCTTTGGAGATGTATATGATATTTGCTTTGGCTGCGCTCAATTCAAAAAGCGCATATTGGCGGTAAGTAGGTGAGCCTACCCTTAAGTCGACAACGGCATCCATGACTTCGCCTTCGACGCAGTACACCATCTTGACGTGGTCCATCGGCGGCAACTGAAAGTGCATACCTCTGATCACATGCTTGTAGGAGACCGAGTAGTACTCCTCGGCGAAAGATGTCTCTAACCCTAGCTCTGCAAACGCTTGCTCATGGAAGACTTTCACAAATCGTCCACGGTCATCTTCAAGCACCTTAGGTTGCAATTCAAAGCAACCGGCAATCTTGGATGGCTTGAGATCGAACATTTAGAAATTGACGCCAAGGAAGGTTTCGATCCTGCTCGCCGAGAACTCGAGCATTTCCCGCGTCAATGCCGGATGAAGTCCGATCCAGAAGGTATCGTTCATGACGATGTCGGTGTTGGTCAATTCGCCGCACACGCGGAAATTTCGCCCAAGCATATAGGGCTGGCGTGTCAGATTGCCGGCAAACAATAGCCGCGTTCCGATCATGTTCTGGTTGAGGTAGGTCAGGATATCCGCGCGGCTGACCGGGGCGTTATTCCTAAGGGTCATCGGAAAGCCGAACCACGAGGGATCGGAATTCTTTGTCGCGCTGGGTAGGACAAGGAACTCCTCGCAACTGGCCAGGCGATTCCTCAGAAAGGCGAAATTCTCTTTGCGCGCGCGGATGAAATCTGGGGCCTTCGTGAGCTGTGCCAGACCGCATGCCGCCTGCATGTCGGAGATCTTGAGGTTGTAGCCGAGGTGGGAGTAGGTGTACTTGTGGTCGTAGCCTTGCGGCAAGTTGCCGAATTGCCAACCGAAGCGCTTGCCGCAGGTATTGTCTTTGCCGGGCGCGCAATAGCAGTCGCGCCCCCAGTCGCGGAAGGACTCGGCAGTCCGTTTGAGTTCGGGATTGTTGGTGAAGACCGCACCGCCCTCGCCCATGGTGATGTGGTGGGCCGGGTAAAAACTCAGGGTGCCGATGTCGCCGAAAGTGCCGACCAGTTGGCCGTTGTAGGTCGAGCCGAGGGCGTCGCAGCAATCCTCGATCAGCCAGAGCTTGTATTTCCGGCACAACGCGGTAATCACATCCAGGTTGTAGGGATTGCCCAGGGTATGGGCCAGCATGACTGCACGGGTCTTCGGACCGATCGCGGCTTCGACCTTGGCGGCGTCGATGTTGTAGGTGCCGAGTTCGATATCGACGAAAACGGGAACTGCGCCGAATTGCAGGATGGGGTTGACCGTGGTCGGGAAACCGGCGGCTACGGCGATGACTTCATCTCCGGGCTTGATCGCGCGCTCGCCGAGGCTGGGTGAGGTCAGGGTGGAGAACGCGACCAGGTTGGCCGAGGAGCCGGAATTGACGGTGATCAGATAGTTCACGCCGAGAAATTTCGCCAGCCGCTGCTCGAACTCGTCATTGAAACGGCCGGTGGTGAGCCAGCCGTCTAGCGAGGCTTCGACCATGTTCTTGAGCTCGGCCGCGCCGATCAGCTTGCCGGAGGGGGGGATAGGCGTCACGCCGGCCTCGAAGGGGCGCGGCGCGTGCGCCAGCTCCGCATACTCGGTGACGAGTCCTGCGATTTGTTGTCTCAGCGCGGCAGCGCGGGGGGAATCAGACATTTTCAAACTTTTTAGGCGCAGGCGTGGTATGGATGCGCCCGTGGGTCTATCGAATTTCGACCACGGCATCACCGGCGGCTAACATGTCATGCAATGCGGGCAATACTTTCGAAAACGCTTCCAGCAATGCCGCCTTCCGGCAATTACCGAGCCGGACCCAAACAACCTGCGGCGGAATGCTGCGCTGCCGATTGGCGAACACCTGAAAATCTTCGTCTTTGGTGACGATCGTCAGGCCACGCTCTTTGGCGTACTGCCAGATTGCTCGGTCGTCGGCTGCCGCCAGGCCAACATCCTGAACATGGATGCATTCCCACCCTTCGGCAACGAGATATCGAACTAGACCCAGTGGCAGTTGATTGTCGACCAATAAGGTCATGCAGCAATCAAGATGGCGTGGTCGGTCTGGACGGCGGCATATTCGAGCGCTGCCAGAATGTCGTTTTCTTCGAGGAACGGATAGTCCGCAAGAACTTCCTCATGGGAAGCGCCCGCGCCGAGCAGGCCCAAAACGTCTGTGACACGCATGCGCTGACCGCGGATGCACGGGCGCCCGCCGCATTTGCCGGGTTCGACGGTGATTCGGTCAAGCAGGCTGGAATTCATATTCTCTTCAACAGGGTAGACGCTTTGCCGCAAGTATGACGCGCGTACGGTTGATTGGCAAGATGCCTTTCAGTCAGTCTTTGGATGAGGCAACATGGATGCTGCCATGGTCGACTTCTATTGGCCGATCCTGCCTGTCAAGGCGAATGGCTGGCCAGGTAACCGGTGATTTGTCGCAACGAAACCGTTTGCATATTGTCGCCCGAAAGCATCTGCTTATGCCAGCGGACAATGCCCGCGAGCGCGGTCGGCAGGTCCCAGCGCGGATGCCAGCCCAGCCTGGCGCGGGCTTTGGAGCAGTCGAGTTTGAGGGTGTGGGCTTCGTGCGGGTGCGCATTGGCATCGAGTTGCCAGGACGCGCCTTCGCCCCATTGGGCGGTGAGCTGCTCGACGATCCATTGCACCGGCCGCGCGTCGGTGTCGGGCGGGCCGAAATTCCAGGCTTCGGCATAGGCCGGGCCTTCGGTGTAAAGCTTCTCGGCGAGGGTGAGATAGCCGCTCAAGGGCTCCAGCACGTGCTGCCAGGGGCGGACGGCGTGGGGGTTGCGGATAAGCACGGGCTGGCCGGCAGCGATGGCGCGCAGGATGTCTGGAATCAGACGGTCCTCGGCCCAGTCGCCGCCGCCGATGACATTGCCGGCGCGGGCGCTGGCAATGGCGACGCCGTGCTCGCCGTGCGTGGCGGGATTGAAGAAAGAGCTGCGGTAGGCGGCGGTGACGAGTTCGGCGCAGCCTTTGCTGTTGCTGTAGGGATCGTGCCCGCCCATGGGCTCCATTTCGCGATAACCCCAGAGCCATTCCTTGTTTTCGTAGCATTTGTCGCTGGTGACGTTGACCAGCGCGCGCACCGTGCCGGTCTGGCGCACGGCCTCGAGCAGATGCACCGTGCCCATGACATTGATGGCGTAGGTTTCCACCGGTTCCTGGTAGGAGTAGCGCACCAGGGGCTGGGCGGCCATGTGAATGACGATCTCCGGCTTGGCTTCGCGCATGGCCTTGGCGAGGGCGGCGGCATCGCGGACGTCGGCGATGATGGAACGCATGCCTTCGCCGGCATGGCCCACCTCGAACAAGCTTGGCTTGGTCGGCGGCGCAAGCGCATAGCCGGTCAGCTCGGCGCCAAGGGTTTGCAGCCAGAGAGAGAGCCAACTACCTTTGAAGCCGGTATGTCCGGTGAGAAAGACGCGTTTGCCCCTCCAGAAATCCGGGCTCATTTCCAGATTTTCCAGGGCGCTTTGCCGCTCGACCAAAGTTCTTCAAGGTGGGTCTTGTCGCGCAGGGTGTCCATGGGCTGCCAGAAGCCGTGGTGAAAGTAAGCCGACATCTGCCCTTCGCGCGCGAGGCGCTCCATCGGCTCGCGTTCCCACAAAGTTTCGTCGCCCGCGATGTAGTCGAGCACTTTGGGCGAAAGCACGAAAAAACCGCCGTTGATCCAACCGCCGTCACCATCGGGTTTTTCGGCGAAGGTGGTCACGCGATTGCCGTCGAGTTGGAGTGAGCCGAAACGCCCCGGCGGCTGGGTGGCGGTCAGCGTAGCCAGCTTGCCCTGTTCCTTGTGAAAAGCGATCGCGCGGGTCACATCCACATTGCCGACGCCGTCGCCGTAGGTGAAACAGAAGGCGTCCTCGCCCTTGACGTAGCCGGCCACCCGCCTGAGGCGCCCGCCGGTCTTGGTGTCGTCGCCGGTATCCACCAAGGTAACGCGCCAGGGCTCGGCGTGGCGCTGATGCACCTGCATATCGTTCTTTGCCATGTCGAAGGTAACGTCCGACATATGCAGGAAGTAATTGGCGAAGTACTCCTTGATCAGATAGCCCTTGTAGCCGCAGCAGATCACGAAGTCGTGGATGCCGTGCGCGGAGTAGATCTTCATCACATGCCAGAGGATCGGCTTGCCACCGATCTCGATCATTGGCTTGGGCTTGAGGTGGGTTTCCTCGGAAATGCGTGTGCCGAGACCGCCGGCGAGGATGACGGCTTTCATTGTGATTCGCCCAGTGTATTTGGCGAGCTTGGCTCGGGAGGCGAGGATTCTAGCATTGTCGCGTTGTCCACGAAGACGACAAGACTTTCCATTCGAGCGGTATCTGGCAGATGCTGCCTCCCGGCAGCACATCAGCGAGAGGGCGAATATTTCTTACCATTTAATCACCTGATGATTTCTCATTAGCTCCAATGTCATTTGCATACATGCCTCCAAATCGGCCTCGCCTGTCTTCACCGTTAACTCGGCACGGCTCGGAGCTTCATAGGGCGATGAGATGCCGGTAAATTCGGGTATCAGTCCGGCACGTGCTTTCTTGTAAAGCCCTTTTACATCGCGGCTTTCGCAAACCTCGACGGGACTGTCGCAGTAAATCTCCAAAAAGTCGCCGTGCGCGACCATGCCGCGCACTCGTTCGCGATCTGCCCGATAAGGCGAGATAAAGGCGGTCAGCACGATGACGCCAGCCTCCATGAAGAGTTTGGCTACCTCGCCCACGCGGCGAATGTTTTCGACACGCTCTTTAGGTGAAAAGCCGAGGTCTCCGGACAAGCCGTGTCTCACGTTGTCACCATCCAGCACGGAGGTGCGGCACCCGCGCTGGCGCAGTTCTTCTTCGACGGTGTGCGCCAGCGTGGATTTGCCCGCGCCAGAAAGCCCGGTAAACCAAAGGATGACACCACGATGCCCATTTTGCTCTTCTCTGCGAGAGCGAGTGACGGTGGCGTGATGCCAGACAAGATTTGGTGAAAGGGGCAAGGTCATGAGTGTGAGGTTAAAGGTTCAGGGTAATGGCGGGCGTAAGGTTTCCGGGGAACACGGCGTTGAAATCAGGCCGTCATGCCGCACGCAAAAGGACAATTGCGATAGTGCGCCTATCGTCTCGCTGCGCGGCGGCCCTGCACGGTGATGAACGGCGGTACGACGCTTCCGGCACGACGTCCGCGCCAGCTATGGTTAGCGGCCAATTCTCGACTGCCAGTACCCTGGGCGGCGACGTTGGTGTGCAACAACTTCGATGCGCAGGACATCAGACGCGACTGGAATCATCCCTCAAGGGGTAGGATCCTGGCGCGGGCTCTCGCCGGATCAACCGAGATCAGTGCGCCTCGCTCCAATCCATCTTGGAAGCGACGGATCGCTGCTATTACGGCATCGCCCGCGCCTTCCGGCAGCACATTTTCGGCCCGAATTTGGATCACGCTTGGCCCGCTTGCTTGCGTCGCTGCAAGAATGGCCCCGAAATCCAGATCGTGGGTAAAGAAAATGCAACCATTGCTTCGGGCTCCATTCGAGAATGGAGCGGTCGGTTGCGCGAGGATCACCAATCGCGGACCAGTGAGTCGCATCCAACCCCGCCCCCATGAAGACCTCCACCCACTTGGGTGAAAGATTCATGTCGATGAGAAATTTCATCAGGAAGCGAGAGGCAGTTCTTTCTCTTCAGCACGCCAAGCCGCATAGGTCAGCGCTTCCAGCACGTCTTGCCTCTCGATATAAGGATACGCAGCCAGCACTTCGTCAATGGTCTTGCCCGATGCCATCAATCCTACCAATGTGCCCACGGTCACCCGCATATTCCTGATGCAGGGCTTGCCGCCCATCACTTGGGGATCCATCGTAATCCGGCTCAATTTCTGCACGAGGCCCTCCGCTTCGGTTTGAGTTGATATTAGCATGGGCGCCGGCGGCGCTCTTACCGGAAACCTCCGATGTGGAGGGTCTCGGGCACGCTACCGCCCTGCAACATTGTGATCACCGAGTTCGCGCCGACGCTTACGCCATTTTGACTGGATGTATTTCGTCAAAGCTGATCGATATCTTTTTACCTATGGCCTTTGCCGCTTTGGCGATCGTGGACAGCGTGACCGACGAATTCGCGGGATCGAGAAGACGATCGAGTTGGGTGCGGCTCGTGCCCATCCGGCGCGCCATTTCGCTCTTGGTGATGTGCGTTTCCGCCATCGCTTGTTCGATCATGCAGGCCAACACTTTCTTGATCGCGGCCGCCTCCACTTCCTCGAAAATCCCCTCTTCCCGGAGGAACTCGTCAAAGTCCGATCCTATGTATGGGTTGCTCATTTCGTACCTCTCATTCGTTTCAAACGATCCTTCGCAAGATCCAGATCCGGTTTCGGCGTCTTCCTGTCCTTCTTGATGAACCCATGCAGAAGCACCATCGTAGTTCCTGCCCCCAAGGGGGGACGCGCCTCCATGGCGTCGACAACGAACAGCACTCGCGCAATTCGATTGGCCAGCCGAGTGCGCACTTCCCAGATATCGCCATCGATGTGATCAACCAGCGGTAACCCAAGAGGCCAGCCAAATTGCACGGCCTTGATATCCTCACCGATCGCCTTTTTCTCGTCCAAAGGCAACGCTTTTAACCAATTCCTGACGGGTTCAGAGCCTGACGCACCTTGCTGGAAGAACTTGACCGCCAGCTTGGGCTCGTTCTTGACTGCCTTGACCGTATTGGATTGTACCATTTTAGGTGCATCTCGCCACAATTAGTTCGAATTGCGCGCGCGGAGCGTAAGGGCAGGAGCATTGCCGGCGATGAGTTCGTCGATGCGGATTTGCATTGCATTTATCAGATCCGATCCGGCACGCTACCGCCCTGCAACACACTTGCGTGTTTCGCATAGATTTTGTTCTGCCGCGGTTGCTACATCGCGTCGTTCCTGCCTTCGGCGACGACTCGCTACGCCGCTATTGCCCCTCCCTTGCAGGGCGCGCGTCCCGCTGCATCCCCCAAGGGGACTTCCTTCGGGGCGTCGGGACGCCGCTCGGCGAGCGGGCAGCCATGCTGCCCGAAACCCTCGCCTCGCCCCCGGCCCTCTCCCCGCAAGCGGGGCGAGGGAGAAATTCAACTGCGCTTGCCGAGTCGGCTGACTTCGCGCTGCAATTGCTCGATCTCCGCCTTGAGCGATTCGTATTCGGCCATTTTGCGCTTGAGAAACTGTACCGTGATAGTGGCTTTGCTCTCGATGCCCCGCGGCGTGAGCAGGTAGGCGTAGGCGAGCTTGTTGTTGCTGTTGCGAAAGTTGCGCACCTTGACCAGGCCCTTGTCGATGAGGGCATTCAGGCAGTAGTTGACCTTGCCCA
>Ga0209514_10003329_pt1 | contig 23189 bp, 25 predicted proteins | sample Subgrocontami58m_FD_187452 | JGI IMG/M metagenome (GOLD analysis project Ga0209514, IMG submission 187452) | Subsurface groundwater microbial communities from S. Glens Falls, New York, USA - GMW37 contaminated, 5.8 m (SPAdes) (version 3) | ecosystem: Environmental > Aquatic > Deep subsurface >...
CCGGCAAGGCCGCAATTTATCATCACAGAACCAGGGGTAGGCTATCGGTTGAGAGCCGAGTAGAGATATTATACCTTTGTTCACTGACCAATCGCCAGCAATATTTCATCAGTTACCCTTAGGTTCTCGGTGTACTCCTCATTAGGAAGGTCACACAAAACGGAACAGTTTGCGATATAAGGTTACACTCCCATCTATAATTTGTTGACATTTTTTGAACAAAAGTTAGACAAAAAGCAGAAGGAGTTCTTTCTATCGTAAAGTACCAACCCTGGTTTTAGGCGTGGTGGGCGGTACTTTACGATAGACAGAACTATTACGTTTGAACTAGCTCTCAGAGCGTAAGGTGGTTCTGTTCGGTTTTGGTTGACCTCCTCACCTCACCCCCTGTATCCCCCTTCCCTTGCGAAGGGAAGGGGACATGGGATAGGTTTTTCCCAACATCAATCATAAGCAAACAGAACCCGTAAGGTGGTTTTGTTCCATTTGAGTATATCTCCCATATTACTGAATCTTCCCTACCTTACGGACTAAGTCAGTCCAGTTCTTTATGGTTAGCTTAATTCCTGCTACCTCAGCAGGTGTTCGCCCTTTCAGGCTCATGTGCGGGCGAAAGAAGTTGTAATGAATCAGAAAGCCATCCATCAGTAATTCGGCTGTGTCAAACGATTTGAAGCCTCGGATTATCTTTGTCCGCTCTTTAATGGTCGAATGAAACCTCTCAATGAGGTTAGTATTTATCTCGGAAGTAATATCTCTCATTTGGATATGGTGAGAATCCGCTCCGAAGATTTGCTCTATTCCATCAGGATAAACCCCTAAAGCGTCTGATACGATGAATCGTGGCGACTTCCCCGCTCTCTTTTGTGCGCGGTGCATTACGGTCATAACATCATTGATAGTTCGGGTTCGGGAAAGGTGAGACGCTAGAAGGAAGCGGGTCTTTTCGTCAATAACATCCCAAAACCATAGGTTGCCACTGTCTACCTTCAAAACCGTCTCATCTACAACCCAATTATCGGATACTTTAGGCTCTAGCGACTCAAGAAGAGCTATCGCTTCAAGAGCATATTTCACCAACCATCGGTAGACCGTAGAGCGAGACACCGGATTGTGAAAAGTCTCATCCATCCGCCGTGCTACGTCACCGAGCGAAAGCCCATCGTAGTATAAGGCAATGGCGGTGCCGATTTGCTCAACCGTAGTCCTCATACCGTAAGGAGCATCTTTGTTGCTAAACTTCCGCCCGCACTTCCCACAGATGTATTCCTGAATCCCGTCATCTTTCCCGTATTTGGCTATATCAGTCGAGCCGCACCATTTACACTTGATTGGTTCGGGTTCGGTGAAATGTTCTTCGGCTAGGTGAGCCACGACAACATCGGGCTTTTTGCGAGTTACCTTCACGAGGAATGGATTGGGTGTCGGTTCAGTCTGTTTTACCCTGAGTATGAGCTTAGCTTTGTCTTGAGTCATTTTAACTAATCTCGTAAGTTTTATAGTGTTCGCCTTCCCAATCTGGGTAATACACTTGTTGGGGTGATTGTCCTATTTCGCCGTTATATTGTATTTTTATTTCAAATACCCACCGAGCCAGTGTATGTTTACCTTCGACCCATAATTCATCTAATTGGGCTAAGTTCAATACTTGTTCAAGCACGATTTGATTGTTCAAACAGCCTTGGTTTAACTTATCAGGGCGTGTCTCTTTTACTTTTGGTTCTGTAACCAGAGAATGTTCACCACTATTATTTATACTTAGTTTCGTCTTACCACATGTTAGGCTAAAGTCTAAATTGAAAACAGTTCCATTGGAAAGATAAAGCTCAACTACAGCATAAGGTGTATCTTTTTGAGGCCGATGTAAGGTAATCCGCCTTACCACAAAATTAAGGTATTGTTGAGGAGCTACGCTCTTTTGTAATAATGCAGTTTTTTGGGTATTACGTAAGGTTAACAAATCACTAGATTCCTGTCGTACTTTTTGAAACATTTTAGAGGGAATCTGAACAACAAGATGATATAGCCAAAGTAACCCAAATAGAACAAAACCACCAATTGAAACTGATTTTAATAGAGGATGCGTAGTAAAATCTTGGGTGAATGTTCCGAGAATAGAAATAGCGAAAACGATTAATGACGCAAGCCATAGTATGTCAGAAGTGTGCAGATGATGTTCCTCTTTAATCATCTCGCACCATCCGCATAGGTATTCCCTCTCGCTGTTTTGCATGTCCTTGTCCCCCTACCGTCTTTGGTAAGGGAAGTATACCAGTTACACCCCGATGGAACAATACCCGTAAGGTTGACAGCTTGAGACACTAACGCTAATAATAGTATTTAGGGGTTGAGGTGTTCCACGATAGACATCACCTCTTGCCTATTAGATTATGTAAGATGGCGGGAGGGTGGTTTTACTATCGCCCCGCTTCAATCTGGCGCATTGGGGCAAGCAGGAAGGTGTATCTTGAGGAAGAGAACAATTTGGCTGGCATTGAGCTGCCTGGTGCTGCTGGCTCTGCTGCTATTATCCTGTACTCAGTCAGGAGCGACTCCGGAAACGCCGGCGCCGCTATCGACAACGCAGGACACAACCTCAAACGCCGGGGGAACATCTCCCGGCCCGCTGTCAACGCCTGGAGGAAGAGTGTCCCACCCTCTGGTGGAGTATCCCGGTGTCATTCTGGGGAAGGATAACTGGCTCTTTTCCGGTGACCCGATAAATGATGCAGTCCAATCAGGAGTTCTTGATGACGCCCAGATTAAGCAGGTAGTTGCCGAGTTACAATACGTCAACGACAGTCTAAAAGAGGCAGGAGTGCACTTTCTGTTCCTGCTTATACCTGACAAACACCTTATCTACGACGAGTTCATGCCGGATACATATAGGAACATTAGTATCCCTTCATCCTACGACCGTCTGAGCGAGGCACTGAGCCGGACAGATATCGACTTCATAGATGCCAAACCCTTGTTGCTGGAGAAGAAGCAGGAAACCGGCTACCGGCTCTACTACATGCGTGATTTGAACTGGAACTCTCTGGGTAACTTCTATGTGATTCAGGAGATTCTCGCCCATCTCCGCCAGCATTACCCGGTGCCAGAAATGAAGCTGCTCTCGGTGGATACTGACCCAACCCGCGTCTCTACCGGCGAAAGCAGCAACGATTTGAACAACCTGATGCAGTCGTTAGCTATGTGGCAGGAAAAAGGAGCCCCGGAGCCAGTGTATGCCGTTCAATCCGAAAACAAAACGACGCCTATCCTCTGGTACGGAGATTGCTTTAGCCCTGAGGTCTTGAAAATGATGCAGGAGATTCTGGGCGATGATATGACAACCTACGTAGCACTCTGGGAAAAATATGGTTTCCCTCATTCCTTCCGCGCAGACCTTACCCGTAGGGTGAAGGATAACAAGGTTGTAGTTCTCGCCCTTGACGAACACTACCGTCAGAAGATAGTTAACATGCTGGTACCGGAACCTCCGAAGATAGACTTTACCGAATACCGCCGTAACTACTTCTGGGAGGCGCAGAACTTCGTACTGAACTGGCAGACGGAAGACCAACGTGACTTTAGTGTAGAGAACGACGTCGCCCTCGTCGGGGTGGGTGACAATGCTCTAACGCCGGTTTTTTATACGAGAAGACCGCTTCAGATGGAGTCTTCCCGGCGCTACTACCTGGTAATCAAGGTTGTCTCGCCAGCAGTTACCGGCATACTGGTTGACTTCTCCCGGGCGGCAGGGACGCAGGACAACTGGACCGAACGCCAGGGACAGCATATCTATGAGGGAAATAATACGTTGGTGTTTGAGATTCCTCAGCCGGATGGCCTGGGCCTGGTAAAAAAGATTCGTTTCCATCTTGGTGATAAACCCGGCATCTATGGCATTTCGCAGGTAGCTATTTACTCTAAGGACAAGTGACCCGTACTCTCTGCGGTCAGGTGTACCTCTGATTGGATAGCAGAAGTATCCGTGTAGTAAGAGACCGACGATAGGGGAACCGGAACTCGATGGTATTCAGTTCAACAACGTTTCTTTTTGGCTTCCTTCCCGCCTTCCTGGCGGTTTACTATGCCATCCCGGGAAGGTTTATCAGCATTCGTAATCTGTTTACCCTTATCGTCAGCTACCTGTTCTATAGCTGGGGAGCACCCAGCTTTGTCCCATTACTCTTTTTGTCTACCGTAGCCGACTATCTTCTGGGTCTGGCGCTGCTCAAGACACAACGAAAAAGGACAGTCCTGCTTCTTTCTCTGGTCGTCAATATCGGTTTACTCGGCTACTTCAAATACATGAACTTCTTTGCCGGTGAGGTTTCAAGAACCCTGTCCCTCTTCGGCTTGGACACTCTCCTCTGGACACAGATTGCCCTACCCCTGGGCATTTCTTTCTTCACCTTTCAGAAGATAGGTTACATTATCGATGTATATCGTGGTGTTAGCGCCCCGCAGCGTGATTTTATTACCTTTGCTCTCTATGTGGCCTTCTTCCCGAAGCTCATCGCTGGCCCTATCGTGCGGTATCACGAGATTGCTGACCAGTTTACCCGCCGGGAACATACCTTACCGCAGGTGTATGAGGGATTGACCCGCTTCGGCTATGGTCTCGGCAAGAAAGTGTTGATTGCGGATAACCTGGGAGGAATCGCCGATAAAGTGTTCCAGCTACCCTACACTGACCTCACCCTGCCGATGGCCTGGCTGGGCATACTCTGTTACACGTTTCAAATCTACTTCGATTTCGCCGGCTATTCGGACATGGCCATCGGTATCGGCCGCATGATTGGCTTTCACTTGCCCGAAAATTTCAACTTTCCCTACATCGCCACCGGTATCCGCGAGTTCTGGCGCCGGTGGCATATGTCACTGACAAACTGGCTGCGAGATTATTTGTACATCCCGCTCGGTGGTAACCGGGCATCAAAGGCAAGAACCTACGTAAACCTGTGGGTGGTTTTTGCCGTCACCGGGCTGTGGCATGGCGCCAACTGGACTTTTCTCGTCTGGGGCATGTATCACGGCATGCTGCTTACTCTCGGCCGGATATGGCCCGCGTTTTTGACCCGCCGGATTCCCGGGATGATGCTGATGGGGGGGACCTTTATCCTGGTACTGATAGGCTGGGTGTTCTTCCGCTCGAATACAATTCTGGACGCCTTTGGGTATATCGGGGCGATGTTTAACCTCGGCAGTTTCTACTCCACGCAGGAAATTCCCTTTCTCATTAACAGCAAAGGGTGGTTCTTCTTGGCTATGGCCGCCGTGCTAAGTTTTTCTCCTTACCTGGTCGATAGATACCCGAATATCCAGCAGGCAATAGGCCACTCCAGACTCATCAGCTACGCTGAGGGGATTACCGCCATCATTATTCTAGTCTATTCTATCATCACTCTATCCGGAGTAACGTATAGTCCATTCATCTACTTTCGCTTCTGAGCAGGAGATTCATCAATATGGGGAAAAAAGTATTTCAGGTTACGCTAACCATCGTATTTCTGCTGATTATGGTGCTACCTGTTTTACAGGTGATGACCCGGATGCTGCCCGAGCCTCGCCTCAGCGAGAAGCGGCAACTGACATCCCGGCCGGGGTTGACCGTAAGCTCTTTTCTTTCCCGCGAGTTCCAGAATCAGTTCGATGCCTACATGAACGATAACTATGGCTTCCGTAGCTTGATGGTGATGCTAAATAACCAAATCAACATCACGATTTTCCGCGTGACGCGATAGCAGCCGGTGATAAAGGGGAAAGTGCCATCAAAAAGAAGCCCTACCGCAAAGAGTGCCAGTATTCCCTCAAGTAGCCTTTTACCTCTTTTATGATCCTCTGGGTGGTAGCGAAGGGGTAATCCACCCTGATACTCTCCGGAATTGGTAATGGCTCTTTGGCGTCAAACTCAATGCCATTGAGTCCCGCAATTATGGAAAGCCAGACAAGGGGCCGAACCTCTTCGTTATAACCGGATACAAGCAAAGTCACCACCTTACCATCGCAGATGCTGGACATGGCTCCAATCTTTTCCCCTATCATCCTGAAACCGGCCAGCGTTAGTCCCAGGTAGGCCACGCTATCAGCGAAGTGAGGGTCGGCACCACCATTGGCGATAATAATTTGTGGCTTGAATTCCCGGGTAACCGGTTCAACGACAGATTCAAAGGCGAGGCGATAAGAGCTATCGCTGGCATAGGGTGGCAGGGGGATATTGATGGTAAAGCCGGTACCGGCGCCGGTGCCAATCTCGTTAGCGAAACCGGTCCCCGGATATATCGTTTTCGGGTCCTGATGCAAGTCAATTAACAGTACCCGGGGGTCATCATAGAAATAAGCCGAGGTTCCATTACCAGCATGAGCATCAACATCCAGGATGAGAATCCTCTCCAGATTATATTGATGCAACAGGTACTTCGCACAAAAAGCGACATCGTTATAGATGGAGAATCCCTCTCCCTGAGATGGCCCGGCATGGTGCAGTCCACCACCTATGGAGATGGCCTTGGTAAATTTACCTTCCTGCACCAGGTCACAGGCCATCTTTGCCTGCCCAACGATGATCCTGGCAGCATGCTCTATCTTGCCCGGCGGCCAATCGGGCTTATTATCCCTACCGTGAAACTTAGAAAAGCCAGCCGGAGGTTCCAGACCAAGATTAGCCGCTTCGTAATATCGCCGGCTAAAATCAATGTATTCCCTCGGGCTGATGAGGAGCAAATCTTCGTCTGTTGCTGGGTCTGCTTTGAGAATGCGGTAATTGTTTGCTTCAGGTAGATTCTCCTGTAAGAACTGGATAAACTGCCCGTAGCGGCGACCACGGAAGAGCCGGTTAGGACCAAAGTTGTATTCCTTCAGTCCCGGCCCGTACAAAACGGCGAAGGGTGGTTGGCTAGCCGCTAATGTCCTTTCGCTGGCGATAATTGCTTCCTCATTGGCTATGTGCAAGGCAGAGGGGGTAGTTGGAAGGATGGTCTCAGACAGTGGTTCGCCCGATAGGTTCGGTAAAGGAGAGGTGATGAGGGGTGGCATCCCGGGCGCCGGCTGGTTACCTCGCCACCATGGCGACACCAGGTAGGAGACTACCGCCAGTCCACCCAGCGATACAATACCCTTTAAGAACTCCCGCCGTCCCAGGCGTTGTCTCTGCGGGCCTGGTTGAGGTTTACCCCGGAGTAACACTTTCTCCTCCCTGAGATAAACACCCCCCTGCTGGTATCAGTGAAACCGGTCACTCTTGCCGGGGGTAGGCGGAGCGCCGGGCTGAGTCAGTTTAGCTTAAGTTAATGGCATCCTGCAAGTATTACTTCCTTGTATCACTGTTTTGCTCTGCTGCCGGGCTAGTGTTAGTGTCCTCCCTTTCCTTCTTACGTATGGAATCACATCTCAGTCCTATCTTGTCGGGGTTGTGGAACAACCGGTCGCATATGTTGAAATTCCAGTCGATTGGCTCTCGCTCTAACGCCCTTGATACCTTCTCTATCCAGGAGAAGTAATGTCCGGTAACTCTTCTTAGTAAGAGTAATGACATGAGCGCAGCTAACTTTTTTCGGTATCAGGTAACAAGATAGTATTCTGGTTGCTTTGAAGAAGTGGAGAAGATCTATTAGTTTTCCCTTTTCACTTCGTAAGGGAAGGACACTGCCTTTTCCGGAGTCAGTTTTTCAGCCAGAGTGAATTCAGGCTACTCAGAAAAGAGTGGATTCCACACTACCCCCAGTTATGGTGAACTGGCAGACACCGTCAAATAAGCATCTCTAGTGGCAGTTACCCAACAGCTACTCTGATCTCTCTCGTTATTGCTTAAGAAGCACCCGCAGGAAGTTGGCAGAATTCTCAATAACCTCCAAGTCGTCGGCTACCTTTCTGAATTCTACAGCTATGTCTGCTTGGCCAACCTCCTGGTACAGTCTGGCTATTCGCTTCAACAATTCCTGGGCCTTAAGGCGAAGTAAGTCATCAGCTTGAGACAGGACTGAAGATAGCTCGGCTTTCCTTGCCTCAAGTTGGACAATTTCCTCGCGTAGCTCTTCAGCTCCGGACTCCTGAGACATAGGCTTGTCCTTACCGGAGCTAAGCATATTCAACTTGGCGGCAAATTCTTTGTTCTCGTTTTCTAACCTGTTAATTTCCTCTTGCTGTTTTTGCACTAACTCCGCATAATATCTAATCTGTTCCTGAAGCCGGGCTGTCTCAGCGTTTAAACTAGCTTCGCTTCTTAACTGAGCTTCCGTTGAGCCCGCTCGCTCTTGCGGTACGGACAATAGTCCTCTGATATCTTTGAGAATAGCCATCTCAGAAACGCTTCTGTCAGGCTTTTTTTGTTTCATGGGTAAGAAGCTCTCTTGCCAGACTCCGGTACTCGGTAGCTCCTGCCGACCTTGTGGCGTAGAAATTTATCGGCATTTCCTGAACTGGCCCCTCAGCAAATTTTATATGCCGATATATTATCGTGGAAAAGACAAGGTCTCCGAAAGTTTGCTCAATGCTATCGGAGACCTCGCCACTCAGTTTTGTCCTCCTATCGTACATTGTTCTGAGCACACCTTCTATCTTAAGCGCGGGATTCACCTCTTCCCTAACGAGGTTGATTATCTGCAGGAGGTGTTTAACACCGTAAAGAGTAAGTGGCTCGCACTGGATGGGTGTGATAACACTATCGGCGGCTGACAGCGCATTCACAGTGAGAATGCCCAATGTAGGAGGGCAGTCGATGAAGATGTAGTCAAAATCTCCCTTAAGCGGAGTTAGTTTCTTATACAGAGCTTTCTCTCGGCCTATCTTTCCCGCCAACTCTGATTCTGCCATAACCAGGTTCAAATGAGATGGAACCACGAAAAAATTGAGAGTTGGCGTCCTCAGGATGGCATCCTTCATATCCATGTTGGGGTCAACTAAGACGTCGTGGATCGATTTCTTAACCTGCAAGGGATTGATACCCATACTAACCGTCAGGGAGGCCTGCGGGTCAAGGTCAAGCACCAGAACCGTCTTGCCCATATCACAGAGACTCGCCCCCAGGTTAATACATGTCGTTGTCTTTCCTGTTCCACCCTTGTGCTGAGCTACGGCGATTATTTTCCCCATTTCTCTTTTACTCGCTCATGATACGGATTTGGATTTCCAAGCCTCGAGACCTTTACCCATGATACCTGATTTCCCGAGCGATTTCCCAATGCCAACATAATCCCCTCTACCGGCAAATCAGAGAAGTGTATCCAGCATGTCAAAGTCAGGTTTTCCTTCCTTGCAGCACTCAGAGGAGATGTAGGTAGCATCTATCTTACCGATTACAATGGCGTGGTTGTTGGACCCCAGTATATGAACCACGCTGCATTCCAGGTTCACGGGGCACTGTTTTATCATCGGCACATTCTTCAGCTTTCCATAGAATACTTCGAAATGACAATCCTTCGCTTTGTCTGTATCCTTCCCGCTGACAATACCGCAGTAGTCGGCCTCTCTAGCGAGGTTCACCGATGGTATGTTGACTGAGAGAGTCTTTTTCTCCATGATTCCTTTCAAGGTATACCGCTGGTGCCTTATGGGAAGTGCAATCATGGGCGGGTCAGTGCTGACCAAGCCACCGCTACCTACTTCCATAAAGTTGGGCCTACTGTCAACCGTTACACCAACAATGAGTATTGGCCTGACCGGTATTAGCACCTGGGGGATAATTATACTTTCTCCATACATTTCCTCTCTGTCATTGATGATTAGCCTAGCTACGTGTTTTGTTCTTAATGAGCTATATACTAGACATTATACTTTATGAATACCTTGTTTAGTAGCAGTATTCATAGATTGCTGGTGGTCTTGCCCAATCGGACTCAAATATTTGTCATGCTCCTATTCGGCTAATAACTATACAATAGGGTAGCCAGCAGTGCAAAGGTAACGACGGTCACCGGGATAGATATTCCTAAGTATCCGGATTGGTGCCGTTATCTATCATTACGCTCTTGAAGGTACCGCTTCGCTCTCTGGTCAGTTTAACGCAACGACCTGAAAGTGAGCCAAACCAACTGTTGATGCTATACAATTATGTCAGTAGCTAACTGCATCATATGCATTCTTGGGAAGCCAATAGCGATATATGGCAACCGTCATTCAGTATTCACGCCCACTCGGCCGATCTTCCAGTCAGGTAATCGTGCTAGACTGACACCAACACAGTTTAGCCGGGCGATGACAGAGATTGGGATATCAATGATACTGGCGCGAAGCACTCAGTCTGACAATGAGTTGGAGCAAACGGAGATGAAGAACTATGGCAAAAGCAACTAAGAAAGGCAGAAAGGTATCCCACAGGATGCTGACCGACGAGGAACGCGAAACGGTTATCACCTTCAATGATGGTGAAGCGACCGCTGATATATTCACCTATAACAAAGCATGGCAGAAACACCTCGAAGGCAAGCTCGGTCTGAAGCCGGTAATGGACAACGGTTATGGTGGCAGAGAGTACCAACTACTAAAGGGCTTGATTCCCATGCCGAGGGCGAAAAGGCAATACTCGGAGCAAACCAAAAAGAAAATGGCGACACGACTTGCCAAGACAAGAGGTAAACAAGGGCGTTTGCTGTAGAACTTTATGAGTTCCTAGGGTTTGGAAAGGGATAGTTATAAGGGCATGGAAATAGTCGAGGATACTGCCATATGTCTTCAAAATAGGTTTACAATACCCTAGCTGTAGCCGCTCGGTCTGTCTCCTCAATATGAGGTGGAGGATTGGGGTGGGAGATATGCTGAAGATACATCTAAGCATCATCGCAAACCTATATGCGAGACACTACACTAGTTATTCGCCACTCATGCTGATTATTGTCAGAACCCTTTAGATATTCTGACACCAAAGAAGAAGTGGGAGTGGATAGATTCTGCGATGGTTGCCTTACCTCATTTCTCAATTATCGTAGATGAACGTTCGTACTCTGCATGTTGGGCACCAGGTAGTATGTCCCCCGCGGCAAGGTTTCTTTTCTAACTCGTGCGGGCACAGCTTGCCTCCGAAGCGTAGCCTTTGTAGTAATATGGGGTTATCGAAAAATGTTACCGCTCCACAGCTCGGACAGTGAGCCATATACCCTTTCTCCAGCTCGAAAATGGCAGCTTTCGCCCCGCAGGCGCAGTCCAGTGAATATTCGGTTAGTATTTTCTTCCTTTTCTTGCTCTTAACCATTCTGTTCCTCTCTATTCTCCGAAATGTAATTTGAAGCTAGTCCCCAATTGTAAGCCGAGCACCTGATAAGGTTTTTCATCGTACGCAAACATAGGCGATCCACAATGGGGGCACTTTACCGCCGGCTTATCCGTCCAGAAATGAGCTACCTTGGATGGATTAAAGACACCAGTTGCAGCTGAAAGTGCGTTGTTACAGCGTAAAAAGATCAACTGCTCCCAACTCGCCAGATATTCTAGCAGTCCATTGCTGCCATAGTATCGCCGGTAAAACCTTCTATATTCGTCCTCAGCAGCTACGTCAGCCTGTAGCTGAGTAATAATGTTCTCGATACCAAGGCGAGTTTCAGTCAGAGCCTGTACCTGGGCTTGTGCCTGGTCTTGTTGCGATTTCAGCCTGGCCACCTCTGACGTCACCTCCATTCTTCGTTTCTCTACCTGTTCACTGAGTTCGTTAAGGTATTTAGTCAATGAATGATGTTGCTTGAACCCCTCAACAAGTTCCTTCCTGGCATTCTTTTGAGCGGAGAGTTCTTGAGAGATATCCAGCACGAGTTCCAGACCGACCCCATGGTTTCCCGCCTCAGCCTTTATCTTACCGGCGATAGTCACTTCTTCCCTGGTTACATTAGCTTGTCGATGATAGTCCTCGACCTCCTTATTGATGCGCTTCTTTCTCTTCTCCGCTTGCCTCTTGAAAGTCTCCAGTTTCTTCTCGGCCGCCGCATACTTACTGCTAATCTGAGCTAGTTGTTGCTCAGCTTTCGCGGTAGATTGCTGCACCTGATTGTATTCCCCATTAGCCTGCTGTATCCGTGCTTTCAGACTCTCCATCCCTTTCTCAAGTGCAGGGACCTGCTGCTCTAGCTTTGCCTTTCGCTCCATTAACTCCTCACAGGCATCGAGTGCCTCCGTGCAGGCGATACCCTTTTCTTCCTCCAGGCGAAGCAGTCCCAGCACCACCTCAAGGTAGCCTGAATCAGCAATACGTTTCTCAAGCTCCATCAGGCTCTCAAACTGCTCCTCGCTAAAGCCCGGGCAGTAAATGAGGGCTGTCCTGGCGACATCTCTTATCTCGTCGGCAGTGAATTCATGGTTCATGGTGATACTCCTCCCTTTCCTGTTTGTAACGTAATCCGAATCGCTTCCTCCAGCGTCATGTCAGCCCTGAGACGGGGAGCGGCAAGCTTCACCATATCTTCAGCTTCGCTATGTCGGAAAGCCATGCTTTCCAGAGCACTGACCAGGCCGTCGGGGGTTACAATCTCACTGTTCACCGGTACTGGCTGGGTTGAGTCCTGAAATGCCAGTCCGAGCAGGTTTCCCGCTACCAGCGGCGCCATATACCTGCCCTGGGAACCGAATTTCTCCAACCACGTTACTACTGACTGCCATTCCAATAAGTTAGAAAGCTTGTTAATGAAATCATGGGGAAGATGTACGGGCTTAGCCCCCGGTACTTCCCAGGTAGTATAGAGAGCGTCTCTGGCTATTATGGCGAATCGTCCGAGGTCTCTTTTAAGGAGAACATGTAGAAAAAGCAATGGGATGGAAATCGTTATGGGTTTGCCCATGGATTCCACCATCGTCATCAATCGTGAATCCTGTGGTGTTCTCACCACCGCTGCGGCAACGAGATATGTGTTGACCTCAATAATGAGGTGAGGAACATCCTTGCCCTGGTACTGTAGCGTAGGTACGGGAACAAACCAGCGATCCGCATGCCAGGTAGCTTTGCTGCCGGTTCTACTCCTGACAGCGGTACCGATAGTCTTGTCAGCGTCACTATTGGTCTTGTCGGTTTCTACCATCGACTCAAACATACCAGGGACATCAGCGCTCATTCCTTCTACTCCAGCCGACTGAAAGGCCAGGTCCCTTGCCTCTTTTTGGTTGGTTGCGTGTTGTCCCGGGTAAATCTTCATTTGTCCGGCCTCCTTATCTATTCCACCTATGCTACCTATACTATGCTATCTATACTATGAGCCTGTTAGCGGTTTATTGTTCGTGCTTATAAGGCTATAGTGTGTTAGGGCTTACCGGGGGATAGGGGGGTCACCCCTCCCCAACTTATCCAGCTTGCATAGCCCCTCTCTCTGGGGGTCAGGATGGCAGCGCCCGCAGAGCCACTTGCCATCCCGCCGCCACCAGTTTTCTGAACCGCACACAGAGCAGGGATAAGATGGTCTATCACCATTATTGCTATGTCGTGTGACGTATCCCGTGCCAAGTGTGCCATCCGTGCCATGGCCATTACCTCCCGGTGTTTTCGGCACAGATGGCACGGGTGGCACACTTCCAGTCACACGGTGAAATTTATGCGATGTTAAGCACTCCGGCACGTCACCGGGTCTTTCTCCGACTTCGGAATAGTAATACCGCGAGATAATTTCGGACCAGGTCCGGGTGTCGGAAATACAATAAGCCCTTGTTCGCTTCTTGATCCGCTGGTCGTCTTTAGTTATATCCACCCAGCGCCACTCAACCTCAAAACCCACACTGGCCAGGGTCTGCGTTACCTGCTTCGTCGAGCTTTTGACCAGCCTGGCCACCATAGTCGGTGTTACCGCCTGTATTTTCCCAGTAGTGTCATAATAACCGGTGAAGTCCTCCTCAAGGTCGGTATCGCCGGCAGCGATGCCGTATACCAGATTAACCAGGGAGCCTTCCCAGGATAATGACCTTACCTTTCTCACTTCGTTCTGCCGTCTTATTAGATACTCCTTGAATAGCTTCGCGCCTTCAGGCCAGAGCTGGCAGACAATAGATAGCGGCATTGCCAGTTGCCGCAGCCGAGGCTCTATATCCAGTGCATCGAAGACCACCATACGACTGCTTTCAACTTCATTGAAATGGTGCAGGGTGAAAAGAGCCACCTCATTTCTGAGTCGCTGCATCCTGGTGTAATAATCCTCGGGTAGAATGATAGGTATCTTTGGATTAGTGGTTTCATGGGGAGAGACGGAAAGAATCCTGGCTTCGGTGGCGTTATCCCGGAACGGCTGTCTCATCGCCAGTATCTTTGGGGAGAAGGGGTCAAAAAACTCCTGAAGTCTGGGGTTTTGCTTGTCGGATAGCACATAGTACTTGCCGCACTCAAAACCAAGATTCAGATATTTGACAAACTGGGACTCCTTATCACCGCTGGTATCCGCCTCGTCCATGATAAGAGTGCCTCTCCAGCGGTTGTTTAATCGGGCAATGCCGCTAAAAGTGCTGGCGCCACTGGCAAAGACGGGATAAAAACAGAGGTCTCCGATTACCTTCTGTGTCCGGCTCTTCCCTTTACCGGTATCGGCCAGAAACCTGAGGTATCCCAACGTTTTGACCTTGGTGTAAAACCAGGTGAAGAGGATGTAATAGACACAAAGTTCGAGGTCCAACTCCGGTAAGTCGATATAACAGGCAAGGTGCTCTTTTATCTTTGAGTAGAGTTCGTCGGGACTAAGTACCCTGGCAGTAGTTATGTTTTCGTCAGGCATGCCAACAATGTCGATTTCTTTGCCTTCTATCCTGGGCAGAGAACGTGGCTTGACCGTCTGTCCGGAAAGGGGGAGTTCAGCGGCAATTTTGACACTACCCTGGTCATCAAGGTAGGCAAAGCCGTAGCGTCCGTCATATTGCCTTACTTCAAGATAGAGCCGGTTATTGGCGTAGGTGAAGTTTCGTTCCAGTTCTTCCTTATCTTCCGAGACCATAGCTTCCCCGGCCGGCACCGCCAGAGCCTTCAACTCTGCCAGGGTATGGCCACCGGCGAGGAAATCATCGACACCGGTCTTAGTCCCGTTATTTCTCGGTGGCAACAGCACAATCGAGACAACAGCTTTCTTTCGTTTAAGAAACTCAGCCAGTCTTTTGACTGCCTGAGATACACTCGGGTTGGTCGCATAATCCGAATCGGGAGCAAGATACACCTGGCGGTCATTCAGGGCGATGCTGTCAAAGTCCGAAGATATCGTGATGCCCCCGAAGCTGTTCTTCGCTCTCCAGTTCCAGATGCCGGTCAGGTCGATGACGCATTCCCCCAGTGAGGCAAGAGCATCCCCTTTCTTCACCCCCTCGGTTATCCACAGGGGAGTCTTCGGGTCGGGTAAGAACTTCCAGCAGGCCGGCGGGCAGTCTAACCGGTTGGTTGCTCCCTTAGGTGTCTCATACTTGATTGGTTTACCTTTGCTGTTGAGCCTGGGGCTGTCCGGTCGGAACTGGTAACCGACAATACCATCACCATTAACGCCGTGGAGAGGAATCAGGATTCCTGGAACCCGGCACTGCTGCTTCGTAAACCCGAGAGTTTCCAGTTGCTTTTGCTCCAAAACTGTCTGATACCCACGCCTAACTATGAATTCCAACGATATCGCAGATTGTTTCAGGTGGTCGAGATGATGTGGCGAAAGCCCTGAGCTAACATCTCTTTCGTCTACGTTTGAGGTAGCAAACGCTCTTACATCGACAGGCATCGATTAATCTACCTTTCCATCGACTTCTCCGAGCGTTCCCTGGTTGCACTCAGCAAGCCACCGTTCGAAGGCAACTACGGGGATAAGATAACGGTCACCTACTTTCACACAAGGAATTACACCTTTCTTTATTTGTCGTCTTACTAATTGACTGCAAATACCGAGCTTTTCAGCTACCTCATCGACTGTGAGGACTTTTCTTTCATTTTCCATATATCAAGTAACCTCCAGGAATTAGTGCTTGATTTTATTTGCTTTTGGTTTATAATATATGGATATAGCGCAATGAGCAAATAGTGCGTTTAACATTAATAGACTAAATGTTTGCGTGTGATAATATGATAAACGCAGGAGGATTATGATATATGGCACAACCAGTTTATAGGGAAGGTCGGGCTAAGGTCACCGAGGAAATCAAGAGAACAGTCTCCCAGCTGGTGGACCAGGAAAAAGACTGGGAAAACAAGAAGAAACATCCCAGCAGATGGTACCGTACTGAAACCACCAAGATATTGGCATTAGATGAAAATAGTAATCCATCACTGCGTAGCTATGAAGAACTTGTTAAAGAAATTAGAAACAATGCCAGGGTTCAAAATCCTGTTGATAAACCATGGAACACAGCATTACTAAATAGTGAATTGCTGAACTCGGATTTGGTCCCCTGGATTATCAATGTGCAGCACCATCGAAAACAATATCTATCAAAGCCGCTGACTATCCGAGAAGTTAAATGGTTTACTCGACTTTTCGGTTTTAGGACATATTTCAAGCCTTTACCAGAAATGGAGAATAATCCAGACCTCGGGTCGCTGTTCATATCCAGCGTACTAGCTACCTGGGCTCAGATTTATGCTGAAAGAGAAAAGGTTGACGATATCGCTGGGATACAAGAGCCGGATTATGCCGATATGGACATTGCTATTGTGGACAATGATGTGTCTGCGATACGAGAATATTCCGATGAGAAGTTAAGTGATCAAGTTAACAATATAAAGGGAAACAAAAGCGAACTGACCGAAAGTCAGTGGGCAAGAATCCATGGGGAGTGGATGTTACCTTCATTAAAGCATGATATCTTGATTCTGGAAGCAAGGATTCTGCACCATTCTCTGGGTGATCCCAATATGTCTCCTCAATACCTTAGAGCTTACCATGCCATGCTGTCCCAGCATGATTACAATCGTTATGAAAAGGATTGGGGAACTACTTACCAAAAGAGGCTCGATGCTTTCATGAAGATACGAAAAAGGATAATAGAAGAGTCGGAAGATATGATAGGAATTATCAATTCCTCGTTCCCTGAATTCAACCTGTGGTGGGAGAACTTGTGGGGCAGCAAAAAGGGGATAAAATCTGCTCAGAAAAAGGAGGGCTAAAATGAGGGGCTGTATCATCGAAAGAAACGGTAGTCTGAGGCTTAAGGTATCACTCGGTAAGAACCCGCAAACCGGTAAATACGAAAGCTATTATGAGACATTTCACGGGAACCGCACAGAGGCACAAAAGAGACTACGGCAGGTATTAACCGAATTGGACAAGGGCATATTCGCTAAGCCAGGTAAGGCTACACTTGGCGAATATCTGAAGTCATGGTTGCTGGATTATTGCGGTCCGAATCTATCTCCCAGGACTCAAGAGTTGTACTCGTATATCTGCGAAAAACATGTATTACCCACCTTGGCAAGTATACCCCTTGTAGATTTAAGGCCACAACATTTACAGCGTTTGTATGCGGAAAAGGTGTCAGCTGGTCTAAGTAATCGAACTGTCCAGCTTATTCACGTTACACTGCATAAAGCCCTGAAGAATGCGGTAAAGGCCGGTCTACTGGTTAGGAATATCACCGAGTCTGTCGATACCCCTAAGATACAGCGCCGTGAAATGCGTGTCATGTCTGAGACAGATTTACATATATTCCTTGAGTACGCGAGAAATACCCCTTATTTTGCCCTGTTCTATACCAGCCTCTTCACTGGCATGAGGCGTGCCGAGTTATTAGCTCTTAGATGGTCTGACGTTGACCTTGAACTATGCCAGCTATCTGTTATTCGAAGTATGCAATATATCGGCGGTGCAGCTCCAGAGAACCGCGTCAGTTTCCGTGAACCTAAGACAGCCAAGAGCAGACGATCAATTGCTTTGTCGCCAAGCACTGTTATCACGTTGAGAGAACATAAGGCCAAACAAACTGAATTAAGACAGTCTTTAGGTTATGCGCCGCCACTAGATAATGACTTGATATTCGGCCACTACGATGGTTCACCATTATTACCGAATAGTGTCACTCATGCGTGGACAAAGCTAGTAAGACGGTGCGGTTTACCCGGGATACGCCTGCACGATGCGCGCCATACTCACGCCTCACTATTGCTGAAACAGGGTGTACACCCCAAGATTGTTCAGGAGAGGCTGGGTCACGGTTCTATTCAAATAACCCTCGACTTATACAGCCATATAGCACCTGGACTTCAGCAAGCCGCCGCAAATAAGTTTGATGATATTGTTTTACCGAAAGTCAAAGTTTATTAGTGCCAAATTAGTGCCATTCAACAATAAAGCCCTTATGTTAATTACAACATAAAGGCTTTATTAGCCTCAAATTATGGTGGGCGGTACTGTACAATACGCAGAACTCCGACGTTTGAATTGACGTTCGGTATATAGACACTTGGAAGTTCGAATCCTGGCTGGCTGGCCACTCTGGACAGTTCCCGAACTTTCATTCGAGAAAAAACAGCTTATTCCGATACTGCAGGAACTACTCGTCTCCTATCCACGACCAGCAACATAAGTTTATTATATCCCAAGTGTATTCGTCAAACGATTAGTGACCTTACCCCCGTAAATAAAGCCAGAGCGTCTTAGAGTTCTCCGCTAGAATATAGCGAACGGGAGGACTCGAAATGAAACGTAAGAAGTACACGGAAGAACAGATTATCCAGGTTCTCAAAGAGGGAGAAGCCGGAGCGTCGGTTCCCGACCTCTGCCGCAAGTACGGAATGAGTGACGGCAGTTACTATAACTGGAAAGCCAAATACGCCGGGCTCACCGTGAGCGAACTGAAGAGACTGAAAGCCCTGGAAGAAGAAAACCGGCGTCTGAAGCAAATTGTAGCCGAACAAGCACTGGATAACCGGGCACTCAAGGAATTACTCTCAAAAAACTTCTGAAGCCTGAGGCAAAGCGACAAGCGGTCCGCCATGTCGTTGGCAGTCTTGGGCTGAGTAAGAGGAAGGCATGCCTCCTGGTGGACCTGAGCCGCACTGGCTACGGCTACCAGCCCCACCGGGAGGACGACACGATGTTGCGTCACAGGCTAAGGGAGCTCGCCGGGCAGAGAAAGAGGTTTGGTAGCCCCAGGCTCCATATTATGCTAAAGAGGGAGCATCTGGTGGTGAATCACAAACGGACTGAACGCATCTACAAGGAAGAGGGATTGGCGCTAAGAAGAAAGCGGCACCGGAAGGGTGCGGCTGGAACGAGAATGGTTATACCGGGCCCGGAAAGACCAAACCAGAAGTGGAGCATGGACTTTGTTACCGACAGCATTGTTACCGGCCGGCGATTTCGTGCCTTGGCCATTGTGGATGATTACTCCAGAGAGTGCCCGGCGATTGAAGTGGATACCTCGTTGGGTGGTGCCAGAGTGGTTGGTGTCCTGGAAAGATTAGCGGAGATAAGAGGACTGCCCGACGTGATTACAGTAGATAACGGTCCCGAGTTTGCCGGTAGAGCCATGGATGAATGGGCCTACCGGAAAGGTATTAAGCTCAATTTTATTCGCCCAGGCAAGCCTATTGAGAACGCCTTCGCTGAAAGTTTCAATGGCAGACTGCGCGACGAATGTCTTAACACTAATTGGTTTCTAAGCGTGAAGCACGCCAGTGAGGTGATAGAAAGCTGGAGAAAAGATTATAATACCGTCAGGCCGCACAGCGCATTGGGCGGACTGGCACCTCAGGAATTCATGCAACTAGACGGAAACACTAAGATGCAGGTGGCACTAAGAACGGGGTAAGGTCATTAGAGCACAAGGCCGGTTATTTTTGTCGGAAGTTAACTTTATGAAGTAGTTCAAATCCAATTTAATAGACTACTCCTTTTTGCCTTTCTTCAAACTCTTTATCGTGCCCTAATTTTTCCAGTATAACTCCACTTATTGCTTCTTGTTTGACAGTAAAACGATTGTACGTTTTACTACTGCCACTACTATCACTTTCCCCTGTACATTCTAGCCCTATCCACTTATCAGCTAAGAATTCACCTTCTGGCACCCTTAGCTTCATACCGGCGACATTATCCAACTTCTCAGTAGCCCACATCAGTTGTTTGGTCTGTGGCCAATGCTCGTATGTTGTGCCTGAGGTGGACCCCATCATTAGGACAGAATAGGGGCTAAGTTAAGAGTGGGTACTGCTGTCCTCCTGAGGTCTGTTGTTAAGGATTCTACCATACCTTCGTTGGTAACTGCCACTGGTATTGAGGTAAACACCTCGGCCGGTGTCTGGTAAGCATGAGCCTGGTGCGGACGCTCGGTGTTGTAGAAGCGGAAGTAGTTCCCAAGACCGATCCTGGCATCTCTGCCGTCCTGGTATGCTTTTAGATATACCTCCTCATATTTAACCGTCCGCCACAGCCTCTCGATGAACAGGTTGTCATTATAGCTCCCTTTCCCATCCATGCTGATCCTGACTCCGTGCTGCTGCAATAGCCCGGTGAAGGCCTCGCTGGTGAACTGGGTTCCCTGGTCGGTGTTGAATATATCCGGTCTGCCCTTCTTGAGTGCCTCCTCCAGAGCCTCAACACAGAATCCGACATCCATATCCATTCCGCCGATATGGTCCTCATGAGGATGAGTCCCAACGACGATGTCGAATTTCTTGATTCCCATCTGTTTGAGGGTGGTTACTAAGCTGTTAGCAACGCTATTAGTGCCGGCATCAATAATCATTGTCGTTTCTCAGGTTAATTTGCCACCCCTTCTCAAGTTAATTTTCCACCATGTTTCTCACATTAATTTTCCACCCGGGGTGCACCTTAAAGGATAGTATCACACAGTTGCCACCTCCCTTTCAATTTCTTTGTTCGGTCGCAGTAAAGATCGATAGCTTTTGCCGTTAAGAGTAATCACATGAGCGCAGCTGACCAAACGATCCAGAGCGCTCTCGGCGATGACCGGGTTGGGGAAGAGGGGATACCAGTCTTTGGGCGCTCGATTGGCGGTGACTATCAGGGAGCTTGTGTGGTGACGCCGGTCGATCAGCTCATAAAGGTCTTCGGCCTGGGTCCTGGTAAATTCCTTCATGGCAAAATCATCCAGGATTAGCAGATGGGGCTTCAAATAATGCTGCACTCTCTTCTCCCAGGTATCATCGGCCCGTCCTCCTCCGAGGTCGGAGAGAAGGCGGCTGGCCTTGATAAACAGGACATTGTAGCCTGCCCGGCAGGCCTGGTGTCCCAGAGCCTGTGCCAGATGAGTCTTCCCCACTCCCACCGGACCGCAGAGGATTATTGATTCTTTGCGTTCGATAAACTGGCAGGTTGCCAGCTCTCGGATATGGGCAGCAGGTAATTTTGGATTGAAGTTAAAATCAAAGCCTTCCAAACTCTTTTCTTCTTCAAAGCGAGCCCGGCTAAGCCGGGTAGCCAGTCTCTTATTGGCCCGATGCTGGACTTCATCTTCCAGAAGCATCTCTAAAAATTGGCTAAAAGCCAGCCCTTCCTTCTGGGCTTGATCCAGTCTCATATTAAGAGTCTCTACCATGCCGCTTAGTTTGATCGTTCTCATTTTATCTTCCAGATGATGTAAATCTGACATTAATATTCTCCTTTAAATTTTTATTGTGCCGCAGACTTCTTCCGGCCCTCGCAGAAAAGCCCCGGCTAGCCGGTCCGGTTCAAATAGAAGCGCCTGTTTATCCAGGTTTCGTTCCAGGATAGTCTTTATTGTCCGGTAACCAGGATCACCAAAGGCATTGGCTCGGGCACAGGCTCGCTCCAGCCGGTCCAGACTATATTGCTCTTTCAGTTTCAAGATGCCCTGGCACTGGCGTAGATAATGCAAAGCATGCTCCCCAAGCAGGGCATCGACAGCTTCTCGGGTGGAATGACCGACCAGACTGGCCTGCTGGCGGCACCAGTCAGGGGTGCGTTGAAAGAAAACCGCTTTTTCCGGCGGATAATCGTTCCAGTCCGTCTCTTTTCGTCCCCGGCCGCCTCTGGGATGAGTCTTGATCAGTTTCGAGTCCAGATAAATCTCTACGACCTTGCTTCCTAATTTCACATCCACTCTCTTGCCCACATACTGGTAAGGCACTGAATAAAGGGTGTGTGAGAGTTGAATGTGGCAGTCCACAGCCACTTTGGCCTGATGCCAGGTGACTATTTCAAACGAGGTTAGAGGAAGTGGTTTAAGCTCTTTTTCTTCCGCCAGGCGAAATAAGTTTAGCGGTTGTTGAGTGGTAGTACCATGCTGTCTTATCCCGGCTACTCTCAGACACCATTGAATAGCCTGCCGGTTAATTTCTTCCTGACTGTTAAAACCTCGGCCGGACCAGAAGCTATCCCGGATATACGGGATCATCCTTTCCACACGGGGCTTATCTTTTGGTTTGCCGCTTCTGGCCGGATCAATGATGGCGCCGTAGTGATGAGCCAACTCGGCGTATCCCAGGTTTAGCTGGGGATCGTACAGATCGGCCTTGAGTATCCCGGTTTTCAAATTGTCCGGGACAATCCTGATGGGCGTTCCGCCAAAAAACTCAAAGGCTAAAATATGACAGGTTAACCACTCTCGCTGGTCCATTTTGGTTACCACTCGCACAAACATATGCCGGCTGAAGGAGAGTATCATGGCAAAGGCCCACAACCGAATCTTTTTACCTGTCCTGGTATCCTGCCAGGTGCCAAGGTAGCCAAAATCTATCTGGGCTTCATCACCAGGAGGCGGGTCGTCACGTCTTACCGTAATCCTCGGCTTCTTCCAGACATCAGGCAGAAAACAGCTTAAGTAGCGGTAGAAGCTGGGTTTGGAGACCTTGACCCGCCTTTCATCCCGCAGTCTCTGCCAGATCGTCGAGGCTTTGGTGGTGGCTAAGGCTGTCCGGATTTCTTCCTGAAATGGAAGCAGCCTGGCAAAAGTCTCTGAGCGGGTAGACGGGTCGGGCGGTTGTGGAATCACTTCCGCGATAAAAGCTTTCCAGCCTTGAGACGGAGTGGGATCACCCTGATGATAACCCCTGGCCTCTGCCGCATAAACATATTTTCGCACTGTGGGGCGACTGACTCCCAGACTACGCGAAATGGCGCCAATGCTCCGACCGGCTTGCCAGTGCTCCAGTATTTCTGCGATATCTCGCACCAAAAACCTCCTTCTTGCCAATGGCTCAACCTCCTTACTTTTAGTTGAGCCTATGATGATGTAGCGTCTCAAGGTAATTGACCACTTTCCAGGTAAAATTCTCAAGTTAATTTACCAGGTAAATTCTCACGGTAATTGACCACCCCAAGTGCACCAGGACCGTAAATATTGCATCATTGGCTCAGTTAGGTTGA
>Ga0209514_10003332_pt1 | contig 23178 bp, 21 predicted proteins | sample Subgrocontami58m_FD_187452 | JGI IMG/M metagenome (GOLD analysis project Ga0209514, IMG submission 187452) | Subsurface groundwater microbial communities from S. Glens Falls, New York, USA - GMW37 contaminated, 5.8 m (SPAdes) (version 3) | ecosystem: Environmental > Aquatic > Deep subsurface >...
CATCGATGTAGGTCACGCCGGTTGCCTGCTTGCCGGTGGAATCGGTGTTGACCTTGACGACATTGCACAGCGGACGCAGCTCGAAGTTCTGGTGCTTGTAGAGAGCGGGAAGCACCGCGGTCAGAGGGCTCGCTTTTGCGCCCTGCGAGCACGCATGGCTGCTGCAGAATCCGCCCCGCGCGCATGCTCCGAGCATCAATTTGTACAGGTTGGTGTAGTCCTGCGTCATGGCCGCAGCCGGTCCCTGGAACGGCGTGTAACCCAATTCGGTCACCGCCTTGGCAAATACGTGGCCCTGCGGCGCCCTGGGTGTCGGCGGATTCGGATACTCGCGCGAGCGCGGACCTTCGTGCGGATTGCCACCGGGCTGGATCTCTCCGTTCAGGTTGCCCGCCTTGCCGCCGACGCCGTAGATATGCTCGAACTGATCGTAGTACGGCTCCACCTCGTCGAAGGTGACACCCCAGTCCTGGCTGGTGCAGTCGTCGGGAAAGAAATTCCTGCCGTAGCGTTCCGTCACCCGCGAGCGGAGTTCGAAATCGTGGGGAAGAAAGCGGCGCGCGTTGCAGCCCCAGTGGACCGCAGTGCCGCCGACCACCTCGCCCGGCTTGAACGAACCCAGCTCGCGCATCGGCAAGGCGGTCTCGCTCATTTTGTTGCGGAAGGTGATCGTTTCGCGCGACAGATTCTGGAAGATTTCGCTGTGGCGATCGTACTTGAGCTCGTCGTGCACGTAGGGCATGACGAAATCATGCTGCTCGGCCATTCGGCCGCGCTCGAGGCAGAGCACCTTGAGGCCGGCGTTTGCGAGCTCCATGCTCATGATGGAACCCACGACGCCGCTGCCCACCACCACCACATCGACAGGTTTCAGTTTCGTTGTCACGCTATTTCCCCCCGCCCTGCTTATCCATCCTCGTCTCTCCTGTTTGTGCCACGAAAAAGTTACACTGACCCGATTTATCACAACACGTAATAGCCCAACAGATATGCGAGCAGGATCACCATCACGCCCAGGGCCATGCCGCTCGTGCTCCAGGTTCGCGCGAGAAACGCGTTGGGTCGGTGCAAGTCGATGAAGGGGATCGCGGCACTCCTGAAACACCTGACAACGAGCGCTGTCGCCATCGACCGCGTGTAGTTGATGGCATGCTCCGCCGTTCGTGCTATGCCCCTGGCGAGGCGACGATAGAACCAGTCCGAGTCCAGATTCACCGAGCGCATTTCCGGCGGATAGATGCCAGTCCGCATGAGGAAACTGAACGCGAGCGCGGAGAACACCAGCAATTGCAGCTGGGAGATCACATGAGCCGCACTGTAAGGCACGTAGGTCACCGGCCCTGGCAGGATGGCGTACAACGCGCCGGGGAAAGTCCCAATACCGATGCAAAGGACCGCGGCAACTCCCATCGCGATCAGCATGTTCGCGGGCGCTTCCTTGCAGCGAATGCCCGAATCGTGCGAAAAGAACGCGAAATAGGGGATTTTGATTCCGGCGTGATGGAACACGCCTGCCGATGCGAAGAGGAGCACGAGCCAGATGAACGTATAGCCCTCCTCCGCCGCGGAAGCCATGATCATCGACTTGGTTACGAATCCGCTGAAGAGCGGGAATGCCGAAATCGACGCGGCACCGACCATGCAGAATCCCGTGGTAAGCGGCATCGATTTGTACAGGCCCCCGAGATCGGTACCCTTGACGGTTCCGGTTCGAAACAGCACCGCGCCCATCGACATGAATAACAGCGCCTTGAACAGGATATCGGCGAACGCATGCGCCACCGCCCCGTTGAGACCCATATCTGTGCCAAGTCCGATCCCGACCACCATGAAGCCGAGCTGATTATTGAGGCTGTAGGACAGAACGCGGCGCAGGTCGTTCTCGATCACGGCGTAAAAGATGGGAAACGCCGTCATGAGCGCGCCGACGTACACCAGCTCCTCGGTGCCGGGAAAACCACGCGCGAGCGCATAGATTCCAAGCTTGGTCGTGAACGCAGACAGCACCACGGTGCCGGTCGGCGTTGCCTCGGGGTACGCGTCCTGCAACCAGTTGTGCAAAAGCGGAAACGCGCACTTGATGCCGATGGCTGCGAATATCAACGCCCCGCCCGCGCCGTCGAGTCCAATCCACTCGAATTTCAGGGAGCCGGACTCCGCGTAACGGATCGCCGCACCGGCAAGCAGCAGCATGCCGGACAGAAGCTGTACCGTGATGTAGCGAAGACCCGCACGGCGGGCCCGCTCGGTGCCGCCCGCCCAGATGAGAAAAACGGAGGCTAACGCCGACAGTTCCCAGAAGACGAACAACGTGACCATGTCGCCCGCGAAGATGGCGCCAAGCGCGCTTCCCGCATAGACGAGCGCCACGGCTTGTTCGAAACTCTCGCGGACATGCCAGGCGAAGATGACATTGATGAACGCGGCGATCGCAAAGATGTACCCGAAGGCAAGGCTCAAGCGATCGACCCGCACGATCTCCAGTGTTGCGCCAAACGCCTCGACCGATACGCTTTGTCCTGGCGACAGCGAGAAGATCTGAGCGAAAGTGAGCACCGGAAGTGCCAGCAGAAACGCGCCCCGAAGAGTCTTCGGGACGAGCGGCGTCAACAACCCGCCGGCAACGAGAATAATCCCGATTGGCAAATCACCGCTCATAGTAGTCCTCGGGGCGCCTGATTACCCGTCGCAGGCCCTTTGCGGTCAGCACGAGCGCGACGCAGGCCACGAAACCGTAGAAGCCGTGGAATCCGAAGAACTCGGCGAATCCGAACTGTTCGTGGCGATGGACCCAGAAATCCGCAAGCAGCAGCAGAATTCCGATTCCCCAGACGATGCGGTACAGCAGCGTCACGTTCTCGCTGCTGTCGAGCCAGTAGCGTCGCTCCGGACTCATGGTGCGTTCTCCGTGATTGTCACTTTGGCGCTCCCCCAACTTGTCCTGCCAGCTCAAGGGGCACGTCGGCGAAGAATGGCAGTGCGAGCGTGGCCGCCGCCGTGGCCACCAGCGCCACGACGGCCGGCCAGGGGGCCTCGCCGTGATCGTCGCGCCGGTCCTGGCCGCGGAAAAACGCGGCGTGCACGATCGGCAGGAAGTACGCGGCGTTCAGAAGCGTGCTCAACGCCAGTACGGCAAGCGCGAGGTACTGCCCTGACTCGACGGTCCCCACGAACATGAACCACTTGCTGAAGAACCCCGCCGCAGGAGGGATGCCGATGATGGAAAGCGCACCGATGGTGAACGCCCCCATGGTCCACGGCATGCGCCGCCCGATGCCATCGAGCTGGCTCACTTCGGTCTTGTGGGAGGCGGTGTAGATTGCGCCCGCCGCAAAGAACAAGGTGATCTTGCCGAACGCGTGCGTGGCGATGTGCAGTGCGGCGCCGACGATCGACAGCGGCGCGAGCAACGCGGCGGCGAGCACGATGTAGGAGAGCTGGCTCACCGTCGAATAGGCGAGCCGGCGCTTGAGGTTGTCGGCGCGCAGCGCGACGACCGAGGCGGCGAGGATCGTGAAGCCGGCGACCCAGGGGAGCCAACCGAATGTCTCCGGTCCGAAGGCCGTCGTGCCGAACACGTAGACGATGACCTTGACCACGGCGAACGCACCCGCCTTCACCACCGCGACCGCGTGCAGCAGAGCCGAGACCGGGGTCGGCGCGACCATCGCCGCCGGCAGCCACCGGTGCACCGGCATCAGCGCCGCCTTGCCGATGCCGAACATGTAGAGCGCCAGCAGAAGCGCCGCGCCACCCTCCGAGACCTTGCCGGCCAGGATGCCGCCGGGTGTGAAGTCGAGCGTTCCGGCGATCGACCAGGTCGCGATCACGGCGGGCAGCAGCAGCACGATGGACGTGCCAAGCAGCAGTCCCAGATACAGCCGCCCGCCGCGGCGCGCCTCGTCGTCGCCGTGATGCGTCACCAGCGGGTAGGTGACGAGCGTCAACGCCTCGTAGAACAGGAACAGCGTGATCAGGTTGCCGGCGAAAGCGATGCCCATCGTGGCTGCCAGCGAGAGCGCGAAGCACACATAGAAGCGCGTCTGATGCGCCTCGTTGTTGCCGCGCATGTAGCCGATCGAGTACACCGAACTCGCGATCCAGAGCGACGAGGCGACCAGGGCGAACAGCATCCCGAGGGGCTCGACCTCGAATGCGATCGGCAATCCGGGGATGATTTCGAACAGCCGCACCGACGGGCGCGCGCCCGCCAGGACCGGACTCACGAGCGTTGCCACCGCGAGGAACAGCAGCGCCGCGGCGACCAGCGTCACCGTCTCGCGAAGGTTCGGCACGCGACCGCAGGCGGCGACACCGACCGCACCGGCCGCCGGAATCGCGACTGCGCCGAGTATTGCCAGTTCCGGCGTCACCGGGCGCCTCCAATGAGCAGCACGGCCGCCTCGCGCGCGGCGCCGACCGAAAATGACGTGTCGAGCCCGAAGTAGACGCACGCGATCACAAGCACCCAGGCGAAGCCGAGCATCGACGCGGGCGCCTCGCCCTGCTTGACCGATCGCTCGTCCGGCGGCGACAGATACGCCGCCTCCACGAAACGCCAGACATACCCGAGCGCGATCAGCGAACTCGCGACGATCACCGCCACCAGCCACCAGTAGCCGCGTTCAATGGCCGCGAGCACGAGATACCACTTGGTGATGAAACCGGCCGTGCCCGGGATGCCGACCAGGCTCAGCCCGCCGATGACCAGTCCGAAGGCGGTGAGCGGCATGCGTCGCCCGATCCCCCGCAGCCGGTCGAAGGTCACGGCCCCGCATCGCAGCGCGATGCCCCCGATCAACAGAAAGATCGCGCCCTTGGTGACTCCGTGGTTCAGAAGGTGCACGATCGACCCAGTAAGCCCCGCTTCGTTGGCGAGGCTGAGACCGAGAGTGATGTAGCCGATCTGCGCGACGCTCGAATACGCGAACATGCGCTTGAGATCCTGCTGGAACACCGCGACGAGCGACGCCGTCACGATCCCCGCGATCGAGAGCACGAGCAGCACCTCGTCGGTCGGGAGCGCCGCGAACAGGATGCTCGTCCCGAATATCGTGAAATAGAACCGTATGAGCACGTACACCGACACCTTCGTTGCAGTGGCCGAGAGGAACGCCGTCACCACCGACGGAGCGAACGCGTAGGCGTTGGGCAGCCACTGGTGCAGCGGAAACAGCGCGAGCTTGAGCCCGATGCCGACCGTGATGAACGCGAATGCCGCGAGCAGCGGCCGGATCTCCCCGACGTCCCTGAGACGCCCGGCGAGATCGGCGATGTTGAGCGTCCCCGTCATCAGGTACAGAAGGCCGATGCCGATGACGTAGAAAGTCGCGCCGATCGTCCCCATGATGAGGTACTGGTAGGCCGCCACCAGCGCCTTGCGGCGCTGTCCCAGCGCGATCATCACGTAGGTCGACAACGACGCGATCTCGAGGAACACGAAGATGTTGAACATGTCCCCGGTGATCGTGATGCCGAGCAGCCCGGCAAGGCATAGGCAGAACATCGCAAACAGCAGGTACGCCTGCTCGCGCGGAAGTTCCGCTGCGATGCTGATCCGCGCGTAGGGGGCAACGACTGCGGCGGTGAACGAGACGAGCACGAGCACGAACGAATTCAGCGCGTCGACGCGATACTCGATTCCCCAGGGAGGCGGCCAATTGCCGATCGCGTAGGTGATGACGCCCGTGCGCCCGACCTCGAGGAACAGCGTGACTGCGATGGCAAGCGATATCCAGCTCACCAGAACGGCAAGAGCCCAGGCGAACCACCGGCGCCGGACCAGCACGATGAGGGGCGCACTGATCAGGGGCAGCACTACCTGCAGTGCGGGAAGATGTTCGAGCGTCACACCTGTTCTTCTTCGCGGCGATCCTGCGCGAGGATCTCATCCTCCTCGATCGTGCCGTAGGCCTCGCGGATGCGCACCACAATGGCAAGACCAAGAGCAAGCGTCGCCACCCCGACCACGATCGCCGTCAGGATAAGCACATGCGGCAGCGGATTGGAGTACGTCCTGAAACCCTCGGCGACGATCGGTGCCGTGCCGCCGATCAGCTTTCCCGGTGCGATATAAAGCAGATATACCGAGGTCTGAAAGATGCCAAGGCCAATCAGCTTCTTTACCAGGTTGCCGCGCGCGATCACGATATAGAGCCCCGCGATCATGAGAAATATCGTGACCCAGTAGCTATAGTGGCTGGCCAGGCTCATCCGTTGTCCTCGTCGCGCCGGCGCCCGGCGAACATGTAGAAGATCTTGAGCATTACGCCGGAAACGGTCACCGCCACGCCGACCTCGATCCAGAAGATGCCCCGATGCTGGCCGTGCACCGGATCATGGTCGAGCACGAAATAGTCCAGATAATTGCCGCCGAGCAGGATCCCGAGCACCCCCACGCCCGCATAGATGAGCACCCCGCTCGCCACCATGGTCTCGACAATCCACTCGGGCAGCAGCCGCCGCGCTTCGGGCAGACCGAAAATGATGGTGTAGAAAATGATGGATGCGGCGATGATCACGCCGGCCTGGAATCCCCCGCCCGGCCCCAGATCGCCGTGAAACTGCACATACAGCGCGAACAGCAGCATGAACGGGATCAGCAGTTTCGCGATCACGCGCAGCACGATGTCGCGCCTCATTTGTCGTCCTCTTCGCGAACGCGGCGGCGGCGGCGAAGCAGCGCGATCACCCCTGCGCCTGCGGTGAACACCACGGTCGTCTCGCCGAGCGTGTCATAACCGCGGTAACTTGCAAGCACCGATGTCACGGCGTTGGGCACGCCGGTCTCCTTCAGGGTATCGTTGAGATAGCGCGGCACGACGTGGGTATGGATCGGCGCTTTGGGGTCCGAGAATGCCGGCAGCCCAAGCGACCCGTAGACCAGCGCCAAGCCCACTGCTATCGACACGACGAGGGGAATCAGCCGGCGCGGCGCGTGCTTGGCTTCTTCGCCCCTGGTCAGGTAAAGGGCGCCCAATAGCAGCACGGTCGAGATTCCGGCGCCGACCGATGCCTCCGTCATGGCGACATCCACGGCATCGAGCGCCACCAGCACGGTCGCCATGAGAAAGCTGTATATGCCCCCCAGCACGACGACAGCGAACAGGTTGCGCTGGTTGATCATGGCGAGCACTACAATCGCCATCATCGTGAGGAGCACATTGATCAGGAGCGCTTCGATGCCGGATCCTCCTCATGCAAAAGCGGCTTCACGCCGCGAGCGAGCGCGGCCTTTGCCAGGGCGTGCGTGGCGGCGGGACTGGTGAAGAAGATCAACAGCCCGATGAACGCGAGCTTCACCATGACCAGCGTCCAGCCGGCCTGCAGCATGAGCCCAAGCAGCACGAGCCCCGCGCCGGCCGTATCGGTAATGCCGGCTGCGTGCATGCGGGTGAAGAAATCGGGCATGCGGTTGAGCCCGATCGTGCCGACGATGCAGAAACACCCTCCGGCCACGAGGCAGAACCAGCTGGCAATGTCGACCGGCATGCTCATTTCCTGTCCGCGGCTTCGTCTCCGGAATAGCCGAGATCCCCGTGGCGGAAGAACTTCAGCACCGCGATCGTGCCAAGTATGTTGAGCAGCCCGTAGACCAGTGCCAGATCGAGGAATTCAGGGCGGCCCGAGAGGAATCCAATCACTGCAAGCAGCAGCATCGCCAGCGTTCCAACGGTGTTCGCCGCCTGCACGCGATCGAACACGGTCGGCCCCAGCACCGCGCGTGCCAGCGCCAGTGCGAGCGCAACCAGCAACGCGAGGGTCGCGGCGGCGTACATCATCCGTGCCCCTCGAAGCGGCTCACGCGCCGATCCATTTCGCTGTCCAGGCAGCCGTCCGCGGCGGCTTTCGTCAATCCGTGCACCAGGAACTCCCCGCCCTCTGCTGCGACGGTGATCGTGCCCGGCGTAAGCGTAATCGAGTTTGCGTGTGCGACCAGCCCGACGATGCTGCGCTGGGACGGTTTGAAACGCACCAGAGTCGGGCTGATGGGCAGCTTCGGGTCGAGAATGATTCTGGAAACAGCCCACGCGGACTTGACGATCTCCTTTGCAAGCCAGGGCCAGTATAGGAGCGCTCGCAGGCTTAGATTGATCGGATGGCCCTCGCCGTCAAGCACTTTCATACGACGTGCAAACAGCGCCACTGCGACCGCGGATCCGATGCCGGCCGCGACCAGGAACGCCTCAAAGTGTCCGGAGAGAAGCAGCCAGAACCCGAACAGACAGACAGTGAGGCTGACGCCGTAGAGTGAGCGCGTTCGCGCCAACTCTGCAAGGAGTCCCGCAACACCCACGACGAACGGCAGCATCAGCAGGAACAGAAACGGCGGCTCGAGCGCCTGGATCCATGACCATAGTTCATCAAGCACGAATTCAACTCCTCTGCCCGTAGGACTTCACGCGCGTCGGCCAAGCTGTGCTAAAACTGCTTGAGCTCCGGACAGAGAATGAGCCACCACCATCGCAGATCCTGTCCCGCCGTTGCCACTGTTCCTCTCAAATCGCCGCATGAATTTGAACGAAGAAAGTATAGGGGATATTCGGAGTGTGTCAATGACTTCGGCGCACGCGGGTTGAGAAATCAGCTCGCAATTCCGGGACCGCGGTGCTGTTGCCGCCGCACGGCCGCGGCACGAAGTTGACCGGGGCGTAGGCTTATGCTTAGATGCGGCATCCGCTTCATTTAGACGCTTGAATCCCGTCAGGCCATTTCTCCCGGAGCTTTCACGCGCGCGTGCGCGGCAAATTGGCAGCGCTTCACAACCACCAAGGAGGACAAGCTCATGTTTAAGAATCTTCAAAGGGATCTGAACATTGGAAAGGCCGTATTCCTGTGTGCGATTCTTTCATTGACCTTTGCAACTACCGCGTATTCCAGCGATCGCTCGAATTGGCCCAAGCAGCTCAGAATCGGCGGCGCTTCGATCGGAGGCACCCAGTACGTGGGAACCGCCCGGCTGGGCAACATGATTCAGCAGTTCGTGAAGGTTGATGCCACCACCGAGACTTCCGGCGGTCCCGCGGATCACATAAAACTGATCAACCGGGGCGAGATGGAACTCGGCGGCGCCACCGCCGGCCCTTTGTATGAGGGCTGGAACGGTGAGGCCTGGGCCAAGGGTACCAAGTATCAGAATGTCAGGGCGTTGATACCTTTCTATCCCGCTTTTACCTATGTCACCGTATTGGCCAGCAGCTCCGTCAAGACTCTCAAAGATCTGCATGGCAAGAAACTGGGCGTCGGACCGAGGGGCGGAACACCGCAGACCCAGTTCCCGAAGATTTTTGAGATCCTCGGGGCGAAACCGAACTATGTCCTTGGAACGTTCGGGGACATTCAGAGCCAGCTCGCAGATGGTCTGATCGACGGAGTGGCTTATATGGCTGCCCTTCCATACGCCGCGCAAATCGAACTTGAAGCAACCCGCGAAGCCCGTCTTGTTCCTCCCGATGCCGCCACGGTGGATGCGTTCGTCAAGAAGTACCCCTATTTTGCCAAAAGCGTTATGCCCGCCGGCAGCTACAAGTCGGTCAAGGTGGATATGCCGACCGTCGGTGTGTGGATGTATTTCATCACCAACAAGAATATGCCTGACAGTTTGGCCTATGAAATTACCAAGGCGTCGTTCGAGCATGTGGATTATCTGAAGAGCGGGCTGCCAACGTGGGACAGGTACATGAAGGCGGAAAATATGTTCAGTTCGCCGGTCCCGCTTCACCGGGGCGCCGTTCAGTACTACCGGGAAAAAGGGGTCAAACTTCCGGCCAGTCTGATACCGCCTGAAGGCAAATAACCCACTCCCTCCACGAGGTCGCAAGGACCCGACCTCGTGGAAACGTGTTGTTAGCTTGGTCCGGGTAGAGGAACGGGTTTCCCCTTGACAGGCGACGCGAGGAGCTTCCAATGAGGGCACTAAACCCGTTTTGGCGGGCCGTGGTACTGGGGCTCGGCATGATCCTGATGGCCTTCCAGATAATAGTCCTGGGATTTGCCGGACTGGACAGCTGGATGCAGCGTTCGATCTTCCTCGTGATCATCATGGCCATGGGCTTTATCCTGTACAAGGGCTGGCCGGGCGCCCCCGATGACCGGCCCGGAATTGCGGATCTGGTGTGCGCTGGTCTGTCGATCCTGGTGTGGGTCTACATCATGGTGGACTACGAAGAAATGTCGATTCGGATGCCGGTCGACACTTCCACGCTGGATTTCATCGCGGCGATTGTAATGGTCAGCCTGATCATAGAGCTGGCGCGCCGCGCGCAGGGGGCCGGCATGATGGTTCTGGGTGTGGCGTTTGTTCTCTATGCCGTATTCGGGGAGTACCTGCCCGCGCTGATCGGCCACCCGCACTATTCGGCCACCCGGATTTTTGGCACCTATCTTGGAATTACCGGGATCTACGGCGAGATTATCGGGATAGCCTCAACGTACGTATTCGTATTCATATTATTTGGCGCCATTCTGGCCGCCACCGGCGTAGGCGAATACCTGCTGCTGCTTTCCAACTATCTGACCGGGAAAACCCGCGGCGGGCCGGCCAAAGTGGCGACGATCGGAAGCGGGTTTTTTGGCAGTATCTCAGGCTCGGCTGTAGCCAACGTGGTAGGCACCGGCAGCGTGACGATCCCGATGATGAAACGAGTCGGGTACGCTCCCTATTTTGCGGGAGCAGTGGAGGCGGCTGCCTCGACCGGGGGGCAGATCATGCCGCCGGTCATGGGCGCCGGGGCCTTTATCATGGCCGAGTTGACGAATACAGCTTATGCCACGATTGCATTGGCTGCGGTGATCCCGGCGTTTCTTTACTACTATTCGGTTTTCCTGCGGGTGGACTTTGAAGCGGCCAAGAACGGCCTGAAAGGATTGTCCCAAGACCAGATACCAAAACTGAAAGAGGTCCTGATACAGTCGTACAAGTTAATGCCACTGGTGGTCCTGATCTACACTCTGCTGGTTGCCCAGTATTCGATCATCCGCGTTGGTTTTCTGGCGTGTCTCAGCTGTATCGTCATCAGTTTTTTCAACAAGAAGGGAGAGCGCTTCAGTTTGCAGATGATCCGCAAAATCATCATGGATGTGGCGCGGGACATGATCGGACTGACGGCGGTAGTGGCGGTGGCCGGAATCGTGGTCTCGACACTCACGCTGGTGGGTGTGGCCCTCAAGATGGCGGGAATCATCGTGACCATTTCCGGCGGCGTCCTGATCGTTGCGCTGGTCCTCACCATGATACTGGCCATTATCCTGGGCATGGGCATGCCCACGACCGCGGCGTACGTCGTGGCCGCAGCGGTTTTGGCTCCCGCGATCAGCCAGATGGGAGTTGATCTGTTAACCGCGCATCTTTTCATTTTCTATTTTGCCTGCATGTCGGCGGTCACGCCGCCCGTGGCGGTGGCGGCCTATGCCGGGGCCACTATCGCGGGCGCCAACATGAGCAAAGTCGGGTGGACGGCATTGAATCTGGCGCTCGCCGCATTTATCGTTCCCTTCATGTTCGTGTACGGTCCTGCGTTGCTGTGGCGGGGTCCCGGCCTGACCATTTTCTATACCGCGCTGACCGCGACCATAGGCGTTACCGCGCTGGTGGGATCCACTTCAGGGTGGTGGCTGTTTGGCCGCGCGACGATGCCCACCCGGGTGGTTTTGATGGTTTCCGCCTTGCTGCTGATTCATCCTGGCGTGGAAACGGATCTGCTCGGGGCGGCAGGGTTGGTTCTCAGCTTCCTGTTGCAATACTTCTTTAACAAAAGGAACAAACAGAAAACCGGGGACGCCGGCGCGTGAATCTGCGAGTTTCAGATGTCCTGACGGCTTGCCATGTCACTATTGACTATTCCGTTGGTTCCGCGCTATGTATCCGGTCTAATTGGCCTTTCCAAATTGTCGTCGGGGATGCCATCATGGAGTTTTTGAAACGGACCGAAACGATGTTCAAGCAAAGGAGGAGGAAATGAAGAAAACCAGTCTTTTGGGAATTTTATCAGCCGCGCTGATCTTCGCCCTGTCGGCAGGACCGCTCCAGGCCGCGGAGACGGCAAAGCCCTTGATCCTGAAATTTGCAGGCTGGACTCCACCTCAACACCCTTTCAGCCGGTCAGGGATATGGATCGTGCAGGAGATGGAGCGGCGCAGTCAGGGGCGTATCAAGGTTGAATATTACTGGTCGAATTCCCTGATTCCTGCGCCGCAGCTCATCGATGCCCTGCAAAAGGGGGTCGCGGATATCGCCTTCATCAATCCCGCCTATCAGCCGGGCAAAATGCCCCTCCTGAGCGTAATCAGCATCAGCGTGGGGGATGTTTGCCCCTCCGCGAAAGCGCTCCAGGAATTGATGCAGATGCCGGAGGTCAAGGCGGAACTCGACGGCTTGAACATGCGCTACCTGGGCCCCCTCACCAACAATTCCTATGGCGTGTGGACCCGGAGCAAACAGGTTCGTAATCTGGGGGATCTGAAGGGATTGAAAATCCGGGCAGTCGGCAATCACGCCAATTTGCTGCACGCGCTCGGGGGGGTGCCGGTCGCGATGGCGCCAACGGATATCTATCAGGCGATTGAAAAGGGAACTCTGGATGGCGCTCTTGCCAATCCGTCCTTTTCCCTGGGCTATAAATGGGAGGAGGTCACGAAATACTATAACCCGATTTCCTTCGGCGGCCTGGGGCAGTTTGTGGCCATCAACAAATCGAGTTGGGAGAAGCTCCCCCCGGACCTTCAAAAGCGCGCCGCTGCCATTCATGACGCCGCCTGCGGAGCCGCCCACGAGATCTACCAGGGCGGTGGAGAAGTACTGCTGCAACAAGCCGTTGCTCAGGGCAAAACGATCGTGACCCAGCCCTCGCAGGAGGATGCAGCCAAGGTGAGGGATATTACCAAATCGAAGATCGGGGACGATTGGGTCGATAAGATGAATAAAAGAGGCCTGCCCGGACAAAAGGTTCTGGATCGATGGCTGGAGCTTTTGGCGAAGTGGCACGGCACGCGCGCATTTGAATAGGCAAGGCGTCGGCTTCGCTTCTGTTGTCTCAGCTAGTCTGCCAAGTGAGTTCCGCGGCTCCGCAGGGGGGAGCTTTGCGCGCTTTTCATAACCCGTTCGCCCCCGAAAGGGGGAAAGGATCCCAATGATCTTCGTCAGGCTGGAAAAACTCCAGATTTCGGTCGAGAATTTTTTTAATGGTGTCGCGGCGGCTCTCGTAGTGTTCATGATGGGCCTGACCACTGTCGACGTGGCCATGCGCTACCTTTTCAACAGTCCGATTCCCGACGTCTACAACCTGTGCGAAATGCTGATCGTCGGCATCGTCTATCTCGCGATCGCCTACGTCCAGCAGCAGAAAAGCCACGTGCGGGTCGATGTATTCATCGATCACCTCCAGGGTCCGCCGCGGCTTGCGTTCGAACTTGGCACTCTCATCCTCGCCCTGGTGGGCTTTGCCCTCATGGCGTGGCAGGCGGGACTGCTCGCCTGGGATGCGTGGGTCACGGGCGATTACTCGATGGGCCTCATCGAGTATCCGTTCTGGCCGACCAAGTTTGCCATGACTCTCGGGATTGGTCTGCTGTGCCTGAGGTTTGTCACGGACATAAAGCATTATGCCGCGGAATTGAAAAAGACCAGCCCGCACTGGATTGCATGGCTGCTGGTCGCCTTCCTGCCTCTGGCGGCCTTCGCTGTTTTTTTGGGCGCGGTATCGCCTGGTCAATTCGAACCGCCCACGGTGGGCTGGATTCTCCTCGGGGCAATGATTGTCGTCCTGTTCATGGGCCTGCCCGTCGCCTTCGGTCTGCTGATTGTCGGAACTGTTGGCTACTGGGTACTGGCAGGAGCGAATAAGACATTCCTGATGCTGGGATCGGTCCCCTATTCGGAGATCACGAGTTACCCGCTTACGGTTATCCCCCTGTTTATTCTGATGGGCAATCTCGCCTATCAGGCCGGCTTTGCACACAAGCTGTACGAGACCTGCGAGAAATGGGTCGGAGGCATCCACGGGGGACTCGCCCAGGCAACGATCGTCGGGGGCGCGGCTTTCGGCGCGGCGTGCGGTTCCGGAATAGCGAGCTGCGCCACGCTCGCCAAGATCTGCATCCCGCCCATGCGCAAGGCCGGAGTCGACGACCGGCTCGCCCTGGGCGCGGTGGCAGGCGCCGGGCCGCTCGCGCAGATGATCCCGCCCAGCATCGTCATGGTGGTCTACGGCTTCATCACCGATACATCGATCGGCAAGCTGCTCATCGCCGGCATCATTCCGGGAATCATCGCCGCCGCAATGTTCATGCTGATGATTTACGTGCGGTGCCGCCTGAATCCCCGCCTGGTTCCGCTCTCGTCCGTAAGAGTTCCATGGAAAGAGCGCTTCGTCTCGTTGGGACACAGCTGGGGCATCGCCATGATGGTGCTCATCGTCATGGGAGGCATCTACAGCGGGATATTTACCCCCACGGAGGCAGGAGCGATGGGCGCCGCCGGCACTTTGATCCTCGGCTTTCTCAGCCGGCAATTGACGGTGCGGGGTTTCAGAGACGCCGTCATGGACAGCATCAAGACCGCCGCCATGATCTTCCTGATCATCGCCGCCGCCTTCCTATTCAGCTACTTCATGGGGATCAGCCGCATTCCGGCGAATCTCAGCGAGTATATCGTGGGACTCGACGTTCCTCGCTGGGTGATTCTCTTCGGGGTGCTGGTGTTGTACATCATCGCCGGCTGCTTCATCGACATGCTCGCCTTTGCATTTCTCACCTTGCCGGTCATCTTCCCGGTGATCAAGGCGCTGGGCTACGACCCGATCTGGTTCGGCGTCATCACGACGCACATGTTCGAAGTCGCTCTCATCACGCCTCCGTTCGGGCTGAACCTCTTCATCATCCGCAGCATCGTTCCCGACAAGAGCATGCGAGAGATCATTGAAGGGGTGGGCTGGTTCGTCGCGATGGATTTTGTCATTCTTGGCATTTACGTGGCCTTTCCGCAAGTGGCCACCTGGCTGCCCAGTCTGATGTAAAAAAACGGGAGCCAGGAATTCGCGCGCAACGCGCACGCTTTCACTTGAGCCAGTTCGGCCGTTCGCCGCCGCCCGCTGCCACGCCGAGCGCCGCGCCCCGCGGCCCGATTCCGGGTCCCTCACGCTGGAAGTTGGTGCAGTAGGCGAACGCCAAATTGCGGTCGCGGTCGCACCAGGCAAAAGCGCCACCGGTGCCGGTGTGTCCGAAGGCCTGCATGTTCTCACCCATGGGCACGGTGTTCGGTTCGTTGTGCATGAAGCCATAGCCCATGCGGATCCGGCGCTGCGTCATGATGCAATCGTCTTCCCAGACGAGCGCGGATGCGCGCTCCACGGCAGCAGCGCTCAGGATGCGTACGCCGTCGATGACGCCGTTGCCGGCGAGCATCGCGTAGATGCGGGCCATCGCCCGCGCGCTGCCGTGGCCGCCAAAGGAGGCCACTTCGAGTTCGCGTATCTCGCGGCAGTTCTGGAAATAGCCCATCTTCGGCGCGGATCGGAAGGCGCGGCCCAGCGGCGTGGAGTCGTCGGACGCAACCTTGAAGAATGCGTTCTTCGGATTGCGATGCATGTCGGAGACGCGCGCGATCTCGTCGGGCCGCAGGCCGACGTGGTAGTCCGCGCCGAGCCTGTTGGCGACCTCTTCGCGCAGGAAGGTACCGACGCTTTTTCCGGTCACGCGGCGCACGATTTCGCCGAGGATATAGCCGATGTTGATCGAATTGTAGGCGCCTTTGGTCCCCGGCTCCCACGCGGGCGCCTGCTGCTCGAGGGCGCGGATATGCACCTTCCAGTCAAACCATGAGCCGGGCGGCGCCTGATCGCAGTAGATTACGCCGCACGTGTGGGAAAGCACGTGGCGTACTAGCACGCCTTCCTTGCCGGCGGCGGCGAACTCCGGCCAGTAGCGCGCCACCGGCGCGTCGAAATCGACGAGTCCGCGGTCGATCAGAATGTGCGTGCAAAGCGCGCACATGCTTTTCGCCAGCGAATTCATGATGACGATGGTATCTTCGGCCCACGGGACGGTACGTTCCATGTCTTTGTGTCCGCCCCACAGGTCCACGACCTTGTTCCCGTCCTGGTAAACGCACACGGCCGCGCCCACTTCGCCGCGCTCGCGGAAATTGCGTTCAAATTCGCCGCGCACGGCCGCGAAACGCGCATCGCACACGCCGTTGATGAGTATCGGTGTATCAGTCATTTCGACTCCCACGCAATTCGATCCGCAGACGGTAACCGTCAGATCGCGATTCATGGCATGATAGGTGACATGGCCGCCGTCATCAAGACCGCGATGCCGAATGTGATGCCCCGAAATCAGAATGAATAATCCGCTTTCCAGTATCCGCGTCGGCACGGGTGCGGGTTTCTCCGATGACCGCATCGAGCCCGCCGTCGAGCTCGCCGAGCGCGGCGGCGTGGACTACCTGGTATTCGAGTGTCTCGCCGAGCGCACCATCGCGCGCGAGACGCTGACGCGCCTCAAGGACCCGGATCGCGGCTACACGCCGTATCTGGCCGAGCGTTTCCAGGCGGTGCTGCCCGCGTGCCGCCGCAACGGCATACGCATCGTGACGAACATGGGCGCAGCGAACCCCGCCGGCGCCGCGCGCGCGGCACGCCGCGAAGCATTGGCGCTCGGCCTCGGGGACGTTCCGGTCGCCGTCGTCAGCGGCGATGACGTCACGGACCTGGTGCGTGCAAATCCGCAACTGCCGCTCATGGAGAGCGGCGAGCCGATTGAATCACTGATCCCGCGCATGGCCTCGGCGAACGCCTACCTTGGCGCGGACGTGGTGCGCGACGCGCTCGCCACCGGCGCTCCGGTGGTGATCACGGGCAGGGTTGCCGACCCGTCGCTCTTCCTCGGCTGCATGCTGCACGGCCTGCGCTGGAGTTACGACGACTGGCCACGGCTCGCAAGTGGAACGCTCGCCGGGCACATGATGGAATGCGCGGCGCAACTCACCGGCGGCTGCTTCGTCGATCCCGGCCGCAAGGACGCGGACGACCCGGTAAACATCGGATTTCCGTACTCCGACATCAACGCGGCGGGTGAACTCGTGCTCGGCAAGCTCGAGGATACCGGTGGGCGGCTGGATCTTCAGACTTGCAAGGAGCAGGTGCTGTACGAGATGCACGATCCCGCGCGCTACATCACGCCTGACTGCCAGCTCGATATCACCGGCGTCGAATTCGCACAGGAAAGCAGGTGCCGCGTGCGCGTGACCGGCATGCAGGCGCGCCCGCGCACCCCCACCTACAAGGCTGTCGTGGGATATCACGACGGATACATCGGCGAGGGGGAAGTCGCCTACGCCGGCCCCAATGCGCTCGCGCGCGCGAAGCTCGCGGAGCGCATCGTGCGCGAGCGGCTCAAGTCGCGAGGATTCAGCTACCCGGAGATTCGCGTCGACTATATCGGAATGTCGAGCTTGCACGGCATGGGGGATGGGCGACCCGAACCTTATGAAGTGCGCCTGCGCGTCGCCGCGCGCAGCCCCGATCGCAAGGCGGCGCTCGCGGTCGGATTTGAAGTGCGCACGCTGCACGTCAACGGCCCCGCGGGCGGCGGCGGCGGCTCGAATGCCGTGCGCGAGGTGCTGGCGGTCAAATCGATTCTCATCCCGCGCGAGCTGGTGACGCCGCGCATCACCGTGGAGGGCAAGCTGTGAGCGTGCGCGTATACGATCTTGCCCATGGCCGCGCCGGCGACAAAGGCAACACCTCGAACATTTCCGTCGTTGCGTACAACACGCGCGCGTGGAACATCCTGCGCGAGCAGCTCACGGTCGAGCGCGTGATGCAGGCTTTCGAACACGTTGCGAAAGGTCCCGTCACGCGCTACGAGCTGCCCAGGCTCCAGGCATTCAATTTCGTCATCGAGAATGCGCTGGGCGGCGGCGTGACCGTGTCGCTCGCCCAGGACATGCACGGCAAGAGCCTCTCCTACCTGATGCTTGCCATCGAGCTGCCGGGAGACGAATCCTGAGCGGATGTCGATGGCCCTTTGATCAGCTGCGGGCCGGACTGGCGGCGTAATGCAATACGCATCGGTGGGTCATTGCGAGCGCAGCGCGGCAATATGCCCGCGCTATTTGTCAAACCGCAGATTCGCTTCCTTGACGAGCTTCGTCCACTTCGCGATTTCGGACTTGATGTGCGCATTGAACTGCTCGGGCGAGCTGCCGACGGGAGTCGAGCCGTCCGCAGCCAGGCGCGTCGCAACGTCGGGCTGTCGCAGCGCTTCGACGATCCCCGCGTTCAGCTTTCTCACGATCGGCCGCGGCACGCCTGACGACGTAATCACGCCGTACCACTGATCGACCTCGTACCCGCGCAGTCCGGACTCGGCGACGGTTGGCAAGTCGATGGCGGGTGAGCGTTTCGCCGCCGTGATCGCGATACCGCGAAGCCGCCCGGACTCCATCTGTGAGCGCGTGCCGATGAGCGAACCGAATCCGACCTGAACTTCGCCCGAGAGCATGGCAGGAATTACCGCGGCCGTACCTTTGTACGGGATGTGCACGATTTTGACACCGCCTATGTGGTTGAAGAGCTCGCCGGAAAAATGCTGCAGCGTGTTGCTGCCGGACGAGCCGAAATTGAGCTTCCCGGGATTCGCCTTGGCGTACGCGATGAGCTCCCTGACCGATTTCGCAGGCACGGACGGATGAATATACACGACGTAAAACAGCGACGTTGCCTGCGAGATCCCCTGCAGGTCTTTGACCAGGTCGTACGGCAGCCTCGGGTTGGTCGCTGAATTGACCGAGACCGAGGCTGAAATCAGGCAAATCGTGTAGCCGTCCGGGTTCGCCTTCGCCGCGTAATCGACGCCGATGGCGCCCCCTGCCCCGGTGCGGTTGTCCACAACGACCTGGTGGCCCCATTTCTCACCAAGCTTCTGGGCGATGGTGCGGGCCGTCATATCGGTGCCCGCCCCCGGCGAGAACGGCACGATGAAGCGAATCGGCTTGTCAGGGTATGTGGCGGCGGGATCGCCCGCTGCTGCGTGCAGCGATGTCGCAGTGAATGCCAGAGAACCCGAGATCGCGAGGACTCGAACCCCGTACTTGATTGCGGTGTGATATTCGTTCATAGGATCCTGTAGGCAGGCGTATTGGCGCGAGTGACCAGGTAGAATCGATGTTCCGGAACACGTGTCATCACCGCTCCTGCTGAATCAGCCACCGTTGGCTGGATTTCACCAGCGTGAGCGTTTTGGTGCCGCTTTCCGTCAATCGGTTGGAGCGGTAGTTCTGCCGGAAACGAGCCGTGGCAACGTTGCCGTCGACGCTGATTTCAAGGGCTTCGATTTTCACTTCGATCCAGGATTTTCCGACGATGCGCGCCCGGCGTTCAGCTTCCCATTGCCGGCGCGACCGGCCGCGGGGCACGGCAAAGTTCTTCGCGTACGCATCGAGGTAGCCTCTGACGTCCTTGTTCGACCACGCGGCAGCCCAGCTGGCCACCGCCGCCGACACCTCCCTTTGCTCCGGCGTCATATATGAACCGCCCTCGGCCCGCTCCGGCCTCGCGCGTTCCATCCGCGCGGCGGGTTCCGGTTTTGCAAAGGCGCTTTTGGCGCGCTCCTCTTTAGCCTTCTTTACCGCCTCGTCAAATTCAGCCCTCGCGCGCGCCACCTGAGCGTCTTCCCCGGCAGCCGCCTTGACGGTTCCCGCGGCCGCACGCACGCGGGTCAATGACCCGACGCATCCTTTGACTCCGGACGGGGTTTCGTAGGCAAATTCATACACTTCGCCCGCCGCCACAGTCAACGGACTGGTCTTGGTCGAATCGCCGCATTTCATCGTCACCGAATGCCGGCCTGGCACCAGTTCGATCGGACCGTAGGGTTTATCGACGGGCTTGCCATCGATATCGACCACGGAAACCATGGATCTGAATCTGGCCACGCCCTTCATATTGGTCGTTCCAGACGTGATGATGGCAGCGTTGTCCAGGCGATCGGTTCGCACTGGCTGCATGGCGCAACCCGCCACCAACGTGACCGCGATCGCTGTGAAGCAATGTTTGGTTATCCTCATGCGGGCCTCCTCCCCTGTTGATTCGGAGCACGGTTCCTGCGCCGTTACGGCAATTATCCCATATTCGCAGCGATATCAGGCACGGCGTGCCTGGATAACGGTGAGGTCTCTGCCGGTACTGGCATTGCGACGGGTCTGCCGTTGCTGATAACCTTCGGTTTGATGGTGGGCGAAAACCGGCAATTGCAACCGGATCGCCGGTAATAATTCAACGGAGGCGGATATTAAACGTTCAACCTGGCTCGATGTGCTCGCCAGTGCCGGCGGAAGCGAGCAGCCCCTGACACCGAAGGTACGCCGGGCGCTGGCAGCGCTCGACGACACGCTGTTCGAGTTCTGGAATCTGGGCGAAAACATCATACTGGCGTGGACGCACGAGGGACATGAGCTGCGCTTCCTGCTGGTGCGCCACTACGCGATCGCCGAATCGATCAACACGGGTGCAGCCATCCCGGACGATCGCGCGTCCACCGAGGAATTCATCAACAAGATACTTGCCGGCTCCAAGTTCGTGACGCAGGACGAGTTCGCGCGGATCAGCCGGGCGTTGGAGAGCTCTTCACAGGTGGCCACTGCGAAATACCAGGCGGACGACGAGGTCAACATCGATCTTGTCAACGGCCTCGTCACCCGCTACGGCGTGTCATTGGTGCGTGAGCGGGCCGTGGTGCTGCTCGACGCCGTGGGCTTTTCGCTGCATTCGCCGCTCGAACAGGTCGCGATGCTCAACAGCCTGACCTATTCGGTGAACTCCGCGTATCGCCAGCTCCTGTCCAAGGACATCCAGATCAATTTCGCCCGTACCACGACCGGCGACGGCTTTTATATCTGGAACCGGACCCAGACCCCTGACGCCAATCTCGCGCTCTATAAGCTGATGATGCTGATACTGGCGGACAACGCGGTCGCGCAACGCAAGGCGCAGCGCTTTCCGGTGCCCAGGTTGCGCGCGGCCTTTCACATCGGCGAACACTTCGAGTTCTATCAGGTCGAGGCCCTGAACCCGACCACCTTCGGCTATATCGTCGGCCAGGTGACCATCGAGCTGGCTCGGATGATCGAAAAGGCGCTGCCTGGCCAGATCATTCTCGGGGAATTCAACGTCAATCTGAAGGACGATCAAACCGGCGCCATCGTCAATCACAACACCCTGCAATTCGTCGACCGAACCGCCGCGACGCTCGATCAGCTCAAAGGCCTGGTGATCTCCGGCGACCAGATCGAAGATTTCAAGTGTTATCTGACGGGTGAGAGCCGCACCGATGGCACTTTCGCGGTGACTCACTACACGGTCCGGGACAAACACGGACTGACCCGTTCAGTCTACAACGCCAAGATCAACATTCACCGGCGCGAGGCCGAGCCGATCTTTCTGGGAATCCAGCATAAGGATCTCAACCTCGCATAAGGAGGCAGCGTCCTATCGCGGCTGTTCAGTTGCCGGCAGTTCTGCCGCGCGCCAGCCGCCGCCCAGCGCCTTGACCAGCGTCACCGCTGCCGTCAGGCGCCGGCCGAGTATGCTGGTCGCAGTGCGTTCATTGATCAGCTGTGCCGTTTGCACCGCCACCACGTTGAGGTAATTCACGGTTCCCGCTTTGTATTGATTCAATGTCAGCTCAACCGCCTGACGCGAGGTCTCCACTGCGTCTGCCTGCACGCGGGCTTCCTGCTCCAGGGTATGCAGCGCGGCGAGGTTGTCTTCCACTTCCTGGAATCCGCTGAGCACCGTCTGGCGGTAAGCGGCAACGTTGGCGTCGTAGACGGCGATCGCCTGATCCGTCAGCGCGCGCCGCAATCCCGCGTCGAAAATCGACTGCGCGATTGCGGGACCCACTGCCCAGAAGCGGCTTGGCACAGTCAACCACTGCGCGAAGCTCGAACTCTGGAAGCCCGCTGTAGCCGACAGCGTCAGCGCGGGGAAAAACGCCGCTTTCGCCACTCCGACCTGCGCATTGGCGGCGGCCACCCGGCGCTCGGCCGCGGCGATATCGGGCCGGCGTTCGAGCAGTTCCGAAGGCACGCTGAGCGGTATCGCCGGCAATGCGAGGTTCAGCGGTATCGGCGCAAGTGCAAACTCCGCGGGCGGTCTGCCAATCAGGATCGCGATTGCATGTTCGAGCTGGGCACGCTGCACGCCGATGTCGATCGCCTGCGCCTGCGTGCTCTTCAGCTGGGTCTCGGCCTGCACCACGTCCACCTTCCCTGCGACCCCGGCCGCGTAACGATTGCGGGTCAGGTCGAGCGACTTCCGGAACGCCGCCACGGAACTCTCCAGCAACTGGCGCTGCCCGTCCAGCACTCGCAGCTGGAAATAATCCAGCGCGAGTTCCGCCTGCGCCGACAGACGCACCGCTGCGAGGTCGGATGCGCTCGCCTCGGCGCCGGCTGTGTTCGACTCCACCGTATTGCGCACTCGGCCCCATAGGTCGACTTCCCAGCCGGCATCGATTGAAACGTCGTACGTGGTCGTCGGACCGCTCGATCGGGTTGCGCCTGACGGCGAACCGCTGCGCGTCACGGAGCCGCGCCCCGTGACGTCCGGGAACAATCCGGCCCGCGCCGACTGCACGAGCGCGCGCGCCTGCCGGAACCGCGCTTCGGCGATGCGCACGTTCTGGTTCGAAATATCGATCTGCGCGGCGAGATCATCAAGCTGCGCGTCGCCGAAAATTTCCCACCACTTGCCGCGTTTGAGCGTGTCCCGCGGCTGCGCGATCTTCCAGTCGCCGGCTTCCTTATAGGCGGCGGGGACCACGACGCTGGGACGCACGTATTCGGGGCCGGCTGCGCACGCACCGAGCAAAGCCGGCAGCGCCGCCCATGCGAGCATACTCGCAGCAGTGAACCTCGGTTTCATCGGGTCTCCAATGCGACTGCGCCCGTTTTCCGGCGCCGGATGCGCTGGCACCACAGCCCGAAACGGTCCAGATACAGATAAACCACCGGCGTCGTATACAGCGTGAGCAGCTGGCTCATCACGAGCCCGCCAACGATCGCGATGCCGAGCGGCCGGCGCAGTTCCGCACCGTCGCCGAAACCCAGCGCGAGCGGTATTGCGGCGAACAAGGCCGCCATGGTCGTCATCATGATCGGGCGGAATCGCAGCAGGCACG
>Ga0209514_10003336_pt1 | contig 23166 bp, 25 predicted proteins | sample Subgrocontami58m_FD_187452 | JGI IMG/M metagenome (GOLD analysis project Ga0209514, IMG submission 187452) | Subsurface groundwater microbial communities from S. Glens Falls, New York, USA - GMW37 contaminated, 5.8 m (SPAdes) (version 3) | ecosystem: Environmental > Aquatic > Deep subsurface >...
TCTTAAAAGATGTGGTTTGAATGCGCTTGTTTTTTAGAGATAGAAAAAATCTGAAGTTGTTTAGCAACTTCTGCGGACTAAAGTCCGCAGTTTATTTTTTCTATATTAGCATGTTTGATATTATTTATGCAGAAGGTGAAGACAAGGAAATTACAGATTTCAGTTGGCAACAAAAACAAAGTTAATAGCCCCTAAAAATTATTTCAACATTTGACATCTTTTTATAAACATCAAAATCAGGAACATCTTTTTTTGCATAGATAAATACTTTAGCCAAGCCCTCCCAAAAGCTAAACCAGCTTGCTGGCTCCATGAGCAAACTTAGCATATTCAATAAAAAACCCGAAGGATAGGTTCTTATAAAAGTATTCGTGAAAAGTAGCGTAGAACCTATTATAATCCAGATAAATCCCTGTCTCTTAATGCCTTTCATTTCTTTTTCCTTTTCCAAAAAATGTTTCTTAAAATGATCCTTTAGTCTTCTTTTAATCTTAAACTCGTCACTGAAGCTTCTTTTTAACTTAGGCATTGAAAGTATAAGTTCAACGCCAGAATCATCTTTATCGCGCACTGCCCTCTTGCATTCTATTAAAAAGTCATCCGATAACGCCCTCTCTGTAAAGGGTCTCGGATCAAAACTCGAAAAAATATCTTCGTAAGAATTAAGTATGAGCGGGATATTTCTATGCTCCTGAATTCCCTCTCTAATTTCATCCTCTTTTATACCCATATTTTATGAATGTTTTGCGTATTTATAAGGTTAACATAAATCCAGATAGTAACTAAAGAATAGTAACTTCAGAAAGATTTAAAAATCAAACTTTGTTTCAAATATTATGACTGATTCAAGAAAACCTTATGTAAGATACGAACTAGATGCAGATATCACTGATAAAGGCATAGCTTTTGCCGCAAAAAAAGCTATTAACACTTTTCTTAAAACTCATGGCTTTGACGGACATGTAAGGGATCTAGAGGCATCCTCAGACAGTTTTCACGCTGTTCTGGAGATTTATGATAATGGCAAATATGACTTCAATGTTGCAGCTCTCTATGAGCATTTAGAGGCAAGCGGTCGGCTGCCTTCAAAAGGGGATATTCGACCCAAGATAAAAATAAAGCCGCTAAACTGCGAGGCAGCCCTCGAAATTATTCCAAAGAACAAAGACGATATAGGATACAGGAAGGCTATTGAAGACCTTAACGAAAGGCTTGACACAAAAGATGGCGAAATTAATAAAAGAGAGGATACTATTAAAAGTCTGAATGATATATTGGGGGAAAGGCAAACAGCCATAGATGAAAGCCAAAGAAGGATTGTTATTCTAGAGCAAAGAGCAAAAGAGATGCTGCCTGAGCAGTACGGCTCTGCCAAAAAAGCATTGGTAGATGGGTACTTAAGGGGCGCGCTTGATGATTATTTTGAGCTGTCAGTAGAAATCCACGAATTGGAAGAGGCAAATAGTTTGGCAGCATTCAAGCATTTAAAAGGGGCGCGCATTCCATTTGCAGCATATGTAAATGCAAGATGTGGGACAGCATTCAGCAATGATACAGAACTTGAGCAGCTCATTAAGAGTATGACTGGCGTAGCTGAATGGCAGTCTACAGCAGAGGCAAAGAGACTGGAAGAAGCAAAATCACAAAATGATGCGAATCAGGAAATTCTCGAATTGGCGCAGAAAAAAAGCGTAAGCCCTGAAATATTAGAAACAATCAAAATGCAGGTAAAAAAAAGCAAGCCAGATTTAGAGCAGCTTGCTAGGAAGGTGGAGGAGATTAAGAGAGATTTTAAAAGGGATAAAGAGCTTGTCGATTCTCTTGACAGCCTGTATGGAGATTACAAAGTTTATCAGGGCATTATTCAGAGCTCAGAAAAAAGAACTGAAAGAGGAATAGCCTTGCCTATCATGATAGAGCTTGTTAAAAACTCTTCAGAAATTGCGCTTTATATGCCCTATAATGATGAAAAGTGCGCGCTTGAAAAAGAGCTTAATAAAATTTTCACAGAAACAGCAAGCAGATACGCGTCCGCAGATGCAAAGGTTCCTAGAAGAGTATGCGAAGATAAACACATTAAAATAATCGCCTCAATGCCAAATAATCTCCAAGGCAATTCATTGTTTAATATAACCGAATATATAGGTGAGACGATAAGAAAAGCTAATATTTTCAAGGCTCTAGGTGTGACGCCAAAAGTGACCCTATTTCAGGAGTCAAGATAATTGAGGACTTTGATTTACCTCCATTTTCGAAGAAAATATCATCAAAGTCTTCTCTGAGAGTTTAGGATTTTAAAGTTATTCCAAACTCTCAATTCTGAAAATCTCAAGACGCTTTGCTTTTCTCCCTTTTGGACTTGCTAACCCTCTCTCGCTTGCTTACTCAAAACTTCAACCCTGAATTTTATTTAATTATTAATAATAGTCTAACCCTATCGACATGTTCAGCTATTCCAAACTTTGCTTACTTATAACTTCTGCTTCCGAAACTTATTGCATTAATTTTTTTTCAAATTAGCGAAGCGCTCTCTAGAAAATTAGAGAAAAGTTCTGAAGTCGGAAAAATCAACGATTTTTAAGAGCCCAAAAATTAGAAATTTTTGCGAAAAAACCGCTAGGTTTGTCCTCATGTAAGTCAAACTTAAGGGAAAAGTTCTGAAGTCGGAAAAATCAACGATTTTTAAGAGCCCAAAAATTAGAAATTTTTGCGAAAAAACCGCTAGGTTTGTCCTCATCGAAACGCGCCGTTCTTCTTAATATAATCTATAATTTTCTTGCTCATAAAGGGTTTTTCTTTTCCGCCAACATTAACAAGATTATACCTATAAGGTAATTCTACACTCTCAAACTCATTAATTTCTATACTCGCATTATCAATAAACTTGAGCTCTTCAAACTTTTTCTTTTCTTCAGCTATCTGCTTAACAGTAAAAACAGCATTATCCGTACTCATTTGTTCCTTTCCTATATTCCTCTTCTCTGCATCAGGTAGAAATTTGGTTAACTCTTCTTTTGTTCTTCTTCTTGGAGGAAAATCTCCAAGTATTCCTCCGAAAATAAAATACTGAAAATTATCCGAGTCTTCAGGAGTTAAAGTTTTATCTGCTTCAGGGTCAAGCACACAAATTTTATCAATATCAATTTTTATCTCTTTAACACTTTCAAAAAAAACCTTCCCAAACTTCTCGAGTTTCTTTGCGTCTTTTTCTTGTTTTATATTAGTAAACCAAAGATTTTCTTTTCCAACTATCTCGCTTATATGTTCATATTCTATCAAGCACCAATCCCAAAGTCTAGGTTCTAGATGTTCTATTATATAACTTGGTTTCTCATGCATGTTGTCGATATTTTCCATGTTTAATTAAAAACTCTTTTGCTTGCCGATAAGCCTCTTCTTCTCGCTGATTAAAATTGTGACGATTAGTTTTAGGCAAGGGTTCATACATTCTACGGATCTCCTGTTTTAAAGATTCAGTAATATCTTTTGAGCACATATATTCAATAAGGCTTGTTCTTACACCTATTCTATCTTCTTTATGTTCTATTGTTGGTTGCATTTCTCTTTATTTTAGCAGATACTATGAGTGGGCTGCAGCGCCGCGAGCCGCAGCCCTATCATCCCAACCTTAGTGGGGATGACTATGAATTTTTTATGTTGTGATTCTGTAATTTATGAAATATGTAAACTATGATAAAATACAAAGAAAATCATCTATTATAAAATTATGCCCCTGCCGTAAGTAGCAGGGTTTGGTGATTTTAGAGTGATGTATTTTTGCTCTATGCCCTATGTTGGCATAAAACAACTTATTTATCGATGGGAAGACGAGTTTATAAAACTTATCGACTACCTTGCTGTGACAGATATAAAAAAGAAAAAAGAAAGATTTATAAAGTAACATTAACAAGATAATATTATAACATTATCATCATAATATAACATGGTAGAAAGGGAATTTTTTGATAGAAAGAATGAATTGAAGATTTTGCAAGAGAAATATGCAGAGCTTTCTCCTTCAAATATGCTGGTTCTTTATGGCAGAAGAAGGGTTGGAAAAACAGAGCTAGTTAAACAATTCTTGAAAAATATAAAAAATCACTTCTATTTTTATGTAGAAGTAACCCAAAAAAACGAAATTTTAAACTATCTCTCTAAATCTGTAGAAGAACAACTTAGAGAAAAAATTGTCTTTAAAGATTTTTATGAATTTTTAAATTATATTGGCGATAAGACTGATAAAGAACCCTTTGTTTTAGTTATTGATGAATTTCAAAGATTCTTGGATATTGCTCCAGAATATATTAGCAGTTTACAAAATGCATGGGATTCAAAGTTAAAGCATAAAAAAATAATGATTTTGCTTCTTGGTTCTTCTATTGGAATGATACAAAAAATTATGAATAGCAAAGCAGGAGCTTTATACGGAAGAGCACAAAAAATAAAAATTTCTCCATTTAAATATTCTGATTTCAGATTAATGTTTAAAGAAATGCCAGAAGAAAGTAAAGTAATGACTTATTCTGTTTTTGGTGGAACTCCCGATTATCTTGATAAATTTAAAAAGAGCAAAGGCGATATTTATGAAAGAATTTTTGAGTTAGTTCTAAAAAAAGGGGCAGTTTTATTTGAAGAGCCAAAAAACTTATTAGAATATGAAAACGTAAGAATTCATGCAAAATATAATGCTATTTTGGGAGCTACCTCTTCTGGAAAAGAAACTATGAAAGAAATAGAAGACGTTACTCACATTACCTCACAAACTATGCCCGCATATCTTAGAAGACTTGACGAGCTTCTTGACTTGGTTGGTAGAAAAGATCCTGTTTTAGGAAAAGAAAGGCTTGGAAGATATCAAACAAAAGATAATTTCTTTAAATTTTGGTATAAATTTATTTTGCCTAATCAAACTCCATTAAATTTAGGAAATACTAAATTAGTTTCTGATTTAATTAAACAAGACCTTAATAGTTATGTTGGTAGGATTTTCGAGGAGATAGTCATGGAGTTGTTAATCCTTTATAACACAAAAGAGATAAAGGGATTAAAATTAAACTTTGAAAATATTGGCTCTTGGTGGGATAGAAATAGCAATGAAATAGATATTCTCGCATATAATCTTAAGGAAAAGAATTTTTTACTTGGGGAAGTTAAATGGACAAATAAACAATTAGATACCGATATTATTGAAGAACTTGAAAGAAAATCAAAATACCTTAATTATGGCGGGACTTATAAATTCTTATTTGTTTCCAAAAATGGCTTTACAGAGAAAGCATTAAAGAAAATGCGGGATATTGGAGCAATTCATCTTGATTTGAAAGAGATGGAAGATTTGTTTAACAAGGCAGGTTAAAAAATGAGGAAGCTGTAAAAAGTAATATAAATTTCTTTGAGTGGATATAGAAAACCGCTAAGCTCTGAGAAAACGTCCGTTTTCCAAATCCCTATTTTTTACTTCTTAGCTCGTCAATTAGAATTCTTGGTTTACATGATGGGGGGATTTTCTGGACTAAGAAAAAATCAAAGTATTTGAAGAATATAGAAAGTCAGAATTAGAAGACTTAAAAAAGGAGCTAAAAGAAGCCAAAGATGCAACAACCTCAGAACAAAACAAACCCTAAGCCAAAAGCCAAGATTGAATATTTGATTAATTGGTATCACGGAAACTTCTGTGTAAAACATAAGCATTGCACAAGAGAACATTATGAAGAGCTGAAGAAGATAGCATTATCTTGGGGAATAACAGAGATGACACATAAGGAATTTTGTTTTAGGATAAAGCAGGAATTAAAATGCTGTCCAATTAAGAGAGAGTTTAATGATTGTCCTATTTGTAGAAAATTGGGTGTTCCTCAATGGAAGTTTTAGGGCTCCTTTAAAAGGCGTCTGTATCGATTTTTGTATCGGGATACATCACTCTAAAATCACCAAACTATATTATGCTCCCTCCGGGATTCGAACCCGGGTGAATGCCTTGAGAAGGCATCAGACTTGGCCTCTGTCTGAAGGGAGCCTTTAAGCTAATTAGAACTAACAAAAATAATTTATAAACCTTCGTGAATGAGTTTTTCAGGAGGTATACAAATTTATATCTTGAAAACCTTGTATCCTTTGTGGATGTCTTCAGAAACTAACAATCCTATTTCATCGCCTTTCTTTGCTTTATCTATCGGCTTTCTGTCTATCTGCATACTTGTAACAGTCATCTCTACATCTTTCTCTCCGCCCCTAATGGCAATCTTATCGCCAACTTTAAGCGGCGCGCTAAGCATTATTGCAGCAGCCTTGACATGCTGGAAATAGTTTGTTACCTCTCCTATTTGTTTTTCTGTCATTTTGCTCTTAACTTTCGTTTAAAAATGACAGATTAGAAATCTTTGATTTCTTCATCTGCCATGTTTTAAAGAAGAGTAACAGGTTTATAAGAGTTACGATTTTGTTAAGTAAACTACTCAACTTAACATTCTACTGCTCTTCAAACCAACAACTTACCATTAATACTTGACCTGCCTCTCCCTTGTCTATATTAGATTATCAAAGCAAACTTTTCACAGTTATTATTATCTTTTAGACAGTGTGAAAAGTTTGAAGTATTAATTCAAAAGCATTAATCAGAGGAGTTTTAGCAGGGCAGTTTGGTTTTAGTGTTGAAATTCCGAGTTTATTTAACAGAATAAGCACCACTCCACTCACTTAACAACTAAACCAAATTCAAACCCAGTTCCCGTATAATTACTAAAATACTAAAACTATCTAAAAGTTTAAGATTTACTATTAGAACATATCGCCTACATCTACAAAATGCTTAAATACTCTCTGCTGTTAATTTGATTATGGCAATAGAAAATACGATGTGTCCTAAATGCAAGAATACTTTTCAGATAAAGGAAAAAGATGGTACAATCCATATCTGCTACGACTGCCTTCAAGCAGGAAAAATGGACCAGCACGAAAAGCATGTCAAGGACGCCAAAGATTTCGGCATAAAAGTATAGTTCTAAAAGTTTTTATACCCTATCAAACTTAGGTTATTATGAGTGACATAATAATTCCGGATAAACCGAAGCTTGAAAAGAAAATAGAAGCCATAAGAAAAGAGGGCGCTTCTTCGCTTCATGTTCTATCTGATTTTGACCGCACACTCACAAAAGCATTTTTTAAAGAAGAAAAAATTCCTAGTTTGATTTCTCATCTAAGAAATGGGCATTATCTGACAAAAGATTATGCTGAAAAAGCTCAAACATTATTTAACAAATATCATCCCATAGAACTGTCCGATAAAATAACTAAAGAGGAGAAAAGTAAAGCTATGTTAGAATGGTGGAGCGCTCATTATAAACTCCTTGTTAAATCTGGCTTGAATGAAAAAACAATAAAACAGGCGCTAAAAGACATTATCCAAGAAGGAAAAATTAAGCTAAGAAAAGGAGCAGCAGAATTTTTACAAAAGCTAAATCAAGATAATATCCCTTTAATAATTCTTAGCTCAGCGGGCATTGGCAATATGGTAACTGAATTTTTAAAAGAGCAAAACTTAATGTTCAATAATATCCATTTTATAGGAAACACTCTCAAATTCGACAAAGCAGGTAATTTTGCAGGAATAAAAGATAATAAAATAATTCACGTCCTTAACAAACATGAAGCAGAAATAAAAAACCTGCCAATATACGAAGAAATAAAGCAAAGAAAGAATATTATTCTTCTAGGGGATTCGATTGATGATTTAGGGCTGGCTCAGGGAGTCCAGCACAAAAACATAATAAAAATCGGCTTTCTCAACTTTTCCGAGCAGAGTTTAGAGGAATTTCAAAAAAACTTTGATGTTATAATCATGAATGATGGAGATTTTAGCGAAATTAATAATGTCTTATCCAAAATTTTAGAATAATTCTTGTTCAATAGTTTTATTTCTCCAGTAAATATTCCTTATGAATAAACAAAGAGCGGACAAACCAGTACATCGCGTAAAGTTCGAATGCAAAAGGTAGATATCCCAAATATCCTAAAATAGGCATCTCAAATATTTTAAAAAATCCAACATAAGGCACATTATAGTGCCACTTTGGAACAGCCCAATAATTCCAAAACTCCCACAAAAATCCCATAATAATTCCTGCAAGCAAGAGCGAGAGAGGAACAGTAAGTTTTCTATCCTTTAAATGACCTATGATGCTCGGCTGCTTATGAAGATAGTTTATTGGGTCTAAAATTAAAAAAAAGCTCAGCCAGATTAAAGGAAACGCAAATTCTGGAAACAGCAGAGGAAGCAAAAAGCAAAGAATACCCAAGATTATCATTGAAAAAACAGTCTTCTTTTTTATGTCATGTTTTCTCTTTAATGTTTTTCTATCAAATAAATGAATAGAACGGATAAGTTCAGTAGTCTCAAAGAATGCAGGAAGAACAGTGGCAAACGAGAGTACCCCGAATAAATCTTTATTAAAAAAACTTTCTGAATTTTTCAAAGCTTCAATACCAGAATAGCTCCAGTTATTCAAAGCCATATTTGCAAATTCAAATAAATACCAGAATAACGCAGAAATTATGAACATTCCAAAAAGCTGGGATGGTCTGTTTGAAAGTAAAGAGTCTTTTCTTAATTTATAAACTAGAGCATCAATAGCCAATATATAACCAACCCATATAATTGGAAAATACCAGCTGGCAAATGGCTCAATCTTAAAGATAAAATTAAGCTCAACTAAAACAATCACCAAAATTCCAATCAAACCGTATTTTTTGAACATTTTATTTTTTTATTCTTCTACTTAATAATTAATTTAGGAAAAAATAAAAGTCAGAAATTCTTTAAATTTCTGAATGTAAAAAACCTTGAACCCGAAGTCTTCAATCTTGTGAGAGTTGAAGAGCCAGAAAATCCTTGATTTTCTGGAGGACTTGTGGTTTTTTACCGCTGTTTTGTTTTCCTCTTTTTATAATAGTCCCGCCCGGATTCGAACCGGGGTTCCAAGCTCCAGAAGCTCGTTAACTTGACCGCTGTTATACGGGACTTTATAATAAAATAACGAAAACCAACATATAAAAAACTTTCTCTCTCCTGATTATTCAGAAGTTTTTTATCCAGAAAACAATAACAGAGAATATGCCTACTGTTTTCTTTATAAAAATCTTTATATGGGCAATTAAGCTGATTAATTGATATTGTTCCCTAATTGCACAGATAGACAATTTGAATTTAATATTAACATAAGTATCCAAATTGTCTATAATTCAAGGTTTCTTATAAATGACATGCTAAATCTGACAGAAATACAAAAAGAGATGGAAAAGCTAAATGGCTGGAGTTTTGAAATGGATTCTATAGTAAAGGACTTTAGATTCTCGAGCTTTAGCGAATCAAAGAGCTTTGTCAGCAAAGTAGCTGCGATGGCAGAGCTAAGCTCGCATTTTCCTTCAATAACTTGGGATAATCTATTCATAAGAATAGCCTTGACAACAAGAGGCCAAAAATGCGTGACAGAAGCAGACTTCAAGTTAGCAGAAGAAATTGATAAGGTTTATAAACAATAAAAAATCTTTAATCCTATGAAACGAAGCTCAAGACGCTGGAAGAAAAAAAATCAAATGCGATGGAAATGGCAGAGAAAGCGACTGCGTGAAGAAAAAAGAAAGCGAAAAATGCATAAGATGAGAAGCCGATAATTCTAGTATAATTATATTATACTATACTATAGCATAGCAATCTTTATAAGAACTCTTTCAGGTTTAATTATATGAAAATAAAAGGGAAGTTGAGTGTCAAGAAACGGTAGGTGTCTTACAAAAAAGATGGAAAATTCATTATCAATTTGGACAGAAAAATACAGGCCGAATAAATTCGAAGATGTATTCGGTCAGGATGAAATAGTCAAAAGAGTGAAAAATCTCACGAATTCTCTGAATCTTCCCCACATGCTCTTTGCAGGTCCTGCAGGAACAGGAAAATCCACGCTGGCTATAATAGTTGCCAAAGAGCTTTTCAAGGAATACTGGAAAGAAAATTATCTTGAGCTTAATGCAAGCGATGCAAGAGGTATAGATGTTATCAGGCAGGAAGTAAAGAATTTCGCTCGTACAAAATCACTCGGAAGCGTTCCATTCAAAATTATTTTTCTTGATGAAGCAGATGCGCTAACGCGAGAAGCGCAGCAAGCGCTAAGAAGAACAATGGAGAACTACACAGGAACTTGCAGATTTATCCTTTCATGCAATTATTCAAGCAAATTAATAGACCCAATTCAATCGCGATGCGTTGTTTTTCGTTTCCGGCTTCTTGAAAAAAAAGAGCTAGAAAAAATAATAAAGAAAATTGCGTTGAATGAAAAGCTTACTCTTGATGAACGAGCTGTTCAAGTTTTATATGAAGGCAGTGAAGGCGACTGCAGAAGAGCAATAAATCTTCTTCAAGCATCATCATCCATCTCTCCGGTAATAACAGAAGAAATAATCAATATTCTTCTCTCAAATGCGAAGCCAAAAGATATCAAAGTTGTTCTAGATTATGCCCTATCAGGAGATTTTCAGCATTCGCGCGAAAAGCTTTTAGATATCATGCTTAAAGAATCAGTTTCAGGGACAGACATAATAAAATCAATACAGAAAGAAGTCTGGAATCTTGATATTGACCCCGAGCTAAAAGTGAAGCTTACAGAAAAAACAGGCGAAATTGAATTCCGTCTTGTTGAAGGTAGTGATGAATTTGTTCAGTTAGAAGCTCTGCTTGCAAGTTTTGTCTTGGCAGGCATGGGAAATAAAAAGTTGTAAAAAGGTTAAAATGGACATAAAAGTAGAATTCAATCCTGATTTGGCATTAAGGGATTTTGGAACTTCAAACAGGGAAGAAACTGAATGTCTTCCTAGAAAATTAATTAGAGGTCAAATTCATTCTTTTCTAAAAGAAGGTCAGAGAAATTATTGGTTAGAAGGAGAAATCCCCCTTCTAGAAACGAGAGGAAATCAAGAGCTATCAAGACCGTTAGCTAGCGTAACAATACTAGAAGCAACTCATTTTTTAAGAGACAATATCCCCTATACTCGCGGAATTTATAGAATCAATGAAGTTTACAACACAAAAAATAAAAAAATACATTTCGAAAGCTATAGGAGAATAAAATAAAAATGCCAAACCTTACCCTGCCTTTATTTGAAAAATACAGGCCAAAAAGATATTCTGAAGTTAAAAATCAGGAAATAGCGATAAGCAAATTAAAAGCATTCGTCAGCACTTTTGGAATAAGCCCAAAAAAAGCTCTTCTTCTTTACGGTCCAGCCGGAAGCGGCAAAACCACCATGGCACATGTTATTGCTAATGAATTAAATTATGAGATATTTGAATTAAATTCAAGCGATTTAAGAAACCGCCAAAAACTGGATGAAGTTCTCAAGCCATCAACACAGCAGCACTCGCTTTTCTCAAAAGGAAAAATAATCTTAGTTGATGAGGTTGATGGAGTAACCACGACTGACTATGGGGGGCTGGCAGAATTAATCGTTCTTATTGAAAGAACAAAATTTCCGATTATAATCACCTGCAACGATGTCTGGCAGAATAAATTCTCCCTTCTTAGAAGCAAGTGTGAAATGGTTCCGGTAAAAGAGATTCCTTATCTTGCCATACTATCTCATTTAAAAGAAATTTCAAAAAAAGAAAATAAAAACGTTAATGAAAATGCATTGAAAGAGATAGCTGCAAAATCCCGCGGTGATTTAAGAGCCGCATTAAACGACTTACAGTCTATACTTTACAGCGAAGAAACAGAAATAATGCAGAGCGAAATAGACTTACGAGAGAAATCCCAAGATATATTTAATGCATTAAGAGAGATTTTTAAGGCAAGGACTCACGCAAAAACAATAGAAGCTTATGACAGCGTTGAAATGGAAACTGATCAGATATCACTATGGCTAGAAGAAAATATTCCTACTGAATACAGGGGCGAAGAGCTCGCAAAAGCTTTCGAAGCATTAAGCAAAGCAGACATATTCAAAGGCAGGATATACCGCCAGCAGCACTGGCGTTTCATGGTATATCAGAATTTTTTTCTTTCAGCAGGCATATCAGCAGCCAAAGGCAATAAAATACTTCCAGAAAGATTCACAAAATACAGCCCCCCAAAAAGAATCCTAAAAATCTGGATGATAAACCAAAAAAATGCAAGAAAGAAGAGCATCGCAGGAAAGCTAGCAGAATACACCCATACGAGCAAAAAGAGAGCGATAAAAGACTTCAACATCCTTACAATAATCACCGATGATATCGCAAAAAAGCACATGAATCTCAGCGAAGAAGAGCTCGAGTATATTCAGGAAAAGCGCCAGGAGATTATTCTTTCACTGGGAAAACTGACTGTTTAAAATTGTTAAAGTTGCCGAATCTTACTCTGCAAATTCTAAGTCCAAATTTCATCCCAAAGTTTATACAATTACTTCATTAATACAATAATCCATAAATAAACGAAATCTAGCTAAAAAATTAAACTCTGCAAGCAGCAGCGACACTAGAACTATCTGAACCAAATCCAAATCCCGGACTTGGATTTGCTGTTGGCAAGGTTTTACTGCATTCACTAGGAACAGTATTAAAAGCGCCACAAGCACCAGTAAGATAAGATGCTGAGTTTCTTCCTGCGTTTGATTCTACACCGTTTATAATTAATGTAGGCGAGCCTTGAACACCATATTGCTGGCTTAAATCAGCATCAACTTTATAGAGAGCTTCTGCTCTGTTCGCAAGGCAATCATTAACTTTCGAAACTACTATTCCATTCTTGGTCATACACTGTGTAACATCTGCAGGAGCATTTGGGTCAGTTGAATTAAGTGTGCATTTAAGATATTTCCAGAACTTATCTCCTTGTTCCTCTCTTATGCAAATCTGTCTGTAGTTCTCCTGTGTTTCTTTTTCTCCATGAAGAATATAATGCACAAACCTTATTTTAGCGTCAACCTTGCTTCCTAGAGCTTCAGCCATAGGTATAAATCCCTTTTCTGCTTGAGTTCCATAAGGGCAATAGCTCATTACAAACAGCTCAACAACAGGTTTATCAGATTTAGGAACTTCTGTAGAAGCAGGAGTGTTAGTATTAGTATTCGTATTAGCAGGATTATCTGCAGCAGCAGTCATATCAGTTGCGCCCTGAATAAAGTATTTTCCATCTTTAGAAATAAAAACAGGTATATCCTGCCCATTATAAAGAACATTAACTTGATACAAGCTGCCCTTATCGATAACCTCCTTTAGTGTAACTCCGCCATCAGGAACAACATTAGTATTTAAAAAAGTAACGAGTGATTCTCCTGCTTCAGATGTACCTATTCCGCTTCCACCCCGATTCCCTGCTAGTGCTAAAACTAATCCAATAGCAAGCACAATAGAAACAGTCATCCAGACATTAGTTTTATTTTTAAAAAAATTCGCGATTTTTTTTTCATCTTTCTTAACTTCTTTTTCTAAATCAACCATAAAAAGTATAATTTATGAGCCTTTATAAATCTTATGAAATTAAAATTTTTTGATTTTTGTCAAGAACTCTAGGCTAAATCCACAGAGCGTGTTAAGTTCTTGATCACTCAAAAAATTGGATTACCTACCTGTGAGTTAAAACAAGCAGGGTTTACAAGACAATTTTTTGTGTCTAAATTTTTCTGAGTTACAACCCTAATTCCTTTCTTTTTAAGAAGAGCCGCAGTTACACCTTCCCCATTTATTAGTTTTCCAGAAAAGCTTCTGTCATAAATTTTTCGCACAAATATTCTCTTTCTAATAACTGTGAAAAATTTTAAGTGATAATCTAGAAGGCATTGCTTCAAAGTTCATGCTAAGTTTACATTATATCATTATTAAACTTTATCTTTTTACTAATTCTTATAGACAATTTGGATAATTGTGTTGATATAAAATCCAAATTCTCTATCTGCACAATTCTAAAAGAAGTAACTTAATCAATCGAATTGTGTATATCAAAGGCCATCGCATTTGGGCATAGCTTTCTCATAAAGTTTAAAGCTTACTCAAATTCGCTAAGCAATTAAACCAACTTCTGACCAGATTCATTACAAATTAATAAACATAGGATAAACTCAATATATTCTCATCACAACAACAATTAAAAACATCAAAATATTGAATATAATAACAAAGAGGAAAAAATGAGCTACGATATAATAATAGGCAGGGATAAATCAGACATAAAAAAATTCGGCAATAAAGGCCTGATTTATCTTGGAAAAGGTTATGTTAAAATGGGGAACTATACTTCCCTTTCAAATTTAATTTGGCTAGATGTAGCTCGCTCTCACGTAATAATGATTGCTGGAAAACGTGGAAGTGGCAAATGTCTTCATGGTGATACTTTAATCAATCTCGCGGACGGCTCACAGATACCAATAAAAGATCTAGAAAATAATAAAGAGCAAATCCTTTCCTTAAATAATAAATTTAAAATAGAAAGTCAAGAAAGAACAGAATTCTTTTCAAGAGAAGTTGAAAAATTATTAAAAATAAAATTCAGAAGTGGGAAAGAGATAAAACTTACTCCTGAACATCCGCTATTAACAATAAAAGGGTGGATTCCTGCTCAAGAACTAAGATTAGGAAGCAGAATAGCAACACCAAGAAAATCTTTATTTGGAAATAAAGAGATGTCGGAGCATGAAATAAAGCTTTTAGCTTATCTACTCGCTGAGGGTCATCTCTCAAATGGATTTTGCTTATTTTCCAATATGGACGAAAAAATAAATAAAGAATTTAAAGAAAATATTAATAGATTTGATGACAATCTAAGGGTAGATATTCATTCAAAAGAAGGCTGTTTCAGAGTTTCTCAAAAAGTGAAGAATTACAGGTTAAGTGAATCTAAAAGAGACAAGAAGGGACAATTTACTTCTAGGGGGGTAAGATATGAAAAATCTTCTATAAATAAATGGCTCATAAATTTAGGAGTCTATGGAAAATTATCCGTTGACAAATTCTTGCCAGAAAACATAATGAAGCTTAAAAAAGAGCAGTTAAAGATTTTCCTCAATCGTCTTTTTAGCTGCGATGGAAGTATATATTGCAAAACTACACAGACAGGCAAAACTTGGCAAATATCTTATGCTTCTTCTTCTGAAAAGATGATAAGACAGGTTCAAAATCTTCTATTAAAATTTGAAATAATATCTAAATTAAGAGAACGTATGATGAAACTGAATGCAAAAAAGTTTAAATCTTTTGAACTTATTCTTAATGCAGAAAATGTCATTAAATTCATTGAGGAAATTGGTTTTTTTGGAAAAAAGCAAGAAAGAGAATTTAAAGCAAAACAACATAGCCTATCTGTAGAAAGAAACTCAAATATAGATACAATACCAAAAGAACTATGGGCAACTTATGAGCCCAAAAATTGGGCTGAAATCGGCAGAGCTTGCGGCTATAAGCACCCAAAAGCCATGCGAGAAAGAATCCATTATTCGCCTTCAAGACAGACTTTGTTAAAAATTGCAGAGATAGATCAGAATAACCCTCTCTATTTATTGGCAACATCAGATATATTCTGGGACGAAATAATCTCTATTGAGCTTTTAGAAGGAAAATTTAAAGTTTATGATATCTGTGTTCCTAAAAATCACAACTTTGTTGCGAATGACGTCATAGTCCATAATTCCTACACTCTTGGCGCAATCGCCGAAGAGCTATGCGATTTGCCAGAAGAAGTTTCCCAGAATATCGCTCCTCTAATTTTTGACACAATGGGAATATTCTGGACAATGAAATATAAAAACGAAAAAGATTCTGAACTATTGCAGGAATGGGGATTAAAGCCAAAAAATCTTCCTGTTACTGTATGGGCCCCATATGGATTTTTCGAAGAATACGAAAAAAGGCAGATTCCGGTAGACAAAAAATTCGCAATAAAAGCCTCTGAGTTATTTGCGGAAGACTGGATTATAACTTTTAATCTTAAAATAACAGAACCGACTTCAATAATCATCCAAAGGGCAATCTCTGGGCTCCAAGAAGAAAATAAAGACTTTGATATAACCACTATAATAGAAACAATCCAAGGAGATGAAGAATCAGAAGAAAAAGACAGGCAAGCAGCAATAGCACTGTTTCAAGCAGCAGAAACCTGGGGAATTTTCGCAAGAAGAGGCCAAAAAGGCACAGAAATATCTGAGCTTATCCAAGCCGGAAGGTCTTCTGTTTTAGATGTCAGCGTTTATTCCTCAATTGGAACTTTTAATGTTCGCGCGCTTGTTATAGGATTAGTCTGCAAAAAGCTTTTCAAAGAAAGAATGCTTGCCCGAAAAAAAGAAGAAATGATATCCCTTCAGCACGGAATAGACTACATGAACATAAAAACAAAAAAAGAAGTTCCTCTTGTCTGGCTTTTCATCGATGAAGCGCACGAATTCCTCCCAAAAAATGCAGAAGAAAAAACAGCAGCAAGTGATGCGTTGATTCAAATTTTAAGAGAAGGAAGACAGCCAGGAATATCTCTTGTTATGGCAACCCAACAGCCAGGCGTTATTCATCGAGATGCTATGACTCAATCAGACGTAGTTATTGCTCATCGCTTAACTGCACAACCAGACATAGAAGCCCTGAATACAATAATGCAAACCTATCTCTTAGAATCTATCAGGAAAAGCATGGCAGATCTTCCGGGATTAAAAGGAAGCGCATTGATTCTTGATGATAACAGCGAGCGCATTTATCCTATGCGTGTCAGACCAAGGTTTACATGGCATGGCGGAGAAGCTCCGACAGCGATAAGCGTCAAGAAAGAGATATAATTTTAGTTTCAATACAATTTTATTAATAAATAATGCTAACAATTTAGGAGCAGAAGTTACAAGCAGTAAAGTCTTATTTCGAGAAGCCAAGTCGTTTCAAATTTTGAAGAATTAATAATAATTATTTTAGTCGTCGCATAGAATTATCTTTCCTAAACTTTTGCGCTTTACTCATAAAAAGTGTCCAACACCGCGAGGGAAACGCAAAAGTTTAGATTTCGATAGGTTTATAAAGCATTTTTTCTGCCTAGTTTTGTGCATAATCAAGGATTATTCTGTATAATTAAATTATGCGCTTTAAGAAATTTACAATAACATGAGCTCAAAAGAAAAACAAATGCGATATGATGAAGAAGCAGTTAGCTCTAGCTCCCCTAAAACAAAAAGCAGGGACCCAGGGGCTTTAGCTGAAAGATATTTTGCACTTAAAGCAAAATCAAATGGCATAAGCTTATTCAAATTAACACAAAATCCCGAGATTGTTAAAGCCGCTATGAAAGAACTTGCAGATATCTGCGAGCAACAGGGAATAGGAATTTCTGACAATGTCAATCTCTGTCAGTTTTTAAGAACCCAAGCAGAACATCTTCATATTGATTCAAAAACAGGAATGGCGAAAGTTCCGGCGGCAACAGACCATGATTTCAGGATGTTATACGGCAAGCTTGGAATAATAAATCCTGAAAGACAAAGGTATATTCAAGATAGCTATTTTCAAGAAATAAGAACAATCGCTATGCCTGTGGCAGAAGAAATGCAAAGAACAGGTTCAATTTAACTTAATTCAAGACTTTAATCTCTATTCTATATCTATGCTCATAAGGAGCTATATCGCCTGCTTCCTTAACGCTTAGAATTTTTATTTTTCTTTTCAATTTTCCAACTTCTTTTAATAAATTTTCTGTCATCCTATCTTTTTCGGCTTCAGCGCAAAATCCATAATAAATAATTAAGGTATTCTTCTTAGCAACACTAAGCGCAGCCTTAAGAAACGTATCCTTCAGATTAGGCCGCGGCATAACAATAACATCAAAATGTAAGGGGACCAAGTTTCCCTTAACAATCAACCCTCCTTTTTTAACAACTTTATTAACATCGCCCTGAATAACTTTGACTCCAGAATAAATCTTATTCAGTCTTAAATTCTGGCTAGCATATTTACAACAATCTTTTCCAAGTTCAATAGAAACGATTTCCTGAGTTTTAGTATTTTTAGCAATAACAATTGTAAACGGTCCAACGCCAGAAAACATAACCAGGACTTTTTTTGCTTTTAATTTTGCTATAAGTTTAGCAATCTTCAATCTCTCACTCGCCAATCGAGGAGAAAAATAGCAAGTTTCTACATTAAGCTTAAATCTGCAACCATTTTCCTTATAATCCGCAATAAGAGTTTTCTCTCCGGCAAGAAATTTTGTTTTAATAGTTCGAAGCCTCCCGCTTACTTTATCAGTTTTTTCCAGAACAGTTTTTAAATTCGAGTGGCTCTCAAGCATCTGCTTAGCCTGTTCAAGTTTTTCTTTTTTCCCAATAGTTTTATGAAACTTGAGTATTGCTATATCACCAAGAATATCATAATTAGCCATTTTCAGAATAATAGATAATTAAACCTCCGTTCATAATCTTTGTGGTTAAACCATTCTAGAATAACAGAAACTAATTCTATTTCATTTTCATCAACAAGAGTATAAATTAATCGCCAGCCACCAGGAAGGTTATACTTCCAAAGATTAGTTATATGGTACTTTTTTACATATTCTTTTGGAAAAAGATTTTGTTGAAGTTTTATGCCGGAAAAAGGATTTTCTTTCAGATCTGCTATTGCTCTTAAAAGATGTTTCTTCAAATCGGTTTCATTTTTAAGATTTTCAAATTCTCTTTCAAGTTTTTCAGTAGCAAAAACTACACTTAATTTTTTATTCATGAATTAATACCTCTTTCTCTTTTCAATCATTTTAGCCAATTTAGGATTATGTATCCACACTATTTTTCCATCCCTCGGATCGACTACAATTTTATTGGAATACAGAAGATAATCAATAACTAAAACATAGGTTTGCCACATTACCTTTTTAGGAAGCTTTTTCCACAATTCTGTTCGAGTAAATTCTCCGCTATTTCTCTCTATTTTTTCTTCTACCATGAGGACGGTTTCAAGAGTAGGAAACCTAAGCAGGGGGTTTTGTTCTCTTCGCAATATCAGATTATGCAGTATCTTAAGCATAAAGTAGAGTATATCAATTGATATATAAAGCTTTCGATGAACTTTTAGTTTCTTCTCCCGAATAATTAAACCAACCAAATAATAATCCCATAAACCAAATTAGAGATACTAAGCATTCTCAAAAACTTAGCTATAGTCAAGGGCATTATTAATAATATTTCATACAAGCGAAGCCTCTCTTGAAAAACTGGCAAGATAACATTTATAAATATCTCCAGCTATATTAAACTACAAAAAAGATGGCATCAAATCAAATTATAGGATATATTCTTGCAGGACTTGGTTTAGTTATTATTGCATTCAGCAATAAAATTGCAGCGCTTCCATTTTTAGGCTCAAAAGGCTTGGCATATACTATTGTTGCAGGCGTAGCCTGCATCGCAGCAGCAATAGCGCTTCTTATGGGCGGCTCTTCAAAAAGCAAACCTCTTCAAGCTGCAGAAGAAGTCCCTATCTACGAAGGAACAGGCAAGAAAAGAAAAATAGTCGGATACCAAAAAGCAGGATAAAAGGCAAGACAAAAAAACAAAACGGTTCTAGATAGTTACAGTTGAAACTAATCTGTTGCTACAAATGAAGCTAACTTTCTAAAATATCTGATCTGTCCATATCTCTATAATTTTATAAGAAACTTTTTCTTTATCCAAAAAAGGGAGGACTTCTTTAGTTTTTTCTAGGGAAATAAAAAAAGATAACGAAGTCTGCCTTGCAGTCTCTTTTATGCCAGTTATGCCCTCTTTTTTATAAATCCCCTCTTTTCTTCCAAATAATTGCCTTATAACCCTATTTCTTTTTGCAATATCCTTTATTGGCATAATATTAATATAAGCATATGCATTCAAATTCTTTGGAGTTTCTTTATAGCGCCCGTATAAAACAATGCCATCGCTAATAATGCTTCGTTTAAGCTTCCATTCTTCAAGTTTGCCCGCACTTATCTTAAATTCGGAGGTTATGCCCTTTAATCTCCAAATTTGTGCTATTTTTGATTTGTAAAATTCCTCCAAAACAGTGGTGATATTCTTCTCATTATTCTTGTCAATAGATTCAGAAAGCAGATTAAAAAAAAGATCTACATCACTTTTCTCATCTGCTTCTTTTCTTGCTACACTCCCAAATAAAAAAACTTCCTTAATATCTTTAAGCTTAGGCATGGCAAAAGCTACAAAAGACATAGCATATCCTAAAAGCGCTTTATTCAATTTTAAATCCTTCATTTTCCAAAAGCTTTTCAAAAATACTTTTTAATTTTCTAAAAATCAGAACAGTATTATTTATTTGTTTTTCTATCGGCTTTCCATATACAAGCGAATTTCTGGAGTCTTCTAAAGCATAAATTAAGCTATAAACCTCTTGTTTTTCAGGAAAATCAGCATTTAAATGCCTTTCAATTAAAGGCTCTATTTTCTGACTTGTTTGTGGTTTTTTAAACCAATCATGCTTTATAATTTTCCCGACAGGGATTCTATTTGTTATATGTAAATAAAGCTCTAAAAACTGAATAGCGCAGGCAGAGCAATTAAATCCTATCGTTACCGGTCTCTTTTCCGCACCTCTTTCTATGGCTTCTTCTATAGCTTCAAGATGCTCTCTTATTTTCTCTTTGTGTTCATCTATTGATGTCATTCTTACTATAATCTTTCGTTTGGATTATTTTATACCAATTTTAGGTATATTTTATACCTTATAAATCTTTCGTTTGGATTATTTTATACCAATTTTAGGTATATTTTATACCTTATAAATCTTTCGTTTGGATTATTTTATACCAATTTTAGGTATATTTTATACCCATTCCCCGATTACAGAAGAACAATCGGCTATCAAAAAGCTGATTAAAACCGATATCAAAAAAACAAGGGGGCACCCCACTTAAAAGTGGGGATTTTTAAGCCCCTTGTTTTTAGGATGCTCAGAAATTAAAAGCGGTAAGCTTACGACTCCATTATAAATAATGGGGTTTTAATTTCTGACATAAACATCTCAAAGCAGTTACAGCTGAAACTAAAATGATGCTACGATTGTAACTAAATTATATTTACACTTGAAACTAAATAATAGTTACACTTGAAACTAAAGATTTATAAATCTTAAAGTTTTTAAGATTATATGAAAATTGAAGATCATATAAGAAATATAAAAGAAAGTTTAGAGGTAATTAAAGAAAGCGTACAAAAAGGGCTCCAGGAAAGACAGAGAAACATTGGATTTAATACTTCTGTAGCCGCTATCGAGATGCTTGAGGTGTTTCTTCATAAAAATAATCTGCTTAATCCAGGAAGCCTTCTTAAGCATGAATGGTTCAGCTCTGTAAGAAGAGTTGATGAAAGAATCGGATTAGATTTTCCTGATAAAGAAAAGATAATGGACCTTCTTGTGGATATAGAGTCAAAGAGGAATATTTTATGCTATGGAAAACCACAGCCAATAGAAATGATTGAGTCTGTTCTTGAGTCCTTTAATAAAGTAAAATTGTTTTTCGAAGTGAGAGGCTTAAAATGGAACTGATAAGCTATGCTATGGACTTTGTATCTTTTCTGATTCAAAATATCCGAGACAAAAGCAAAATTAAGTCAATTATACTCTTCGGCTCTGTAGCAAGAGACGAGGCAACCAAAGACAGCGATTTAGATATTTTTATTGATATTGCAGGTTACGAAAAGCCGATAGAAAGAGAGATAGAAACGGTAAAAGAAAAATTTTTTGATTCTATAAAATTCACAAAATACTGGAAACTTCTTGGCATTGAAAATGAAATAAATGTTGTTGTAGGTGAATTGGATAAATGGAAATTAAGGGATACTATGCTTGGAAATGCTATCATTCTCTACCAGTATTACGCACCAAAATTAGAGGGTGGAAGAAGCAAAGTTATATTTTTCTGGGGAAATATAAAACCTGACTCCAGAAGAGTTATGTTAAATAAAAAACTTTTTGGATATAAACATTATGAACATTACTATAAGGGAATTTTAGAGAAATATGAAGGCAAAAAGCTGGGAAGCAATGTAATAATTCTAAATGTCGAGGGACTAAACGAGCTTTTGAAAGCATTCAAACACTTTAAAGCGCCAGTTAAGATTTTAAGAGTTTTTGAGTACCAAGAGTAACGAGCATGCTGCTCCCGAAGTTCCAATATATTAAGGAACAGCGAGCACTTGCATTTTAGCGATATAAATCATAACTCAAAGTGCAAGCACGAGAGAAAAAAAGAAGAATAATAAAATATCAGAAAGCTGGATAAAAATAGTTTTAGAACAATTTTAAAAACCTACTTACAAAAGAATTAACTCCCAACAACTTCACTTACCAACAAAAAAATATACCCCATCATCAGCAATTGAGGACTTTGAATAACCCCCTTTCCGAAGGAAATATCTTCAAAGTCCTGCTTTGAGAGTTTGATATTTTAGGGTTTTTCCAAACTCTCAATTATTAATACTATTGATTAAAAGATGCAGCTATCATAACTGCTTCCTATACTGCTTTATTTTTTTCAGATACATCTCTCTCAACTCTTCTTTTTGAGGATCAGTTAAACCAGCCAGACCCTCTACCTCGTTAAGTTTCTTGCCAAGATTTCCTATATGCTCAAGAACATCATTAGAGCCTGCTGCTTTCATTTTTTCCATGAGAAGATATCTGTAGATTGTTCCATCGAATATAAGGAATAATACAGCAAGAACTATAACCCAAAAATAAAATCCAGCATAGGTCGTGTTGGTTGCTGTGCTCCATAACCCATAATAAAGAACAAGAAAAGCAATCCATCCAACTTTTCTGACAACACCTTTGTCAACAGTCTCGATAAGAAAAAAGAAAAGCACAAATGGTAATATTGAAGTCACAATTATTCCAAAAGCAGTATACTGCAGATATATCGCAGCAAGCCAGTCCATATCAATATATCTTACTGCCATCATAGGTATAACTATGGCAATAATCCAATGAACTCCAGGATTGCTTTTTACTGCTTCTATATTCTTCAGAGAAATATAAACTAAAGAGAGTATAAGCACAAATAAAAGAAATTTTTCAAAAAGCAGATAGCCAGTATATCCTCCTGTCTGGCCGCCAAGAGTCACGCTGAGAAATGGCTCAGAAAAATCAACAACCCAATTAATAACCTGCTCGCTTCCCTGCCTTAAATCCAGATAGCC
>Ga0209514_10003340_pt1 | contig 23137 bp, 19 predicted proteins | sample Subgrocontami58m_FD_187452 | JGI IMG/M metagenome (GOLD analysis project Ga0209514, IMG submission 187452) | Subsurface groundwater microbial communities from S. Glens Falls, New York, USA - GMW37 contaminated, 5.8 m (SPAdes) (version 3) | ecosystem: Environmental > Aquatic > Deep subsurface >...
GACCTAGGAGTGGCCGCCGAGGCGACTTAACTCCCTAGAAAGGAGGTGATCCAGCCGCAGCTTCCGCTACGGCTACCTTGTTACGACTTCGTCCCAATCACCAGCCCCACCTTCGGCGCCTGCCTCCCTTGCGGGTTAGCTCAGCGACTTCAGGTGTTGCCAGCTTTCATGACGTGACGGGCGGTGTGTACAAGGCCCGGGAACGTATTCACCGCAGTGTGCTGACCTGCGGTTACTAGCAACTCCGCCTTCATGCAGGCGAGTTTCAGCCTGCAATCTGAACTGAGGATGGCTTTGATGGGATTAGCTCCGCCTCGCGGCTTGGCAACCCATTGTACCACCCATTGTAGCGTGTGTGTAGCCCAGGGCGTAAGGGCCATGATGACTTGACGTCGTCCCCGCCTTCCTCTGCGTTTCGCGCAGCGGTCTCGCTAGAGAAGTACAACTAGCGACGAGGGTTGCGCTCGTTGCGGGACTTAACCCAACACCTCACGGCACGAGCTGACGACAGCCATGCAGCATCTGTGCACGGGTCCCGAAAGACTGCCCTATCTCTAGAACATTCCCGTGTATGTCAAGTCCTGGTAAGGTTCTTCGCGTTGCGTCGAATTAAACCACACGCTCCGCTGCTTGTGCGGGCCCCCGTCAATTCCTTTGAGTTTTAGCCTTGCGGCCGTAGTCCCCAGGCGGGGTACTTAATGCGTTAGCTTCGGCACAGGGGGGGTCGATACCCCCTACACCTAGTACCCATCGTTTACAGCGTGGACTACCCGGGTATCTAATCCGGTTCGCTCCCCACGCTTTCGCGCCTCAGCGTCAGTTACCGTCTGGAAGGCCGCTTTCGCCACTGGTGTTCCTCCCGATATCTACGCATTTCACCACTACACCGGGAATTCCGCCTTCCTCTACGGCACTCAAGCCTAGCAGTATCCATAGACCCCTCCCGGTTAAGCCGGGAGATTTCACCACAGACTTGCTAAGCCGCCTACGCGCGCTTTACGCCCAGTAAATCCGGACAACGCTTGCCACCTACGTATTACCGCGGCTGCTGGCACGTAGTTAGCCGTGGCTTATTCCTCTGGTACCGTCGATGTCTTCCCAGAGAAAAGGGGTTTACAACCCGAGGGCCTTCATCCCCCACGCGGCGTTGCTGCGTCAGGCTTTCGCCCATTGCGCAAAATTCCTCACTGCTGCCTCCCGTAGGAGTCTGGGCCGTGTCTCAGTCCCAGTGTGGCTGATCATCCTCTCAGACCAGCTACCGATCATCGCCTTGGTAAGCCGTTACCCTACCAACTAGCTAATCGGCCGCGGGCCCCTCCAGAAGCGCCTTTCGGCTTTAGTCAATAGAATGAACTACTGACCACATGCGGTATTAGCCCTCCTTTCGAAGGGTTATTCCCCACTTCAGGGCAGGTCACCCACGTATTACTCACCCGTTCGCCACTATCCTTGAGCCGAAGCTCTCAGACCGTTCGACTTGCATGTGTAAGGCACGCCGCCAGCGTTTATCCTGAGCCAGGATCAAACTCGCCAAACAATTTCTTACCGCTCTCGTTTCCAAGAGTGGTCTCAAGACAACGTTTTGCCCGCCTTTTTCCTTCCGCTATCCAGTTGTTAAGGTGCATCCCCTTTGAGGGGCAAGGGCTATAGTAGCAAGACCGTCTAGCTTTTGTCAAGGGCAATAACCTGTCTTTCCACCGAGTTTCGCGCCAATGTTCCAATTTCTTTTGTTGCGGACAGTTCCGGGCAGGGCAAGTGTCGTGGGCCACTCTGCGGTGGTATACTGAAGCGTAGTCGCCAGTCTGAGAAAAGCACGGCAAATGGCCCCCATCATTTTTGCAGAATCGGCGTCGCAGAATGCTTTTTGAGGGACAAAGGAAAAGTTATGATTTCACCGACTCTTTCTCCCAGCGTCAGCTATACAGTCACCCTGCGCCTTGAGTATCCTAACCTGGTTGGTTCTCTCCGTCGCATACTCACCGTTATCTCTGAGGAAGGGGGGGATGTCGGTTCCATAGAGATTCTGGATAAAGACCGCCGCCGCATTGTCCGTGATGTGAGCTTTGCTGCACAAGATTTGGACCATGCCAGGCGGATAGTCCATGGTATCCAGAGGCTCCCACAGATGAAGATCCAGGAGGCAAGAGACCTGGCCCTTGCGCTGCACGAGGGCGGGAAGATCACCATGTCGGGCAAGATTCCGCTGCGCTCGCAGTCGGACCTCTCTCTGGCCTACACTCCCGCCGTGGCGCGTGTCTCCATGCTGATCCATGAGCATCCTGACGCCGCATGGACGCTGACGGTCAAAAAGAACACGGTTGCCGTGGTCAGCGACGGCACCGCTGTCCTGGGTCTGGGGGATATCGGTCCGTCCGCAGCCATGCCGGTGATGGAAGGCAAGGCGCTCCTCTTCAAGCACTTCGGCGGCGTAGATGCGTGGCCCATCTGCCTGGACACAAAAGACCCGGATAAAATCGTGGAGACCGTCAAGTTTTTGGCGCCCTCTTTTGGGGGGGTGAATCTGGAGGATATCTCAGCGCCCCGCTGCTTTGAAATTGAAGAGCGGTTGAAGAAAGAAGTCGACATCCCCGTCTTCCACGATGATCAACATGGCACTTCTATAGTAGTGTTGGCGGCGCTGCTCAATGCCGTGAAAGTAGTGGGCAAACGCATGGCGGACCTGAAGGTGGTGGTCAACGGTGTGGGCGCGGGCGGCGTTGCGTGCACCAACATTCTATTGGAGGCGGGCGTCCGCAACATTATCGGGGTGGACCGTAGCGGCATCATCTACAGGGGGCGCACGGCTGGCATGAATTGGGCTAAAGAGAAATACGCCCTGATCACCAACCCGGATGGCGTCAAGGGCAATCTCCGCGACGCCCTTAAAGGAGCCGATCTTTTCCTGGGCCTCTCAGGACCGAACACGCTGAAAGGTGAGGACATCACGCTGATGGCCAAAGACCCCATCATCTTTGCCCTGGCCAACCCGGACCCGGAAATCATGCCGGAGGACGCCGCGCCCTATGCAAGGGTCATTGCGACTGGCAGGTCCGATTATCCCAACCAGATCAACAACGTTCTGGCTTTCCCCGGTATTTTCCGAGGGGCGCTGGATGTGTACGCCAGAGACATTAATGAAGAGATGAAGCTGGCGGCGGCCGGCGCCATTGCGGGCATGGTCTCTGCTTCAGAGCTGGAGGAGAACCACATTATCCCCAGCGTGTTTCAGCCGGGCATTGCCCAGGCTGTGGCGAAAGCGGTGTCTGCCGCGGCCGAGACTTCCGGCGTGGCAAGGAAAATCAAGGCGGACTATTCCCATTACCAGTTCTAGCAAAAAAGCAGACGGTCTCAGGGCGGCACTCTTGACGATAAGGCGCAATCCAACGGATCACTCCTTATCCGTCACCGTACCAGGGGGTCAACGGCGCGGTATCGCGCGCGGTTGAAATCCCCGACGGGCGGTGCTATACTGACGCTAGTTTAGAAACGGGTTGTAAGAAAAGTGGGGCGGCCCACTTTTCTTGGTTAATAAGGCAAAACCGCCCATGCGAGGTGAGGTGCTGTGGCCACAAAAAACGATTTTTTAATTGCCCTCACGCAGCTAGCGGCGGAAAAGAACCTGCCAAAAGAGGTGGTCATTGATGCGGTAGAGGCTGCTCTGGCCTCTGCATTCAAGAAGGAAATCCAGGGAGGCGGCGCAAACATCCTGGCAAAGGTCAACCCTGTCACAGGTGAGGTGCAGGTCTTTGCCATAAAGACTGTGGTGGAAGAGGTCACGGACCCGCGCGCCGAGCTGACCCTGGAGGAGGCCCAAGAAGTTGATGCCAAGGCAATCATCGGCGCCGAGCTGAGCTTTGTAGTTACCCCTAAGAATGCAGGGCGTATCGCGGCGCAAACGGCAAAGCAAGTAGTTATGCAACGGCTGCGGGAAGCCGAGCGGGAGGTGGTGTTCACTGAGTATGTCGGCAAAGAAGGGGACATAGTCAGCGGCATCATTCAACGCATAGAGCCCAAGCAGCTTATTATTGACCTTGGCAAAGCGGAGGCAGTGCTCCCCGTCACTGAGCAGGTGAAGAACGAGCACTATCGTATTGGGCAACGCCTCAAAGTCTATCTTCTGGAGGTGTTCCGCTCAAACCGCGGCCCCCAGGTTGTGGTGTCTCGCACGCACCGCAATTTAGTGCGCCGGCTTTTTGAGATGGAAGTCCCTGAGATTTACAACGGCACCGTGGAAATACGCGCCATTGCTCGAGAGCCCGGGCACCGAAGCAAGGTAGCGGTCGCTGCCAGACAAGAGGGCGTCGATCCTGTGGGGTCATGCGTAGGACTTCGCGGCATTCGTATTCAGAACATCATCAACGAGCTGGGTGGCGAAAAGATCGATGTCATTCAGTGGGACCCGGATATCGCCGTCTTTGTCTCGAATGCGTTGAGCCCCGCGCCGGTGCTCTCTGTGACAATCAGTGAGAACGAGAAAACGGCGGGCGTGGTGGTCCCAGACAGACAGCTTTCACTCGCTATTGGCCGCGAGGGGCAGAATGCTCGCTTAGCCGCAAAGCTCACGGGATGGCGCATCGATATCAAGAGCGCCAGCGTGGCAGAGGTTGAGAGGCTCGCCAAAGCCGAGGAAGAAGCAGCACGGCCGCCTGTGCCCGTGCCGCCTGCTCCTGCAGCGGTCATGGAGGCCGTTTCCCCGCCTGTGTTCGCGCCGGCCCCTGCTCTCGATATTGCTCCGGAACCGATGCCTCTTGCTCCTGCCGCTGTTGTAGAAGAAGCGCCCGAGGTGGTCATGGAGCCAGTCGCCGTTCCTTCTGGGGAGTTGCAGACTGTAGAGCCGGAAGCGGCGCCAGAGCGTTTACCCGCTGGCGGATACACGCTTGAGGCGCCGCTGGAACCCGTGATGGCAAATCAGCCACGCATTCGTTTTGCCGAGGAGATTGTGGACGCTCCCCGTGGCCGGACCAAAAAGGACAAAGGAAAACGCGAGGGGAATGAAAGTGAAGAGGCCGCTGTGAGCAAGGTAAAGCGGCCAAAGCGCTCCCGCCCTGTGTTTGAAATAGAAGAAGAGGATGAGATAGAGGACTACTCAGGAGTTATGAAAGCGCCTCGCCGATAGCTCCTGTCGATAAGGTGACTGGACATGCCGTCACGGGTTGTCCCTACTAAGCAGTCGCAGCCATTGCGCCCGCGGCACATACCCAAGAGGACGTGTGTCGCCTGCCGGGTTGCCCAGGAAAAGCGTGGGCTGCAGCGTATCGTTCGTGGCGCCGACGGCAGCGTCCACGTTGATGCTACCGGCAAGTTGCCTGGCCGAGGGGCGTACCTGCACACCGATCCTGAATGTTGGCGAGAAGGTCTACGTAAGGGCAGACTCTCCAGAGCGTTACGAATGACACTTTCACCGGAAGACTTAGCAGCTCTTGAAGCTTTTGGCGCTCAGCAGATGGCAGACATCTCCCGAGAACACGAGGAAACAAGGAGCTAGCGTCAGCGGGCCCTGCCGCGTGCATGGAGGTGCATCATGACATCAAGAACAACCAATAGGACACCGTCAAACCAGCTTCCGTCGGCCACAGTGGCTGCTGTTCCTCAGCAGGCGCTGGAACTGCCGCGCACTATTGTGGTGAGAGACTTGGCAGAGAAGCTTGACCTGTCGCCGATCGATATAGTCAAAGAGCTTCTTAAGCTCGGGCTGGTTGCAAACATTAATCAGGCGCTTGATTTCGAGACCGCGTCCCAGGTAGCCAAGAATGTTGGTTTTGAGACGGTTGCGCATGCCGCCGGAGGCCGGTCCAGTGAAAGCACGTCCTCCAAACGGTTTCTTGCGGAGGATGACCCTGATCAGAGGACCCGCCCCCCGGTGGTCACCATCATGGGTCATGTGGACCATGGCAAAACCAGCCTGTTGGATGTTATCCGCAAAACCAACGTGACAGAGCGTGAAGCGGGCGGCATCACCCAGCACATTGGCGCATACCAGGTTGAGATCGACAATCAAAAGATAACCTTCCTTGATACGCCTGGCCATGAGGCATTCACCGCCATGCGAGCACGCGGGGCACGCGCCACCGATATTGCAATCATTGTGGTGGCAGCAGACGACGGAGTGATGCCGCAGACCATTGAGGCTATTGACCATGCGCGAGCGGCGGATGTCCCGCTCATCGTGGCGATTAACAAGATCGACAGGCCGGATGTCGATCTTGAGCGGGTGAAAAGACAACTGGCTGAGCAGAACGTCCTGGTTGAGGAATGGGGTGGCGATACCATCTGTATCGAGGTATCGGCAAAAACCGGTCAGGGCGTCCCCGATCTTCTGGAGCACATCCTCCTTGTCGCTGAAATTGAGGAATTCAAAGCTAATCCCAACCGGCGCGCAGAAGGCGTTGTTGTGGAAGCCCAGTTAGACCAACAGCGCGGCCCAGTGGCCACGGTGCTTGTTCAAACCGGCACGCTGCGGGTGGGCGATGTCCTGGTGGCGGAAGATACGTATGGCCGTATCAAAGCCATGTATGATGATCACGCGCGCCACATAAAACGAGCAGAACCGTCAATGCCGGCAAAGGTCTTGGGGTTGAACTCTGTGCCGCCCGCGGGTGTGGTCTTTACAGTTGCGCATGATGAGCGCTCGGCCCGGGCGCTGGTGGAAGAACGGCGTCGCGCAAGCCAAGGGCAGGAAGAGCGCCATACCGGCCCGGTGACCCTTGAGCGTTTCCAGGAGAGTCTCCTGGCCGGCCAGATCAAAGAACTAAATGTAGTCCTGAAGGCGGACGTGCAGGGCAGTATTGAGCCGATCCGTGCGTCTCTCCTGAAATTGGGCGATGGTACCGTGCGGGTCCGTGTCCTGCGGGCGGCGACAGGGAACGTCACCGAGTCTGATGTTCTGCTGGCGCTGGCTTCCTCAGGTGTTGTCCTGGGATTCAACACTCGGCCTGAGCCGGGAGCGCGTAAGCTGGCGGATAGCGAGGGCGTGGAAATTCGCACCTACGACGTTATCTATCACCTGCTGGAAGACATCGAAAAAGCGCTCAAGGGTATGCTTGAACCGACGTATACGGACGTCATTGACGGCCATGCAGAGGTGCGCCAGGTGTTCAAATTTGGCCGAAACAGCACTATTGCAGGGTGCAATGTAACCGATGGTAAGGCCACGCGTGCCGCAGCAGTGCGGGTTATGCGCAAAGGAACGCTTGTTCATCAGGACAAGGTGGAAAGCCTGAAGCGCTTCAAAGATGATGTGCGAGAGGTGACTGTCGGGTTCGATTGCGGCGTCGGCCTTGAATCCTTCACCGGTTTCCAAGAGGGCGACATTCTAGAATTCCATCACCAAGAGCGTTCATCGTAGCAGGTTAGTTGTCAGGCGCTGTGCCACCTAGCCCCAGCAATCGCGAGCACCCATCATGCCAACCAGCCGGCGTTCTGCCCGGGTAAATCACATCCTGCGACAGGAGTTGAGCAATCTCCTCTTCCGCCAGGTGAAAGACCCCCGGCTATCTGCGTTTGTCAGCCTCACGGAGGTACGCGTTACTCAGGACCTCCGCCATGCGCGCGTCTTTGTGAGCATCATGGGATCAGAGGAGGAAAAGGTAGCAGTGCTTGCAGGGTTGCGCTCTGCAGCAAATTATCTTCGACATGAATTGCGCGACCTGATCGATCTTCGGTACATGCCCGCACTCACGTTCATTCTTGACGAGTCAATTGAGAGGGGGGCGCGGATTCTCACCACAATTAACAAGCTCTCCGATGAGCCATCTGCCGGTGAGGGGCCTCCCTAACCTTTGGACGGGTTTCTAAACGTTAATAAGCCCCTGGGCATGACATCTCATGACGTCGTCCACCGCATAAGGAAATGGAGCGGAGAGAAGCGCGTTGGTCACGGCGGCACACTGGACCCCCTGGCCACAGGCGTGCTTCCTGTTGCCCTGGGCTATGGGACGCGTTTGCTGGAATATGTGTCTGGTAGAAAAGTGTACCGAGCCGAGATTGAGTTTGGGAAGGCAACGAACACCTATGACGCGGAAGGTGTCACCGTTGCTGAAGGGGATGTCTCTGGTTTGAGCGAGTCTCAAGTGCGCCGCGAGCTCGCAGTCTTCCAGGGTGAGATTGAGCAGCAACCACCACTGTTCAGCGCCATTAAGCAGCAGGGCAAACCACTCTATGAATATGCGCGCCGCGGGTTAGAGGTTGCCGTTGCACCGCGAAAAGTCAGGATTTTCCAGAGCACGCTGCTTAGCTGGCATTCGCCGGTGGCTTTGGTTGAGGTCGCCTGCGGTAGGGGCACCTACATCCGGTCACTTGCTCATGACATCGGGCAGATGGTGGGATGTGGGGCATATTTGAAGGCGCTGGTGCGCACACAGGATGGCCCGTTCACATTGGACGCCAGCACTGAACTGGAGCAGCTACAGGTCAGCCTCCAGGGACCGGCTCCTTCAGCCGGAATTCTTCCCATGGAGTATGTCATTTCGTCGTGGCCATGGGCCGTCTTGGACGCAATGCAGGAAGCGCGAGTGCTGCAGGGACTACCGGTGCCTGCGGTTGAGGTAGCATTGCAGCACGACGGTGAGGCAAGCACGTCCCTTGAAGGCGCTCAACCCTCGCAGGCGCTCTTTTGCAGAGCAATGGCGGCCAACGGTCAGATGCGTGCAGTATTACGTTTTGCCTCCGCCGTCTCTATCTGGGAACCCGTCAAAGTTTTTCCGCCCCGGGGTTCATAAAAGCGCGGTGTGCTCGCGTTAGTCAGGGCGCGGAATATCACGTCGACTTCCCTCCGGGGGAAAACATTGTGAAATCTGTGAGAATTCCTTGGAATTGGCTGGGAAAAACTCTTGACACAGGAAACGAGGCGAGTATCATCTAGCTATGCTTCGAGTCGTTCAGGGCGGAGATACAAGTCCTTATAAATTATTGTTGGAGGTGGTACTCATGGCACAGGCATACTGCGTGAAGTGCAGGAAGTCCGTGGAGATCCGAAACCCAACCGATGTGACGTTGAAGAATGGCCGGCCGGCGGTTCAGGGCACCTGCCCGAGCTGCAGCACCAAAGTCTTCCGCATTGGGAAAGGCTAAACTGTACGCTTCTGAGGAAGCTTCGCTTACGAAAGTAAGCAGTTGAATAGCCTGGAGCCTTTAGGCTGCTGGGCGCATCTGGTGGGAATTCTTCCTGGCGGGCGACCTGGGAACGTCGTCCGCCAGGTGAAGACGCTTTTTCGTAAAGACGTTGGAAGTAATCCTACTGCATAGTATGGAAACGCAGCGTGATTTGCTGCGTTTTTGCTTTGGTTGGCGTCGACAATGAAAGGCGGGTATCTGCCGGAAACTGTCTGGTCCGAAGACAGAGTAGGATGTCTTGAACGAAGAACGAGTTAGTAGCGTGGGAGACCTCCAGGAACGGACTACAGGGGATGAAACTTTCCACTCCCCAGTCCTACTCCAGATGTATCAGACTGAACAGCGCAAGGCCGAACGCCTGTGGGCGTTGGTGGCGCTCAGCACTTCTCTTACCTCCACACTGTCGCTCACGTTGCTCGTTGAAAACGCTCTGCGCCTTGCCCTCGACTTCAGCAACCATGACGAAGGCTCGCTCATGCTTTTGACAGCCGATGAAAGGTCTCTGAGAATCAGAGCGATTGTGGGTGGCAACACCGATCGCCTGGGCGCTCGCGTCCCCCTGACGCGCGACGGCGTTGCTAGTTGGGTCATGAAGAATCGTCAACCTGTGCATCTAGAGGGGACCGGTGAGGCTCTGCCTCATGTCAAACGCCCCTATCGAAAGGACATCCCATCGTCGGTGAGCCTGCCCCTAGTAACGCCTCAGGGGCGTTGCATGGGAGTCCTCACGTTGAACTCAACCAAGCAAGCCATCCATCTGTTGTCTGATGAGATTGCTGTTCTCCAAGCAATGGCTAATGTGGTTGCCATTGCTATTGAGAATGCCGAGTTGTATGAGTCCCTCTTGGAAAAAGAGCAACAGTTGGAGGTATCGGCTGAAAAGCTTACCTATGCGCAAATGGAGGAACGCCGCCGAGTTGCCTACGATATTCATGATGGACTGGCGCAGATGCTCGTAGCGACGCATCAGCGGCTGCAAATTTACGCCTCCATGCGGTCTCTCAGGTCCACGGATGCGAGACAGGAGCTGGCCCAAGTGCAATCGCTGGTAAAGCAGTCAATCGACGAGACGCGCCGCGTCATAGCGGACCTACGCCCCTCTGCATTGGATGACTTTGGTCTTGAAACAGCATTGAAGCGATTTCTTGAAGAGGCCGGTGGGGACATGCAATGGCATGTGGACTTTCACTGTGAGTTGGGGGAAGAACGGTTGCCAGGTTACATTGAGGCAGCCGTCTACCGCATCGTGCAAGAAGCAGTTACCAATGCCCGCAAGCATAGTCAGAGTCCGTCGATCTCTGTGTCGCTGAAGCGCCGTAACGGCATGCTTCAAGCCGTTGTCGAGGATAGAGGCAAGGGCTTCGATCCGAACAAACTGGATCAGAGTGCTGGGCCTGGGCAGCGGGTGGGTATCATCAGTATGGCTGAGAGAGCAAAGGCGCTTGGGGGTCAGCTCATTGTGAAGACCAAGCGCGAGAAGGGCACGAGCGTTAGCTTGCGTTTGCCGCTGGATCACAGGCAACGTTCGCCATAGGGAACAGAATCATGAAACACACTCGAGTGCTCGTAGCGGACGATCATCCCATGGTGCGTGATGGTTTGAGAGGCATGCTCTCTTCAGAACGCATGCTTGAAGTTGTGGGCGAGGCGACAAACGGCGAAGAGGCGGTCCGCCTGGTGCAGCAGCTCAGACCAGATCTGGTGATGATGGACATCCGCATGCCAGATATGGACGGCCTCGCTGCGACGAAACGGATCAAAGAGCTTTACCCCAGCGTGAGCATTATCATGGTCACCATGTACGACAACCCAGATTATCTTCTGGAAGCAATCTCCGCGGGCGCCGCCGGATATCTGTTGAAGGATGTGTCAAAGCAGGAGCTCCTTCAGACGATCCGCACGGTGGTTGAAGGCGGCTCGTTCTTAAACCAGGATCTCATGACGCGATCTCTGCAGCAGTTGGCTGCTCGTCGGAATGCTCCTACCCAGGCGGATATGCCGTTTGAGAAGCTGACCCCTCGGGAGCTTGAGGTTCTTGGCGTCCTGGCTCAGGGACGCAGCAACAAAGAGATCGCTGGAGAGCTGTTTGTGAGTGTTTCAACCGTGAAAACCCACGTGGAGCATATTATTCAGAAGCTCCAAGTGTCAGATCGCACTCAGGCTGCGGTGGTGGCGGTAACCAAGGGCCTTCTCAGCGCTTAGTAACTATCTCAAAACGGGTGTAAGACGGTGGTAATTCGTATGATTTCCCCCTCTCCTCAATCCTCTCCCACCAGGGGAGAGGAAGCTCCTTCGTCCCCTCTCCCTCGATGGGAGAGGGTGGCAAGCGTCCTCGAACGAACCCGTGCCCGCTGCGCTTTTTGAGATAGTTTCTTAGTGAAGATTCCTTCCGTTTACCTGGTCAACATGCCATCCGCATAGGAATGACTCATGGCTGACAGTCATCCGGCGCCCGCTACCCCCTCCGCAAACGCGGGTCCCACACGTCGCGCATCGCATCGCCTAACATATTCACGCCGTAGACCACGAGGCTAATCGCCAGTCCGGGGGACATCACCAGCCATGGTGCGGTCTCAGCGGCATACTGTGCGCCACCAGAAAGCATCCCGCCCCAGGTCGGTGTCGGCGGAGGTGTTCCTAGGCCCAAGAAGCTCAATGACGCTTCGGTTAATATTGCGTTGCCAAGCTGTGCGGTCGCAATAATGAGGAACGGCGCCATGCTATTGGGCATAACATGGTGGAATAAAATTCGCGTGTTTGTCGCTCCTATCGCTCGGGCGCCTTCAACGTATTGGCGTTCTTTTATTGCCAGGACCGTGGAGCGGATGACCCGTGACGTGGACGGGATTGTGACGATGCTTATGGCAAGGATGACATTGTTGAGACTCGCACCCAGGGCCGCAACCAGGGCAAGGGCAAGTATGAGAAGAGGGAACGCCATCATAACGTCCATTATTCGTTGAACAACCAGATCAAAGCGGCCGCCGATATAAGCACTTAACAACCCGATCAATCCGCCGGTGCTTGTCCCAAACAACACAGAAAGGACTCCCACATACAATGAAATGCGCGCCCCCCAAATCACCCGGCTGAGAACGTCCCTGCCTAGATTATCAGTACCCAGCAAGAATTCTGGGCTTGGAGGGGTGAACAATTTACCGCGATGCAATTCAGTGGGGTCATAAGGCGCCAAGCTTGAAGCGGTGAGGGCAGTGACGCACAGCACAAGAAATATGAGCAATCCGACCGCCCCCGTCGGCTTCGTGCGAATGAAACGCCAGGGGCCAGACCACCTAGATGGTCTTCGGCGGAAATGTGGATAGGCAATGTCACCAGCCTTGGACGTGCTACGCACAGGACCTCATGCTCCTCTTGGAACTGCCACTTTATTTATAGCGGATTCTCGGATCAAGTCGTGCATACAACAGATCAACTAGCAGGTTCATGAATAGGAAAAGAGTCGCCATGAACAAGATGATAGCTTGAACCATCGGGTAGTCTCGCCGCGTGATAGAATCGATGAGATTACGCCCCATGCCTGGAAGGACGAAGATCGTTTCCATAATCACTGTGCCTCCTAAGAGGAACGCGGTTTGGGTGCCGGTAATCGTGATGACGGGCAAGATTGCATTCTTAAACGCATGACGGAATATTACCGCGCGTTCTCGCATCCCCTTCGCCCACGCCGTCCGAATATAGTCCTCTCTCAAGACTTCAAGCATTTGAGAACGAGTCATACGGCTAACAATGGCTGAAAGGCTAAATCCAAGGGCCAGTGAGGGCCAAATCAGAGTGGAAAGGTTACGAAGCGGGTCTTGCCAAAGAGGAGTGAATCCAGGCGGGGGACTCCAACGAAAGACGATTGCCAGCCCCAGAATCATAAGAGTGCCCACCCAAAAGTTAGGCAGAGCCAGGCCGCTGATAGAGACGAAGCGAAATAAGTAGTCCACCCAAGTATCCTGACGCATGGCAGAGACGACTCCGATAGGAATGGCTACGAGAAGGGAGATGGTGATAGCAAGAAAAGTGATCTCCAAACTGACAGGCAGGCGGGTTGCTATCTCTTGAATTACAGGCTTCTTGGTCCAGAGCGACTTCCCGAAGTCTAAGCGCACTGCTCCCCACAACCACGACGCATATTGTTCGTGAATAGGGCGGTCCAACCCGAGGAAATGGCGCATCTGCTCATAGTTTTCCTGATCCTCAATGACCCCAGTCTCTGCCTGGACCATCATGGCAGCCGCATCTCCCGGGACCACACGCATGAGCGTAAAGATGACGATTGATACGCCCAGCCACGAAGGCACCATCAGCATCAAACGTCGAAGAATATACTGCTGCATAAGAATTGTTCCTGACTATTGTTTAGTCTGCCAACCACACGTCCTGCATCTTGAGGTTGTTGTAGATGATGCCCGCCGCCTTATAATTCTTCACTTTGGCCCAGTGTCCCCAGTTCCAGCGGGCCCACCCGAGGATCACGTTCGGAACATACTCCAAGAGGAGCCTGTCGGCCTGGCGCGCCAGCTCCTTGCGCTTGTTCGGGTCCAGCGTCTGGGTTTGTTCTTCGTAGAGGCGGTCCATTTCCGGATTGGTAGCCACCCACTGACTGGCCAATTTGCTGTAGAACCCGCTGAGAAAGTAGTCGGGGTCGTCGGCGTGGCCGCTGCTGGTGGTGTTGACAAAGTCGAATTTGCCCTCGTTTATGAGGACTGTTCTCGCGGACTGTTCTACGATGCGCAACTGAAAGTCGATATTAATTTTGGCGAACTCCGCTCGCAGCACCTGGGCCATGTCCTCGTCAACGCGTCCCTGACGGACAAGGTCCACTGCCTTAAAGCCATTGGCGTAGCCCGCTTCCGCCATGAGGCGTTTGGCCTCGGCGAGGTCGGCGTCCTTTGGCTGGCGAAAGCCCGGCAGCTTGGCGACCTCATCAGACGAAAAGCCCCATTTTCCGGTCGGGATCATGGACCCTCCCAGCACGTCTATTCCCTGGCGTGCTACCTCATTCACGGCGTTCCGGTCGATGGCCAGGTTGATGGCTCGGCGCACTCGCGCGTCGTTCAGTGGAGAATTCTTAGCGTTCATCGACAAGGCGTCTACATGTATGCTGGCCGGGTTGAGCACCACGAAATCCGGAATGGCGCGCCTGACTACTTCCACTTGGGAAGGCAGCAGCCCGGGAAGGGTCAACACAAAGAGGACTTGTCCCGTCCGTAACGCTGACAAGCGAGTGTTCTCGTCATTCATGATGAAGTTGACAATTTTATCCAGGTACGGGCGGCCCTGGACAAAATAGTCGGGGTTTTTTTCCAGGGTCACGCTGGTGCCGCGCGTGTAATCCACAAACTTGAAGGGGCCGGCGCCCACGATCGTGTTCGCGAAGTCCGTATTGTTGTCTATCAGACGTTTGGGATAGAGAGAGCTGCCGCCCCAGGCCAAGAGGGACAAAAAAGACGGCTGCGGTTGGCCCAGGGTGATCCTTACCGTGTAGTCATCTGGCGTCTCGATAGTAGAGACCGGGCGCACGATGTTTCGATTCTGTATGGTTATCGACACTCCCGCCGGAGGCTTCTTCCAGCGCTCGAAGTTGGCTTTCACATCCGCGGCAGTGAGGGGGGTGCCGTCGTGGAATTTAATGTTCTTATGGAGATAGAAGGTAAATACCTTGCCATCGGGGCTGACGTCCCAGCGTTCCGCCGCGTCGCCGATGAGTTTAGTTTCATCCTGAGGGTCGTACTGAATTAACTGGGCTTGAGTTGGCGAGAGGGGCATAGTGGTACCCACGCCGCTGCCAAACATGTGCATATCGAGGCTAAAAGGCTCAAAGCCGTTGCCAATGGTGAGCGTGCCGCCACTGTGAGGTTCCTGAGACTGTCCGGAGCTTGAGGGTGAAGAGGATGGGCCACTGCACGCGAGTGTCCCGAACAAGACCATTAGTCCGAACAAGTAGGCCGGCAAAATCATCGCACTTCCTCTGCTATCGCGACTTTTCATGAGTCCCTCCTTGCTGGGGAAACCGTCTTAGCACCCGGATGCCAGTACGACAATCGAGCATGTTGCCCCGAAGAGTGCCACATCTCAGGTGTTGGATGATGCGGCCCCAATGTTAATCTACCAAATAGGTAGTGTCAATTCGTGAGTCCTATTCGTATAAACAGCGTTAACTTATCTCTTGACATATATACGGTAGACCTTGACAATCACCGCTCGATGCACTACCTTGAGGTACGCCTCGTTTCAGGCGAAAGTCGATGAAGTCTAGTAAAATTGGAGGAGGAAAGGAGAAGGTGGTGACAACCCTAAAAGCTTTCGAACTGTTGGATCCCACTGTGGACCTGCAGACCGTCTACTACCCAATCTCACCCCGCGTCAGCGGGCTTGACGGGAAGGTCATTGGAATGCTCGATAATGCCAAGAGCAACTTCAATAACCTTCTGGATGACCTTGAGGTTCTTTTAAGGGAAAACTGCCCGAACGCCACTATTATTCGGCGGCGCAAACCGGGTGCATCTACCGGCTGTCCCCCCGATACCATGAGAGAGCTCTTGGAAAAATGCGACGCGATTATCACAGGGCTCGGCGACTGAGGGTCCTGCGTGTCGTGGAGTGTCCACGACGCAATCGAGTTCGAGAAGAGGGGAAAACCATCGGTGGTTGTGGCTTCGACTGAATTCCACACCTTGGGCCAGGCCGAGAAGAAGACGCTGGGTATGCCCGATCTCCGCTTCGCTGTTGTTCCGCATCCCTTCGGCGCCCTCAAAAGGGACGCGGTTCGGCGCTACGCGGCTACGACGTTTGAGCAAGTAGTGGCAGGTCTAACCAAGTAGGTAGAGATTCCGCGCCTGTGGGTGATCAGGTTTTTCAAACTTCAGACTGAGGAGACTTCTATGACCGCCCAGCGCCAGATCGAAACCGGGGGGTCTCTGGACGAGATTTACGAGGCATATTACCGCCGGAACTTAACAGACGGGTTGCCCATCATTCCTCCTACCTCTGACCGTGTGGGGGCAATGCTGAAGGCGGTGGATCGGGATCCGCAGGAAGTGCTTGGCACCGTGCCTCCTAAATGGGCGCCTGCCAGCATCCAGAAGATTGCGATTAATGCCGTAATGGCGGGCTGCCGGTCCGACTATTTCCCCGTAGTGCTCGCGGCGGTGGAATGTGTCCTTGATGAGTCCTTTAACCTCTACGGTGTTCAGGCAACTACCAATCCAGTTGCTCCATGCTTTGTCGTTAACGGCCCCATCCGGATTGAATTAGAAATGAATTGCGGATATGGTGTTTTTGGGGAGGGGAATCGCGCAAACAGCACCATTGGGCGGGCGGTGCGGCTCGTGCTGCGGAACATCGGAGGCGGTATTTTAGGCGAGCTAGATCGGTCGACCACCGGGTGGCCGGGGCGCATTGGTCTGTGCTTCGGAGAGAACGAGGAACAAAACCCTTGGGAGCCTCTCTCGGTCGACCGGGGGTTTCCTAAGGGGACTAACACAATCAGCCTCTTCGGCATCGGTGGCTACATGAATCTGGAAGACCACCATAGCACGACAGGTCTGGGAATGTTACAGCACTTTAGCCGGATGCTTGCCATGGGCGCTGGCGGCCCTTACACAGGATCACCCCTCATCTCACTGTGTCCGGACCACATTGCCGTGCTGATGGAGGATGGCTTTGACAAGTCCTCTATAAAGAAATACCTATTCGAGAACGCTCGAATAAAGCCTGCTGGATTGACTCAACCCGTTGCAGAAGAATGGATTCGGCTTAGAAACTACCGCAACCAGCTCAGCGGATCAGACCAACCAGAAACCAACATGGAAACGTGGATACCTTTCGCGACTTCGGTAGAGAGCATCTCGGTTGTTGTAGCCGGCGGAGCAGGTCGTCACTCCGGACTATTAATTCCCACCTTCACTGCCGCAAGCGTTACCAAAGAGATCAGACGGTAACGACATAAAATTTGCGTCAGGATAAGCGTCCACTAGTAATCTTCGGCGCTTGCCTGTAGTCAGCGGCGCGCGGATGTGGGCGTTGAGCGTAGTATCGTCGCTGCTCGAGATAAAGTAAAGTTTCTTCGCTGCGAGGCAGCTACCGCACCTTCCGTGTGATGCTGCGGGTACCGGCCCCCCATGTGGGGCAGAAGGTGGTATGGGCGCCCCCTCCTCCAGCTACCACAATCACGACGTTTTCTGGCGCTTTGATTGCAGGGAAGAGGAGTTGTCCGAGGTTGTCTTCAACCAACAGGTCGGGGAACCGTTGCCTGATACGCCTTGCTCGCTCTTCAGGGAAAACCGAGAGGGGAACGTTGGCCTTCTCGCAAAGAAAATGCTTGGCATCTTCCTTTGACCACCCGTCTCGCGCGATGGTCTGAGAATGTTCGGGACACATGATGAGCACAATCTCTCCACCCATCATCGAATTTGCTCCAATTGCGGTAATGGATCCCGCTATCGTCGTCAGTAAGCTTTCCGCGGACTTACTGCCCGAATCACCGATATTAATCGAACCTTCAACGGCAACCACGGTTACGGCCGAGTCATCAGCTTTGTAACCTCGGTCCACATGCAGGGGGTTCCAGGCGCTTTTCTCTTCATTCTCAGCAAAACAGAACTGGAACTTGCCAGGGAACCCTTGCGTAGCACGGTCCGTGTCTCCTGGTCGGCCTCCCCCAATATTGATCAGGCTGAGGCGTACCGCACGGCCTATAGTCGCATTGGCCCGATTCCCCTGGCCCAGGCAGTTGTAACCAGAATTCATTTCAACCCGATTGCGAATAGGGCCATTCACAATCACCATCGGGCCGTCCGGTTCGGTGGTTGCTTGGACTCCGTAGAGGTTGAACTTTTCGTCGGTGAGCGCTTCCAAAGCCGTCAAGACCACCGGGAAGTACTCTGGTCTACATCCTGCCATCACCGCATTTATGGCAGCCTTCTGTACTGTCACCGGAGTCCAATTCGGAGGCATGATACCCAGCTTCTCCTCCGGGTTTCGGTCCGCGAACTGCAACATGGCTTCAACTCTATCGGGCGTGGGAGGAATCACAGGCAACCCGTCTGTCAGTCCACGGGCATAGTAAGAGTCAAATATCTCGTCCAGGTTAGAAAGCTCTGAAATACTCATAAGCGCCTCGTAAAGAAGTTCTCCACCAAGCGGTTTTGTGCGTCAGCCTCGCTAGGCTAATCGGAAGTATAGCACTGGAACATCCACTATGGCAGACGATAAGCATTCTCAATCGACGGGCAGGTGCGACAATCTGCTCTTCCACCTACCCGCCCGTGCGTTCTACCTGCAACGCGGTCTCTTCGCAATCGCTGATCACGACGAATAGGTAGGGGCACGGCATGCCGTGCCCCTACGTTCATGCCGTGCTATTGTGGAGTTAGTAGAAGATCCCCCGTCCAACGCCGCCGCCGGCAGCTATGGCGTCGCCGTTGATGGGAAACGCCTTGGGTGAGGCCAGGAAAGTCACGATGTTTGCGATATCCCGGGCATCGACGATTTTATGGCTGGAGTTGCCTCCCGCCATGCGCTGCGCCGTTTCCTCGTTCGTCTTCTCCGTGCGCGTCATGCCGGGGTGCACCACGGTCGCGTTGATGCCGAAGGGCCCCAGCTCGTCGGCGAGATTCTTGGTGAGGGCCGCGACGCTGACGTTGCGCATGCTGCCGATGGTGCTGCCCGATTGGCGCGCGGCAAGGCCGCTGATGCTTATTATCCGCCCCCAGCCCTGCTGTTTCATGTACGGGGCAACCTCTCTGGCGCAGCGCAAATAGCCCATGACCTTGACGTTCATATCGTTCCAGAAATGGTCACTGGTAATCTGCTCCAGGCTGGGCACCGGGCCCTGCCCGCCGGGCTGAGCGGCGCAGTTCACCAGGATGTCGATGTGCCCAAAGGCCTCGGCTGCCTGGCGCACCATGTTGTGCACCGACTCATCTTGTCCTGTATCCACAACGATGGGGAGGATGCGGCGTCCCGTCTCCTTACGCAGTTCTTCTGCGGTGGCTTCCAGGGCGTCCTTGGTGCGCGCGGCGATGGCCACATCCACGCCCTCCAGCGCGAGTTGACGAGCCGTAGCTTTGCCGATGCCGCGGCTGCCACCGGTGATAATAGCGGTCTTCCCTGTCAGTTCTAAGTCCATCAGTACCTCTACTTGAGCGTTCTAGATCAGTATTTTGTCCGCATCCTATCCGCTGAACTTGGCTTGACAACTGTCAAGAAGAGCTACGATCGCCCGGCGTTTTTATGGACCTGCGCTGGATTATCTCTGCTCATATGCTTGCTTTAGACTTTGAATGTCGATCTTGCCCATTTGAAGCAATACATTCATAACCCTTTCCGACTTTTTTGTATCCTTGTCCCGCAATATTTCGGCCAAAACAGTGGGGACGATCTGCCATGACACGCCATATTTGTCCTTAAGCCACCCGCACTGTTCTTTGGCTCCACCTTCGGAGAGCCCCTCCCACAACTCGTCTATTTCCTCTTGCGTCTCACAGTTCACCATGAACGATATAGCTGGCGAGAAAGTGAACACTGGGCCGCCGTTCAGCGCCATGAATTCCTGTCCGTTGAGCTCAAAGGTCACGGTCATTACGCTTCCCGTTGGTTTTCCGGAGACCTCTGCCCCTTTTTCTCCATAGCGTGTAATGCGCCCGATCTTACAATTCCTGAAAATCGACGCGTAAAAATTCACCGCTTCTTCGGCTTTGTCATCGAACCACAAGCATGGAGTAATTCTTTGCAAATGAGCCTCACTATCTGTTACTCCAGATTCAGTTTCAACATCTTCTCCAACCCCTGTCCCACATCAGAGTCCAACTGCCGTCCCGTGTTTCTGCTGGCTCACAGTAAGGTAGGGTGTCGGATGGCGAGCTTTCGAGAACCTCTCGCCACAGCGATGCCTTAGGCACCCGTCCTTCGGCGGAGTTGGTCGACAGAGTCGCCTGACGACAGGGTCGCCTCTCGCCTAGGCGAGTCGCCTTCGAAGACTGGTGACAGGCGACCTTCAGAGACAGGCATCGCTGCACATAGCGGGTTTTGGCTCATAGCTATCTCCATGCACGCCTAGCTGCTTGCAAACCACTGGGATAGGGACGCGCCGTTGCGCTCCAGCCACTTAGCATTGATACGGATGCGTTCCAAGGATTGCTGGATTGTCCGCCTGGCGGAAGGCACATGGTGGGTCTCAAAAAACTCCCCGACTTCCTTGGCCTTGTCGAGGCTCGTGAATCCCCCGGTGACACCTACAAGGGAGGCAATGGCAAAACCGCCTCGCCCGTATCGCCGGTCGAGTTCCGCCCAGTTGTCCTTGATGAAATCCCAGGCAAGCTGTCGACCGATACGGTTTCCAGACACCGAGCCGATGACCGTGACGCTGTCCTGGCTTCTGACGTCGTCGGAAAGCGCCCGCTCCAGCGTGGTGCGCAACAGGTCCGCCTGTTTGAAGCGGGCGACACCCCGCAGGAAACGCAGCTTTTCCTCCTGCAGGTCTGCCCTGCGCGCCAGTTCCCATAGCGTGTCATACGTCGCACGGTCGCCCTCCTGCCCAACGATGCCCACGACGATGCCCCGGAGATCGGGATGGAGTGAGGCGGGATTGGTGAGGAATCGGGAAAAGCGGGCTTTGGCTTCCGCAATGACCTCGGGGTCGCCATAACCGCCCGCCATGCTCAGCACCGTGCTGCGGAGTATGGCATCCAACTGGCCCTCATTCGGCTTGGCGTCCCAACCCACTCTTCGGACGATGTCTCTAAAGAGGTTTTGGCCAAAAGTGTCAAACTTCTCCAGATAGGATTGTTGCAGCAGCAGGTTCTCGATGCCGCCCAGGTTCACGGCGAGGTCCGTCCAGACCGTGGCGTCCGTCTCATTCTTGAACGATTCGGCAAGGGACAGGAAGCGAGTGGCAGGAAGGTAGCCGCCCCGCGCCAGCGCATAGGCATCATTTTGAAGTCCAAGCCGGTCGATAGTTGGCAATTCCAGCTTCAGCACGGCAGCCTGCAGCTTATCCCAGTCCTCTGGGATGTAGTTGACCCGGTAGAATCCGGTCTGGCCGCTGTTCACCTTTGTCCAGCCTCCACTGGCCACCGAGCCGCGCCCCAACAACGCCTGACCTTCGCGCCCCTCCATGAGGACACGCGTCGGCGCATCCGCGTTGGGGCCGGTTGCCGTTACCGGCACCTTCCACAGGGTGGGGTCATCTTCCGTGTCATCCAGGAGGTGCTCATAGAGGAAGCGGCGCTGGGACAGTTTGAGGGCAACGTCATCCCCCTGCTGCTCCGCGCGGGCCTGCAGGAGGGGAAAACCCGTCTGCCTGATCCATGACCCCATCACCTCGGAAACCGGCATGCCGGAGGCCTGTCCCAGGGCCGACCAGAGGTCCTCCGTGCGGGCGTTGGCATACTGGTGCTTGCTAAGATAGGCTTGAAGGCCACGCTGGAAGGAGGCTTCGCCGATGTAGTCCTCAAGCATGCGGAGGACGGCCGCACCCTTGTTGTAGCTGATAGCGTCAAAGAGCTCGCGGATCTGGGCGGGATCGTACACGGGCGCCTCGATGGGGTGTGAGTTCCGCAGCGCATCGAGACTCAGGCCGCCGTTGGTGTCGTGGGAGACAAACTGCGTCCACATCTGCCAATCCGGGTAGAGGTTGTCCACTGCTTTGTCGCCGATCCAGGAAGCAAAGCTCTCGTTGAGCCAGAGGTCGTCCCACCACTCCATGGTGACCAGGTCGCCGAACCACATGTGGGCCATCTCGTGCGCCACCACCTCTAGGATGCGCTGACGGGTGAAGGCCGCGGAATTGACCGGGTCATAGAGCAGGGCGGTCTCCCGATACGTGATAGCGCCCCAGTTCTCCATTGCGCCAGCCGCGAAGTCGGGAATGGCGATGTGGTCAAGCTTCTCCAGAGGGAAGGGGATGCCGAAATAGCCGTTGAAGAAACTGAGGATGCGAATCCCATTCTGCAACGCAAATCGCCCCTGTTCCTCTCGGCCACGGGTCGCCCAGACGCGCACCAGCGTGCCGTTGGGCGCACTGTCCTGAACACAGGCCAGGTCTCCGACGATAAAGGCCAGCAGGTACGTGGACATCTTGGGAGTTTCCTTGAAACGCACCGCCTTCAGCCCGCCAGCGACGGGCGTCACGCTCTCCTCCGCGTTGTTACAGATGGCTGCCAGGTCCTGAGGCACGACGAGGGTCACCTGATAGGTGGCTTTGACCGCTGGTTCGTCCCAGCAAGGGAATGCCCGTCGGGCGTCGGTGGCCTCAAACTGGGTTGTGGCGAGATACTTCGTCTCGCCCCCCGGGCCAATGTACTGGCTGCGATAGAAGCCGCGAAGCTGGTCGTTGAGGATGCCGGTGAAACGCAGGTTCAGCGCGGCGCTCCCTGCCGGTATGGCGCTGCCAAGGGTGATGATGGCTGTCTCGGCTTTGGCATCCATTTCAATGTTTTGGGAAGGGATGGTCGTGCCGTCCGGCAATTTGACGTCGCAGTGAGAAATCTCAAGCTCAAGAGCGTGAAGCTCAATGCGGTTCGTCGCCTCACGGATTTCGATATCGATGGTTTCTTCGCCGGCGAAGGTGAACTTCTCCAGTTCAGGCGTGAGAGTCAGCAAGTAGTTCACGGGGCGGACATTGGTCGGCAAACGCACATCGGTCTGTGTCACCATGGGGACTCCTTGGCGCAATAGTCTTTTGGCATTGTACCTGAATTCCGCAATTTCTGGGGCACAAAAAGTAGGGGCACGGCATGCCGTGCCCCTACGATATTTACGATGTTTCTTCTCTTAAGAATGGTTTGCCACTTCACGCGGCCGTCGGCGGGTCACTACCCAGATACCCCAGGTGAGCAGTCCAACCGGCGGCAGCCACCAGGAGAACACCAGCACACGCAGCGACGCGTCCGCGAACACCCGGACAAACACCAGTGATTCCTCCCATGCTTCCCGGACCGTCTTTGCCGGGTCCCATCCCGTGGCAGGCTCCTTCAGAATACTGGGAGTGACCGAGGTCAACGAGACCGCGATGGTG
>Ga0209514_10003341_pt1 | contig 23134 bp, 15 predicted proteins | sample Subgrocontami58m_FD_187452 | JGI IMG/M metagenome (GOLD analysis project Ga0209514, IMG submission 187452) | Subsurface groundwater microbial communities from S. Glens Falls, New York, USA - GMW37 contaminated, 5.8 m (SPAdes) (version 3) | ecosystem: Environmental > Aquatic > Deep subsurface >...
AGCAGAAGGTCGAGGCCTCCGAGCAGCCCGCCCCCGCGACGGGATCGCAACCGCTTTAAGCAATAGGAACTTGGATAACCGCGGGACGGGGATAGCCGCCGCTCCGGTCCTTCTGCCACCCCAGAGAGGCCGCGGGATGGAGATAGCTGCCGTTGTACCCTCTCCGCCGCCCCAGGAGGGCCCCCACCACGCCCACGGGGAGGGGAGGAGCGTTGTCCCCTCGCCCAGTTGGGCTGCCGGAGGGCGTGGTGGGGGCGGGGCGCCCGCGAAGCGGGCCGGGGCGGCGGGCGCCCGCGCCACCCGCGAACAGGGTAGATCGTACCCCTCGCGACGGGCGACCGCGAGGGTCGAGCCGCGGAACTCGGGCGACAGACGTCGACGGGCGCCCGCGAGAGGGACCATCTCGGTGAACCCCTCGCGCGCGCCTCGCCGAAGGCCGCGTCTGCGGGGGTCTACGCGCCAGCCCGCTGCGCTGGCGCCCCCGATGAGCTCGTCGTCAGGAGGACGGTCCGCCTCGTGGGTCGGCTCCTCCCACGGGAGTTCGTCGAAGAGCGCATCGTAGTGGGGCTCTGTCGGCGAACCGACGGACGATGGGGTAGGGGAGGGGGATGCACGATCGGCCTCCGCCGACGGGCCAGAGCTTCAGGTGGGTCAGGATGTACGGAGGGGACCTCGCGCGGGCAAGGGAGGCGCTGGGCCTCTCCCGGTCGAGCCTCTACAGGAGGATGAAGCGGCTGGGAATCCTGCGATCGGAGTGCAACGCGGAGCGAAAGGCGGTCTGAACCCCGAGGAGCTGCTGCCAAGGTCCCAGCTCCTGCTGTCAGGCTCCCGCATGCTGCTGCACACCTCGCTGGTCGCACCGCCAGGGTCCCGCACCCTGCTGCACAGGTCCCTGATCGTGCTGCAAACCTCGCGCACCCGACTGCCCGGGCCGCCGATCGTGCCGCCGGGCTCCTCGAGCCTGCTGCCCGGGTCCGGGATCGTGCTGCCCACCTCTCGCACCCTGCTGCTCGAGTCCCGCGCCGGCTCACTTTCGTCGCCGCCCTGCCCGGTTCGTCTCACATCTGGGACGGTGCGCCGCGGAGTCCCACTTCTGACACAACTCCTCGATCGAGGTGAGCCGGCCTCGTCGCTCGTCGCAACTCTCGCTGATTGCGCGCATCCCGACGCGTGGATGCCTCTTGCGCGAATCCGCGCGGATTTCGCCGGCTGGCACCCCCGTCGCTGTACCTCCGGCGTCGACGGCCGAGGGCGTTTTTCCTGTCCGCGTTTCGCGGCAGGCGCCCGAGGTTGCGACGCATGTCAGGAGAGACTTCGATGACGAAGTCCTTCTTCTCGGCCCTGCAGCGGGCACTCGCGCTGATCGCTGCGGTGCTGAACGACCCAGAGGTACGGGAGTACCTCGCGTCACTCGGGTTCCCCATGGATTGGCTCTCCCAGGGGAATTCGATGGTAGAGGGAGTCAAGGCCGCGGACGCGGAGCGGGACGTCCGCCGGGTGCACCGGAAGGGGCTGCGGGAGGCGGTGACTCAGCAGTGGAGGAACGTGCGGAGCGAGATCGCCGCGCTGCGGTTCATCGCCCTGCGCGTCTTCGACGCCCGCCCCGAGCTCCTCGTGGCGCTCTCGCTGAAGCCGCGCAAGGTGCCCGATCCGGCGGAGGAAACGTCGAGTCCTCCGGCGCCGGCGGACGAGAAGAAGCGCCACCAGCGGCCAAAGGACCCGCTGGGCGCCTGGGTGGCAAAGAGCCGCGCGCTTCTCTCGGGCATCCTGGCGGACGAGGCGGCGGTCGGCTTGCTCGCGCCCTACGGATACGGGCGTGAGCAGCTCGGGACGCTCCTCGAGCGGCTCGGCGGCCTGGAGGCGAAGGACGTCGAGCACAAGGACGCCGCCGCGAGGGTCAGCGCGGCGACGCTGGAGACCCGCGACCGCGGGAGGGCGTTCCGCATCTGGTTCATGCCGTGGCGCAAGACGCTGACGAAGGCGCTTGTGGCGCGGCCGGAGCTGAAGGAGCGGCTCGGCCTGCCGAAGCAGTAGCCGCTGCACACTGGAAGGCGCCCGGCCCGCGCGAGGGGCCGGGCGCCTGTTCCACCCCGGCTCGCTGACGCCGCCGGTTCACCGCACATGCCCGCGTTCCAGGTTCAGGATTCGAATGGTGCCCGGGGGAGACCACTCTGGCGAATGATCGCGCGGAGAGTGCCAAGGCTCACCTCGCGATGATCGGGCACGGGGACGGTCGTAGTTCCGGCGCTTGTGCGCCGTTGCATGACGATGTGACTCCCTCGCGTCCGGACCTGGATGAACCCGTGACGCTCGAGGATCTTGCACACGGCCCTCCCCGAGAGGACGCGCAGCCTACCCATGCACCGCCTCAAACCTCGTGACCAGCACCTGGCCGTGCATCCGGTCACGAATCTCGGCCGGGTCTGCGCATTCCAGGAATAGCTCCACGGCCTCTTTGAGGTTCTCGAGGGACTTCTCGATGGTCCGCCCCTGGCTCGCGACATCGAGCTCGGGGCAGAGGGCCACGTACCACTTCCCTTCCTTTTCGAGGATGGCCGTGAATGTGCTCTTCCGCATGGGGCCTCTCATGGAAGTTCTCCGGGTGATCCGACATCGCCGAGGGTAGTCCCGAACACCGCCTCGGTCAAGCGGGATCGCGGGCGGAGGCGCGCCGATGCGCGACCGACGACGCCGCTACGCGTGAACGAACGGCGCGGCGGTCTTCGGGCCGTTCTTGACGAAGTTCTCGATCCCGATCCGCATGTCCTTCGTCGTCGCGCACTCGCCGAAGCAGCGAGCCTCCAAACGGCAGGCGTCCGCGAGCGAGAGCTTCGCCCCCTCCATGATCGCCTTCCGGTTGATCTCGTCGATCCGCCGCGAGAGGTGCCCGAGGTCGACCTCGGCGGGCGTCGCCGGCGGCGTGTAGGGCCCCTGCGGCGCCACCGCGACCTTCGTCTTCCCGTCCGCGATGAAGCGCGCCAGGCAGACCGCTTCGCCGACGAGGTCCCCCTCCACCTCCGCGTGGAGGTACCCCATCGCCTTCGCCTCGGCCGAGGAGAACGGCCTCCCCGTGCGGAGCAGCTCCCAGGCCTTCTCGAATCCGACCAGCCGGGGAAGGCGCTGCGTCCCGCCCGCGCCGCAGATGATCCCGAGCCGGACTTCCGGTTGCGCCGCGAGCGGCGAGAGGCCCGCGCGCGCGATCCGCGTCGTGCAGGCGAGGGCAAGCTCGCTCCCGCCGCCGAAGGCGAGGCCGTTCATCGCGCAGACGACCGGCTTCCCGAGATTCTCGATCGCGAGGAGCACGCGGTGGCTCCCCCAGCTCATCCCCTCGGCCTGCTGCGGCGAGACGATCGTCGCGAGCATCCCGATGTCGGCGCCCGAGACGAATGCCTTCGTGCCGAAGCCGGTGAGGACCGCCGCGCGGACGCTCGCGTCCTTGCCGATCGCCGTGAACGTGTCGCCGAGCTGATCGAAGACCTCCTGGCTAAGCGCGTTCAGCACGCGCGGCCGCTTGATCGTGACCAGGGCGACGCCGTCGCGGTCCTCCCGGAAGACGAAGGGGATCTGCCACCCCTTCCCGCTCGCGCCCTGCTGCTCGAGGACCTTCGGCACGACGAACGCGGGGTGCGACTTCTTGTACTCCCGCACGAGGTCGAGCGAGGGGGCGATCCCGAGCTTGTTCATCAGCGCGAACGGAGGCAGCATCACGAGGCCCAGCTCGACCGCCATCTCCAGGTCGCCGAGGTTCGTGATCCCGCTCTCGAGGATCTCCGTCGCCAGGCCGAAGTAGGCGCCAAGCAACGCCCGCGAGATGCGGCGGTACTGCTCGTCGGAGACCTGGACCTGCTCCCCTCTCCCCGCGGCCTCCCACGGCTGCCCCTTCGCGAGCTGCTCCTCGAGGATGCGGGGCGGGCCAAACCAGGCGTTGATCTTCGTCTTGTAGTTCTCGAGCCCGTGCCGCGTGAGGGGCGTACCGCCCGTGAGGTTCATCGCCGTGAAGGGGCCAACGCCCAGGCCGAGGGCCTTCACCGCGACGGCGTCGACGGCCTTGGGCGAGCCGAGTCCCTCTTCGACGCAGAGGGCGGCGGCCTGGAAGAGCCCCTCGAAGATCGGGTCGATCGCGTAGCCGTACCGGCTCTTCACGCGGATCGGGACCTTGCCGATCGCCTCGTAGAAGGCCATGCAGAAGCTGCCGACGGCGGCGTCGGTGTTCGAGCCGGGGACGACCTCGACGAGGGGGTTCCGCTCGGCGGGGAAGAAGTAGTGGACCACGAGAACGCGTCCGCGATGCTGACACCCCTCGGAGATCACCTCGGGCTCGAGGTGGGAGGAGTTGCTCGCGAGGATGGCGTCGGCGGGGCAACGGCGCTCCAGCTCGGCAAAGATCTTCCGCTTGATGTCGAGGTTCTCCGTGGCGGCCTCGACGACGAGGTCGGCGCCCTCGAGCTGCGCGTAGTCGCTCGTCCAGGCGATGTTCGCGAGCAGCGCGGCGGCCTCGTCGGCCTTGAAGGCGCCGCTCTCGACGCCCTTCGCGACCTTTTTCTCGGTCTTCGCCTTCCCGCCGTCGAGGGCCGCCTGCACGACGTCGACGACGACGATCGGGACGCCGCTGCGCTGCAGGACCTTGGAGAAGAACAGCGCGATGTCAGGGCCGATCTGCCCGGAGCCGATCACGCCGACTTTCCTGATGGAGCGACCGAACGCAAGGTATGGCATCGCAGGAGCTCCGCGTTTCAGTGGCCAGTGATAGTGGCCAGGGGCCAGACGGTGGTCAGTGACCAGTGGCAGGGCTGAGGAGGTCTGCTCCGATTACGGTCGGGAAGGAGCATTGGATGTCTTCGCCTCGAGAGAGTTGGCCAGGCCGTTGAGAAGGCGCCCGACCTCGGAGGCCTGCGCGAGCAGGGGCCGGCAGGCATCGGTGTCCAGGTAGCGGAACCGTTCTGCGAGACGTACCTGGGTCTCCACCTCTCCGAGTGAGCCGAGGGCGATGCCCAGGTGGTACACGGACTCCTTGGTGCCGCGTCGTCGTTGACCCTCCGCGACGTTGGATGGCACCGAGGTCGCGGCCCTTCGAACCTGGGCTCTCAACCCGTAGGTCTCGTCCCGAGGGAACTTCTTGGACGCCTCGTGAACCATGACCGCCAGGTCCATCCCCTTCTGCCAGGCGATCAGGTCCGTGAAATCCTTGATCACGCTGTCGGCATCACCGCAATCGTGGTGAAACAGCCGCGCGAAACCTCCGAACGATTCGCCCGCATGTTCGGTGAGTGTTCGTCTCGGTCGCAAGGCTGATGCCAGAGGCGCCCTCTCGAGTACGGGGGGCGGCAAGGGCAGCCCGCCTCGTGGTAGGAGAAGCTTCCGGAGACAAGACGGCCGCGCTATCCTCCCGGTGTTAAAGGATGCCGGGATGGAGGCGCGGCCGTGTTCTTCAGTCAGCCGATTCCTTGGAAGGCCGAGGTGGTCGTCAACCTCGTCGGCCCTTCCCGCTACGGTCGGGGCAAGTTCGTCGAGGACCTGTACGGCCTGGGCCACTCGGAGGCCTGGGAGGTGCGACAGCGCGTCCTGAACGCCATCGAGCCTCGCAGCCCGGGCCGGCCTCGGGGGCCGGCCTGTGGGGATTCTACCGGGCCGTGTCCGGGATGCAAGGAGAGAGACGACCGGATCCGGGCGCGGGAAGCGGAGTACGCCGCCGCGAGAGAGAAGGGACGGCGTCATCTCGCGCTGGAAGCGGCGGTGGCGCCGTACTCGGCCTCGACGATCGCGGCGCTCCAGCCGGCGGCGTTCGAGCAGGCGGACTCGCCCGACACCATCCTTCGGCTCATCGAGAAGGCGGGGGCTCGGGCGCTTGAGATCCAGAACTCCTTCCCGTGGGCCGAGAAGCTCGAACGACTGGCCGTGGATGAGCTCTTCGCGAGCAAGACCCCGATCCTGGTCGGCGTCGAGCCGCGCTCGCTGGCAGTCCCCTTCTTCCAGCGCGGCCCCGATCGCACGGCGAAGACGTGGAAGGATGTCCTCGGACGCTTCCCGAACCTCAAGGAAATCGCGAGCGACCAGGCGGCCGCGATCCTGGCGGCGGGGAATGCCCTGGGGCTCCTGTTGCAGGGAGACTGGTTCCACTCGCACGAGGAGCTCAGGCAGTGCCTGGGCGTACTGGAACGCCACGCGCTCAGGCACATCTCGGAGGAGTACAAGGCTCTCGCAGAGGTCGAGAGGCGGAAACGGCTTCGCCTTCCGACGAAGCGCGCCGCGAAGAACCATCGCAGGGCCTGCAAGGTCGCGCGCAAGGCCATGGATCGTCACGACAAGGCTCGGCAGGCGGAGCCTCTCTTCGAGAAGGCCATGAACCTCTTCGACGAAGGCGGCCACTGGGTCCCCTTCTCGGAGTCGTGTGAGCTGATCGAAAAGGGACTCGCCATCCTCCGCAGGGTGGAGGCCCCCCATCGGAGGAAGGTCGCGCGGGCGTATGAGCCGGACCGCATCCTGAACTTCAAAGCGGTCATCGAGGTCCCCCTGGAGACCGCGGAGAACCTGCCCGAGATGGAGATCGGAGAGCTCATCCAGGTCGCCGCCGTGGCGATCCGGCCCTGTCCGCCGGAGCCGAAGACCGCGATCGCCTGGAATCTGGCCCGGGTCATGGATCAGAAGCTGACGACCGAGTGTCCGAGCTGGCCGGGGCATCGTGCGAGGATCCAGGAGGAGATTGGGCAGCCCTTCCGGAGTTCCAGTTGGGCCGAGTGCATCAACAGCCGCCTGCGCGTTGCGCAGCAGGTCCTGAAGCACCTGGGGCCGAATCTCCTGGCGCTTCTGGCACTGGCACACAACGCGACGCCGTTCACCGGTGGGAAACGTCGCGGCAAGACCCCGCTTCAGATCCTGGGGATCGGCACGCCCCCGGGCTCCTGGCGCGATTGGCTCCTCGTCGGGTAGGCGCGATCGCCCATCGCGGCACCCAAGGGGATACTCTGTCGTGTCTGCAATCGTTCGGAGGTTCTACCCGCGTCCGTCAACTGGACTGCGGCGATGCCCTTCGTAGGATGATCGGAGCAGAATCAACGGCCTTTTCCCCCTTCATCAAGCGGGGGCACCCACCTCGGATGCTGTGATGTTCCGACTTGCATTTGAAGTCGCTTGGCTGCTTCGCAATTGCAAACCCGAAGGTGCGATTCGACTTCTTCACGCACAGCTTCCTTGACTCCGTCTGAACCGGTTTCGTAGGCGAGTTGAAGTTCAACCAAGCCTGACTCAGTCTGAATTGATCCTACCGCATGCACTAGCGCCTGCCGCACACTCTCGTCTCCTTCCTGTGACCAGAGCATCCTGAAAGACTCCGGTCCCGTCGCCAGAGAGAGGGTCACCAGAGCGCTTCCGGCCTGAATCCGGTCCTTTGGACTTGCCGCGGTGCCATACACCCTCATCAATTCTTGCTTTGCGAGGGCGGGCGGAGCCATAGACAACCAACTCAAGATTTCGCGGCGCACATTGGAACTCGATGCAGCGGCCAACGCAGGAGCCTCTAACCTTGCAACACACTCATCGGATAGGCTCACCATTCCTGAAACACGTCTCAGAACTAGTGCGCCATGCGCTTCGTCACCGAGTACTCTATCTAGAATCGCGCTCACGACGCTCGGATTTGTTAGCTTACCCCTTTGTACTGTTCGAATCAATTCGTCAGTAATACCGGTCACCATGGATCCAGGTCGAACAGGATACTGTTCGTAGTAGGACTTTATGCGGCTAGGCAGAAAATCAGGGTAATTCAAGAACACTTGGTTCCAGAAGAACGCCTGCTTCTCAGAATCCCACTCCAGCGGGAGCTGCCCCAGAGACCTGCCGAAAACGAGCGCCGGGACCAAGTCGCTAGGCATGCTTGGATGCGCAATGACCTCTGCGATTAGCTCATCGGGTAATGAAGAGTAGCCGGCCAGAACATACGTCAGGATGCCAACGAGTGGTGGAGAGCTGGACGACTTGATCCGTCGAAGAATGCATGCGAGCGTAGTTCCCTGGGGGCCATCGGATCGGGCAAGCACACCCACTTCGACAATGGCCTGGATCACCCTGTCGCTCGCCCCAGCCTTCAGCGCTCCCTCTAGTGTGTCGATCATGTCCTCACCTGACAGCGCTTTCGGAGGCTGAGGGATCGGGCCGGTGGACTTCGAAATTGGGCTCGTTCCAGAATCCGGCACCGTCGCACTCGGAGCGTGTGTCCCTGGGTGAACGGGATCTGCGGGCGGATTCGGAATTGACACACTGCCATAACGTCTGAACCAGAGTACAGATGCCGCTATCACGACCAGGACAGCAACGAGCCAAGTGAGCATCGTCGCGCGGGCTTCGCCGGAACTGCTAGATGACCGCCGCATGAGCTACGCTACCCAGGAACAAGTGAGCCAAGGAACGATCGGGGTCTCCTTCGGAGACGTATCCGATTGTTCACCGCGAACGAACGATCGCGCGGATTCTCTGATCATGGTCTTGCGTGCGCGAGCTTGTCCAGCGCGAAGTTCCAACCAGAGGGATCCAGGTCCGTGGCGAGGTATATCAAAGCCGTACTAGGTACTGATGAGAACGTGAAGCTATTAGGGTTGCCCGGAGCACCATTAAAAATGATGAGGTCGGAACGATACGCCCAACGAACGACGGCCTGCACCCTTCCGCTCGGGTCCTTGAAGAATGTCATGAAGTCAGAGAGGGCGATGTATTCCTCTTGGCTCAGGGTCGGAGGAATAGGCGGAGGATTCGCGAAAGTGTACCCAGGCGCATCCCACCCGCAAAGCGCAAGCTTAGCGTTACCAGGTCCGATGCCAGGGGCTGTCCCGCCGATCAGCGCACCAAGAGCATTGAACGCGTAATTGCGGTTGGGGTACCCGTCGTATACGCACTTGCCCTTCGTGTCGAACTCGTTGGTCGGGTCGACCCCAATGATATCGCCCGCTTGGAGGTGGTGCCTCGCTTGCGCCTTGGCGCGTGCCAAATTGGTTGTGATCACGTCGAGAGCAGTGTTGCGGAGTTGGACAGAACTCCAGCCGACAGCGTTTGTCACCAGGAACGACCGCCAGAGGTTGAGACTAACGTCTCCGGCCGGGTATACGCCGCCTGGCGCCACCTGGGTCGGATTGCCCGTCGCGGGCGGCATATACAGGAAGGTCTCCACGACAAACCCAGAGAGTGCCGGACCAGAAGCGATCTCCGCCATGGCGTCTCTGGCCAGGGGCGTCGAGGGATTGAAGAGATTGTCCACCGAGATGGTCATGGTAGCCGCAGCGCGGGAGACGTGTGACGGGCCGAATACGGAGCCATTGTAGTCCTCTTTCGGCCAATTCTGAGGCACCAAGTTGCCCTGGGCCTGCGCCATCGCCGACGCGACGAGCAGCCCCAGGACTCCCATCCGGCGAGCGAACACACATCCTCCATTGAACGATGTACTCAAGTTGAAGATTGGAGCATTCTAGAGAGAGTAATGCGAAACATCCACCACAAGCCATTCATCCCCTTCGCGTTGTGCAGCAGTAACGCAACTATGTGAATGTGGAAATCTCTGCCCGGGTCTGCCTTTGCGTATCGTGACGGCTCGCAAACGCGCGTCGCTCAGGAATCTTCCCCGCTCCGGGAGATTGTCGACTCTGGGATCGCCCGGACCTGAACCGGGTTCGGCCTGAGAACCTCCGAGCAGTCTTGGAGCGTTCCCTCTGACCGCGCACCAGAAGCTTCCGGAAAACGCACGACCGCGGTACTCCTACCCGGTGTGTTCAAGGATGCCGGGGCGGAGGGGCGGCCGTGTTTTTCAGCAAGTCGATGGAGTTCAAGCGGGAGGTTGCCGTCAACCTCCTCGTCGGCAAGAGCTACGGACGGGATCAGTTCCTCGGGGAGCGGTACTCTCTGGGTCGCTCGGAGATCTGGGAGATCCGCGATCGGCTCATCGAATCCCTGGAGCCGCGCCCCTCTGGGCGTCCCCGCCAGCCCCAGGTCGCGCATTCTACCGGGCCGTGCGCGGCGTGCCAGGAAAAGGAAGACCGGATCGCGACGATCCTGGCGGAGCACTCGGCGGAACGGGAGCGCGGCTGCCGCGGGCTGACGATCCAGGCGGCGGTGCTTCCGAACTCCGCGGAGTCCATCGTCCTCCTCCAGAAGGCGGCCTTCGGGGTCTGAGCACGCGCACGCATCCTGATGGCAGTCGGCTCACGCTTCCTGATGGACTCGATGTGGGGGACGCTGTCCCCCTACGCCCCCTGGCCGCCCCGCAGCCCGTTGCCCTGGGTGCTGGCCGTGAAGGACGCTTTCCCGTTTCCCGTTCCCGCACGCTGTAGAGGGGCCGGGAAAGGGAAACGGGAAACGGCGCTACCGCGACGCGGCGGCGTAGCCCGCCGATGTCTTCGCAATCCGCCCACCGCGGACGAGGTCCGCGAGCGTCGTCGTGAGCGTGGACGCGCGGATGCGACATGCCCGACGGATCTCCTCGTGCCCGAGGGGGAGGAGCGACTCTGCGACGACGCGCTCGAAGAGCTCGGCGGGTGTTCCTCCCGTCGGCGGTGCGGGCGCCTCGCGGGCCTCGGCGACTTCGAGCGCGACGATGTCGCCGTCCCTTCGCAGGTGCAACGGCATGCCCGTCGTGGAGGCGGCGGCGCGGTGTTCGATCGCGAGCAGGAGCCGCTCCCCGTGCCGACGCACGTAGAGGTTCGAGTCGCCCCAGGCGTGAAACTCCGACGAGCCGCGCAGCGCCTGGCCGTCCCGCGCGTTCCCCGCCCCCTTCTTCGCGTGATGCACGACGACCACCGCCATGTGGTGCTGGCGCTGCAGGTCTCGCAAGAAGGCCAGCAGCGGCGCCACCTCCGCCGAGGCGTTCTCGTCGATGCGGTGCAGCCGCACGAAGGGGTCCAGGATCAGCACCCTCGGCGTGAGCGCCGCGACCGTGTCGGCCAGGCGCTGGCGATCGTCCCGCAGGTCGAGCCGCACGCTTGGCGCCGTGATCACCTGGATGTCGAGCGACGCGAGATCCGCCCCCGCGGCCCGACAGATCCCGTCGAGGCGTCGCCGCACGAGCGACAGCGCGTCCTCCGCGGCGAAGAGCAGCACTCGCCCGCCCCGCGTCACCGCGAAGCGCCGCAGGCACGGCGTTCCTGCGGCGACCGAGACCGCCATGTCGAGCGCGAGGAAGCTCTTCCCGCACTTCGGCTCGCCGCCGACGATCCCGACGGCCTCCTCCGACCACAGGCCGTCGATCAGCCAGCGCCGCTCTTCGGGGCAGTCGGACAGCTCGTGTGCCCGCGATACTGGCAGGAGCACCGTCATCGCCCACCCGCCCGAGGCGACTTCTTCCGCGGCGTCTCCGTCGCGGGGGCCTCCGTGCGCGGCGTCGCGTAGACCTCGAAGAAGAGCCTCTCGTCGAGCCTCTGCGCCTGCTTCTGCGTCGCGATGTCGAGCAGCTCTGCTCCCATCGTCATCATCGCCCGCAGGTTCCCCGCCGCGTGGTCCGCAAGAGCGTTCATCAGCTCCGACGTCATGAGCGAGGTGTTCCCCGCCGCCGCCAGAGCGTGCTTGAGCGTCTCCACCAGCTCCTCGGAGGAGAGCGGCTCCATCGCGAGGCGTACGCGGATCCGACTCGCGACCGGGAGGACGTCCGTCATGCGCAGCGTCTCCGAGAGACGGCCGTCCCCGCACAGGACGACCGTGAGGAGCGACCGCGAGTCGAGCCGCGAGCTCGACAGGAGCCGCAGCTCCGAGAGCGCGGGCGGCTTCATCTCCTGCGCCTCGTCGATGACGAGCACCGCCCGCGCCATCGACGCCTCGATGTGCGCCTGCCACCGCTCGCGCAGCACCTTCGCCCCCGCCCACCGGTTGTGCGGCGAGAGCGCGACCCCGAAGACCTCTCCCAGCTCCCGATAGAGGTCCCCGACCGAGCACTGCGGGCGCGTCAGGATCCCCACCGTCACGTCGCGCAGGCCCGCGAGCCTCTCGACCAGCAGGCGCAGTGCCACTGACTTCCCCGTCCCCGGCTCCCCCGTCACGAGCGCGAAGCCTCCCTCGCGCGCGAGCGCCTCCGCGCGAAAGCAGAAGCTCTCGACGCGAGGTGTCTTCCGGCACGCCTCGGTGGGGATCTCCGGGCTGAACGGGTTCCACTTGAGGCCGTAGAGCGACTTCTGGTTCGCTTTCACGAGCGTTCCTCCTTCGGCAAGTACGCCGGCGGCAGACCTGTCGCGGCGTAGTCCTCCATGAGCTTCGCAAGGAGCGGGGCCGGCCCCGACTCCACAGGCTTCTCCTCCATGCCCGCGAGCGGGCCAGGTTCGAGGGTCCGACGCAGGCCGTCGGCGTTGGCTTCCTTGTCCAGGGGGTAGATCCGACAGAGCACCGCGCCCGTCCGTACGTCGGCGAGGTGCACGTACGACAGGTCCCAGTGCGCGTACCGCACCGCCACGCGCGTCAGGTGGCGGTACCGCGAGGGGATCTCGAAGCGCCGCCCCTCGACCGAGAGCGTCCCGTCCGAAAGGCGCGGCGTCCTCGTCTCCTGCTTCGTGAAGGCGATGCGCAGCTCGTCCGAGGACGGGCTCGGGCGGCCGACCTCCGGTCCCGCGAGGTAGCGCGAGAGCGGCGACTCGCCAAGCTCGGAGTGCGTCTTCCGGTTGTACTCCATCTCCGCCCACGCCTGCGTCGCCTCGTTGAGGAGCGCGAGCGTCAGCTCCTTCACCCCCTCCAGCATCGCCATGAGGCGCCCCTCGACCTGGGCCCAGAGGACCTCCTGCTTCGCGTTCTGGTACGGCGAGTACGGCAGCGTCGTCTCGTGCGTGATCCCGAGGCGCTTGAGGCCCTGCGCGGTCTCGGCCGCGATCATGGCGCTGCCGTTGTCGGTCATGAAGGCCCTCGGCAGCACGCGCTTCTGGATCGCCTGCGCGACGCCGTGGACGAAATCCTCCGCCGTCTCGGAGAGGTACCACTGCATGTGGCAGAGGAGGCGCGACCGATCGTCGAGGACGCCGAGCAGCATCGGCGTGACCCACTCGCCGCGCGGGGTCAGGACCGGCCGCCGCGCGTGGTGGAAGTCCGAGTGCCAGAGGCCGTGGACGTGCGTCGCCTCGTAGCTCCGCACCTCGCGGCTGTCCAGCCGCTCCGCGGCCAGGCGCGCGCCCTCCGTGTCGCGCTTCGGGCGATGCTGACGGAAGAGGCCCGTCGCGCGCATGAAGCGCCGCAGGGTCGAGTACGAGGGGAGTGGGCCCAGCTTCGCGTCCGCCTTCACCCTCTCCCTGAGGTTGTCGTAGTGCAGGCGCCCGCTCCATCCCCGATGGTCCCGATACTGCGCCAGGAGCGCCTGCCGGAGCGGGTCGGGCATCGCGGGGTGCTGGCCGAGGTCCTTTCGCGGCTTCTTGCGGAGCGCCCCAACCGGGTCTCGCCGCTCGTTCCTCGCCTCGTAGTACCACCGCTCGATCGTCGAGGCCGCGAAGCGAACCCGCGTCCCGAGCGTCGGGTGGACCCACTCCTTCGCCGCCAGCGCCTTGATCGCGGCACACAGATCGCCGCGCGCGGGCGGAGAGGCCAACAGGGGACCGACGACCGAGAAGCGCAGGTGCGCCCATCGCTCTTGCAGCGGCGTGTCGTGCTCGGTTGTCATCGTTCGCTCCTTTCGCGGGGACTTCCCCGACGCGGCGCGAACGATATCCAGGTTCCCCTCTCGATTCGACCCGCATCTTCTGCGGGTCGCGATCGCCCGTCACACAGGTTGGCACCCGGGGGCGCTCGTCGTCGTGATGGGAGACAGGAAGCGCATCAGGGAGACGAGCCCCTCCCGCGCCCTGGCGACGAAGCGCGCGACGAGGGACGAGGGAAGCTCACCGCCGTCGACGGGCGGCGAGAAGCGCCCTCGCGACGCCTTCCAGAAGCGGCTCCCCCGGAAGTCCGCCAGCCACCACGTCCGCCACCGCGCGAGTGTCCGTGCGCTCACGCCGGTCTCCTCGCGGAGCTTCCGTGCGCGGGCCGGCGTCACGCCGGACGCGAGGGCACTCATGAGGACGACGATCACGCCGAGGTAGACCTTCCGCCCGAGAAACCGCGCGGACTCGGGCGTCACGCCCTTGCGGCATCCGTCGACCGCACAGCAAAGGCTCAGGCGGGTCGTGTGCTCGTCGCCGAGTCCCGGCGGCCCGCCACGCGGCTTGCGGGGATAGTTGCGGGTGTCCAGCCTGCCGCCGCACCTCGGACATCGTCCGTCGCGGACCTCCTGGGTTTCCCGCACGTCGATCGCCAGGAGCTGCGAATAGAACTTCCGCTCACGGGGTGGGTCGGGACACAATGCTCCTCCTCTTTCGCGTTAGACACGAAAGAGAAGACCCTCTCGGGATGCTCCAATCAAGCTTCCCGAGGGGGATCCTTTTCGCCCATCACGATGCGTGCGCGGATTGGGGGCGATTCCCCACTCGGAGCGTGCGCGTACTTACGTCACGAGGAACGAGGTCCACGAGCGCCCCGGCGACCGCTCGGAGCGGTCGATCTTCAGGGACGCCAGGTCTGAGAGGAGCGGATCGGACAAGGGACCCTCGCGTGGGGCGTGTCGGGGCCGCCCACGGCCTCCGGCGACGCGGGCGGAGATCCTATCGCCTGGGGGAGGCGATCGCAAGGGGGGCGCCGCGGAAGGGCGCATGATCGCTTCCGAAGCGCGCAGAGATGAGTGCGGCGCATGGGCGGGCAGTCCACTGGGTGGAAATTGCGCTCGCTATGCGCGCGAGCGTGTGGTACCGTCCTCGCAGAATTTCCGATCCAATCAGGGCCCCCACTCATCTCTGCGGGGGCATCCGCGGACAACCGATGGACGGAGCCGTCCTGAGTCCGCGGAGGATCCGAATCGCGCGCGAACGCCAACGCGCGGGGGACGCAGCCAGTCCTGGTGCGCCCACCACCTCGCCGGCGCCCGCCGAGCTCGGGCCCCCCGTGAGGTTGCGACCAACCTTGTTGCCAGGAAGATCCCGTCGCCGACCGGGGCGGTATAGCCGGATGTTTGCTTGGACAGACCGCCCGCAGAGGCATAGGTCGTTGAAACCGACAAGAGAGCGAGGAATCCGAATGCACCCCATGCAAGCGAGCCCGCCCACCATGTCGCTGCGAAGCCTGCTCGTCGTCGCGCTCGTCGTTTGCACATCGGCGCCCGCAGCCTGGGCAGACCCGGCATCGGTCAGTGTCGACACGCCATGGGGACCACTCACCATCGACGTGACGGTCAACACCTGGTCCGTCGTCTCGGGTAAGGCCAACGGTAGCGGGACGCAGACCGTCGTCTTCGCGGGGCAGTCCGTTAGCTTCAATGCTGCATGGACCGACGTCACGTTTGATGCACAGACGTACAAGTTGACGGAAGGGAAAATCGCGCTCACCTTCGCGCCCATCACGGTCTCCGTTGGCCTCGACGTCAAGATCACCGAGCTGTCGCTCGACATTCAGCCACAAACCGTGACGATCACCGCCGGCGAAATCGCCGCCCCGACCGCAGACGGAGGCGTCGGGCTCACGATGTCGAATCCGGTGAGCCTGCTCGGGTCCACGATCGTCATCTCAGGAGCCGGCCTCCTCTATGTCTCTTGCACGCTGCAGGCCCCGATCTCCATCCTGGGCGTGAACCTCGCCGCGGGCGCCACGCTGAGGGTCGACCTCTCCGATACGCTGGCAGCGCCGGACGACGCGATCCCCGACGCGGACCTCCCCGGGGGCGCAACGGGAGGCCCCTGGCGAGGATTCCGAATCGAGGGCGCGAGCGTGGCGTTCGGTGAAACAGCCGCGCCGTCGACCGGGGTCGCCACCCTGGTCTTCCTGAACGTCGGATGGCCAGGGGCCATCTCGGGCGCACCCGAGTTCAAGGGTCGCGTGACCTCGACGAGCTCGGCGCCCCTCAAGGGCAAGATGTTCGGCGTCGAGGTGAGCCTGACACCGGTACCGAACGACCAGTCTTCGGGGATCCTCAACTTCAACTCGGGCGCGACGTCTGGGCGAGTGCAGGGGACGTTCGACGGGACGGTGACGCTTCCGAATTCGAGCGCGGCCGTGGTCGTGACCGGACTCTCGGTGATGTATGCGGGCAACGACGACTTCCAGTTCATCGTCGACACGGCGGCAGTACCTTCGCCTGGTGTCGGCCTCACGCTGGGGCCCTGCAGCGCACACGCCCTGACGATCCGGATCGACGCGTCGAACACGAAGAACCTGGTCCCGATGCCGGGACCCAACCAGGCCATGTCCTGGGAAGGCGTGGTTATCCCCAACGGCGAATTGTCCCTCCCTGTTCCGGGGGCCGGGAACACCGGGGCGCTCCCGCTCCAGGTGACGGACCTCGTCGTGCCGTTCGAGAACGACGGGAGTCTGCCGAAGATCGGCGGTTGGTTCACGCTCGCGGGTACGGGTCCCTTCCAGGTCATCAGCGTCGGGGACCTCAAACTCGAGCCGCTCGCCGGCCCGGCGACGACGGGGTTCACGGTGGCTCCGTTGGAGCCGGTGGCGTCGATGTACGACGACAAGACGTACTTCCACTTTGTGGAGGGTGCGCTTCAGTCCGGGCGCCTGTACGGGAAACTCACGATCCCCGGGTCGACCACGCAGAAGGAGTTCGTGGCGACGGCGACGGGAGGGACCGGTGCGGGACTGGCCTATCTGGCCTGCAAGGTGCATGACCCGATCTCGATCCTGGGCGTAAACCTCCCTGCGGGCGTCACGCTCAAGGTCGACCTCTCCGACACCGACGTGGCGCCGGGCGGCGCAATTCCTGAGACGAGCCTTCCAGGTTATGTCCCCAACGCCAATCCCCCCCTGGGGAAGGCGTGGCGGGGCCTCTACCTGGCAGGCGTGCCAGTCACCTTCGGGGACGCAGACGCGCCGGGGAGCGGAGCGACGACGGCGACGATCGACTACCTCAGCATGGGTTGGACAGGAGCCCTCACCGACCCGCTCGCGTTCAAGGGGCAGGTGACTGCGACGAGCACGGCGCCGCTGGAGGGCACCGTGTTCGGCGTGGTGGTGAGCCTGAAGCCGTCGAGCGACCCGTCCTCGGGGATCCTCCGTTTCGACTCGGGCTCGACGTCTGGGGCGGTGCAGGGGACGTTCGACGGGACCGTGACCCTGCCCGGGGGTGGCAGTGCGGAGCTCAGCGGGTTCTCGGTGTCGTATGCGGGCGGCGAGGGCTTCCAGTTCATCGTCAACCTGGCGGAGGTGACCTCGCCGACCACGGGGATGGGGCTCGGCCTGGGGGCCTGGGGCGCCCACGCTACGAAGATCGGGATCGACGCCTCGAATCACGCGAACTTCACCCCGAATGCGCCGGATCCCGACCCGAACTGGAAAGGGCTGGCCATCTATGAAGGCGACCTCTCATTCCCTGTTCCCCAGGCGCACGACGGAAGCGTGTTGGCGCTCGGTGTCGCGAACGTATTTGTCTCTTTCGACGACCCCGAGCACTTCGACGGTTGGCTGCTGCTGAAGAGCGGGGCTCCCATCCCGCTCGCTGACATCCTTGGCCTCAAGATCGAGGTCACGGACACCGCGTGGGCAGGGCCCCAGCCCCCGGCCGTCGTCGCTGTCCCGCTGCCAGGGGGCGCTCCCGCCACCCTGCTCGGCCACACGTACTTCCAGTTCTTGCAGGGCAATCTTCAGTCGGGCTGCGTGTATGGGCGGCTGACGATTCCGGGCGTCCACGACCCCGTGCCGTTCGGGGCGACGGTGGACGCGGGCGGACTGACAGCGGAATTCGGCAGCTTCGACATCAAGTTCGGAGAGGGGGCAGGCGAGGTAACCGTCACCGTCGACAGCGCGAAGCTGGACTTCGATGAGGCGCACTCTCCGGCTCCGAAGATGGGCGACCCTGGATGGATGGGTTTGGTGATCAGCAGCGCCATGGTCAAGCTGCCTCCGCCGTTCACGGGCACCATCGCAGCGACGAACCTACTATGGGACCACGGCTTGACGGGGACGCTCACCGGGGCCAACCTCCAAGGTCTCGGGTTCGGGAGCATGGGCAAGTTCAACGCGCAACTCACGGGCTTCTCGATGTCGTTCGCGAACGGCGAGGTCGAAAGCATTACGGCGACTGGCAAGATGGAGGCGAAGCCGTTCCTGGACCAGGTGAAGTTCAAGACCGAGTACGACTCCGCAGCCGGCTTCGCCTTCAATGCCGACTTCGACGGTGATCCGCACGTACTCGGGGGCACGAACGGCGCCCTGGAACTCAGGTTCACGGCACTCGAGATCAAGATCCCCAACAGCGGGCCGGCGTCCGTCCGGATGGACGGGAGCGTCCAGGTGATGGTGGCCGGCGCGGAGTCGCAGAAAATCAGTTTCGAGAACGTCCGGCTGTTCGCAGACGGGACCATCAACTCGGGCGGGGCCTGGGTCGACCTGCGCGAGCACGGGCACTGGGAGTTCCAGAAGTTCGCCGTCGACGTCCGCGAGATCGGCTTCGGGAGCGTGCCTTCGACGACCGTGCCCGGCGAACACCAGATCTGGGTCGGTTTGAGCGGCGGCCTCGCGCTTTCGGACATGTGGGGCATGTCGTTGGACATCCAGGCGAACAAGTTCCGCTGGTTTGCCTCGCCAGACCCGGGCTTTGCCGTGGAGGAAGTGAAAGTCGAAGCGACGATCAAGGAGACCGTGAACATCAAGGGGAAGGTGAAGTACCTCGAGACGCCGGACAAGAAGGAGTTCCGGGGCCAGATCGACGTCAAGGTCTCCATCGCAAGCGGCGTGTTCGGGGCGGGGATCCAATTCGTCTCCGGACACATTCTGGGGACGGATGGTTTCAACTACTGGGGCGTCGCCGGCGAGTTCCAGTTGCCGACCTGCGTGCCTCTGGGCCCCACGGGGCTCGGGCTCTACGGCGTGAACGGGGGCGTCGCCAAGCACCTGCTGCCGCACGGCGTCGACCTCTACGATTGGGAACCGGATGCGGACGCCAAGTTCGCCTTCCAGGCCGGCGTGACGATTGGGACCACGGCCGACGCCGGGTACACGTTCCACGCCAATGTGACGATGACCGTCCTGATCGACCCCCTGATCATCCGAGTCGACGGCGAGGGCAAGCTCCTCACGTACATGTCGGACGAGTCGAACCACGAACGGGTCGTGAAGGCCTCCCTCGTCTACGACTCGACCACCTCGACCTTCGACGCATCGCTGGAACTGGGCCTGAGCGAACAGGAACCGTTCCTGGTCCCGAGCATCATCTCCGTACACGGCCTGGCCGTACTGCACATCGGACCGGGGACGGCGTACCTCCACGTTGGAACGAAGAGCAGTCCTGTCACGGCGCGAGTCTTCCCCGACCCCGCCCTTGGTGGCGGGTTCACGGCCTCCTCCTGGTTCATGGTCGATTGGAACCACGCCTCCACCCCCGAGTTCACGGCCTCCGTGGGCGCCTACGTCGGCTGGAGTTTCACGAAGAAGTTCAAGGTCTGCGAGGTGACAGGAGCGATTGCGGCGGGCGGGGAAATGACCCTCACGATCAAACCGTTCACGTTCGACGGGAGGCTGTCGGCGTCGATTGGGGCGCAGGCCTGCGGCATCGGGTTCAACCTGTCGGCGAATTGCCACGGTTGGTATCCGACCGTCCACCTCCAAGCGGATTGCACGCTCACGATCAAACTCGTCGTCAAGACCGTCAACCTCCCCGTTGCTGTGGAGCTTCCATGACCTCAAGACACGGTACGTCGACCCGGCGGTACGCGCTCCTCGCGCTGGCGATCGGCGCGCTCTGGCTGGGCGCCGGCGCGCCCGCGAGCGGAGGCGATTCGTGGTCGCCTCGCGTCGCGATCTCGGATGAGAAGGGGGGGCGGCACGAGGGGACACTCGAGGGGTTCGTGCTGGAGCTGAAGGGGCACCCGACCGTCTCCCCCACGGACAAGATCGAGTTGAACGGCGAGGCGCGACGGGCGTCCGACCTCGCTGGGATTCGGTTCACGTGGACCGCGGCTCCCGGCCGGCGTGGAGAATCGCTCTCGGCGTCGTTCGAGTTTTCGGATGGCAGCGTCGTGGAGCCGCAGGCCCCGAAGGAGGGAGCCGCTCCGGTCACGGCCCTTTCGTTCACGTTCGCCGAGGAGGGTCGGGATCGGTTGTCGTGGAGCTTCCAGGCGGGCCAGCCGTATCGCTCCCCGCTCGGGCGGTTCGCCCGGATCGACGTGGTGGTGAAGGGCAAGGGCGACGAGGGCGAGGGAGACCAAGGCAAAGGCGACGAAGGCAAGGGCGACCAAGGCAAAGGCGACGAGGGCAAGGGAGACCAAGGCAAGGGGGACCAGGGCAAGGGGGACCAGGGCAAGGGCGACGGAGCCGGCGCGGGACCGATGGGAGAGCTTTCCGTCGTAGCGTTCGAGGATGCGAATGCGAACCGCGCCCAGGATCGCGGTGAGCGAGGCCTTCCTGAGCGGCAGTTCACGGTGACGGGGCCGGACGGGGCCTCCTCGAACCTGGTGACGGAGAGCGACGGGACGATCACCGCCAAGCTGCCGGTGGGGCGGTACACGGTCGTCCTGATGGAACGGGAAGGGTGGAAGACCACGACGACGGCAACGCAGGACGTGATCGTGGACGTGAGGAAGCCGGCGCGCGTGGCGTTCGGGATCCGGAAGGGCGATGAAGGGGGCGATGGGGGCCACGAAGGCGGTGAGGGCGCGACAGGAGAACTCAGCATCGTCGCGTTCAATGATGAGAACGGGAACAGCGTGCAGGACCGCGGTGAGCGAGGCCTTACGGAGTGGCAGTTCACGGTAATGGGGACGGACAGGGCTTCCTCGAACCTGGTGACGGAGAGCGACGGGACGATCTCCGCCAAGCTCCCGGTGGGGCGGTACACGGTCGTCGAGACGGAACGGGAAGGGTGGAAGACCACGAGCCCGGCCACGCAGGACGTGTTCGTGGATGCCAGGAAGCCGGTGCGCATCGCATTCGGGAACCGTAAAGGCGATGGAGGGGGAGAGGGGGGCCACGAAGGCGGTGAAGGGGCGACAGGAGAACTCACCATCGTCGCGTTCAATGATGAGAACGGGAACGGCGTGCAGGATCAGGGAGAGCCGGGACTCCCCGACTGGGAGTTCAAGGTTTCGGGGCCGGACGGCGTCTCCAAGCATCTGAGGACGCAAGGCGACGGGACGTACCGCGCCGTGTTCCCGGTCGGGCGGCATGCGGTCGCCGAGGCGGGGCAGGGGGGGTGGACCCAGACTACGCCTGACCAACAGGACGTAGTCGTTGATGCCAAGAGGCCGGCGCGAGTCTTGTTCGGGAACCGAAAGGGCGATGGAGGGGGCGATACCGGCCATGAAGGCGGGGAGGGCCGGACCGGAGAGCTCTGCATCATCAAGTTCGAGGACACGAACGGGAATGGCAAGCAAGACAACGGCGAGGCGACCCTCTCGGACTGGCAGTTCACGGTGACGGGGCCGGGCGGTGTCTCCTCGACCCTCGTGACGCAGGGCGACGGGACGATCTGCCACACGTTCCCGGCCGGCCAGTACACGGTCGTCGAGACCGGACGGAGTGCATGGACTGCGACGACGCCGACGAACCAATCCGTCATCGTGACGGCGGGCCAGAGGACAACCGTCGCGTTCGGGAATCGAAGGGGCGGGCAGTGCGATCCTCTGCCGCCCAATGTCGTCGTCGATCCGGCCTCCTGCAAGTGCAACCTCGGCGCCCTGCCGCTCCCCAACGAGATCATCCTCCGTTGGTCCCTCTGCCCGATCGCACTCTCCGTGGCCGGCGGACAGGCGCGCCTGTACCGAGCGGACCACGGGCACGGCAACTGGCAGGTCGTCCATCCCTCGAGCGGGGTTTCCGGGGTACTGTCGGACTCGGCGCTGGCGCTGGCCTCTCTGGGTGTCAGCCCCTCGGACCAGGAGCTGTTCCGAGACGTCGTGCGTCACTACAAGAATCCCGGCGCCTACGTCGAGTCGCCGCCGCCTGCAGGACAGACGGCTGCAGAGGCGGCGACGGAGGTGGAGGAGATTCGCGACTTCGCCTACATCGTGCTCGTCACTCGCTTCGGCCTGAAGTTGCACCTCATGGAGGCGATCGGACTCGGGATCGTCGATACCGACGTTTCCGCCGGAAGCCTGTATGACTACGTGCTGACGATCTGGACGTCGCAGGTCGAGACGTTGTGCAGCCGGGTCGATGGCGTCGGGCCGCTCGAGGCGCCCGCAACGCCGCCGCCTACGGGCCCCGGCGCAGAGGTGCTACGGTCGAGGATGCCGGACCTGCCAGGCGCCCGCCGCCCGGACTACATGGTCACGCCGATCGGCGTGAAGTGGACATCCGCGCCGCAGGTGCCAGATCCCCACTCCGAGAAGGGTGCCTCGCAGATCCACACCGAGTGCAGCCCGCTTAGTCCGGCTCCCTCATACGCGGAGGGTACCTTCAACGTCGTCGCGTATCAGGTCGAGCGGAGGGACAGCCTGACCGTCACATGGACGAAACTGAAGGATGGCCTGATTCTCGAGGTCGAGCGGATCGACAAACCAGAGGAGCTCACGGGGGATCCTCCCCCCTCCCCCCCCGCCGGGTACCGCTACCTCGACATCGATACGAAGGACCATATCACCTATTTCTATCGCATCACGTCGCTCGACTTGCTCGGGCGGACCAGCGTACCCACGGCAGAAGTGTTCGCGACCGCGTTCGCGATCCCGTCCCCGATTGCCTGGAAGTCGTTCACCGCCTCCTGGAACGTCCCCCCGAGTTCCGTAGACGAGTCGTCGATCGCCGCCTGGTACGTCACCCACCGTTCCGTAGACGTTGTGCTGACCCTCAAGCTCCCGTCAGGTCGAGAGCTCTGGGTCGAGCGTACATGCCCCACGGATGCCGATCCCGAGGCCGGTCTCGTTCGCCTGAATTCGAACTCCCCATGGACCGGCGCGGGGCCCTTCTCGCTCGCGGATGCCACCGCTGTGGAGAAGAAAAGGTACGTCTACAAGATCGTCATCGATGAACCCGCCGCCGGCGGCACGATCGACATGAACATCCGCGCGACGATGGTCGTCCCGGACCTGACAGCGCCGGACCCGCCGCCGCAGCTCCAGTTCGTCCCGCGCCCTGGGACGCCGATTCCGGACGCTGTCACGGAGAAGCTGATCGACGAGACGCTCGAGGACCAGAAGAACGAGCAGAAGTGGATTGACACCATCGC
>Ga0209514_10003345_pt1 | contig 23111 bp, 20 predicted proteins | sample Subgrocontami58m_FD_187452 | JGI IMG/M metagenome (GOLD analysis project Ga0209514, IMG submission 187452) | Subsurface groundwater microbial communities from S. Glens Falls, New York, USA - GMW37 contaminated, 5.8 m (SPAdes) (version 3) | ecosystem: Environmental > Aquatic > Deep subsurface >...
GCTTCGAGAGCTTGAATTGCGAATTCAGGATTCATAAGAGAATTAGGTTTATCATTCCATAGAACACTAAATTCAAACTCAACCGGTTTTGCATTGTCATGCGAGATAATCAATCGGGCATTCCCTTCTTCCAGATAATAACTAAAATCTTTCATAATAAAATACTTTGTATTCAGAAGTTTCTTATCGGAATAAAGAACAATCTTATTTTCGCATTCTTTAAGCTCATATTCAGTATGAAAGTAATCAGTAACTCTTTGATTAACTTTTTCCTTACCATCTTGTTCGATTTTTATATTCAATTCATTTGCTGTTGAATCTACAACCGGAATTAGAATTGAGTAATTATTGAGAGAGTACGGTACTGTATTCATAAAATTAACAAGCTGAAAACTATTATTTGATTCACACTGAGATTCATTATTCTGAACTACGATTGGTCTGCCAATTTTTTCTTTAAGAATTAAATTATTGTGAACAGATATTGAATCAAGGGGAATGTTTTGATCGCTGTTTATTATACTTAAATACGGATAGACAACATATTCTTTACTTTTGTTTTCAATACTCAATACACCCTGGGCATAACTATCAACAGCTTTTGTTTCTTCGTAGGAGTTAATAACGACTGATTTTCTTAGAGATTTTCGGTCTACAATTTTATCAGCGTTTTTGATCTCAAGATCAAAAACAAATCCAGCAGTATATTTATTATCATTTTTTGTAAAGAATAATTCCTTAAATGGGATTCTATATGAAAAATAGCAGACTGAAGAACTATCAGAGAAAAAAATATTCTTCTCTAAAAAGATTGGCGTTCTTAAAAATGGAAGTTGTCTTTCTTTATGTTGTGCTGAAAGTGTAATTAAAAAAGAAAGTAATAAAAGGAAAATTATTTTAATAATATTCAATCGAAACATGCTTTCCTTAACTTGACTAACTATTCATACTAAGCATGAATTCTTTATTATTTTTTGTTCCTCTCATTTTATCTAAAAGAAATTCCATTGCTTCTGAAGGATCAAAGTCACTGATAATTTTCCTAAGTATCCATACTTTACTTAATTCTTCTTCTTTTTGTAATAATTCTTCTTTTCTTGTTCCGGATTTATTAACATCAATTGCCGGGAATATTCTCTTATCCGAAAGACTTCTATCAAGAACCAATTCCATATTGCCGGTACCTTTGAACTCTTCGAAAATTACTTCATCCATTCTACTGCCTGTGTCTATTAAAGCAGTAGCAATGATAGTCAAACTTCCACCATCTTCAGTATTTCTTGCAGCTCCAAAAAATCTTTTCGGTTTGTGAAGTGCATTAGCATCAACACCTCCGGATAATATTCTTCCGCTGTGAGGAATTACTGTATTATGTGCGCGTGCAAGACGTGTAATTGAATCTAATAAAATTACAACATCATCCCCAGCTTCAACCATTCGTTTCGCTTTTTCAATAACCATATTTGCAACTTGAACGTGACGCTCTGCCGGTTCATCAAAAGTTGAACTAATAACTTCTGCCTGAACTGAACGCTGCATATCGGTTACTTCTTCAGGGCGTTCATCTATTAACAACATTATAATTTTTACTTCCGGGTGATTTCTGGTTAATGAGTTGGCAACTTTTTGTAATAATACTGTCTTACCGGCTTTCGGAGGAGAAACGATTAAACCTCTCTGCCCTTTGCCGACTGGAGAAAGCATATCAATGATACGCATCGAATACTCACCTGGTGCTGATTCCAATTTTAATCTTTTCGTAGGATAAAGCGGTGTTAAGTTGTCAAATAAAGTTCTTTCGCGGATCGCTTCGGGATCTTTTCCATTAACCGCCTCAACACGTAATAAAGCAAAAAATCTTTCACCTTCCTTTGGCGGACGGACTTGCCCGCTTACAAAATCGCCGGTTCTTAAACTGAACCTTTTGATCTGAGAGGGTGAAACATAAATATCATCCGGCGACGGCAGATAATTATAATCCGCCGAACGCAAGAAACCATATCCGTCGGCTAAGACTTCCAATACTCCTTTTGAAAAAGTAAGACCGTCTTTTTGTGACTGAGCTTCTAGAATTTTGAAGATGAGTTCTTGTTTGCGGAGATCGCTGTAAGCGGCAATTGAAAAATCTTTAGCGATTTTGTGAAGATCTACAATCTTTTTTGATTGCAGCTCTGAGATATCCATTGGCATGAGTAGATCCTATTGCTTGTGAGAAATTCTTGATAATATTCTATATTGATTGACAATCTGGGGATTTCGATAATTGATAATTGTAAATTAATTATAAACTGAAGACTATTGAGGCACGGGTGAAAATTAATCTCCTTACACCACTTTGTCAAGCACTTTTCTCTAACATTTTACTTTTTATTTCACCCAGTAGATACATGCTTCCAAGCACTACCAGGCACTTATCTCTCCTCTCATTGAAGAAATCCTGAACTAATCTATATCCATTTTGAACTATATTGATCTTTATTCCGGCAGATTTAGCTGCTGATTCTATTTCTTCTGCAGTAGCGGAACGGTCAATATCTATTTTGGTTACAAAAATCCGGTTAAAATAAGGATTAAGAATTTTTAGCATCTCAACAATTGATTTATCTTTCATAGCTCCAAAAAGTAAATACCTTTCCTTGTAATTATTACTTTCTCTAGAAAATTCTTCAATAAATGTTCTAACTCCTTCAGGATTATGTGCGGAATCAAAAATGATTTTTGGTTTTTTGCAAATTATCTCGTAACGACCTTGAATTCCGGTATTCTCAATTACATTTCTAATTCCTCTTGAAATAATAAATCCGTCTTCAATGTTTAAGCTTTTATTTATAGTCTTTAAAGCTAAGGCAGCATTGTAAAGTTGATGAGTACCAATAAGCGGAGTGGAATAAATCGAGAAGGATTTTTTCTGTATTTCTACTATTAATCTGTCACCTTCTATAGTAGTGAAATCATTAATCAAGTTATATTCACAGTTAAGTACTTTTGCTCTATTACGAATTATCTTTTCCGGTTCATCTGCCATTTTACCAACAAAGACTCTGGAATTTTGTTTTATGATTCCAGCTTTCTCAAAAGCAATCTTTTCGAGTGTATCTCCTAAATGCTGCGTATGTTCTAAACTTATAGATGTAATCACCGAAGCGACCGGATTAATAACATTAGTGGCATCTAACCTTCCTCCTAGTCCGGTTTCTATTACAGCATAATCAACTTTCTGTTCATAAAAATATTTGAATGCGAGTACAGTTGTGATCTCAAAAAAAGTTAATTCATTTTTTTCAATATAATCTTCAAGATTGGTTACAAATTTTGTAACATACTCATCTTCAATCATAACGCCGTTAATTCTTATCCGTTCATTAAATTTTACAAAATGCGGAGAAGTGTAAAGACCAACGCGATATCCGGCTTCCATTAATAAACTTGCTATGAATGAAGCAGTACTCCCTTTACCGTTTGATCCTGCAATATGAAATGTTTTTAAATCTCTATGCGGATTCCCAATTCTCTCCAATAACTGAAGTGTATTATCCAGCCCGAGTTTTATACCGAATTGGTGTAATGAGAAAAGTTTTTCAAGTGGGGATTTAATGTCCATACTTAGATTTGATATGAGCCTGTTAATTCAGAAATATTTTGTATAGAATTTTGTTCGCAATAAGTTTTTAATCCTTCAACGATCTCAACACCGGCATTTGGATTAATAAAGTTTACAGTTCCAATTTGGAATGCGGAAGCACCAACAATCATCATTTCAGCTGCATCCTTCCAATCCATAATTCCACCAATGCCGATTATTGGAATATCTACGTTGCGTTTTATCTCAAGAACTTTTGCAAGAGCTATCGGTTTAATTGCCGGGCCGGATAATCCACCGGTTATATTTTTTATTTTTGGTTTTCTAGTATAAATATCAAAAGCAGTCCCAACTAAAGTATTTATTGCTGAAATACCATCGCCTCCATTTTCTTTCACTACTTTTGCAAAATCTGAAATACGGGAGACATTGGGCGAAAGTTTTATAAAAATTGTTTTGTTAGTTGCATTTTTAACTCTATCTGTAATTCTTCCAACTGCATTCAAATCATTTCCGAATTCAAGTCCTCCTTCATTCACATTGGGACAGGAAACATTTATTTCAAAAGCATGAATAGATTCTTCTAGAGTTAATATTCTCGTACATTCAACATACTCTTCAATCGAACTTGCTGCAATATTGCAAATCAAAGTTGTGTTCAACTTTTTTAGGAAAGGAATTTTATCATTAAGAAAAGATTCAACACCAACATTAGCAAGACCAATTGCATTCAACATTCCCGAAGGAGTTTCTGTTATTCTTGGTGGAGGATTGCCTTTACGCGGTTTAAGTGATAACGATTTTGTTACAATGCCGCCAAGTTTGTTCAGGTCGGTAAATTCTGCTATTTCATTTCCGTAGCCGACAGTTCCGGAAGCTAAAAGAACAGGGTTCTTAAGTTTTAGTCCGGCAATATTTATTGATAGATCAACCATATTTATAATTTAACTGATTTTGCCTCGAACACCGGACCATCTTTGCATACAAGCAAATATGTTCCTCCATTAACCGGATCAATCGGACAACCCTGGCAAATCCCGAATCCGCACGCCATCGCACATTCAACAGAAATCTGGCAATCATAATTATTTTCTACACAGTAACTTTGTAATGCTTTTAACATTGGAGTTGGTCCGCACGCAAAAATTCTAAATTTATTATGCGAAATGTTTTTGATTTCTCTTTTAAATAAATCAACCACAGTTCCATGAAATCCTTCCGAGCCGTCGTCAGTTGAAGCTAAAACATTTTTTAATCCAATCGTAACAATATTTTTCTTTGATCTTCCACCGATCAAACTGATTATTTTTTTATTAGCAGAAAGATTCTTCAATAAGAATGGGAAAGGTGCAACACCAAGTCCGCCTGCAACAATAACAGCAGTATCATAACCATTTTTATAATCAAATCCGTTTCCTAATGGACCAAGGAGTTCCAGAGATTCTCCCGGTTTCTTCTCAGATATTAACTTTGTCCCTTCTCCATGTATGTCGAATAAAAAGAAAAGATAATCTTCTTCAACATCGCAGACGCTGAATGGTCTTCGTAAAAGCGGAAAAGAATTTTCAGAGACTTTTATGTTACAAAACTGCCCCGGTTTTGCAAGCGAAGCTATTGAGGGAGATAATACTTTTATTAAGAATATATTATCAGATATCTTTTGTACTGATTCAACCTTAGATTTTTCTACGTACAAGAATTTTCTCTTTCTGAATGAATTAAATTTATTTATGAATAATTAATGAGAGGTTTTCCAACTCTATAATTTCTTTGAGTACTTTTCTTCTATCGCTTTAATTTTATCAAGTCGTTTTTGATGTCTGTCTCCTAAGAATTTTGATGAGAGCCAAACTTCTGTAATTGATTTTATTGTTTCCTCACCTAAAGATCTTGCCCCGACTGCCAGTACATTTGCATCATTATGTTCTCGTGAACTCTTTGCGGAAAATTCATTATAACAAGTTGCAGCGCGTATTCCGGGAATTTTATTTGCTGTTATTGCCGATGGGATTCCGGTTGCGTCAATCAATATTCCGTATTTCACTTCACCGATTGCAACTCTGTTAGCTACATTGAATGCAATATCCGGATAATCAACAGAATCTTCTGTAAAAGTACCAACATCAATTATATCGTAACCTTTCTGTCTCAGGAAATCAAAAACTACTTTTTTAATTTTAACACCGGTATGATCTGAACCAATCGCAATTTTGACTTGAGAATTCGAAGCCGATAGTGAAGACATTGATTCGTTTTCAACTATCCTTAATCCGGAATGATGTATCCTATCTTTTGCAAGCGGAGTTAAAACAGATCCTTTTTCAATTACGATCTCCTTACTTCCGCTGCTTAAAACTTTCTTTACATCATCTTCAGTAATTAATCTTTTCATTACGTAATTGATCTAGATTTGGTTAGACTAATTCATTTCTCTTATTCATTTTAAGATAATCAACAACTTCCCTAACATCCTGCGCATTATTTCTATCGCAAACCAGCAAAGCTTGATTTGTATTTATGATAACCAAATTTTCAACACCGATAACTGCAGTGAATTTTCTTGGTGAGAAGATATATGAGCTAAATGTTTTTTCAGTGTAAACATCGCCAATAATCGAATTTCCATCTTCATTCTTTTCTGAGATTTCATAGACAGCTTCCCAATTTCCTACATCGTTCCAGTAAAAATCTGCTTTTGTAAGATAAACATTATCCGATTTCTCCATCACACCGTAATCAATCGAAATACTTTTAAGCTGACCGTACACAAGTACAACTTGTTTTTCAAAATCATTTGTACCGATGCATTCTTCAATTTTATCAAGTCCGTCTGATAGATCAGGTAAATGTTTACTGATTTCTTCGAGAATTGTCTCAACATGCCAAATAAATATTCCCGAGTTCCATAAGAAATCTCCCGATTCGATAAATTGTCTTGCGGTTGCCAGGTTTGGTTTCTCTGCGAAAGTCAGCACCTTATAAATATTGTTATCAATTCCCTTTTCATCAAACTGAATATATCCATAGCCGGTTTCGGGGCGATTTGGAGTTATACCGATCGTTACTAATCCTTTAGATTTATATGCATAATCTGCAGCTGTAGAAAGACATCTTCTAAATTGCTCTTCATCTTTAATCAAGTGGTCTGCAGGTAAAGTAATTGTAACTGCATCCGGATTTTTACTTTTAATGATGACTGATGCAAGTCCGATACAAGCAGCAGTATTTTTTCCGAATGGTTCATCAATAATATTTTCTTCCGGAATTTGCGGCAGTTGTTCCTTAACTCTCATCTTCTGCACTTTATTCGTAACAATATAAATATGATCATTCGCGATCAATCCTTCCAATCGTTTTGCTGTATCTTGTATCATCGTATTTTCGCCAAAGATGCGAATCAACTGTTTCGGTTTTTTCTCTTTACTTCTTGGCCAAAACCGTGAACCAACTCCGCCTGCCATAATAACAGCAAATAATTCCATCTATCTTTCCTTCTGTTTTGGGAAAATGGTCTTTCCAAAATTTTCTGCACGGGTTAAATAATTTGTTATATCAACATCTTTGCCGCGGACTACTGCAACAATAACAATTAAACATGCACGTAAAGATTCGATCACATTCGAGCTTGGAGCAATTTTTTTCTGATTTATTAATTCCAAACCTTTCGCAAAAATACTGTGCATATTTGATATTATCTCAAATCCTACCTTCTTAGATAGTTCGGCATTATCATACATAATTTTGATGTGACTGTTAATTTCATTTTCGGTGTATTCATATTTTAGAACGCGGTTTAGAAATGGATCAAGTTCTTTTACAGGTCTTAAAATTTTTTCTTCAAAGTTTTCAAAATTAAAATCGTTTTCTTTATTAAGTTCTTCAAAGATTATCGCTTCCCTTAGTTCATCCGCACGCGATCTTTTCGGTAATTCAATTTCAGGCGGTGATTGAACGATAGCATCGAATGAATTTACTTTTTGATTGGTCAGATCAATATTTAATCCGCCGGTATCAAATTTCTGAAATGACATTCTGGCTGCGTGAGGAGTGAAAATATCAAGAACACCGTTAAGTTCTTTTACCAGACTGTAACTATGTTCCTTAAACTTATCCGAAAACTTCACAAACTCGATCTTACCGTTATCAATAAAATTCTGAAGATCGCCGAGTTTGATGCCAAGTTTAGAAAGTTCTGTAATTTTCTTGAAGTTTTTAATCTCCTCAGAAAGAGATTCGCAGTTGTTCAATCTTTCACGGAGAATTGCTACAGTTTCAATTTTCTCCGAGCTTAAACGAAGGTTATTGGCTGCGGCTACAATGCATTGTATGATATATTGTTTAGCCAGATCCAATGTTAGTCTTTATTAATTGTAGGAACTCTTTTGGTTAATTTATTTTTTTATGTAGATGTATTAAATATTTATATGATAAATGTAAGGAATTTTACGGATTAAATTCAGAGCATATTAGGATTGTAAGAAGATAGCGAGGAACACAGTGACGAAGCAATCTGATTATTAGATTGCTTCATCCCGATTGACATCGGGATTCGCAATGACAAGTATTATTTTTAGCCAATAGCTAAAAGCTAACAGCTAATAGCTTACCGCTAACTGTGTTTTTCTTTGAATCCTTTCATCATCCATTTACGTGCTAATATTAATAATACCGGAGACATAATTGCAATAAAGCCGTAGATAAGCCACATAAATTCTGTGTTCATCTGTGCGGGCTGTGTATCCGAAGGACAATACTGCATCAAGAACCATCCGGAGTAAAGACTTGTAACAACTTTTGTAAGGAACCACGGAAATTGTCCGATGCCCATATAGATTCCCGTCATATTCTTCGGTGCAATCTCTGCAACCCATTGCAAAAATCTCGGCTGCCACATCGCTTCACCGATTGTCATAATAATTATATAAGCGATCAGAGTGTTTATGTTCGGTCCCAATGCAAGAATAAAAGTTGGCGAAGCCATTACAAAAGTTCCGATGATCATCATTGTGTATGCATTCTTTTTCGATGTGAGCGCTGCGATCATTGGAGTTAGAATAAAGATCAAGATCGGGTTAAGGTTTACAAAGAATTCAAAATTATCTTTTACAAATCCTTCAAATGCTCTGCTTGTATAAAGAGGAATAGTTAACCAATTATGGGCGAACAAAGTTTGAACCGGTATCAGAGCAAAAATGAAATACAAAAAGCGTTTATCTTTTAACGGAAAGTTCTTTAAGTAGAATTTCAGTTTTTCTTTAGCTGTCATCTTAGCAAGTTCATCTTCCTCTTCCTGCTGATTAATATTCTTTTCTTTAGAAGCTATTTCAATTGCTTTAGCTACAGCTTTCTTTGTCATAAAAAAATAGACGACTGCAATTCCGGTTACAGTAAGAGCAACGTAAACCCAGAACACACCGAGTATACTTGTAGCTCTTCTTATCGGCGGAGAAATTAATCCTGGTAAGAACGCGCCGAGATTCATCAGCGCGTACAACATTGCGTAACCCATTGCAGCAGTTTTTTCCGTTGTAAATTTTTTAACTGCAGTATAAGCTGCAGGTTGATAAATTCCGTAGCCGATTACAATTCCTAATATTCCAAGCATAGAGTAGATATGAGCCGATCCCCATAGTCCAGCACCTCCAAGATGCGGCGCCGTTGATAAAAGTATTCTTCCGGCAAACATAAACGATAACGAATAGAGCAAAGCTTTTCGCACACCAACAAGATCAACTGTAGCTCCGAGAAACAACATGCTCAACGTAATTCCGGCAGTAAGAACGCCTACCATATTTCCAGCGCGGATGTCATCGAGTTTTATGTAATCGTTAAAATAAATTGCGAGGAGTCCTACAACACCAAAGTAAGTCAATCCTTCAAGAATGTAAGAAATATTTAAACCGAGCAGAGCACGTGATGTATGCATTAAGTCAATGAAAGGATCGGTAATTTCATAAATAATTTTATCGAATGAACTAATTTTATCTTTCTCAATATTCTTTCTTTTATTAATCAGAAAAGCAATAACCAATGCTAACGGCGGTAGAGCAAATGCGATGAAAAACATAAGAGTGCTGTTAAATCCTTTCTTAACCGCAAATCGAGTTGTGCTTAATAGAACAGCAAAAAATAAAATCATTGCAATACCGATATAAATAATTAGTAGATCCATAATTCACCTATTAGGTTTGGGTTAAAGAATATTTACTTCGGGAATCAATTCTATTCCAAATTTATCGAAGACAGCTTTCTGAATTTCTTGTGAGAACGTTTTGATCTGCTCTCCCGTTGCACTACCCATATTAATTATAACCAACGCTTGACGGTTATATGTTGCAACGTCTCCGATTCTCTTACCTTTATAACCGCATTTTTCAATTAGAAATCCGGCGGGTATTTTGTATTTGTTTCCATCTAATTTGAAAAAAACGATCTCTTCAAAATTTTTTTTCAGTTCTAAAAATCTTTCTTCACTTACTTCCTGATTTTTAAAAAAACTTCCTGCATTACCGAAACGCTGCGGATCGGGAAGCTTGCTCATTCTAATTTTGTTAACCGTCTCACGCACTCTTCTGATCGTCAACTTTTCTTTATTAGCTTTTCCTAAATAATCATTTAAGGAACGGTAATTTAGATTAAACTGTTTTTCTTTTTGTAATTTCAAAATAACTTTAGTGATTATGAACTTCCCTTTCAATTCCCTTTTGAATATACTGTCACGGTAATCGAACTTGCATTCATTTTTTTTATAAATCTTTTTTCCTCCCGTTTCTAAGTTTATACCTTCAAGAGATTCAAATACATCCTTTATTTCGACACCATAAGCGCCGATGTTTTGAATAGGTGCAGCTCCGACAGTTCCTGGAATGAGCGAAAGATTTTCGATTCCGTAATATTTATTCTCAACACAATAGGAAACCAAATCATTCCAAATCTCTCCGGCTGAAGATTCGATGATTACATACTTTTCATTTTCTTCTACTAAGCGAATACCTTTCTCAACATAATGGAGTACTAAGCCATCATAATTTTTAGTGAATAAAATATTACTTCCGCTGCCAAGAATAAGTTTATGCATACTGTTGAAGCGTTTGGACTGTAATATTTCCAATATTTCTTTTTCAGAAACAACTGAAGTGAAATAATTTGCTTTTACATTAACACTAAATGTGTTGTATGGTTTTAAGGATATGTTTTCTTGAATTTTAATCATGGTTATAAATTAAACGTTGATTCCATTTTCTTCCAATTAATCTCTTCTATTTTATACCCGTCTGCTCTAAACATAATAGCACCGGATTTATCAGTTCTTACAATGCTTATTTTATTTTGATTGAACCGTTCAATAATTTCTTTATGAGGATGCTTAAACTTGTTCATAACTCCCGCACTAATAATCGCGTAATTCGGTTTAACAAATTCCAGAAATTCTTCGCTTGTACTTGTTTTACTTCCGTGATGCCCGGCTTTCAAAACATCCGATCTTAAAAATGTTTTATATTTATTCACGAACCCGCTTTCAACCTTTGTACTTGCATCACCCGTAAACAAAAAAGAATTATTTCCATATACTAATTTAAGTATTCCGCTTTGATCGTTGGAACTTAATGATTCAAAATAATGGTTTGTAGTATCATTCAAAACATAAATACGGCTGTTGCCAATCGGTATGATCTCTTTTGAATAATATTTAAAAGGAACACCATTCGATGTTAAATATTTTTCCAGATCAATATCTTTTTGTAATTTCGGATCGAGCTTCGGTTTGTAGATCAGTTTTACTTTATGCTTGGCAATTATTGATAAGAATCCCTTGTAATGGTCGGAATCAATGTGAGAAATAAATCCATAGTCAATTGTATCAATACCTAATTTATCCATTAAAGGTAAGATCACACGTTCGCCGTTATCAAAATATTCAGTCGCTTCGCCCGCATCAATCAATGCGGTTTTACCATTTGGAAATTTTACCAATAACGCATCACCTTGCCCGATGTCTACTGCCATAACCGATAAAACATTCTTCGGCATTAATTCATAATTATCTAAACGCATGAACAAAATCCACAGCACTACAGATAAAGTTATTCCAACAATCTTTGCTGTTCTGTTTGTAAATATTTTGAAAATGAAAAATATTAAAGCTAAGATGAGATAAAATAATATTGCATCAAAAACACTGAACTGATTAATTAAAATGTATGAGTATTTATCTCCACCCATTAAACGAACGAAGAAGTACATAATATATGTCAGCAGTTCATTAGCAGAAGCAAAGATAAAACCGAACCAACTGAAAAGAGTACCCACAAACAATGTAAAAATTCCCAAAGCAACTATTGCACCGGAAACCGGAATAACAACTAAGTTGGCAAGCAAAGCAGAAACTGAAAGGCGATGGAAATAAGTTAGAGTAAACGGGAGCGTTCCTATTTGTGCGGACAAAGAGGTAACGCAAAATATCAAAAACCAATTCAACCATTTTGTTTTAATTTGTAAATCATCTACGGAGCGTTTTAATGGAGGATAAATTAAAATTAGAGATAAGATTGCCGAGAAAGAAAGTTGAAAACTTGGATTGAATAATTCATTCGGATTGATCAACAAGATGACAAATGCTGAAAGAGACAAAGCATTTAAACTGTTGTATTCTCTGCCCATAGCCGGTGCTGCTAATAAAGCGACTGCCATTACTGTTGATCTGAATACCGGCGCATCTGCACCGGTTATGATTAGATAGAACAACAAACCGATCAAGGTTAATGTGTAGCGGGTAAAAAGATTAAATCTGTTGAACACAACTAAGAAGATCAAAACAATGTAACCAACATGTAAGCCGGATACAGACAAAACATGCACAACTCCCGCATTAACAAATTCATTTTTGATAGCGTAATCAATCGAGCCGCGATCAGCTAATAGTAATCCACGAAGTAAACCGGTAGTAGTCTTGTTATGCAGCGATGTGATTTGTTCATCTAACCTTTTTCTGATTTGATGAATTGTGTTTTTGTATACCGATACTTTCTTCGAGATAAATTTTACGTCATCGGTTTTATAGATATTTGCTATTGCTACAATTCCCTTTCCGTTTAGATATTTTTCATAATCAAATTCGCCAGGATTCCTTTCATTCCTAGGTTTTAAAATATTTCCAACGATTTGTATCCTGTTCCCAATTTCCAATTGATCATATAGTTTTGATGTTTTTCTATCTTCATCATAAACAGAACAAAGTATTTTATATATGCCTTGATACTTCTTTTCTTTTGTAGTTACTGTATCGGCAGATAAATATAAAATTATTCTGCCTTCTTTTTTCAGTTCGATATTATCAATCGTACCGCTGATTATAGTTTTAGTATATTTTTCTAAATGAAACGGATAGTGAACTTTCGGCGGTGATACTACTGAATAATAAAGTGACCCGCATAAGATTATCGAAAGAATTATCGAAGTAACTTTTAACTGTTCAATATGAGTTGACTTTTGAAAGTGAAATATTAACGAGATGAATAAAGCAGATAAGAAGAAAATAAAAAGTGTAATTAATGAAATGGACAAAATAGATTGGAAGATTATTCCAATCATAAAAAGAATGACAAATTTTATAAGAGGATAATTACTCAATCATACATCTCCATAATTGCCGGTTTGATATCGTAAAGCTTCTTGATCTTCTTTGATAATAATTCTGCATTCTTCCCGGCAGTAATTCCTATTGCCGGATTTAGTGTGTGCATCTTAACAGAAAGATCCTCAAAGTTACCATGATCGGAACAGACTACAAGTGTCATATTTTTTTTTAGATTTGTAATCATGTGAAAAAGAAAACGGTCCAGAATTCTTGTAGTGTATTCAAGCCATTCGCTGTTTCTGCCGTGTCCAAGATGATCTGTATGAAATATTTCAAATAATGTAAAATGATTTTTCGAACCAAGCCGTATTAAACGGTCAGCCGCTGTTTCCGCATTTATCACCTTCAATTTATAATTCATCTTTTCTACGAAATGGCGGTTATTAATATCGGCTGCCAAAGCTTTTCCTTTATGAATGTCGCCTATCTTATTCAATCTCATTCCATTCATAATACAGCTTAAGGTAGTTACGCTTAATCTTCTTCTTCCGGAATTTACATAATCAAAAAATGCTTTTGGATAAGCATTAGCAAAATAAACTTCCTTTCTTCCTTGCATGAAAGAACGAAATATATTTTTTTCTTTTATAATAGGAATAAGAGTTGAGTAAGGATAAGGTCCGAAATGTTTTCCGATTAGTTTGGGTGCATTAATGCCGCAGAAGATGGATGTCTGTCCGGTTCCGCTTAAAGGTATATCCGGAATACCCATAGAAGCATCAACCGGGAAAAGAAAAGCGTTATTACTTTTTAGTTTTTGTTTATCGAGATGAGGAATATCACCGAAGATTTCTGAAAATGTTCTGAAGCCATACTTAAAGAAAGGATTGTATTCGTAATCTTTCTTTCCGATACCAACGCCATCCATAAAAATCATTATTGTTGAGTGCAATTTCTTTCCCTTCTTATTCTGTACTTATCCGACCACACACATATGGAACTGTCTTGAAAGTCTTTGTGTACCTTTGTGCTCCTAGTGTCTTTGTGGTTAGGTTTTCCTTCTCAAATAAACAAAAAGATTCTTACCACAAAGACACAAAGCCACTAAGTAACACTAAGAAATTTTAATTATTAAACAGCCTCTCAAAAAGTGGGAGGTTTATTCTTTTGATTCAACTAAAATTGTAACCGGTCCATCATTAAATATTTTCACCATCATCATCGCTCCAAACATTCCGGATTTAACTTTATCCTTTCCAAGATTACTTTTCATGCGTAAAATAAATTTTTCATACATTGCTTCTGCAAATTCTGGACGAGCAGCATCTGTAAAACTAGGACGATTTCCCTTTCTAGAGTCTCCGTATAAAGTGAATTGAGAAATAACTAAAACTTCACCGCTAATATCTTTAAGAGAAAGATTCATTTTTTCATTATCGTCCTCGAAGATCCGCAAATTGGAACATTTGTCAGCAACAAAATTCAAATCTTCTTCCGTATCTCCTTCTTTTACTCCAAGAAGAATCACCATCCCTTTTTTTATTTCTGAATTGTACTTCGGTTCAATAATTGAAACTGATCCTTCCGTTACTCTTTGAACCAATGCTCTCATTTCAATTCTCCGACAACAACTCTATCAATTTGTAGATAATCTTTTACAAAATAAATATTTATGAATCCATTCTTCTCTATAATATCTGCTACTAACTTTGCTTGATCTTTGCCAACTTCTAAAAAGATCTTACCATTACTCTTCAATAATATTTTTGCTCTTTCCGCAATCATTCGATATAAATCTAATCCGTCGTTCGAATCCGTAACGGCAGCAATTGGTTCGTAATTTTTAATTTCATTTTGAAGAATTGGATATTCCTCTTTACTAACATAGGGAGGATTAGAAATTAGAATATCGAATTGATAACCACTCATATAATTTTTAACATCAGCAGTAATGAAATGAATTTTTCCTTCAACTCCATTAGCAGCAGCATTCTCCCGAGCTATAGATAATGCTTTTTCAGAAATATCAATAGTAGTTAATTCTGCATTGTTCAAATTTTTAACAAGAGCAATCGGAATATTTCCGCTTCCGGTTCCTATATCTAAAATTTTCAATCCGGTTTTATCTTTACAGAACTTGATTATTTCTTCAACCAATATTTCTGTTTCCGGTCTTGGTATTAAAACATCAGGTGTAACCTTAAAAGGTAAACCATAAAACTCAACATTACCGATAATATATTGGAGCGGTTCAAACTTTCCTCTGCGTGCGATCCATTCCCGGTAAATATCAACTTCGTTTTCCTTTAACGGTTGATCGAACTTGAGATAAAGGTCCAATCGTTTACATTTTAGGATTTCTGAAAGCAGCAATTCGGCATTTAAACGTGCTGATTCAATTCCTTTCTTTTCCAGAAAGTCTGTAGAAAGTTGCAAAGATTCTAAAACAGTCAACATTAATTTCCATAGTTGAGATTATCAGATAACTGACCGCTGATAGCAGAAAGCTTATTTCAAAGATAAAAAAGTTTAATGTTGATTACACACTTTCGAAGCTTTTATAAGGAAGAATCTTTTGCTGATAATTTTGCAAAGTTGCAGCAGTATCTATTGCCGGGTAGTCCGTCTGCAACAACGCAAAAGCCAGATACTTTATTGGAATGGGAATAAGTTTATTAAGAGAGAAGAATTAGAAAAAAGTGAAAGGTGAAAGCTAGACGGAAGACGAATACTTTTCCTTAATGAAAGAAGAGATTTTCGTAATAAATTTTTTGGCATTCTCTATCTGCTTTTCAGCTTGATCCTTTGATGCAACAAAAAGATCGTCATAGTCACTTTCTGTACGGATGCGTTCTGCAGACATTAGATAGACAGAATATTCTTTTTCGATGAAAGCTGTTTTAATATAATGCTCATTAAAGTAAGCGATAATGCCTGAATGTTTTTTAGAGTCAAATCTATCAAAAGCCAAAATTGCACGAACAGCATGAAAAATTGAATAATAAGAACGGTTAACCGATTGAGCGTATAAATTACTTTGAAAAAGAATTTTTGCTGCTTCTAAGTCAGACTTTGATTTTGAAAGACGATATTCTGAAAGTGACTTTATTGTGTTATCCATAAACAGTTACTCCATGAGTAACTATGTTATTATAGAAAGGAAGAATATCAGAAAACTCATAAAACTGTTTGGAATTTTTAATTATAACTGATATTACCACCCCATATTTTAGAGATAGATCAACACACAAATTATTTATTTGTTCGTTTAAATCTACTTGTTCCGATTCATTATCTTTTGTAAGAATAATAATATCAATATCAGAGTCATACGAATAATCTAGATTTGCATAAGAACCAAAAAGCACTATCTTAATAAGGTTATCACCAAACAAAGGCACAAGAGCGTTTCTTAATTCATTAACGATCTTTCCCGCAATATGTGGAATTTTTTTACTCACAATTAAATATAATCAAATGACGTGTAAGGTAAAATAATTTTTATGGTATATCGGAAAATGTAGGTGGTGTTGTTCTGTAACCCGCTCACGACCCTTCTGTTGGACAATATTAATGAATCGTCAAATGCAATCACCGTGAATGTGGGATCCCTTGCTATTTGCAAACGATACAGAAAGGTATTCGGATAGGGATTCCAGCCAAACGTGAGTGCCGTTACCTGGTTTGTCACACCATCAGACGGCGCAAGGAGCGTCAACACTGTAGGCACAAGCCAGACCTTCGCCTCTGCACGAAGATTTGTTGCACTGTCTCGGACTGTGACAACGAATCTTCCTGTATCGCTCCCTGCGGTGTATAGTCTTGCATTGTCAATTGTTCCGCCAGTCGCACTCCAGCGAGGGATGACTGCAAACAAATTATCGAACTGGTCAAAACCAGTGGCAAAGAATTGCCGCTGCCCGTTCCAATATCAAGAATATTCATTTTGTCATTTCTCGATTCGTTCGAAATGACAGATGACTTGTTATTAATCTTGTTTATTACTGTTTCAACTAATATTTCTGTTTCCGGTCTTGGAATTAAAACATCCGGTGTAACTATAAAAAGTAAACCATAAAATTCGACATTACCAATAATATATTGTAGCGATTCAAACTTTCCACGGCGGGCGATTCATTCTCGGTAAATACCAACTTCGTTTTCCTTTAACGGTTGATCGAACTTGAGATAAAGATCCAACCGTTTGCATTTTAGGATTTCAGAGAGAAGTAATTCGGCATTTAAACGTGCTGATTCAATCCCTTTCTTTTCAAGAAAGTCTGTAGAAAGTTGCAAAGATTCTAAAACAGTCAACATTAATTTCCATAGTTGAGATTATCAGATAACTGACCGCTGATAGCAGAAAGCTTAACCGCAAGATAAAAAACTCCCGGTTTGTTTACATCTAGAAGTAGTAATAAAAAACTAAACCCAATTATTAACAAAATATTTTTTTATCATCCTTTCCTTGCGATCGCATCCTTAATTCTTTCCGGTGTCATCGGCATTCTATTTAATCTGATTCCAAGTTTATCATAAATAGCATTACCGATTGCAGCACCAACAGTAATGATAGCCGGTTCTCCTCCGCCTTGCGGCGGTTCATTCTTCTTATCAAGTATTATTGTTTCAATTTTTGGTAACCATGAGAATTTTGGTATTTCATAAGTATCATAATTCTTATTCAGGATCTCTCCGTTTCTAAACTTAACTTCTTCTGTTAATGCATACCCGAGTCCCATGATTATGCACCCTTCCATTTGAATTGTTGCACCTTCAGGATTGATTGCAAGTCCCATATCCTGAGCACATACAACTCTTTTCACTTTTACATTTCCGGTTTTTGTATTCACCTCTACTTCTACAATCATAGCAACGTAAGTTCCGGCATCTATTCCGCATGCAATACCGTAACCTCTACCGCTCGGAGTTTTTGATGAAGTTTTCCATCCGAATTTTTCACCGGCTGCTTTTAGAACTTCTGTGTATTTATTGTCTTTGAAATTTTTCATTCTGAATTCAAACGGATCTATTCCGGCTTTAGCAGCCATTATATCAATCTGACTTTCTCTTGCGAACGTATTCGTGTTATTACCCGGTGCTCTCCATGGTCCTGTAGCAAACGGATGACTTGGGACTGGATTATTTCTATTACCGCTATAAGACTTTGTGCTTGAATTTGGAATATCATAAAAATGTGTTGCACCTCTTTCACCGGCAAAGTAAACGTTATAATCCCAAAAACTAATTTCGTTCGAACTTGTTAAACCCGATCTAATCTTTATTATTGCAGCCGGATGAAATGCATCATAAAAGAATTCTTCCTGCCTGGTATATGCAACCATAACCGGTTTACCTGTTAGCTTTGCAAGACGAACTGCATCCACCACTTGCAAATTTCTTGTCTTACCACCGAATCCGCCGCCGACATAAGGAGTTATTATACGAACATTGTCGGGAGCAATTCCAAGAGCGCGTGCTGCTTCTTCCTTTGCAGTGAATGGATTTTGTGTTGATGCCCATACTGTAAATTTATTCCCGTCCAACCTGGCAACTGCAGTGCGAGGTTCAATCGGAGAGTGAGCAACATAATTATCATAATATGTTTCTTCAAATACAGTACTGGATTTCTTTTCTCCTTCTTTAATATCTCCTTGTTGAGAAACAATTCTTCCTTCTCCTGCAACTTCTAAGAAATGATCATATATATTTTCATTATTTAATTTGGAATCGGAAGGGCTAAATTTGGCTTTAATTTTTCCCAATGCTTTTTCTGCCACGTCCGGATATTTATGAAGTACTGCAACAAGATCTCCATCCTGAATAACAACTACATCACTCATCTTTTTTGCTTCAGAGGTATCAACATCTACCATTTTTGCACCATGCGCAGGCGGTCTTAATACTTTTGCATATAACATATCCGGGAATTGAATATCGCCGGCAAACTTTGCTTTACCCGTAACTTTCTCAATAGCATCAACTCTCGTAATTGATTTATTTATTACTTTGAATTCAGATGGCTCTTTTATTTTTGGTTTGTCTTTCAGATGCCGTTCAATTTTTTTCCCTTTTGTTAATTCAGCATAAGAAACTTTATTCTTCTTATTTAACTTTTGATAAACTACACCTTTCACTGCTGATAATTTATCAACCGAGATTTTCAACTTTTCGGAAGCTAATTCCAACAAAACATTTCTCGCTTCTGCTGCTGCTGCTCTTAACGGTTGTCCAAAAAATCTTGTGCTCATAGAACCGAACGTCCCCATATCCCACGGACACAAATCAGTATCACCCATTATCATTTGAACAGAATCAAGAGTTACGTCCAATTCATCAGCAAGCATTTGTGCAAGTGATGTAATTATTCCTTGCCCCATTTCAATCTTTCCGGTGAAACAACTAACTCTACCATGTTCATCAATTCTTAAGAATGCATTGAAGTCGGTTGGCAGTTCACCTCTTCTTTTCTGTTCTTGTTGAACATATCCTAATGTATCTCCCACAGTAAAAAGAATAAATAATCCACTGCCGATAAGTTTGATAAATTCTCTTCTATCAACTTCGAACGGAGCTTTGATATCTTTAAAATCCAAATCTAAATAATTATCATTTTTCATTTCATGCCTCCTACTTCATTTCAGATGATGCTGTTTGAATAGCTTCAATAATTCTATTATAAGCGCTGCATCTGCAATAATTATCATCCATCTCTTTAATTATTTCTGCGTAAGTCGGATTTGGATTTTTCTTTAGGAAACCGTAAGCGTTCATAATCATTCCTGGTGTACAGTAACCGCATTGAAGTGCATCTTTTTTAGCAAAAGCTTTTTGTAAAGGGTGAAGTCGCCCGTTATTAATCAATCCTTCTATCGTAAGTACTTCTTTCCCTTTAACACTTTTAACTGCAACATTGCAAGCACGTTCAGCTTTATTATTAATTATAACAGTACACGCACCGCAAAATCCTTCTCCACAAGAGTACTTAGTTCCTGTTAGATGAAAATCTGTTCTAAGCACCCACAAAAGTATTCTATCGCTATCAACAGAAATTTCTACAGGTTTACCATTGAGTTTAAATTTTATGAGCTCAGTCATATGGTACTCCTTAATATAATTTGTTCGGTAAGGTAAATTGAATGGGAAATATTTATGATATGATTTCCTGAATGGCAAGCATCAACAGTTATAATATACTGGAAATAATTTTTATCCTTTCTCACGGTCTTTGTTAATTGATATTTGACTGATGGAAAATAAGAATAAAAATTTCAGATTCATATAATAAATTATTTGAAGTATGGTAGGATAATGATTTTTATTTTTATCAATACAAGATTAATTCAACACAATTAAAAACAGCTCAATGTTTACACTACTTCAATAAATTGAAAATACTCGCTTACTTTTCTTTCTTTATCTTTTTTTTACATATCGGTGTTGCTGCTATTCTACAACCTAGGAATAAATAGTCCGTAGGTGTAGGAGCGACATTACATACAAATAATTTTAAGAATTATAAAGTGTATCGAGAATCGCATCTGGATGTTTAGCTGCAACACAAAGTAAAACTCGTGCGGGTCCATCAGGTTTCCTTCTGCCTTGTTCCCAATTTCGTAATGTTCCAGCACTAATTCCAAGCAACTTAGCAAATTTATCTTGTGATAAACCATAATGTGCTCTTATAGTTTTAACATCAGGTTCATCAAAATTAAAAACTCGTTTTGCTTTTCTTGAACCGCGTAAGATTTTACCACCTTGTTTTATACTTGCAAGCAATTCTTTAAATAATTTATCATTCATTTGATTTCTTCCTCCAATACTTTCTTCAATATTTTTAATTGTTCACTTGTCAAATCATCTTGAACACTCTTTGGATAGATTAAGAGCATAAAGATTATTTCCTTTTCTGAATACCAATAATAAATAATTCGAGAACCACCTCTTTTTCCACGACCAGAACCAGACCATCGCAATTTTCTAAGACCACTACTATGAGGAATTACCTTACCAGAATAAGGATTTGCAATAATATAGTTTTGTAGTTCTCTATAATCTTCGTCATCTAGAACATCTTTAAGTCTTCTAGTGAATATCGGTGTTTCTTATTTTCCTGCAGGCTATCCCGCAGGCAAAAGGCGGGTAAGCACTCACACTGTTAATGAATGTTATCCCAATTGAATTTATATTAATGAAAAGTAGTCTGCTCGTGTAGTGTTCAGTGCAGTTTGTGTTTCTTGTTTGTCCGAAAGAGATATTTATTGTTTCATTCCCCACAAAATATTTCCTCTTGTTGCAAATGCAAATTAGGAGAAAATAAAAATTATTCAAACAAAAATATTCCGTGGGGTTGTTTCAAAAAGGCAATTGTCGGTAAATTAAGAAAAGGTCTCGCTTTCTTTAGCGTGTTATAATCATACATTGATATGATTAAAAAATGAACATCAAAAAAGAAAGGAGACCTGAGATGAAATTAGCAAAAAAAGAAATAACACGAAAGAATAATGAACAAGAAAACTATGATCAATACATCTCATTAGATTGGTCAGAGAAAACAATGGCAATAGCCAGAATGCGAAGTAATAGTGTAAGTCCGAAAGTAATAGAAGAACGCTCGGATATAAAATATTTAAAAAAGTATCTAATGGCTATACAAGGCAGAAAAATATTGACAATAGAAGAGACGACAAGTACGCACTGGTTGTATGTAGAATTAAAAGAGAGTGTAGATAAAATATTGATATGCGATCCATACCGGAACAGACTATTAAGTGAAGGAGCAAAGACAGATAAAATTGACTCAGTTAAATTATGTCAATTACTCAGAGGTGGGTTACTAAAGGAAGTCTATCACAGTGATAATCAATTATATAAGATAAGGAAAATAGTAAGCGCATATGATGACCTGGTAAAAGCCGGAGTAAGAGTTCAGAACCAAAAATCAGCCATATACAGAGGCTTAGGATTAAAGTACAAGAAAGAGACTATGCCAGAAGATGATAAAATAATGCAATATGTAGAAGAAAGTCAGAATAGGTCGATACAGCTATATCGGGAAGAAAAGAAGAAATATGAGATATTGTTTTCTCAACTTAAAAGAAGCAATCCAACAATAAAAAAGTTAACAGAAATAAGTGGGATAGGAAATATATTTGCAGTAACAATATATTCAACAGTAATAGATGCAAAGCGATTTACAACGAAATACAAATATTGGAGCTATTGCGGTTTGACCTATAATATGAAAGAGAGCGGAGGAAGAAACTATGGAAAGAAAAGACCGCGTCATTCAAGAAAACTTAGAGGAGTCTACAAAACGGCAGCTTTAGCTGCAATAGGAGGGAAAAATGATATCCGACAATATTATGAATATTTGTTAAGTGAAGGCTACCCGGAGAAGAAAGCACAAAACGCAATAGCCCGATATATAGCAAAAGTAAGTTACGGTGTAATGAAAACCGGAGAAAGTTATAGACCATATCAATGGAGAGAAAATAATAAAGTAACTCAAGAAAAAAGTAACCAAAAATAATTGAGGTAGATAAAACTCCCGAATATAAAATCTATAAAATATAACGGCTTGAATAGTAAAGCACAAAAAGCAAAAAAGATAAGTTCTTAAAAATATTGTAAAAAGTAATTCAAAGAAGTTCAGAGGAAGAGGTTCATTCGCAATGATGCTACATATGAGAGCCAATTTGTCGGTTAACCCTTCCTCAATAAAATTCAAATTTTACGATAGCCTAAAAGGCTCAAATAGACGCATAATACAAAATAATATAACTGATAAGCACAGTGTAAAAAAGAATTACTTGAAAAGGAAAATAGGAATAACAAAAATAAGACAAACAATTTATGCTGAACGAAAGCGAGCCCAAAAGCAGAGAAGTAAAAAACGCAGTTTTTTGCTATGGGAGTACTGTTTTCTCTTGACTTTTTTCTTAATAGACATTG
>Ga0209514_10003347_pt1 | contig 23098 bp, 21 predicted proteins | sample Subgrocontami58m_FD_187452 | JGI IMG/M metagenome (GOLD analysis project Ga0209514, IMG submission 187452) | Subsurface groundwater microbial communities from S. Glens Falls, New York, USA - GMW37 contaminated, 5.8 m (SPAdes) (version 3) | ecosystem: Environmental > Aquatic > Deep subsurface >...
GTTCAACTCAATTTGAGGATCGCCAATAACAACACCGCCGACTAAGTCGGCGGCTTCTTTCAATTTTATCTTCATAAAAACTCATTTAAGTTTTTCAATTACCAAAGTTGTAACATCATATTCTTCTTTAGCATAGAGGAAAATGATATCGCCGCTTCTATCAAAAATAAAATCGTATTCTTTTTCTTTTGCAACTTGTTGAATAGCGGTAAAAATTCTATTCTGAATCGGCTTCATTAATTCTTCCTGTTTCTGGAAGAGTTCGCCTTTTACACCGAATTTATCCTGCCTGTATCTGGAAGTTTGATCTTCCAAAGCAACTAATTCTTTTTCTATCTCAGCACGTTTTTGCTCGCTAAGAATAAGTTTCCGCTTGTCGTAATCATCATACTTAGTTTTCCAATCTCTTTCCATTTTGGAAAGTTCTTCCTGCCAATCTTTAATTATCGCATCAAGTTTTTTCTGTGCATCTTGAGCTTCAGGAAGCAGTTTCATAATTGTATCACTATCAACATAACCAATCTTCGGTTGACTGTAAAGTTTTGCCGATGTAACAATTATAAATAATGCGGATAAAATTAATCCAAGTTTTTTCATGATCTATTTCCGGTAATTATTTTTTACCTCTTTTAAGATAATCAAGAACTTTATAAGTAATATCAAATTCAGGATCAGCTTTTACAAGAACACCGTCTAAAGCTTTGTCAAGAACAAATTGCATACCTAAATCTTTTGAGATTTCGTCAATTGCTTTGTAAATTTTTTCTTTAACAGGGGCTAAAAGCTGCTCTTGTTTTTGATAAAGTTCGCCATTTGGTTGAGCAAATTTTGCTTGATTATACTGCGTATATTTTTGCTCTTTTTCTGCTAATTTCGTTTGAACTTTTTGTAGTTCTTCTTTTTTCATTGTCTCAGCTTGTTTTTGATTATCAGCAAGAAATTTTTGATAATCAGCCTGCATACTGTCCAAATCTTTTCTCCATTTTGATACCATGCCTTCAAGATCTGCTTTAGCTTTTATTGCTTCCGGTAATTGAGCAAGTATAACCTGTGAATCAACCCATCCGAGTTTTAATGTGGTTGTTTGAGCTTGTTGTGTCTGAGCAAAGGCAGAGACAGTAAAAAAAATAAGTATAAATAAAATAGATTTTTTCACGTTTACCTCTAATTAATGTTATTAAAAACCTTTTCCAAATTGAAAATGGAACATCCATTGCGGATCTTGTCCATCAACACTTTTTCTGTCAAATCCATAACCATAATCGAAACCGATTAATCCGATCGGATTCAATAAAATTCTTGCACCGATACCAACAGAGCGTTTCAAATTGAATAAGTCGGTACGTTTAATATCCAAATAAACATTACCTGCCTCTGCAAAAGCAAGCAAATAAATTGGAATCGGTTCCAGTGCTAATGCTACTCTAAACTCCGTTGTAAATTTTGCCATAACACCACTTCCTCTTACATTATTTGAAGAAGGGTCTCTCAAACCCAGGCTACGATCGTCGTAACCTCGTAAAGAAGTAGTAGCAATTATTAACCCGCTTCCTCCCATATAGAAATATTCAAACGGTTGTATAGGAGTGCCGTCTTTTAACTCCCCAATATAACCGAGTTCTGCGGAAGTGTAAAGTACAAATCTATTAGAATTAAAAATTGATTTATACCATTCGGATTTAAAATTAATCTTATAGTAATCAACATTACCCGGTAAAAAAGGTCCACCTGTTAATTCACCGCTAAACGTAAACTTTGAACCCCTGGAAGGGAAAATAGGATTATCTATATCCGTTCTGGAAATTGTTGCACCAATTGAATATTGTCTTGTTAATCCTTCCGGATAATATCCTGCTCCATCAATTACATCGTTATACTGAAAACGGACATTTCCCATAATATAGAAGAAATCATCCGGCCAGGTTAATCTTCTTCCAACTCTAAAAGTTATGCCAGATTGCTGCAGGTCGTAAACATATCTTTGTCGAGTATCAAAAATATCAAAGCCGAGTGATGTTGGCGTATCCATAAACCAAGGTTCGGTAAAGCCAAGAGAAAAAGTTCTGTAGAAATTTCCAACGCCAAATTGCCAGTTAAAATTTAATACTTGTCCGCCGCCCATTTGAAACGGTTCTGCGATAGAAAAGTTTGTTAAAGTAAAACCAACTGCTCCGCTGAATCCAAACGCTCCGCTGTAACCAATAGAAGCATTTAGATAATCGCTCGATTTTTCTTCAACTTTATAAATAATATTTACAGTACTATCATTAGAAGGGCGGTAATCCACACCCGTTTTATAAAGTTGTTCTACATTGAAGTATTGAAGATTTGAAAGCTGCTGAATACTTCTTAAAATATAACCGCGGCTGAAGTAACTTCCGGGTATTGTATATAACTCCCGGCGTATTACTTTATCTTTTGTTTTATCATTTCCGGTAATATCAACTTTACCAATTTTAAAACGATTTCCTTCGTTAACTTTTATTCTAATATCAACAGAATCTTTAGCGGATTTTTCTTCTTTAGCATCAAGCTGAAAGCCGAGATATCCGGTATCTTGATAAATTGATGATACATCAGTTTGTTTTTCGTTGTAATGTAAATTCTGATTAAATTTTTCGTAATCAAATACATCACCTTTTTTGAAATCCAATCTGGCATTTAATTCTTCGTTGGGATAAACAGAATTTCCCTCCCAAATTACATTACGAACTTTATATTGATCACCTTCATATACATCAACAATTACATCAATAAATTTTTTATCATCAGAAAAAACGAGACTATCGCGGAGAACTACAAAATCTCGATAACCTTTTTTTCTATAAAACTTAGTAAGTAATTCTTTATCTTTTTCAAACTTGGCGCGCTTAAATTTTGCAGAAGTCCAGAATTTCCACCATGCAGGTTCTTTGGTGTCATCAAATTCACCGATTAGGGAGCCATCATCAAACGCTTGATTACCGTTAATAATTATATGTTGAATTGTTACCTCATCTCCTTCTTTAATTTCAAGAAGAACAAGAGTACGTTCTTTAATTCTATTTACAGAATTAATAGATGAGGTTTTATCAACCTCATAAGTGGTTTTCAGTTCTTTGGAAAGATCTTTTTCATCGCGCCAGGTAACAATAATTTCTTTTTCGGAAGTATCTGCTTGAAAGAAAGTATAGTTATGTGGTGTAATTGTAGCGTTTAAGTATCCATCCTCTTCATATAAAGATTTAATTTTATTTGTTAAGTGAACAATTTCTTGAGGTTTTAAGGTTTGTCCGCGGACAATTGTAATTTTCTTATTAATGTTATCTCCGCTTAGCTCGTCGTTGCCATCTAATACAAATTTCTCTAACCGGGGATATTCTTGAACCTTGATTTGAAGAAAAATTCCGTCATCAATTTTTTTTTCTATAATAACTTCTGCATTCTGAAAAATTCCCAAATTCCAAAGTCTTTTTATCGCACTATTGGTTTGATCACCCGGGATACTGATCTCATCACCGATTTTCAATCCTGTATTGGCAATTATGGTTGCGGCATCGGCTGATTTATTTCCAACGACAGAAATGCCGAGGATTTTATAATTAACCTTTTGGGTCTGAGCATTAACCTGGACTAATGAAATTATTAATAAAATTATTAGACTAAGTATTTGCTGTTTTCTTGAAGTGTGTTTTAACATTCTGAACTTTTTTGTAGTTGGTCAATAATTGTTCACTAACTAATCCAAATCTTCTTTCTCTTTCTTGATAATCTTTTATTGCTTCTAATAAATGTTTACAACGGAATTCAGGCCATAAAATATCGGATACAAATATTTCTGAATAAGCAATTTGCCATAAAAGAAAGTTGCTTATTCTAAATTCGCCGCCGCTTCTTATCAATAAATCCGGGTCTTGCATTCCGGAAGTGGTTAGAAATTGAGAAACTGTATCTTCACTTATCTCTTCAATTTTTAATTTACCTTTAATCACTGCATCGGTTATATGTTTTACTGCCTCTACAAGTTCCCATCTTCCGCTGTAACTCAAAGCAAGATTTAATGTCATTTTTGAATTGCCAGCAGTTTTGTTTAATGCAGCTTGTAATTCTTTTTGAACAATTGCCGGTAGCGACTTAGTATCACCAATTGTTGTTAACCTAATATTATTTGTGTTAAGAACATCAGTTTCATTTTGAAGACTTTTTACAATCAAACGCATTAAAGTAGAGACTTCATCTTCCGGCCTTTTCCAATTTTCAGTAGAAAAAGTATAAAGAGTAAGAGTTTTAACTCCAAGCCTTACACAAGTCTCAACCGTTTCGCGTACAGAGTCCACTCCTCTTTTATGACCGGCAACGCGTGGAAGACTGCGTTTCTTTGCCCATCTGCCATTGCCATCCATAATAATTGCAATGTGCTGAGGAATATTACCTTTTGCTTTAGCTACTTCGATTAACTTTTTGTCGGTTGTGCTAAGTTTTATTGCCAACTTAACTTTTCACCCTCGAATTTGAGCCCGAAAAAATAGTTCGCATGGGGGTCAATGTCAAGATTAATAGATCAAAAGTAAATTATGTTTAATCTGCTTTTGTCTCTGGAAGAGTAACAATCTTAATATGTTTTTGAGTTTCTTCATTGAGTGATGAGATCAAAAGAGATGCTTTTACTAACGAGTTATTTGGAACACCTAAGAATAAAGTAATTTTGTTCTGTGGAAAACGTGCGTTATAGTTTGCAAGAAAATCTAATTTGCTTAAAAAGGAATGTTCATTCAATTCTTCTTCGGAGACTGTTAATCCGATAGCAATTTTCTTCTTATATTTTGCCACAGCATCTACTTCATAATCGCCAATCATTGGAGGTGCAGGTAAATATTTACCAAACTTTCGGCTCAATGTTAAATAACCATGCTGCCACAAGTGGTCAATCAGATAATCAACTTTTTCTCTTTTTAATTTAGTTTTCATATTTTTTTAATTTAAGCTTGGAATTATTGGTATTACCGGAGAAAATTTTTCATAAACAAATACTTTGATATTACACATTTTATCGTACTCGAATATTTTAATCTCATTTGAATTACCAATTTTTCCATACAAAACTTTCTTACCAGTTTTATTTCTGCTGATATAATAAGGTTCCAGAATAACTTCTTGAAAGTTGTATAAAAATTTTACTCTATTTCGGTTTACGATTGCTCTCATAAATAAAAATGATTTCATTTTATCCTCCGTCCAAATCAATTATAAGTTCTAAAAACGCCAATTACTTTACCAATGATGGAAAAATCTTCACGCTGATTAACTTCTATTGGTTTGTATCGTTCATTTTCCGGCATCAGGTAAATTATATTTTCATTTACTATAAATCGTTTCATTGTTGCTTCATCATGAAGTAGTGCAACAACAATATCTCCGTTAGCAGCATTTTGTTGTGGAGAAACAATTACAAGGTCTCCTTCAAAAATTCCGGCATTGATCATGCTATCGCCTCGGACTTTCAAACCAAAACATGCTGTCTTTGCTTTGACCATAGATGCATCAAGTAATAAATTTCCTTCAATATTTTCTTCTGCCAGAATTGGCTGCCCAGCAGCAACTCTTCCTACAATAGGAATTCCAATTACATTATCGAGAACCTGTTTGGATTTGTTTAACCCATCGCTAAGAATAGAAAGTGTTCTGCTGGTTTTACTTTCATTCGAAAGAAATCCCTTTTTAACAAGTGCATCAATGTGGCGCTTAACTCCGAATGTACTTGCCATATTAAAATGTTTTGCAATTTCCCGGAAGGTTGGGGGGAATCCTTTGATGCCTATATACTCTTGAATGAAATCAAGAATTTCTTGCTGTCGGTCTGTAAGCTCATTTTTCATTATAGTGTTCCTTTGTTCACCTAAAATATAGTGAACGTATGAACACTTGTCAAGGAAAATTTTTGGAGGTCTTATATTTTGAACTTGGCAGGTCTATTTCCAGCTCTTTTTAGGTTCTATATAATTGATAAGTTTTCTACCAATAATAAAATTATCCTGTATCCCGTTAAAACTTTCTGCACCAACTCCATAACTAAAAATACCAACTAAGTTAGCCGTATGTTTTTTGGTCACCCAACCAAGATTAATTTTATTTTCTTTAAGATTACCGGATGTAATTGACATTCCGCCAGTATCATGATCGGCAGTAATTACAACTAAAGTGTTTCCGTCTTTTTTCGCAAACTCAAGTGCCGCTTCAATTGCCGTATTAAAATCATCCATCTCATGAAGTAAATATTCTTCATCATTATCGTGTGCTGCCCAATCAATTTGCGATCCTTCGATCATCAAAAAGAAACCGTTTTTATTTTTATTTAGATGTGAAATAGCTTTCTCTGTCATATCACCGAGAGAATAATTTCGATCACTTGCTTTCGCAATGCCATTATGCCCGAGTATAGCAGCAACTTTTTTTATTATACTTGATTCGTACATCTCAGAAAAATCCTGGAAGACTTTATATCCATAAGAAGGAAGTGTATCTAAAAAATTTTTGTGATCTTCGCGCTTACCACCGAAATCCAGGGGAACAAAAAAATTAAAACCTCCGCCGATAACAAAATCAACTCCGCTGTGAACAAACTGTTCGGCAATATCAAATTCCATGTTTCTATGTTTTACATGTGCATAAAAACAAGCGGGCGTTGCATTTGTAATTGAACTTGTTACAACCAATCCGGTACTCATCTTTTTATTTTCTGCTATCTCCAAAATGGTTTGAAGATTATTCCCTTGCGGATCTTGTCCTACAACAGCATTGTTGGTAGGATAACCGGTAGCAAACGCTGTGGCACCGGCAGCTGAATCAGTTATTAAATTATCTGCAGAACAGGTATTTACAAGCCCGATTGTATAGAATTTTTTGAATTGATCATTCTTTGAAAATAGAACTGAAGTCGAAACTTGACTTAGCCCCATTCCATCACCAATTAATAATATGATGTTTTTTGGTCTGGGATTGCCCTTAGAATACAAAACGGTCGCACCTAAAAAAGATACGACCGTTATTAAAAGAAATATTTTCTTAATCAATAAACTTCTCCAGAATTAGTCTATATAAGTCATCCAACTATGCCGGTCTTCTATTGTTCCGTAATAAATACCGGATAATTCATTATACAATTTAGTCCCGAGTTCACCGGCTTCTTTGTCATTGAATTGCAGCAGGTTTTCATTGTATTTCAATTTGCTAACGGAAGAAATTACTGCAGCGGTTCCCGTTCCAAAGATTTCAATTAATTCTCCATTTGTATAAGCATTAATAACTTCATCAATACTTATCATTCTTTCGGTTGCATTGTATTTCCAATCTTTAAGAATTTGGAGTACAGACATTCTAGTAATTCCCGGAAGAATAGAACCTGTAAGCATTGGTGTAGTAACTTCGTTTTTAAATTGAACAAAGATATTCATCGCTCCAACTTCCTCAAGATACTTCTGCTCGATTGCATCTAACCACAGTACCTGCGAATAACCTTCCTTTTTAGCTTCTTGTTGTCCCATCAAACTTGCTGCATAATTTCCTGCAGTCTTTGCTTCGCCGATACCTTTACGAACTGCTCTAACATATTTATCGGTTGCATAAATTGGAACCGGCTTAAAACCTTCCGGATAATAAGGTCCAACAGGACTCAGCATAATAATCAATTTGAAATTTTCTGAAGTACGTACACCAACAAGAGGTTCTGTTGCAAAAATAACCGGTCGGATATATAACGAATGACCCGGTTTTGTAGGAATCCAATCCTTATCAATACGAACTAATTCAAGCAAAGCTTGAAGAACAAGATTAGGATCAATTTCCGGGATACACATTCTTTTTGCGGAACGGTTTAAGCGTTCTACATTTTTTTCCGGGCGGAATAAAGCTATTCTACCATCAATTTGTTTGTAAGCTTTAAGACCTTCAAAAATAGTTTGACCATAATGAAGAACCATTGCTGCTGGGCTAAGTTCAATGTTGCCGAATTTTCTTATTGTTGGATTATGCCAGCCGCCCAAATCTTCATCGTAGTCTATTTCGAACATATGATCTGAATAAATTTTCCCAAACACTATTTTTTCGGGTAAAATAACTTTCGTTTCTCTTTCAAGTATTTCAATATTGAAATCGTTCATAGGTTCACCATTCTTTCTTTTTGTGGAATGGAAATAATTAAATAAAAAACCCGGTCTGTATATAACCGGGCTCTCTTAAAAAAAACTAAGTTATAATCACAATGAGACCGAGGATAATGATATTTATTTCGAGTATTTTTTTCATTGTCTCTTAAGGAAATTTACATCCAACTTTCTACTATAAAAAATATATAAAAATAAAAGTAATTGCCAATAGTAAAAGTTTCTTATCAAGTCTAAATACTATAAAATTTTATAGAAAACATACATATTCACAAGAGACTCCTGAACTTCTCACAAAAATTCTTGCCGAAGTTCGTTAAAAATTCAGTAATGTTAAAGTGCTGATAAAGTAACAAAAAACTAAATCACCGGAAGAAGTAATTTCAAAATTGATACAACTTTCTTAGTTTTGTTTTGAATTAATTATTAATTGATATGATCACAACAGTTGCACAAAACGTTGGAAGAAAAACTCTAGACTTTCTTCAAGAGTTCGGACAGTTCGTTCAACTTTTTGTAGAAATTATCAAATCAATTCCAAACCTTTTTAAAAATCGGCGAAATTTCTTTTATCAGTTGGAACATATAGGTGTTAATTCCATTCCATTAGTTTTTATTATAGCAGTATTTACCGGAGGTGTTGCAGCCTGGCAGGCCGCATATCAATTGAAGGGATTGGCTCCATTATCTTTTCTTGGTGCTGCAACAAGCAGATCAATTATTACCGAGTTAGGTCCTGTACTAACTGCTATTGTTATTGCAGGAAGAGTTGGTGCATCTATTGCGGCAGAAATTGGTTCGATGAAAGTTACCGAACAAATTGATGCTCTTGAAACAATGGGAATTAATCCGGTTGCTTTTCTTGCTACTCCAAGAGTATTAGCTTCAGTATTAATGATGCCTGTATTAGTAGTTTTTGCAGATGTTGTTTCAGTTACGGGCGCGTATTTTATTTCGAATTATTTTCTCGGAGTTTCATTTAATGTATTTTTCCTTTCGGTAAAGCGTTATTTTCTATTTAGTGATTTTGGTTTCGGATTAATAAAAGGAATGATATTCGGCGGAGTAACTTCTATGTTAGGATGCCATATTGGATTTAGAACACAAGGTGGTGCTGAAGGTGTTGGCTCTTCAACAATTCGTTCATTCGTGCTCAGCTCTGCACTTATACTTATTCTGGATTATTTATTATGGACTTTGTTATTTTAAAATAGAGCAAGTGTGTTTTATTCCATTCACCCCGTAGAATAAATTGAGAATCAAATTGTTTCAAAAACACAAATACTATTCCATGGGGTAAATAGATTTTCGCAGATTAGCTTTTGAAGTTATTAGAGATACCCTTCAATTGGAAAGAACTAAAACGTAAATCATCAAAGACAGATCATACCATAAATAATTGTAAGTCTTACAATTTATTTTATTACAAAATTTAGTATTAACTTTTTTAAGGATTTATTTTTGTCAAATAAGTTTTTTCTCTTGCACAAATTTGATAATGAGTTTAATTTGCTTACTGAATATGGAAGCCAATTATCTTTTATGATAATTTGTATCAGCTCCACAAAAAATAGATTTTCGGTTTTAGGAATCAACCACACAATTGCTTCATTAGCTTCAAAGAATTACTGTAACTCACTCATAAATTTTTCTTTTTCTGCTTTCTATTATTAAATCAATTATTCATAAATAACACACGAGGAAATTATGTTAGAATTTGTTAAGAATTTGATGGCTCAAGTCAAAGCCAAGAATCCTAGTGAACCTGAATTTCATCAAGCAGTGTTCGAAGTTGCTTCTTCATTGGCAGTAGTTCTAGAAAAGCATCCAGCATACCGCAAAGAAAAAATTCTTGAAAGAATTATTGAACCGGAAAGAGTTTTAATGTTTAGAGTTCCCTGGGTTGATGATCAAGGCGAAGTGCAAATCAACCGCGGTTTCAGAATTGAAATGAATAGTGCTATTGGTCCATACAAAGGCGGATTGCGTTTCCACCCTTCTGTTAATCTTGGCATTCTAAAATTTTTAGCGTTTGAACAAGTTTTCAAAAATAGTTTAACTACTTTACCAATGGGAGGCGGTAAAGGCGGTTCCGATTTCGATCCGAAAGGAAAAAGTGACGGCGAAGTTATGCGTTTCTGCCAAAGTTTTATGAGTGAATTGTTCAGACACATCGGATCAAACACTGACGTGCCAGCCGGAGATATTGGAGTAGGTGGACGCGAGATTGGTTTCATGTTCGGTCAATACAAAAAACTCCGTAACGAATTTACCGGAGTTCTAACCGGTAAAGGTTTGAATTGGGGCGGCTCATTAATTCGTCCTGAAGCAACCGGTTACGGCGCAGTTTATTTTGCTGCTGAGATGTTAACTACAAGAAAACAAACTTTAGAAGGAAAGAAGTGTTTGGTTTCCGGAAGCGGTAATGTTGCTCAATATACTGTTGAAAAGATTTTAGAGTTAGGCGGTAAAGTTTTAACATTATCTGATTCCAATGGTTACATTTATGATGAAGCTGGAATCACAACAGAAAAATTACAATTCGTTATGGATCTAAAAAATGTCCGCCGCGGAAGAATGAAAGAATACACAGACAAATTCAAAGGCGCAGTCTATACACAAATAGATCCTAACGCAGATCATAATCCGTTATGGAATCATAAAGCAGATTGTGCATTCCCATCCGCAACACAAAATGAAGTTAATGGTAAAGACGCAGCTAATCTTTTAAAGAACAGCGTTTATGTTATAAGTGAAGGCGCAAATATGCCGTCAACAATCGAAGCCATTGATCAATTTGTTGCAGCAAAAATTCTTTATGGACCAGGTAAAGCGGCTAATGCAGGCGGTGTTGCAACCTCCGGATTGGAAATGGCACAGAACAGTATGCGTTATAGCTGGACAAGAGAAGAAGTTGACAACAGACTTCAATTAATAATGAAGAGCATTCACAAAACTTGTGTTGATACTGCAGAAAAATATGGCACTCCGGGTAATTATGTTAACGGTGCAAATATCGGTGGTTTTGTTAAGGTTGCTGATTCTATGTTAGATCAAGGAATTGTGTAATACAATAGATAGCAAAATGGGGCGAAAGTTCGCCCCATTTTATTATAGAAATAAAAGATGTTATTGATTACTTTGTGCCAACCGATTTAGAGTTTTCATTATGCCTTCTCATACAATCAAGTTCGATAAAGAATTAATTCAGAAAAGCCGCTATTCTAAATTTCAAGACTTTCACAACTTAATGCGCTTCCGCATTCGAGATATTCTTCTTGTCTCCAGTTTATACGATTCATACATATTCGAAGAAGACAACCGTCTTTATGAATTGATAAGGCAAGAATATCAAGGGCTAAATCTCAGTCACTCGCCGGAATTAATTCAAGTATCAAACGGTGAAGAAGCAATTCGAATGGTAAAAGAGGAACACCGTTTCGATCTTATCATCACCACACTTCACATTGAAGATATGTCCGCATTAACTTTTGCGAAAAAAGTTAAAGAGAATGGATTAGAAATTCCCGTTGTGTTGCTGAGTTACGATAACCGTGAGATGACAGATCTGATTTCCACGAAAGATCTTTCTGTATTCGATAAAGTTTTTATTTGGCAAGGCGATTATAGAATTGTTCTCGGCATTATCAAATTTTTGGAAGACCGTTATAATGTTGATCATGACACCAAACATGTTGGACTGCAATCTATTATTCTAATTGAAGACAACATAAGATTTTATTCCTCCTATTTACCAATCATTTATACAGAGGTTCTTAAACAATCACAAAGTTTAATCTCAGAAGGAATAAATCTTTCTCACAAATTTTTGCGAATGCGTGCGCGTCCGAAAATATTATTATGTTCATCTTACGAAGAAGCTTGGCAATATTTTGATATGTATGAAGAATTTATTCTCGGAATAATTTCTGATATTGATTTTTCCCGCGATGGAAAACGTGATACACAAGCCGGAATTCATTTTGCTAAAAAAGTAAAAGAGCGAAGACCGGACATTCCTATTTTACTTCAATCAACGAATAAAGAAAACGCTAAGATTGCTTCATCAATAGGAATTTCTTTTATAGAAAAAAATTCTCCGACGCTTCTTGAAAATCTAAAAGAATTCATGATGCATAATTTTGGTTTTGGAGATTTTATTTTTCGTACAGAAAACGGAAAAGAAGTTGGACGCGCACACAACCTAACTGAATTAGAAGAACAACTTGGAAAAGTTCCGGAAGAAAGTATTCATTATCATGCATCAAGAAATCACTTTTCAAATTGGTTAAAGGCAAGAACAGAATTTTGGCTTGCACATCAGCTTCGTCCTAAAAAGGTAGAAGACTTTGAATCCGTCTCTGCTCTTCGGAATTTATTAATAGAATATGTTCGCGAATTCCGCAAATCCCGGCAGATTGGTGTAATATCGGATTTCAACAAAAAAACTTTTGATGTAACTACAACTTTTGCGCGAATTGGAGGCGGTTCTTTAGGAGGGAAAGCAAGGGGGTTGGGTTTTGTAAATAGTTTGCTTTCAAATTTTGAAATCCGTTACAGATTTGAAAAGGTGAAAATTTTTGTTCCGTCTGCAGTAGTTTTAGCTACAGATATATTCGATCAATTCCTGAACGATAATAATCTTCTTGAGTTTGCACTTAGATCAAATGACGATGATGAATTGATGGATCGTTTTTTCAAATCAAAGAAATTTCCCAAGAATGCTCTTAGTGATCTTAAATCATTTTTAGAAATTGTAAACGAACCGTTGGCGGTCAGGTCATCAAGTCTGTTGGAAGATTCACAAGGCCAGCCGTTTGCCGGAGTTTATGATACATTTATGCTGCCGAATAATCACCCCGATCTTAATGTTCGGTTGAAGCAATTACTTCATGCAATAAAACGGATTTATGTTTCTATCTTTTTCAAAAAGTCAAAAGATTATATAAAAGTAACAACTTACCGACTAGAAGAAGAAAAGATGGCAGTGATAATTCAGAAGTTAGTTGGTGCAGAACATAACGGAAGATATTATCCCGAATTTTCCGGTGTTGCAAAATCTTATAATTTTTATCCCAACCCGCCGCTAAAATCTACAGACGGAACAGTTGCAGTTGCACCCGGACTTGGTAAAACAATTGTAGATGGGGGATTAAGTTTTCGTTTCTGTCCAAAATATCCCACCCATCAAATGCAGTTCAGCGGTTTAAATGATTTTTTAAAATATACTCCGCATGATTTCTATGCTCTCGATCTTAAAGAAGAATACACCGATAAAAATATTAATGAAGAACGATTAGTTAAAAAATATCCTCTTTCAGTAGCTGAAACAGATAAAACGCTGACAGCAGTCGGATCAACTTATTCACATGATAACAGAATAATTTATGACGGTATAGAGCATGCCGGACCAAAAATATTTACGCTTGCGCCAATTTTGAAATACAAAGTTTTTCCACTTCCGGAAATTATAGATATGCTTTTAGAAATGGGTAACTGGGGAACAGGTTCTCCGGTAGAAATCGAATTTGCAGTTAATCTTACTATCCCGGAAGGAAAGCCGAAAGAATTTGCATTGCTTCAAATGCGTCCTCTTGTTGTTAATAGTGAAATCGAAGAACTGGGTTTGGATAATTTTGAATCACAAAATCTTCTTTGCAAAAGTGAACAAGTTCTTGGTCATGGAATAACTAACAATATTATGGATATTGTTTGTGTTGATATAGAAAAATTTGACAGGAAATTATCCCGAGAAGTTGCACACGAGATTGCACAGTTTAATGCAAAGTTGGTTGGAGAAGAAAATCCTTATCTATTAATAGGAGTTGGAAGATGGGGCACTCTTGATCCGTGGTTAGGAATTCCGGTTACGTGGGAACAGATTAACGGTGCTAAAGCAATCATAGAATCCAACTTTACAGATTTTAATGTTTCTCCTTCACAAGGTTCACATTTTTTTCAGAACCTTACATCATTTAAGATTGGATATTTTACAGTAGATAATTTTATGGAACAAGGATTTATTGATTGGGAATGGCTGCAAAGACAAAATATTAATGAGAAAAAAAATTTTACTAACCATATTAGAATTGAGAAACCAATCACAATTAAAATAAATGGACACAGCAACAAGGGAATAATTATAAAACCAAATTAAAAAGATAAATTGATGAAAAAGGAGAAGAAACAGGCTGAACAAAAATTCTGGGACGATGTGAACAAAGCATTTAAGAAACTAAAATTGAATAAACGATTATGGAGAGAGGAGCTTGAAGAAAGGAAATTGTGGGGTATAACTTTTCTTGATAACTATAAGTAATTCTTTCCGTAGGTAACTCAACGTAATTGAAACTCGCATTCAAATAGACTAATTTTTCTTTTGAAGAATGAAACTATTGGAGTAATCATGTCAAATTTTGTAATCAAACCTGCAGTTAGAACCGAAAATATTACTTATGCAGTTCGCGATGTTATAATTCTTGCCAATGAAGTTGCTAAGACCGGAAAGGAAATGTTATACCTAAATATTGGTGATCCTAATATTTTTGATTTTGAACCCCCCAAGCATTTGGTTGAAGCCACATACGACGCAATGAAAAAAAATTATAACGGCTATTCTCCTTCATCAGGTATTAAACAAGCTATTGATGCAATTGCTAATGAAGCAGAGAAGAAAGGAATTAAAAATGTTCAAGATATTTTTGTTACAACCGGTGCAAGCGAAGCAATTGATATTTGCCTAACTGCTTTGGTAAATAACGGAGAAAATGTTTTAACACCAACTCCCGGTTATCCGCTCTACACCGCTATTCAAAGTAAATTACAGACAATGGAAAATCCTTATTATTTAGATGAGAATAATTGCTGGCAGCCTGATGTTGAAGACATTAAAAATAAAATCAACTCAAAGACCCGTGCTATAATTATTATAAATCCTAATAATCCAACCGGCTCAAACAACTCTCCGGAAACATTAAAACAAATTATTGAACTGGCTATCGAACATAACCTTGTGATTTTTGCTGATGAGATCTACGATAAACTTTTAATGGATGGGAAAAAACATACTTCAATCGCATCGTTAAATTCAGAAGTACCGATGATAACTTTTGGCGGACTCTCAAAGAATTATATGGTACCGGGATTTAGAATCGGGTGGGGTATAGCCAGCGGAAACAAAAATGTTTTGAAAGAATATATTGAAGCGATCAATAAAATTTTGCGCGCACGTTTGTGTGCAAATCATCCGGCTCAATATGGAATTGCACCGTCACTGCTCGGAGATCAGTCTCATCTTGATGTTGCTATTAAAAAATTAACCAACCGCAGAAACATGACGGTAGAAGCAATGAATACAATTCCGGGAATTTCTTGCGTTGCACCTGAAGGTGCATTTTATGCTTTCCCAAGAATCAATAATATTTCTAATGATGCACATTGGACTTCTGAACTTATCAAAGAAACAGGAGTTGTTGTTGTACCGGGAAGCGGATTTGGACAAGTGCCGGGGACTAATCATTTTAGAATTGTATTCCTTCCGCCCGAAAATATTTTGGAGAAAGCTTACAAAGCTATTGCACGGTTTCATGAGAAGTATGTGGAGAAATTTGCAGTAATAGTGTAGAGCGAAGAACGTAGAGTGTAGAATGGGAAAAAGTTTTTCACTCTACGTTCTTAACTTATTTTATTGACAAATCATAATCACTTTGGTGTAACAAAATTATCCAACAAAAAATCACTTGACAGATAAAATAAAAGTATATACTTTAGATATAGACTTTTGAAGGAATGAAATGGAAACAGCAAAATTATTTACAAATGGTAAGAGCCAGGCAGTTCGTCTGCCGAAAGCTTACCGCATAAAAGGGAAAGAAGTTGGCATTACGAAAATCGGTAATGCTGTAATTCTATATCCCATTACAACCAAATGGAATTCTATGGTGGATAGTTTGGAGAAATTCAGCGATGATTTTATGGAAGAGCGTAAACAACCGGTTTTAGAAAACAGAGAAGAAATGTTCTAATGAAATATCTGCTTGATACAAACATTTGTATTTATATTATCAAGAAGAAACCGGAAGAAGTGATAAAACGATTTCTTAAAATGAAACCGGATTCTATTGCAATTTCCTCTATAACAGTTTCCGAATTGTATTACGGAGTTGCAAAAAGTTCTAAACCAAATGAAAATACAATTGCACTTGAACAATTCATCCTTCCTTTAACTGTAATTAACTACAACAAAGAAGATTCGATCTTTTACGGTAAGTTAAGAGCAAAGTTGGAACAAAAAGGGAAACTAATTGGCGCAATGGATATGCTGATAGCTGCTCAAGCATTGAGTCGGGATTTAATCTTAGTTACAAATAACGAACGTGAATTTAAAAAGTTTGAAGGTTTATCTGTAGAAAACTGGGTTTGATTGCATAACTACTCTTCTCTATATTTGCCCCACAATTTTTCCTAACTATAATAGATGTCCCTAATTGAAAAATATAAATATCACAGAACTGCCTAACGGAATAAAAATAATTTCTGAAAAAATAAATTACGTTAAATCTTTTTCTCTCGGATTTTGGTTTGATGTTGGTTCGCGGGATGAAACAGAGGCGGACAGCGGCATTAGTCATTTTCTTGAACACATGTTTTTTAAAGGGACAAAAAAACGATCCGCAAAAAAAATTGCAGAAGATATTGAATCGCTCGGCGGTTATTTAAATGCGTTCACATCAAAAGAACATACATGTTTTTACGGAAGAGGTTTAACCGATCATGTTGAAAAAACTTTTGAAGTTCTTGCCGACATGGTTCAGAATTCAGTCTTCGATCCCAAAGAAATAGAAAAAGAATCTGCAGTAGTCATTGATGAGTTGTATGATATAGAAGATTCACCCGATGAATTAATATTTGACAAATTCGAAAGCAATATTTTCCATGGCAATTCTTTGGGTATGCCGATTATAGGAACAGAAAAAAACTTACGCAGCTTCAAACAAAAAGATTTATTTAAATATGTAAATGAAAATTACACGCACGATCGTTTCTATATAGTTTCTTCAGGAAATATTGAGCATAAAGATCTGATAAAGTTTGCAAAGAAATACATTTCTAAAAATCTAAAAGCAACAAATAATAATAAACGGGAACTAATTGTAACTCCAACCGGCGATCTTCATGTTTCAAAAGAAACCCAGCAAGCTCACTATATTTTAGGGAAATCAACTTTCGGTCACAAAGAAAAAAGCCGTGTTAAAGTAAGCGTGCTTTCACATATTTTAGGTGAAGGAAGCAGCTCGCGTTTATTTCAAAAAGTAAGAGAAGAGAACGGAATTGCTTATCAAATAAATTCATTCCTTAATTCTTTTTTTGATATCTCGACGTTCGGCATTTATCTTTCCACTAATGATAAGTCAGTAAATAAAGCACAAGATTTAATTTATGAAGAGATAGAAAAAATTAAAAAGAAAAAAGTTGGGAGTACAGAACTTGAAAGAGCAAAAGAATATTTAATCGGAAATATGCTTATGAGCTTGGAAAGTACTACTAATAGAATGTTAAGGATTGCACAATCAATGATCTACTTCAATAAAATTAAAACTATTGAAGAAACCGTAAAACATATCCAATCAGTATCATCAAAAGATATTCAAAATTTATCCAATGAAATATTTGAAAATGGTACGCTAACAAGAGTAATTTTGTCTTCGAAAAATCCATTGCTTCATAAAGTTGCATAAGGAAAGTGATATGCCAGCATTTACTGTTGATGGAAAACAAATAGAGTTTAAGCAGGGACAAACTATAATTGAAGCAGCACGTTTTGCAGGAATAGAAATACCACATTTCTGTTGGCATCCGAGTTTATCAATTTCGGGTAATTGCAGAATTTGTTTAGTAGAAATTGAAAAGATGCCGAAGCTTGCAATTTCATGTTCAACTTATGCCGCTGAAGGAATGGTTGTTCATACACAATCGCAAAAAACTATTGAAGCACGAAATTCAGTGATGGAATTTATTCTCATCAATCATCCGCTCGATTGCCCGATCTGCGATGAAGCCGGTGAATGTAAACTTCAAGATTATGCTTATCAGCACGGTAGTGGTGAAAGCCGGTTCGAAGAAATTAAAGTTAGAAAAGAAAAACGGATTCAATTAGGTCCTCATATTAAGTTTGATGGCGATAGATGTATTATGTGTTCCCGTTGTATCCGATTCTCGGATGAAATTGCAAAGAAGAATCAACTTACATTTGTACAGCGCGGAGATAAAGTTACCATTACAACTTTTCCCGGCGAGTCGTTTGATAATCCTTACACTTTAAATACTACTGATATTTGTCCGGTTGGTGCACTTACAAATCAAGATTTCAGATTTAAGTCCCGCGTATGGGAAATGTCAAAGACAGATTCAATTTGTGTCGGATGTTCTCGCGGATGCAATACGGAAGTTTGGGTTCGCAACAATGAGATACTAAGATTAACCCCACGACATAACGAAGATGTTAACAGCTACTGGATGTGTGACAAAGGAAGACTTGAAACATTTAAAAATGTAAACGCCGGAAATCGTATTGACGGAACTTATATTCGTAGAGAAGGACAGCTTCAAAAAGTTTCCTGGGGTGAGGCGTTCAGTGTTGCGGCAAAAAGTTTGAAAGATTATAAAAGTAGTGAGATAGCATTCATAGGTTCCGCTTATGCAACTTGTGAAGACAATTATGCACTTATAAAATTTGCTAAGTCACTCGGCGTTACAAACTTTGATTACGCTGACCATATTATTCACGGCGATCAAGATGATATTTTAATTCGTGAAGACAAAACTCCTAATTCACTCGGTGCAGAATTAGTTGGTGTTCAGCCCGGTGCAACTGGAATGAACTTCTCTTCAATTTTAAAAGGTATTAAAGAAGGGAAAATAAAAGCACTTTATGTTATGGAAGAAGATGTTGTTTCGTTTGATGGAGAATGGGAATCAACAATTGGAAATCTTGATCTCTTAATTGTGCATGCAACAAATGAAAATAAAACAACAGCATTGGCAGATATTGTTTTTCCGGTATCAACATTTGCAGAAAAGAACGGCACATTCGTAAACTTTCAAGGAAGAGTTCAAAGAATTAGACCTGCTGTTGCAACTGTAGAAATGGATCGTGCTTTAGATGGTATGGAAATGAGTCGCTGGGATAAATTTGGAACTGAGTACGATCGCTGGATGCAGGGACAAAAATATGATTCTAAACCAAGCTGGAAAATTTTTGTTAGTCTTTCTCAGCAGCTTAATTTAAAAATGAAATACAATATGGCAGAAGAAATTTTTACGGAGATTGCAAATTCAATTTCCGCTTTCAAAGGTTTGGATTACGATGAAGTTGGAAAACACGGTTCGAAATTAAAAATCAAACAAACAGCAAATGCATAAACGGAGTTTTGTTTAATGAACATTTGGGAAATTATAATTATTTCGTTGATCAAGATTTTGATCATTGTTGTTATGCTTCTTTTAACTGTGGCATATTCAGTTTATTTTGAGAGAAAGATTAGTGCGTGGGTGCAAAATAGAGTTGGTCCAAACCGTGTAGGATGGTTTGGTCTACTCCAGCCGTTTGCAGATGTTTTCAAACTTATGTTCAAAGAAGATATTATTCCTACTGCAGCTAATAAACCTTTACATACCTTAGCTCCATTCATTGCATTGTTTGTTGCGTTTACAACATATGCTGTAATTCCATTAGGACCTCCTATTGAATTATTCGGATATAAAATTAATTTAGTTGTTGCTGATGTTAATATTGGCATTCTATATATACTTGCACTTACCTCTATTGGAGTTTATGGAATTACATTTGCAGGTTGGTCTTCAGGAAGTAAATATTCTTTGCTTGGCGGAATTCGTTCTTCGGCACAGATGATTTCATACGAAGTTTCTATGGGATTTTCAGTTGCAGGTGTTTTGTTGATGTCTCAATCACTTAGTCCCGTAAAAATAGTTGAAGCTCAATCTGGTTGGATGTGGAACGCAATTCTTCAACCTATCGGTTTTATAACTTTTGTAGTCTCAGCTTTTGCAGAAACAAACAGATTGCCATTCGATTTGCCAGAAGCAGAGCCCGAACTTGTTGGTGGTTACCACACAGAATACAGTTCATTCAAATTTGCTGGATTTTTCCTAGCTGAATATGCAAATATGGCAATTGCAAGTGCAATAATTGTTACTTTATATCTAGGCGGCTGGCAAATTCCATATATAGAAAAATTAGGACTTGGTTACACACTAACAACAATTATTCAAATCGCTTCGTTGTTTATTAAAATTGGAGCTTTATTATTTTTCTTTATTTGGGTAAGATGGTCAATACCTCGGTTTAGGTATGATCAATTAATGAATCTTGGTTGGAAAGTTATGTTTCCGTTAGCCCTTGCAAATTTAATTTGGGTTGCGTTACTAATTATGATCTTTAATATATAATTTATTAATTGTCCTTCCCTTTGGGAAGGGTTGGGAAGGGTTGGGATGGATTGATGCCAGGTAAAAAAAGAGAAAAAGATTTGAACATTTTTGAGAAATTATACATTCCGGAAATTGCAAAAGGAATGGCGTTAACTCTAAAAAATATGTTTAGACCAAATGTAACTTTGCAATATCCTGAAGTAAGATTTGAACCACCGGCATCTTATAGAGGCCGTCCGGTTCTAGTTCAAGAAAATAACGGGGTAGAACGTTGTGTAGCTTGCGGATTATGTTCACGTGTATGTCCTGCTCTTGCTATTGAAGTTCAAGCTTCTGAAACTGATTTGGAAAAAGAAAGATACCCCGTAAAATTTGAAATTAATATGCTGCGCTGTATCTTCTGTGGATTCTGCGAAGAAGTTTGTCCTGAAGAAGCAATTGTAATGAGTAAAGATTACGAGTTGGTTTTCAAAAACAGAAATGATGCAATTTTTGGAAAAGAAAAACTTTTAGTTCCAGTCGAGAATCTGAAAGACAGGTTGGAATTTCTTAGAAAGTTTAAATAGTAAATAAACCTTTCCTTTCATTTTTGTCATTATAATTATTTAGATTAAGATCATAAACAGGGGGCAGTTGATGTTTTCAAAAATTCTTTCCGGTGCAACGTTCGGTATAGATGCCTTCTTAGTTGAAGTTGAAACTCATTCCGAAAAACAAATTCCTTCTATTACTATCGTGGGTTTACCCGACAACGCAGTTAAAGAAAGCCGCGAGCGAGTTACAGCTGCCATAAAAAACTCAGGCATTGAATTACCTCACAGAAAACACACAATTAATCTTGCGCCTGCAGATATCAAAAAAGAAGGCAGTGCATTTGATCTTGCAATTGCTATTGGACTTCTTTCATCAAATGAAATTGTTAAACAAGATTTATTAAAAGAAACAATTTTATTAGGAGAACTTTCTTTAGATGGTTCTCTACGAAAAATAAAAGGTGCACTACCAATAACGGTAGAAGCAAGAAGGCTAGGAATTAAAAAAATAATTTTACCTGTTGATTCAGTAAAAGAAGCTTCTATTGTTGATGGCATTGAAGTCTTTGGACTTAATAATCTTATGGAAGTAATTCAATTTTTAAATGAAGAAGAAAAATTTATTCCGGTTTATACAAACAAAAATGATGTGTTTGCACAAGTCAATACTTACGCTCTCGATTTTTCAGATGTGAAAGGGCAAGAAAATGTAAAGCGTGCTTTAGAGATTGCGGCTGCCGGGGGTCATAACATTTTAATGATTGGTCCGCCAGGCTCAGGCAAAACAATGTTAGCAAAAAGATTTCCATCCATACTTCCTCCGCTCAACTTCGAAGAAGCATTAGAAACAACTAAAATACATTCTGTAGCCGGTATTCTCCGCAAGGATCAAGCGTTAATAACCGAACGGCCATTCAGAAGTCCGCACCATACTATCTCCGATGCAGCACTTATTGGCGGTGGAACTATTCCGCGTCCGGGTGAAGTCTCGTATGCACATCATGGTGTATTGTTTTTGGATGAATTACCGGAATTCAAAAAAAATGTATTAGAGGTTTTAAGGCAGCCATTAGAAGATTACAAAGTAACAATCAGCCGTTCGAAAATGTCTTTAGAATTTCCGGCTAACTTTATGCTTGCTGCAGCAATGAATCCGTGTCCTTGCGGATTCTTTACAGATCCAACAAAAGATTGTACTTGCAATTCTATGATGATTCAAAAATATATGGCAAAGATTTCCGGACCGCTATTAGATCGTATTGATATTCATATAGAAGTTCCCGCTGTTAAATTCAAAGATCTTTCCTCAAGTGCCATAGGTGAAAAATCAATTGATATTAGGAAAAGAGTAATTGTTGCAAGAGATGTTCAACAAAAAAGATTTTCTGATGTAAAAAATGTTTATAAAAATGCAGATATGAGTTCGAAGGACTTGCGTAAATTTTGTAAGCTTGATTCACAAAGTGAAGAACTTTTAAAAATGGCAATGACACGACTTGGTTTATCAGCGCGTGCTTATGATAGAATTATAAAAGTTAGTCGTACAATAGCAGATCTTGAAAAATCCAAAGATATCCTACCACAATTTATTTCTGAAGCAATACAGTACAGAAGCTTAGACCGTGAGCTTTGGGGTCATTAATACCACATTTTGAAAGAATTATTATTAACATTTATTGCTTTTTTAATCAAGTCCTTCTATATTTGAAGCTCGGTTTTTACAAAAACGGGTGAAATACGTCTGGGCGGACGCCGGAGTTGGAGAGCCGGGGCGGACTGTAAATCCGTTGGCATACGCCTTTGGGGGTTCGAATCCCTCGCCGCCCACGAGTTCTTTACGTTGTGTTTTATGCGGGAGTAACTCAGTTGGCTAGAGTCACAGCCTTCCAAGCTGTTGGTCGCGGGTTCGAGTCCCGTCTCCCGCTCTAACTGCTGATGTAGCTCAGTTGGTAGAGCACTTCCTTGGTAAGGAAGAGG
>Ga0209514_10003351_pt1 | contig 23072 bp, 15 predicted proteins | sample Subgrocontami58m_FD_187452 | JGI IMG/M metagenome (GOLD analysis project Ga0209514, IMG submission 187452) | Subsurface groundwater microbial communities from S. Glens Falls, New York, USA - GMW37 contaminated, 5.8 m (SPAdes) (version 3) | ecosystem: Environmental > Aquatic > Deep subsurface >...
TTGGCACGGGTGCTAACCTGAAACTCTACATCGCCGCAGGCGGGCTTGTCTTGCGAGCAAACATTGGGTTAAGCGATACTCTGACAACTCCTCTCGACACAATTGCAAATTTAGGCGGCACGGTTCGAGATGTGATCTTTGATGATCAAGCATTCATGTACGTGAACGTTAGATCGGGAACAGGATTTGAAGGAACTCCGCCTGGGTTGACATACCGCTTTCAGGTCACACCGCCATTTCCTCTGACAGAATTTGACGCGCTCTGGGCTGTTCAGTGGACGGGACTCCCCATCGGGCTTGGCATTTGGAGCGGTGCGAATCCAACGTCGGCAAATGATGACATTCTCTTTGTCTCGCACCGCAGCGCAACAACTACAGACTTCCCCGGCGTCTTTCGAGTAACGCAATTGACGACCTTCTTTCCCGTTAGGGAACATCTCTTCAGACCAAGCGATGTCCCCGGCGGCGGTGGAGGAGATATAAGCTCACGAGCGGACCTCACGGTCGATCCGGCTGGCAATGTTGTGTTCTTTGAGAACGGCAACGAAGAAATCATTTTCCTCGAAGCCCCCTCATCGCAGCCTACTGTTTCGTACACCACAAAAAGCGCCGTAACATTTTCCCTTGGCACGTCGTCGGTGGAGCTTGTCGACTCCAAAAGAGTTCCGGTTGGATTTGAGCTGAAGCAGAACTATCCCAACCCGTTCAACCCATCGACAACTATGTCATTCGTCATTGGTCATTCGTCATTTGCAAGCTTAAGAGTGTTCGATATTCTCGGAAGGGAAATAGCCACACTCGTTAACGAGGAACTTGGAGCCGGCAATTACAATGTTACTTTTGATGCTCGCAACTTGCCAAGCGGAACATATTTCTACACGCTTCGTTCAGGAGAGTTTTCGCAAACGAAGAAGCTCTTGATTTTGAAGTAACAAGTTTCCGTAGGGGCACGACATGTCGTGCCCCTCCATGTTGTTGAGGGCAGTAGCTTTGATTCGTCCCCTTCCGTATATTTCTTCAGAATAAACTTCCCCGTTTTACGTAAAGAGGCTCGTCATGAAATTCATTGTCGTTCTTGTGTTCGCACTGTTCCATCTCGCAGCAATCGCTCAACTGAACGTCACCAAAGTCGAGAAGATTCCTCTCGACCAATCGAAACAGTGGAGCAACCCGCAGTTTTCTCCTGATGGAAAATCAATCTACTTGACGACGCCCGACTATCAAGGCATCTGGGAGTATTCACTTACGACGAAAGCTCAGCGCTTGATTACGGACGATGCGCGTTCGGGCTTCGGATTTGTTCTTTCTCCCGACGGAAAGAAGATTGCTTATAGAAGAACATTGAATGAGAAAAATTCTCAAGGCAGAGTTCAAGAAATCGTTGTGAAGGAGCTGTCAACGAGTTCGACTCAAGTTCTTGCAAGCGGCTCAGATCTTTCGACACCATCCTTTGCGGGGACAAAAGTGATTTATTCTGAAGATGTAAGCACAAAGAATCTCGAAGCAAGCGCTGCCGTCGGCAAGCCGATCATTCTGGGGATCGAAAACACGAAGATTGCACTTGCTGAGAACGGCAATAAGCGTTTGCTCGATCCGCTGAAGAACGGCAGCTACGTCTGGCCCTTGCTTTCTCCCGATGCGAAGAAGATCGTTGCGTCCGATATGTCGAAAGGAGCATTCGTCTGCGACCTGAAAGGCAAAGTCCTTGCCAGACTCGGCAAGCGCAATGCCGCCGTCTGGACTCGAGACGGCAGATGGCTCATCTACATGAACGACAAAGACGACGGGCACAACATTATCTCGTCTGATCTTTTCTGCATTTCTCCCGACGGCAAGCGAATGAAACAACTAACTTTCACGAACAACGAAATCGAATTGTATCCTCAATGTTCACCAGTCGAAAACCAAATCGTCTGCAGCACGCTTGATGGAGATATTATGATGTTGACATACGAGGAGGTGAAGAGATGAGAAACGTCAACAAAGATTTTTGTAGGGACGTGGGCTTGCCCCGTCCCAATCTCGTACTTGTAGGTAGCTCAAGAAACCGATGGAGATTGTTGGCTAAGGTGGGACACGGCAAGCCGATGTCCCTACAGATTATCTTCATTGTGATCCTGACGTTGTTTGCGCTGCAATTCTCTTCAGCTCAAACTCTCAACAACGTCCGCTTTTGCATCGATCCGGGTCACGGAGGAAACAATCCGGCAAACGATCGCCGCATTGAGCCGGACCCCGGCAATGTGTTTTGGGAGAGTGAGGGGAATTTTCAGAAAGCGTTACGGCTCGATACGCTGCTGCGAGCACAAGGTGCGTTCGTTATTCTCACTCGCTACACCAACTATTATCCGAACGACGACGAGCCGACACTGACACAGCGCTGGCAGCTTGCGAATGCAAACAACGTTCATTGGTTTCACTCAATCCACAGCAACGCATTCAATGGCGTAACGAACTACACGCTTGTGTTGCTCAAGGAGGATATCCCAACGCGGCAGCCCGCGTTTCCTCAAGCGCTCACGATGTCCAACATCATCTCACCAAAAATCAAAGCATTCCTTCGCACACCGGGCAATGCGCAAGTGGCGCTCGATTACACATTCTACGGTGGACCGAACGGCGGATTCAATCTTGGCGTGCTGCGCGGACTCGTAATGCCGGGCGAGCTTTCCGAAGGCTCATTTCATGATGTGTTTCCTGAAACGCGTCGCTTGCTGAACCTCAGCTACAACAAAATAGAGGCATACGCGCTGCGCAATTCGTTCGTGCAATATTACACCGTTCCCGCCGACACGCTCGGCATCGTTGCAGGCATTCAAACAGAAATAGGAACGGGAAGGCCGATCAATTTCACGCGTGTACGATTACTGCCCGAAGACCGGGTCTATCAGGGTGATCGTTTCAACAACGGCTTCTATATGTTTGACAAGATTACTCCGGGTTCGCACAAAGTGAGGTTTGAAACACCCGGCTACACAGTTGATTCGACTTCGTTCAATGTCGGCGCGGGTGCAACGGTGTTTGCCGACAAGCAACTCGAATCGTTTGCGCCTCCCACCGTTGTCGTCTCGATTCCGGTGCAGGGTGATACGCTCTTCTCGGCAGAGCGTTCTATCGTTCTGCAATTCTCAAAGGCAATGGACACAGCTTCGGTGCGCAGAGGATTCTCGATTACACCCAACGCTACCGGCAGATTGATCTGGACGAATACAAATACAACACTCACGTTTGACCCCGATGCGGTGCTGCCATTCTTCGTCAACTTTACTGTCCGCGTAGATACGCAAGCACGCTCTGCAGGCGGACAACAGATTGATGGCGATGGCAACGGCATTCCCGGCGATCCCTACATTCTCCGTTTCCGTACGCGAGATGTTGATGTCGTGCCGCCGCAAATTATTGCTTCGTATCCGTCAGCGAATGCACAACTCCCTTCGCCGACTTCCGTGTTGAACGTAACGTTCGATGAGTATCTGAACCCTAATACCGTAACAGTGACGAATGTCGTCGTTCAAAAAATCGGCGCTTCGTTGTTGCCGAGAACGCTCGACTATTGGGAGTCAGGCATCAAGAGCGGCATCAATGTGTATTTGGCGAGTCCGCTGGAAGCCGGCGCTTCGTACCGCATGAGAGTAAGCGGCGTAACGGATGTTGTCGGCAACCCGATTCCGAATACAAGCCCGATCATTTGGGAGTTCTCCGTCGCGCCACAGTCGTTTGAGTACACGGCGATTGATCTGTTCGATACCTCTGTAGCGCATTGGCTCCAACCTGCGGCAAGCGGAAGCACGGTTGGGATCGACAGTGCGAGTTTTCGGCTTTCGACTACGCGGTACGTTCCGCTAATTCTCAACAACGTTGGCTCTGGACAATTGAAATACGCATGGCGAACGAATGCATCAGCATGGTTGATCCGTGAGCAAGTTGTCAGTGGCGCTCCGCGTAATGTTCGGTTCCGGAAGAATGGCAACGTGCTGCAAGTGTACATGCACGGCGATGGCAGCCGCAACCAATTCCGTTTTGCTGTACAGGACAGTGTTGACTTCGAGGTGAGCAGGTGGTTCAATATTGACTGGATCGGCTGGCATCTTGTCGAGTGGGATTTGGAGCAAGACTCGGTCGGCAGTTGGACGGGCAACGGACAATTGGAGGGCGAACTTCGATTCGATAGTTTCCAGATGCGCTATTTGCCCGGCACAAGTTCAGCGAACGGACAAGTCTATTTCGACCAACTGCAAGTTGCTCGTAAGATTGTAACATCAGTAGAGGCGGGGAACCGAGAAGTCCCATCTGAATTTGTGTTGTATCAGAACTACCCGAATCCGTTCAATCCAACGACAACTATTTCATTCTCAATTCCGACGGCAGGCTACACGACGCTGAAGGTTTTCAATCTCATTGGGCAGGAAGTTGCAGCGCTTGTAAATTCGCAGCTCGATGCAGGGAGCTATCAAATTCACTTCGATGCTGCTGGACTTTCGAGCGGAATCTACATCTATCGGCTTGAATCTGGTTCGGCACGCTTGACGAAGAAGATGATATTGATCAGATAAGAAATCCTCAATAGAGACTCAGTCGGAAACCCATCAAAAAAGAAATCAACCGCTCTACGAGTCGTAGACAGAGACCGCCGAGAGCGCAGAGAAAAGAATTGGAATTAGGAATAAAAAACAAAAGATCCTTTCTCCGCGACCTCTGCGTTCTCTGCGATTCAGGCTTTTCAACTGCGCTTCTAGATGATTCTCCGAAACCTCGGCCTGTTGTCAATGTTGGGTAGTCCGTTCACGTCGGCTGCTCAACATCCTGATGGCATTCCTCCCGACGAAAGACTTTCATCACTTATCGGTCCCACATGACAAAAGGAGGATTCACATGATGCATCCCCGCCGCATTGCGCTCGCCGGCGTATTCTTGTTCATCACCCAACTCTGTTTTTCTCAGCTCTCCGGTTTCGACTCATTCGTCGAGAAGGAACTGAAGAACTGGAAAGTCCCCGGTGCTGCGATTGCAATTATCAAAGATGGCAAAGTGATTCACATGAAAGGCTACGGCTTCGCCGACTTCAAGAACAAACGGTCCGTGACGACGAAAACTGTTTTCCCGATTGCGTCGGTAACAAAGTCGTTTACCGTTTCAACTCTCGCTGTGTTGGTGAAGCAGGGAAAATTAGAGTGGGACAAACCTGTGCGCGAGTTCTTGCCGGACTTCAGGTTGTACGATGAAACGCTGACAAGCCACATGACTCCTCGCGACTTAGTAACGCACCGCTCTGGCTTGCCGCGGCATGATGGTGCCTGGTACAACTCGCCGCTTTCGCGCGAAGAACTGTATCAGCGGCTGCGCTACTTTGAGCCGAGCAAAGACATCCGCACAACGTTTCAGTACAACAACTTCATGTTCATGACGGCGGGCTATCTTGCGGGTAAGCTGAATGGCTCAACATGGGAACAGGCCGTTGCAAACAACATTCTCACACCCATCGGCATGACGAGCACGAACTTCACGATAGCCGATCTGAAAAAGATGCTCGACTACGCGTTGCCGTATCAAAAAGACGACAAAGAGGAGGTGCAGGAGATAAACTTTCAGCCTCTCGATGCGATGGGACCTACAGGCTCGATGAATTCGAATGTGGAAGATATGATCAAGTATGTTGCAATGCATTTGAACAAGGGTAAGCATGGCGACAAAGAAGTGCTGCTCCCCTCCGATGTTGAACAGATGCAAACGCCACAGATGGTAATGCAGAGTGCAATGCGTTATGCCGAAGTCGGGCACTCGCAATACGGCATGGGGTTTTTCATCACAACCTATCGCGGGCATAAGCTCGTGCATCACGGTGGCAACATGGATGGCTTTGCATTGCTCGTTTCGATGATGCCGAATGAGAAGATCGGTATTGTGATTCTGACAAACCTCGACGCCAATCCATTGCGTACGATTTTCTCCTACAATATATACGATCGCTTGCTCGGCTTGAACCAGATAGACTGGAGTAAGCGATTGAAGGAGCAAGAAGCAAAAGACAAAGCGACCGAAGAAGACGCAAAGAAGCAGGGCTTGACTGCAAAGCGCACGGGAACAAAACCGTCGCACGATATGAGCGAGTATGCCGGTGAGTACGAACATCCCGCATACGGCATCGTGAAGATCGAATCAGTTGGAGGAGATTCGTTGCGGATAACGTGGCATGACTTTGTTTCGTCGCTCCCACATTTTCACTTCGATGTGTTTGAAACGCCACAAAATAAATTGAACAGACTTGAACGGACGAAGGTCATGTTCAACTCAAACTGGAACGGCGACATCGCGAGCATAAGCACCCCGATGGAATCAGGCGTTAAGGATATTGTCTTTGAACGGGTTGCCGATAGAAGTATGAAGGATCGGAAATTCCTTGAGCCGCTTGCTGGAGCGTATGATCTCGGAAGCCTCATGGCAACAGTGATGTTACGTGATGATAATGTTCTTATGCTCAGCATTCCGGGCCAATCGCCGTACGAGTTGCTGCCTGTGCGGGGCACACGATTCGACCTGAAAGGATTGAGCGGCTACACTATAGAGTTCAAGAAAGATGCTTCAGGAAAGGTAACTGACCTTGCGTTCTACCAGCCGGATGGGAATTATGTGGCGAAGAGGAAGTAGAAGTTTGAGGTAAGTCCGCCAAAGGCGGATGCCTGCCCGCCCTGTGTGCACTAAGAAGGCAGGCGCCTTTGGCGTAAAGGTAGAAGCTATAGTGAAGTCGTTGCAAGTGAAGGCAAGTTACCGGATATTAGAGCAAGAGTAAGGCATGGAATTGACCTTTGAATGGGATGAGGAGAAGGCTCGTGAAAATCTCAAGAAGCACAATGTGAGCTTTGATGAAGGGAAGTCGTTGTTTGACGATCCATTCCTACTCACGTATCCAGACGAAGAACATTCAGTAAGCGAAGATCGAAGCGTCAGTATTGGTTTTTCGCGGAACAAAAGATTGTTGGTTGTAGCGCATACCGAGCGCAATCCAAACATTCGAATTATAAGTTGTAGGAAAGCAACATCTAAAGAACGAGAAGCGTATGAAGAAGGTTCTTTCTAAGAAACAGAAAGTACAGGTTGATGAAGATATGCCAGCCGAGTATAACTTCAAGAACATGAAAGGCGGTGTACGCGGGAAGTACTATCGTGCATATCGTCGCGGTCACACAGTAAAGATTCATAAAACAGATGGTTCTACTACCGTTCAGCACTTCACAATAGAGGATGGTGCTGTAAGGCTTGAGCCCGATGTGCGAAAGTATTTTCCCAATTCCGCTGCCGTTAATGATGCATTGCGTCGCTTGATTCCGCTCATGAGGCGGAAGCGCCGTGCTAAAGTAGCATAACAAATTATTGATAGACAAAAATAGGGGAATTATGCGCTACACATTTTCATTGATCACTGCTTGTGTTCTGTTTTCAATAGTAGCATTCTCCCAACCTGAACAAAATCTCCCGCCGGTTTTTGAATCTGCTGCGAAAGAGTTCAACGTTCCTGCTTCTATTCTCAAAGGCATCGCCTTCGTCGAAACACGATGGATGCATGTGCGTCCTGAAACGTCATTCGACAGCGACAGGCACATGCCGCCGGCATACGGTGTTATGGCTTTGCGTGATGATGAGTGGTTCGGTCATAGCTTGATTGACGCTGCACGGCTCACAAACCAACAACCATTTGCTTTACGAGATCAGATTGCAGCAAACATTCGCGGCGCTGCGGCGTTGCTCGCTCGTCTCGCTTCACAAGAGAGAGTCATGCCGACGAGCGACGATCTGTTAAGGTGGTTCGATGTGATAGCAAAGTATCCCGGCATCCCACAGAAAGACTTGCAAGGAAGTTATGCCGAGCATGTTTTCAGAACTTTACACGATGGATACAATCAGTACGGAATTGAAATTGAGCCGCATGAGATTGATTTGAGCAAAGTTGAAGCGATTCGCTTGCGTGACTATGCTTCAGGACAGACTTTCTCACCAGCGTCGGAAGATTATGGTCCTGCTGTGTGGGATGCATCGCCGAACTTTAGCTCGCGCGCAGGCTCTCCCATCACGCACGTTATCGTTCACGATACCGAAGGCTCGTTTGATGGCTCAGTCTCTTGGCTGAAGAATCCGGCATCGCAGGCGAGCGCGCATTATATTTTTCGCAGTGCTGATGGTTTCTTGAAACAACTTGTTCGCGAGGCAGATAAGGCATGGCATGTTGTCTGCTGGAATCCGTGGACGATTGGTATCGAGCATGAAGGGTACGTCAATAATCCGGCGTGGTTCACTCCCATAATGTATCAGCAGTCGGCGTTGCTTGTTCGTCATCTTACCAATCGCTATGGCATTTCGCGAAATCGTTTGAAGATTGTCGGGCACAACGTGTGGCAGTCGTCAGTCATTTTCCCGCAGCTTGGCTGGGACAATTGTAACAACCACACCGATCCAGGCCCCTTCTGGAATTGGGATTACTATTTGTCATTGATAGTTGGCGATTCAACTCCGGCTGCGATTACAAGTTTCACGCCGACAGCCAATCAGCAGAACGTGCCTGTGTACAAGAGTATCACCATAAAGTTTGATCGCCCGATGGATATTTTCTCGACGCAAGCAGCGTTCTCTCTCTTCCCTGGAGCGCCCGGAGCGTTCAGATGGTCTACCGATGCGAAGACGATGACATACGATCCGACGAGTAATCTCACTGCGGGTGAGGCGTATCTTGTCAGCGTTGGTGCGACTGCAAAAAGTGCCGGCGGAGGACCGTTGCAGCAGGCGCTGCAATACACGTTCACGACTTCGGCGCTGGATACAGTGGGACCAAGAATCGTTCGCTCGTATCCAGTACATGGCTCGACTAACATCAGTCCGGGTACAGCGTTTCAAATTCGTTTCGATGAACCGGTTGTGTACTCAACCTTTGCCGGCCGAGTTCGTTTTGTCGATGTCGCGGATTCCAGCCAATTCATCGGCATCGGAAGCGTAACATACATTGATATTGATGATAAAGGATTGCTCACGTTTGCGCCTGCGGCTGATCTGCAGCTCGGTCATACGTATCGTTTGCGCTTCTTGCCTGGACTTCGTGATCCGCTGAACAATCAAACCACGTTTGAGTCGAGAATGGAGTTTACAATCCAGACTACGGTGATTGCACAAGGAATCGTGATTGATCCGTTCGAAAGTAATGCCGGTCAATGGCAGCAGCCGCAACGCAATCCGGGCACAATCAAAATTGATTCAACACAAACATCATTCAGTATTGCAACAACATTCCGACGCAACGGCGCATACTCAGGAAAGCTTGCATACACATTCAGCGATACAATAAGCGGCGTGTGCAGGTTGATGACGCTTGCACCGATTCTCGTCTCAACACAAAACGGCTGGCTCGGCATTTGGGTATTTGGAGACAACAGCGGCAATCAGTTGGAATATTGGTTCACGAATACATCAGGCTCGAATCAAATTGTTCTGCTCGGTGCTATAAATTGGTTCGGTTGGAAATTCGTTTCAACTCCTGTAGTAGCTTCGATGAGCTCGTTCAACAGTATTGTCGTCCGGCAGACAAACGGCGCTGATATTGGCGGCACAATCTATCTGGACGACTTGCAGGTGCAAATCGCAACCGGCGTTGCGATGAATGATGGAAGCAGCTACAAATCCTTTAGGCTCCACCAGAACTATCCGAACCCGTTCAATCCATCGACAACAATTACGTTTGAGTTGGAGCGACCCGAGCAAACGACTATGACTGTCTTCAACACACTCGGTCAGCAAGTTGCCACACTTCTCAACAAGCGGCTCGAAGCCGGATTACACCGCGTTCAGTTCTCGGGCAGGGGCAGTGATGGCAAATCTTTGCCGAGTGGCGTGTATGTGTATAGGCTGCAGACGGGTGCGGGTGTTGAGGTTAAGAAAATGTTACTCTTGAAGTGACTTTTGCTCGTAATGGGAGGACTCATGAAAAAACTCTCTTTCGATCGTCTTCTTCTACTTTTGGGCATTCTGTACCCGTCGTTCTGTCTCGCTCAATCCGGCTGGCAACTGCAACATCCGTGGCCGCAGGGCAACCTGCTTTGGGCTGTTCACGCCTTCAACGCAAATGATGTTATTGGCTTAGGTGTGAACGGAACAATAATTCGAACGACGAACGGCGGGAGTGATTGGGGCGTAAGAACCGGCGTTGTCGGTTCATCGAACTATCTGACCGCAGCGTGTTTTGCAAATCCAAATGATGGCTGGGCAACTGATTTACTCGGCGAAGTAATCAAGACGACCGACGGTGGATTCACATGGAATAATTTGTCACTCCCGGTTCATCCGCGCTTGTGGAATCTTAGTTTTCCCAATAGTCAGCAAGGATGGGTCGTGGGTGAAATGTCGGGTATCTATGACAATATCCTTCATACAACCGATGGTGGATCAACATGGACTCGACAATCGACCGGACTGGATGCTCAGTTGTATTCGGTTCATTTCATCAATGAGAATTTTGGCTGGGCTTGTGGAAACTACGGTGTGATTGTCAAGACAACGAACGGAGGATTGACGTGGAGCTCTTCACCCTCCGGTACGTCAGCCTCACTGCGTTCAATTCATTTTATTGATGTTCTGAATGGCGTCGCGTGTGGCTCTGGCGGCACCATTCTCCATACTGTCAACGGCGGACTGAGTTGGGAAGGGACTATGAACTTTCCTTTCAGCAATCTCTTGACCGTTCGGTTCGTGACACCAGAAATCGCTGTTGCAATGGGAGACGGTGCAACGATTTTTCGCTCTTCCGATGGCGGAGCCACATGGGCATTGAGGAGTGGGTTGCCTGCCTTTGATGCGCCGTTTTACACTTCAATGTCGGTAGGAGATGCACAGACAATCTGGGCAGTGGGGATGGCTGGTCTGATAGTCAAGTCCACCGATAGCGGAGTGAACTGGACGAAAGTCAGTCGCTCTTCAACGGCGTTTTATCTCTTCGATGTTGCGTTCACTTCTCCAACTACCGGCTGCGTTTCATCTGAAGTGGGCAGAATCCATAAAACAACAGATGCAGGTGTGACCTGGAGACTTGTGGCAAACTACAGCCTTATTTATGAAATGTGGGGTTTGGATTTTGTCGGACAAAACAGCGGATGGTGTGTTGCCTACGATCCTGCAAACGAATGGGGTGCCATCGTTCGGACGACAACCGGCGGGGATACATGGACTGTCCTCGCTGGGAATGTTCCGAGAGTTGAGTACAGAGCAGTTGATTTCGTTGACGAGCAAAAGGGATGGGTTGTAGGGTATGACAACAACGAGCAGATCGGGATTATTTTGAAAAGCAACAACGGGGGCATAACGTGGAATCGGAGAACGATTGCCTACCAAACACGGTTGTGGGATGTTGCTTTCTCTGACTCGTTGCGCGGCTGGGTTGTCGGTGATAACGGTACGATTCTGCGCACAACGGATGGTGGTTCTATATGGTCGTTTCAGTCAAGCAATACGAATAGAAGATTGTGGTCGCTTTCTGCAGTGGATATCAATACGTGTGTTGCAGTAGGAGATAATGGTGTTATTGTTCGCACCACGGATGGGGGAATCATCTGGCAATCTATTCCGAGTGGCACAACATCGAATCTGTTTGCAGTTTCGCTGGGCGATGTTCAGACAGGATGGGCAGTCGGCGGCTATGGAACGATTCTGAAAACCACGAACGCTGGTGCAACGTGGGAGCAACAACCTTGCGGAACACGATATGGTTTATTTGGTGTGCAAACAGTTGACCACAACAACGCGTGGACGGTGGGCGCAAGTGGATTGGTGTTCAGGACAACGAATGGTGGAACAACATTCGTTGAAAGCGAATTGCGGTCTGATGCTCCAACCGAGCTTAGCTTGCTTCAAAACTATCCCAACCCATTCAATCCGACAACGACAATACGGTACGAACTTCCGCATACAGGCAAGGTCAGTCTAAAGGTGTACGATATCCTCGGTCGTGAGGTGCAAACACTTGTTGACGCGGTTCAGGCGGCAGGAGGTTATGCCGTGCAGGTGAACGCGGCAGACCTTGCAAGCGGTGTGTATTTCTACCGACTGCAAGCAGAGAACTTTGTTTCTGTAAAGCGGATGCTGCTCCTGAAGTGATCATATCACGGAACCACTGTATTATCACATCACTGCGACATGAAGATCTAATTTTCTAATCCAGAGGTACATGCAAACACTTCTCAAAGGAGGGTCTTATGTTGACGCGAAGATTCACAACAGCAATCTCATTTGTAATTTACTCACTGTTCTTTTCCAATTCATTCTCACAAGAAAATCCCAACGGCGATCCGGCTGAAATAAGGAGTGCAATCCTCAGCTCAAACAATATAACGACCGTAATGTATAACTACGGTCAGTACACACGACCGAACACGCTTTCCGGAGTTGCAGACCTTGTGTGGAAACGATTGGGCTACATGTTTGAGTTTGGACCTTTGTTTGCAGCGAAAGTTGTGAATGCGCAGGGCGATACACTTCGTATCGTTGATGACGGCTGCTGGTTACCATCGCAAGGTGATTATAGTCCCGATGGTACATTGAAATGGGGATGGCTGCCGCAACGCGGGTACGCCAGAGGAAGTCAACCCAACCTTGCGACGAGCAACAATCCGAACTCATGGCACACAACATGGTCTGCGTGGCCCGGTGAATTCGGCAATGGCGTGGTCATCGGACTCGATGAAGCATATTATGGGATGGATGATTTCACGAATGCTGAGTTTCCGTACTATCCGTTTCCAACGGATACAACGAAGCGTGGACTTGGTGTGAGCGCTGAGGTGCGAACGTATCAGTTCGGAGGAAATCTTGCCGATGCGATCATCTTAAAATGGAAACTGAAAAACGAAAGTCCACGGCACCTGAATGAATGTTATTTCGGTTTCTATGGTGACCCGCATATCGGCGGCGCGAACGATTTTGCCGACGACCGCGTGAATATCATTGGACGCAACGGACCCGTTGGAGACACGACTCGCTATTGGGCGAGAAATACGATCTACAATTGGGATCAGGATGGACGAGGACAAGGCGGACTGATTCCGGGGTACATGAGTTTCAAATTCTTGAAGACGCCCAATGACCGCGACCTCAGAACCTTTTGGGCATTGCCCTTCACCAACTCACTTCCTAATGTTCCGAAGAACGATCCCTTTTTCTACCAGCTCATGTCATCGGACAGCATAGACCTCAATCAAGAGTTGTTGAATACCCCCGGAGATAACGTGTCAGTGTTTGCGACCGGACCGTTTTCCCTTCCTGCGGGCGATAGCACATATATCAGCCTTGCCATCTTCATGTCGGACAATTATCAAGACATGCTTGATGATGCAACGTATATTCACTTTGCTTGGCACTGGCCCAACATCAGCGGCAGTCTCGGGCAGCAGGGAGGAGATTTAGCGTACAGAATCAATCTCACGTCGCCAAGCTCAGGAGTCGTAAGCGGCAGCGTTCCGATCACATGGCAGTATCAAGGAACTGATCCGAATGCAAAAGTTCTCGTTGAATGTTCTTCCGACCGAGGCACATCGTGGAAACCGATTGCATGGAATCATCCGGTCGGTCAGCAACTCATGTGGAACACGACAGAATTCAGAGACGGTGTGAACTACTCACTTCGCATTATTGCTCATAATGCTGATCTGTCTCGTTACTATTACGATGTTTCCGACCAGAGATTCACCGTGAACAATCCCGTGAACGCACAGCCTGAGCTTCGTCTCAATTTTTCTTTTGAAGGAACAACTGTTCGCAACCCGCCGCTGAATATTTCCTGGGTAGCGGAAGATGCTGATAATCCGAACCTCACGGTTTCTTTGTCGTACGCGTTCAATCCTAACGGTCCGTTCACACAATTTCATTCCGGAAGTTTTCCCGCGGGTCCGGGAAGCTACGCGTGGGACTTTACAAATCAATCGAATGCTCCATCGTATTTTCTGAAAGTGATGGCATCGGACGGAAATTCAGATACGGTCTTGACGAGTCGTTCGTTTGGGATCGATCAAGAACGTGGTCACTACCCATCAAATGTGTTCCAGCACGTTGCAGGGAATGCCAATGCGGATTTTCTCCTCCAAGTCGTCAACCCCCAACAACTAACGGAGCACACATACGAAATGACGTTCAATGTCGTGCATCCCGATTCTGCAAAGCAGGTGAACATCCGCGATCTGGTCACAGGCATGACTGTCCTTCCGAATCATACTTTCCGTCCTAATATTTCTACCCCTCTGTTCGATGGCTTGAAGCTCACAATCGTCGACAAACGAACCGACATTGATACCATGAGGTCGAAATTCAATAGACACAGTCTCGACTCGCTCGTGGATTTCCGTTGGACGGGGGTTTTGCCGACGTTACCCCAAACTCGAGTTCCTCTTGATTGGTTTGTCGCGTTCAATAGCCTAGAACTTTTGCCCAACGGAAAGTATAGATTCCCTGGCGATACCGTTCTTAATAATCAAGGTCGAAAGGTTGTGGTCTGTCCATTCTACATTCGAAATGTTGATTCGATGCAAGCCGGCTACGGGTTTGTAAATAACGCGTTGGTTGACAGCATGTGGAGACCAGGCAGGGCGCTGCTACTGCGTCCCCAGCCTCCAGTGGGTATCCAAATGAGCTATCAAGTCAATATGAATTTCACAGAGACGCTTCGTCCAACATTCGGCGACACGCTGTGGATTTACACTCAAAAGGCGATCACCGCGCAGGATGTTTTCCGTTTTGTTGCCGATTCGAACTTTGTTACCGGAGTTGGAACAGACACGGGAATTACCGGCTATGAGTTGTCGAACAACTATCCAAATCCATTCAACCCGACAACGAAGATTCGCTACCAACTTCCACGGGCAAGCAACGTGTCACTTAAAGTCTTCGACATTCTCGGCAGGGAAGCGGCAACGCTTGTTGATGAAAAACAGAATCAGGGGACATACATCGTTGAAATACATGCTGCAAACTTGGCGAGCGGCGTGTACTTCTATCGCCTGCAGGCAGATGGATTTGTTTCAGTGAAGAAGATGCTGCTCTTAAAATGAGATCATGAAATGAAAGAGTCCCGCCCTACGAGTCTTCGGCTCCTTACGGGACCGTAGGTTGAAGAGTCGTAGGCTGCTCTTGAGCGGAATCATGATGAAGTAAGCTCATTATGAATATTGATGAATTATGCCTTGTAGAGCGGATTATCAATCCGCTCTACTTGTTTTGTGCCAAAGGATTTGTTTTCCGATTATCTCCGCTTGATTCTCTCTTTGGCGTTTTCAATATTACTCACGCTACTCAAACTGTAGGCTGTTCGCACATCCACCCGTAACGAATTCATTCAATCACTCACATCCAAAAACTAAAGGGGCATTACGATGGCTGACAAGACTCTTTCCGGCGAAGTTTTCTATCCGACTGAAGAATCAATCCGGCACGCATACGTGAAAGATTGGGACAAGATGCGCGACGAGGCTGAGCGCGACCTTGAGGGTTTCTGGGCGAAGGAGGCGAACGAGCTGCATTGGTTTCAGCATTGGGACAAAGTACTGGATGATTCAAAGAAACCATTCTTTCAATGGTTTGTCGGCGGAAAGACGAACATCGTGTATAACTGTCTTGACCGACATACGCCGACTGCACGGCGCAACAAGCTGGCGCTGCTCTGGGAAGGAGAGAAGGGGGAGTTTCGTTCGTTCTCGTACTTTGCATTGCTACGCGAAGTCTGCCGCTTTGCAAATGTGCTGAAGAGTTTGGGTGTGAAGAAGGGAGACCGCGTTACGATTTATATGGGGCGTGTTCCTGAGCTTCCGATTGCGATGCTTGCAACTGCGCGTATCGGCGCAGTCCACTCGGTAGTGTATGGTGGATTTACAGTTGAAGCGCTCGCAGAGAGAATTGAAGACAGCCAATCCAGGGTTTTGATTACCTGCGATGGCGCGTATCAGCGCGGCAAGATTGTTCCGCTCAAGCAAATTGCAGACGAGGCCGTTCAACGTGCAGGAACGATCGAGAGTGTGCTTGTTGTGAAGCGAACGGGTGAGCCAATAAATATGGAACAGGGAAGAGACCTCTGGTATCACGAGCTGATGGCGCTGCCGATTGCCAACGGCAATTGTCAGATTGAAGTTATGGATGCAGAAGACCCGCTCTATATGCTGTACACGTCAGGCACGACAGGAAAGCCGAAAGCAATTTTGCATACACACGGCGGTTACATGGTCGGTGTGTACAGCACGCTCAAATATGTCTTCGATATTCATGAAGAGGACCGCTTCTGGTGCGCTGCCGATCCGGGATGGGTTACGGGACACAGCTACATTGTGTACGGTCCGCTGTTGGTCGGAGCTACGTCGTTTATGTATGAAGGTGCGCCGACGTATCCGTATCCAAACCGTTGGTGGCAGATGATTGAGAAATACGGCATCAATATTTTGTACACTGCGCCAACTGCGATTCGCGGCTTGATGCGTTTTGGCGAGTCGTGGCCCAACCGTCACGACCTTTCATCGCTACGATTGCTTGGCTCTGTCGGCGAGCCGATCAATCCCGAAGCGTGGAAGTGGTATCACCGAGTTATCGGCAAAGGGCGTTGCCCGATTATGGATACGTGGTGGCAGACGGAGACAGGCATGTTCATGATTACGCCGATGCCGTGCGTGCCGCTGAAGCCCGGCTCAGGCACACGGCCCTTCCCCGGTTTGAAGATGGATATTCTCGACGAAGCAGGAAAACCTGTAGGCCCGAATGAAGAAGGATTTCTCGTCATCAAGACTCCGTGGCCTGCGATGCTGCGCACGCTGTACAAAGATCCAGATCGCTATGTGGAACAGTATTGGAGCAAATATCCAGGCATGTATTTAACGGGCGACTCTGCGCGACGCGATGAGGACGGATACTACTGGATCATCGGTCGCGTTGATGACGTCATAAAAGTTTCGGGCTACAGACTTGGCAGCGCCGAGATCGAGAGTGCACTGGTCAGCCACTCCGCAGTTGCTGAGGCGGCGGCGATTGGTCTGCCGCACGAAGTGAAAGGGAATGCGATTCACGCGTTCGTGATTCTCAAAGCTGGTCAGCAGAACCACGATGGTTTGGTCGAAGAGCTTCGCGGTCATGTTGCGCATGAGTTAGGCCCGATAGCCAAGCCGGAGCGCATCGAGATCGTCGATTCGCTTCCCAAGACGCGCAGCGGCAAGATCATGCGGCGTGTGCTGAAGGCAAAGGCACTGGGCGTCGATCCCGGAAATATTACGACGCTGGAAGAGTGAGGGATGGAGTGATGGAGTGGTGGAGTGGTGGAGTGGTGGAGTAATGGAGTGATGGAGTGATGGAATGTCGGAGTGTTGGAGTAATGGAGCGATGGAGTGTTGGAGTATTGGAGTGGATGCGCAGATGGTACGTAAATCAAAAGTCCCCTCTGTGTGAAGGCATGTGATTGGGGGAGAGGGGATTTTCCCGAAGGGACACCTTCGGTGAGGGGTGTGTCAAAGTATGTGGAAGACGCGCAGTGAATCACAAATGGAAGAGACGCAAGATGCGATGTGACAATTGTGGAAAAGAGGGAGCGAAGGTTCGGAAACTGAATCGAACGTACGGCAAGGGCAAAGACCTTTTTGTGGTTGAGAACGTTCCGGTTGTAAGCTGCCCTCATTGTGGTGAGAGCTACACGACTGCGGAAGCCTTACAAGAGCTTGAGCGAATCAAACTCCACCGCAAGAGCTTTGGCGTGAAACGAACTGTGAAGGTGGCGAATTATTCGTAAGTTATGCTGAGAATGACTGGAGATAGGAGTTTCATGGATCGGATTATTCGAATCCTCGATGAAATGGTAGGCGAACGCATTATTGATGACTACGCAATCGGCGGCGCGACAGCGTTAGCCTATTATTCCGACAACATATTGACTGAGGACATTGATGTTTTTGTGTACTCCACTTCTCGTTCGAAGTTCTTGATCGACTTGAGCCCTCTCTATGAATATCTGGTGAAGACGAAGAATGCTCGCGCAGAAGGTCAGTACATAATTCTCGAAGGCTTTCCGGTTCAATTCCTTGTTCCGTATGATGATCTTAGCAAGGAAGCATTTTCCAATTCAATCACGGTACTGTACGGCGATGTAAAGGTCAGGATATTTGATTTGGAATTTCTCATGGCGATTATGATTCAATTGGGGAAGCAAAAGTATCGCGAGAGGTTGCGCAGATTGATCGAGGAAAATTCGTTTGACGAGAAGAAGCTTCAAGCGATTCTCACGAAACACACGCTTGGAAAAAAATGGCTTGACTTTCAGAGGAGTCTATAGTCACCGATGGGAAAATATCAGTTTGAATCGTACGATGAGTTTATCAAAGCTGTCGCCGAGAGTAAGGAACAGTATCGTGCTGGATACAAAACAATGTCGTACAAAGAAAAGATACGGCAGATTGTCCGATTGCAAAAGAAGATGTATCTCTTGGGGCGCATGAAGTTTAGACCGTGGCCGATTGAGGAAGAAGAACTAAAGTAGTTGTACGATGATCGAAAAGAAATACGACTCCATCGAAGACATGATCGTCGAGGTTCGTGAGAGTAAGGAAGAGTACGAGAAGAAATATCTGACCATGTCTTTCATGGACAAGCTGCGGGTGCTTGTTCGGTTGCAGAAGAAAGCGTACTTGATGGGGCAGTTGAAAGTGAAGCCGTGGCCGATTGAAGAAAAAAGTTGAACATGGGATAGTAATTAATGCAATAGTTCGTTTATACTGCCGTATCGGCTGGATAGACTCAATGCGTAGTTGCACTTGTCCGAAGGACCCCTTCGGCGAGCCTTAGGGTTGTGCTGACATCGCAAGACTCGTCCCGCCTATGGCGGGATGCGGATAAAATCCTTAACGTTAGGCGCCATTTGCAGCCATCTCGTGAAGAGAGAATGTCCCTCACTAGATTCATCGCAAGTGCTCATTCTATTGAGTATATTTCCAAAAGTCAGATGCAATCATCATCATTCATAAAATACGGCATCATCGCATTAGGAGTTCTCTTTCTGTCATCCACAGCAGAGGCCTCGAGCGAGGAATGCCAGCAGTACTTCAACACCGAAAGTCACGTCTTTATCGGTACGGAAAATCTTTCGCTTGTCATGGGCACAGGTGGTCTTATTTCCTCCGTTGTGAAGTTCTCTCCCTCCGTTATCGTTCCGTTTGATATTGCATCGTACACGGCTCTCTGCTGCATTCAGACGGATGGACATTCTGTTCATCCTCCTGCACGTTTCGCTGTACCTATTTACCTCGACATCTCCTCACTTCGCATTTAGCCTTGTTCTTCCTTAGTGCTGAATTGAACGTTCTCGCCAGTTCCATCGGGTGAGTCCGTTGCTCTTCTTACTTGCAGATTTGCACTTCATATAGAATGAGAGCATCAAATGAAAATCAAACGAACTTCTAAAATCTTCATCGTTACCATCGGCGCAATGGCAGTTATTGTTCTTCTCATCTGGGCGTTCATCGGAGGGCGAAAAGAATTCGAGACGAAACAGGAACGTCCCGTTAAGGCTTCTTCCCGAGTACGTTTTGAGGAAGGGAGGGTTGAAGTCAAGATCGATAGCAGTGAACAAGCCAAATCAGGAATCGTCACAGAAACGGTGCCGCTTTCTTCCCACCAGCAACAATTCAAGGCCTACGGCACGGTTGTTCCCATACAACAACTTGCCGATGCGTTCCAGAATTATGCTTCAGCGAAGGCACAGACCAAGAAAGCCATCGCCACAGCTTCAGCGTCACGAAGGGAATATCTCCGGATTAAGGACCTCTATGAAAAGAAGTTAGAATCTGACAGGACGCTTCAAACAGTCGAAGCAGACTGGCAGTCGGATGATGCAACGGCACAGGCTGCGGAATCGGTGCGTCTATCTCTCGAAAGCTTAATTCGCCAGCAGTGGGGTGAAACGATTGCACGATGGGTGTACACCGGGTCGGCAGAACTTCACAAGATTCTAAAACATCAAAATGTTCTCATCGAAGTGACTCTCTCCGCGGATGAAAAGCTTTCCTCTGAGCCGGAGGCTCATCAGCCTTTGGCTGAATTTCCTCGCGCGGCATTCGTGCAACAACCGTCTACACACGAAAGCCCCGCCAAAGTCGGGGTGAGAGCACAATTTGTTTCCAGCGCACAGTCGGCTGACTCTCGTTTTCAAGGACAAGTCCTCTTCTACCTTGCTTCGTCGCCTCCGAATGCTCTGCTCGGTGGAATGAACGTGGACGTCTTTCTTTCCACAGGCGATAGAAAGGATGGAATAGTTGTGCCCCGCTCGGCTGCTGTCTGGTGGCAGGGAAAAGCGTGGGTGTATGCGGAGAAACGTCCGCACACATTTGTCCGTTTGGAACTCCCGACGGATCAACCGCTGGAAACAGACCTCAAGGGGGCAGGCTGGTTCGTCCCCAACGATCGAGAAGATTTTTCTGGTCCGTTGCGGATTGTTACTCGTGGCGCTCAACTCTTGCTCTCCGAAGAGTTCCGTTCTCAGATTCAGGTCGGCGAAGAAGGAGGGAAGAAATGATGAGTGAAGACAGAGGGATAATGAACAGCATCGTGCGGCACTCTCTTCGATTCCGAGGTATCGTCATCGCCCTGAGTGTCGTGTTCACAGTCTATGCGCTGTACAGATTGACACAAGCCAAGTACGATGTCTTTCCGGAGTTCGCACCGCCGCAAGCGGTCATCCAGACGGAAGCTCCCGGACTTTCGCCAGAGCAGGTTGAAGTGCTCGTGACCCAACCGATTGAGAATGCAGTCAATGGAATGGCGAGCATTGAAGCGCTCAGATCGAGTTCCATTCAGAGTCTCTCAGTTGTGACGATAACGTTCCAATCAGCTACCGATATTTATCTCGCACGGCAACTCGTGACGGAGCGGCTGGCGACTCTGTCCGGGCAGTTACCGCAAGGCATCAAGCCGCCAAGTATGACACCGCTCGTTCCGACGACAGGGTTGGTGCTGGCACTTGGACTGACGTCCGACAAACGCTCGCAAATGGAATTGCGCACGTTTGCCGACTGGACAATGAAACAACGGCTGCTCGCTGTACCCGGCGTTGCCAAAGTAACGGTGTTTGGCGGCGACGTCAGGCAGATTCAAATTCAGATTCGCACGGACAGACTTGTTCAATATCGGCTTGCCATTGATGATGTGCTTGCAGCCGCTCGTCGTGCGACGGGCGTGCAAGGCGCCGGATTCATCGATACCGAGAACCAACGAGTGGTGCTTCAGACACAAGGACAATCGCTGACACCGTCGGAAATCTCAAGGACCGTTCTTCTCCATCAAGGCAGCAAACTCGTTCGCTTAGGCGAAGTGGCAAATGTTACAGAAGCACCGGAACCGCCTGTCGGCGCTGCAACAATAGAGGGAAAAGCCGGCATCATTCTGATGGTCTCGTCTCAATACGGATCGAACATCCTCGAAGTGACCCGACGTGTTGAAGCGGCCGTTGAAGAACTTCGTCCCGCAGTTGCCGCTGAAGGTATTGAGCTTCGCGCTGACATTTTCCGTCCGGCAACATTCGTAGAGCGTGCAATTGCCAACATCAGAACCTCTCTGTTGATAGGCGCAGTGTTGGTGATTGTCGTGCTGTTCCTTTTTCTCTTCAACCTTCGAACGGCTGCCATCTCGTGCATGGCAATTCCTCTTTCTCTTTTGGCTGGAGTTGTCGCGCTGGAATATCTCGGGCTCCCGCTGAACACAATGACGCTGGGAGGTCTGGCGATCGCCATCGGTGAAGTTGTGGACGATGCCGTCATCGGCGTAGAAAACATTCTGAGACGATTGCGAGAGAATCGGCGGGCAGGAAATCCCAAGTCCGTCTTTCGTGTCGTGCTCGACGCTTCGTTGGAAGTTCGGACAGCAGTTGTGTACGCAACGTTTGCGGTGGTTCTCGTGTTCATCCCAATCCTCACGATCTCCGGGCTTGCGGGAAAACTTTTTGCTCCGCTCGGCGTCGCATACATATTTGCAATCCTTGCATCGCTTGCAGTTGCGTTGACGGTGACGCCTGCAATGTCGTTGGTACTCCTCGGTAACGAGCACCTTGAAACACGGGAGTCGTTTGTGGCAGTGTGGTTAAAGGCGAAGTATCTTCTTCTTCTCAATAAGATAGAGCAACATGCAAAGGCTGTAATCGTCGGAGTGGCTTTTCTTGTGTTGGCAGGGATTGCCGCCGTTCAGTTTCTCGGAGGAGGGTTTCTTCCCGAACTTCGCGAAGGGCATTTTGTCATTCACGTCTCGGCGGTTCCGGGAACGTCGCTTGAAGAATCAAGCCGCTTTGGCCGACGGCTTTCCAACGAACTCCTTAAGCTTCCGTACGTTCGCACAGTGGCACAGCGAGTCGGTCGCGCTGAACAAGCCGACGATACGTGGGGCACACATTACAGCGAGTTCGAAGTGGACCTTAACGAACTTGATGGCGGGGAAATGGAACAAGCGCAGGCAGAGATCCGCAGAACCCTTGCATCCTTTGTTGGAGTGAACTCCGCTGTCAAGACATTTCTCACGGAGCGTGTCGAAGAAACTCTCTCAGGATACACCGCCTCGGTCGTGATCAATGTCTACGGAAACGACCTCGATGTGCTCGATGCGAAGGCGCAGGAAACAGCAAAGGCGCTATCGAGCATTTCCGGTGCAGCAGATGTGCAGGTGCAGTCGCCGCCCGGTATGCCGCTTCTTGCCGTGCGACTTCGGAAAGATGATCTGCTCAAATGGGGATTCAATGCGAAAGATGTCCTCGACGCCGTTCAGACAGCATACCAGGGAACCGATGTCGGTCAGATGTACGAAGGAAATCGAGTGTTCACCGTTGCTGTTAACCTCGATGCTCGGCAACGCCACTCGATTGAAAACGTTGGTAATCTCCCGCTAAGGAATTCTGATGGAGCGTACGTGCGCTTACGACAGCTTGCGGATGTTTATGAGACGTCGGGACGTTATGTTGTACTGCACCTTGGCGCAAGACGGGTTCAAACAATTACCTGCAACGTTAGTGGTCGTGATCTCACCTCGTTTGTGGATGAAGCGAAGCGGCGGCT
>Ga0209514_10003353_pt1 | contig 23062 bp, 15 predicted proteins | sample Subgrocontami58m_FD_187452 | JGI IMG/M metagenome (GOLD analysis project Ga0209514, IMG submission 187452) | Subsurface groundwater microbial communities from S. Glens Falls, New York, USA - GMW37 contaminated, 5.8 m (SPAdes) (version 3) | ecosystem: Environmental > Aquatic > Deep subsurface >...
GTGGACAATGACCGCATCGACCCCGCACGCCTCGGCTGCCTTAGCGACCTCCGTTGCATTTATGTGTTCACTGTCCCATCCGGAGCGGATCTTTATGGTGAGAGGCCCCTTATACATCTTGCGGCATATATTAATGATGGCCTCAACGACCTTTGGCGTCTTCATGAGCGCCGCGCCTTCGCCGCGAGCGACCACTTTCTTGACCGGACAGCCGGCGTTGATATCTATGGCATCGATCTTATACTGTGCCAGCGTTTCAAATACGCGCTCGTAGCTTTCGGGTTTTGCGCCAAAGAGCTGAACGCCGAAGGGCCTGGCCTCGTCAAAGTTCAAGAGATAGTGTTTGGTCTTTTTATGCGCGCGGATGAGGCCCTCAACGGCGACCATCTCGGAAAAGACGAGCCCCGCGCCGCACTCGTGGACGATGAGCCTCCACACACGGTCGGAATATCCCGCGAGCGGAGCCGCGATGAGATTATTTTTTAGAACCAACTTCCCGATCTGCATATACAACCCCACTTACACCATCTCCCACTATTGTTCCATAGGTTTTTTGTTGCCATCTTTTAATTTGACACAGCGCATAAGTTAAATTATAAGTCGTCGTACACGTTTGCTTGCGAAAGGATTCTCCAATGCCGATAAATCCTATAATCATCAAAGATGCGCCTGAAGAATTGAGGCCGTTCCTTGTGGCCGCTGATGATATTAACGGTTCAGACGATCTAAAAGGTGTCTTGCGGACAAAGACGGAGATTGAGGCGGTCACAGTCCACGCATGCGCGCCGTTTATGGAGAAGGCTGGGGATGGAAAGAACGAGGTGTCTGGATATGCCAAAAGGTGTCTTGAAACCGTCAGATATCTGGAGGATAAATCACGGCAGAAGATGTTTTCAACATCCTATTTTGGTGGTTATTCATTAATTTTTTTGGGCAATGCAACCGAGGCGTTTAAGTATTTTGGAAGGGCGGAAAGGTTAGCGACCCAGCCGCAGGAGAGCTTGATGGCGTATGCGGCAATATCTGGGGCCGCTTTTGACCTGGGTGATTATCAGAACGCCCTTTTGTATCTGGATAAGGCAATAAAAATTAGTCCCGGAGACACGATGTTGCATTTAGGAAAGGCCGATTCATTAGTGGCGCTTGGCAGGCGCAAAGAGGCGGTGAACGTGCTCGATAAGGTGCTTGCTCTGGATCCAAAAAATATCATGGCCCTTTCAAAAAAGGCCTCTCTCCTCTCTACCGATGTCAATACATTTAATGATGCCCTTAGCTGTTATTTGAAGCTCAAGGATCTCGTTCCCCCTGACCAGACGCAGCTCCTTGCGCAGATTTATGCTGGGATAGGCATTGTTTATGGTAATCAGGACAAGCATTCCCTTGCGGTTGAGATGTTTGAGAAGGCATTGGCCATCGATCCAACTTTTATTGATGCCCAGATACTCCATGCAAATGCCATTTACTATTCGAACAGACAAGAGGAGGCCTTGGATGAATTAAGAAAGGTTGCAGCGCAAAATCCAGATGCATGGAGGGCATATGAGCGGCTTGGTTTTCTCCTTACAGAGTCTCACAGATATAGGGAGGCGGCAGAGGCTTATGAGAAGGCGTTAAAATTGAATCCTAAAATTGGATGGATGGCTGCAAAATTTGATTACAGGTTTGGGGTCGCCTTAAGATCCGTCGGACAATATGAAAAGTCGTTACATCACCTAAAGCTGGCACTTAAACTGGCTGAGAACAAAGAAGAGTATTCCTTTATCGAAACAGAAATATCATCCACCCTGTTGTTTATTGGACAGAACAATGAGGCAATGAAACATGCTGAAACAGCGGTAAAACTGAATCCAAAATCCGGGTTTGTCTGGAGTCAGATGTCAAGCTGTCTGCTGACCAAGGATAGAGTTGACGAGGCATTAAAGGCGGCAGAAAAGGCCATTGAATTAGAACCAGAGAATGCAGAGGTGCACCGTGCAATGGCAGAGATATTATTTAAGTCCAGGAAAATGGCAGATGCCCTTGTTCATTATGAAGAATGTATCAAGCGGATTCCGGAAGATGCACAGATGCATGCAAGGATGGCACATCTATTCTTAGAAATGGGGAGGATAGACGAGGCAGAGGCGGCGGCCGACCGTGCGCTAAAAATAGACCCGGATCGATGGCGGGCGCAGGGAGTTAAAGGTGTCGTGCTTGCGCTCCGTGGGCGCGGCGAAGAGGGACTGATCCTTTTTGACAAGGCGATGAAACACCCGGATTTTTCTCTTAGTGGAAGAGAGAAATCGGAAGCTGTCCTCCGCGCCTGGCGTGGAATAGCCTTGTTAGCACTGGACAGAGACGAGGACGCCCTGAAAGAACTTAATACTGTGTTTAATATTGCATTTAAATTGGGTGGGGAGGTATCTCCGCAGGTCTACAATAATATTGGAGTTGCGCTCACAAAACTTGGGCGGGTTGATGAGGCCGTTGAGTCCTTTAAAAAGGCCGGGGATGAATATTTTTCCAGTGAGGTAGATATCTATTCTAGAGTTGGCCGGACACTTTTGGAGAGTGGAAAGGTCGATGAGGCGATCAAGTATTTTAAAAAAGCGCTGGAGGTAGATCCCAAGGCGGTTGATATCCTGCGTGGGCTTGGAGTATTGTATCTTGGCATGGGTAAACTCGATGAGGCTGAAGGTTATCTAAAAAGGGTTATTGAAATAGATCCAGATTATTCAGTTGCGTATTCTGAACTGGGAGTCATCAAGGGGAGGCGTGGAAAATTTGATGAGGCATTGGCTCTTTTTGACAAGGCTATCGCCCATGATAACGAAAAACTTCATGGGTATTTGGGTTATTTTTATTATAACAAGGCATCTATTTTGATACAGACAAACAGGCCTGATGAGGCCCTTGCAGTGATAGAAACATATCTAGGCATCAATCCTAAAGATGCAGATATCTATTTTCTGATGGGTGCGGCATATCTGCAAAAGGATGATAATGCAAAGGCCATTGCGTCTCTGGATGAGGCGATAAAGAGAAAACCCAACTATGTTGTTGCCCGTCTCTTTAGGGCGGGCCTGTTTGCCAGCGAAAATAAATTTTCAGAAGCCCTTGCAGAACTGGATGAAGTGACAAAGTTTGATCCCAATAATGTTATGGGGCATTTAATAAAGGGACTTATCCTGTTTGTTTCCACAAAAAAATATGAGGATGCAATTAATCCCTTTAAAAAACTGATCGAGTTAGTTCCTCAGGATATGATGGGATATTATTATTTGGGAAGGGTTAATTTTTCACTTGGCCAAAATGATACTGCTCTGACGTGGGTCGACGTTGCGCTTGCTAAATCGGCTGGCCTTTCCGATCCGTACCTGCTTAAGGCAAGGATACTCCTTAAGCTAGGAAGATATGCAGAAGCGCGGGCCGCATTGAAAAGGGCGGTAGATATTGGAAAATTTGTGGACTCAACCCTTCCAATGATTACAGATGATGAATTGGATCAATTGAAGGAGGAAGTAGATAAGAGCGAGGAGTTCAAAGAGAAACTGGATTATTTTATTATATCCTGTCAGCAAATGAAAGGGGCCTGTGAGAAGATGAAGAAGGGTCCACAGAAGATGGACTGCCTGCAGGAGTTAAAACTGCAGTGCGGGCTTGATACTCCACTCTCTCTGGAGGATCAGATGATGATGTCGCCGAGGATGCCATCGGTCGAAATTGGTCCTTTTGAGTTTGAGTGGTTCAAATTTAAAGAGGTGAAAAAAAATCCATTGGAACAAGGCGGACCGTATATTGGTCCATTTGATGCGCCAGCCTTCGGACCTATGGCAAAATAAGGAGATACACATGCCAAATCCGGTAGATAAAAAATACAGGTTCACGGCGGCACCGGCGGTTTTGCTCGAGCAAAAGAGGGATGTGGCCAGAAGCGGGGTCATATCTACTGACGAGCCCCAATTCGGCGGCATTATAGACGCAAGGTTTTTGAAATATAAAATGCAACGCGGCTGGATTTTAGACGCGGGGCCTTCTGTCGCGGTTTTCTGTATGCCGGCTAACACAAAAATAAATACTTTCTTTGAGGTCGGATTTTCGTACTGGGAGAGGAAAATCGATCTTTTAATTGGGGCTAATATCGGCGTCGGCGCCGCAGTTACCTTCGATAAAAGACACCTCGGCTTTGTCATGCCGGCAGGGACGCTTTCCGTAGAAGCAGGCGTTGGAGGAGTTGGCTTGGAAGTCGGCGCCATGGGCATATTTGATGGCATATTAAAAGTAAAGCAAGCAGACCCTTTTGTTGCGTTTGTGTTTGAAATTGGAAGATACATTGGCTGGAGCGGATAATTTCGAGGGGGGTATATGGGCGATATCACTACTGTCCGGTTAAATTGGGAATAGCGAGAACTGAAATGATGTAGATTTGACGCATCTTTCATTTTGGCCTTCGCAGTACACTAAAGAACTTGCTCAAAAGCCTCGCGCATTCGTTCGCCAACACTCCGCTTGTTACCTCGATCCGATGGTTCAGCCTTGGATCGTTCGATAGATCATAGAGCGAGCCGCACGCGCCGGCCTTTTTATCGTGGCAGCCGAAGACCAAGCGCCGCACGCGCGCCTGAAGCAATGCCCCCATGCACATAAGGCAGGGTTCACAGGTTACATAGACATCAACCTCGTCGAATCGCCAGCTTGGTAACAGTTTTTTTTCGACGATCTTTTGCAGCAGCAGGAGCTCCGCGTGTCCCAAAGGGTTCTTTGTCCGTTCGCGGTCGTTGTGGGCGGCCTCGATCACTTTCCCGTTCATCACCGCGATTGCGCCGATCGGCACTTCGTCCAGTTTTGCCGCCTCTCGTGCAGCCTCTAACGCCAAACGCATATAAGCAATATCCATATGTGAAATCGTCCCGCTGAGCGGGACGATCTCCTCAGACAGTGCCATGCCTCATCCTTGCTTTCACCCATACGCTGATATTCTCATATCCCGTTTCTATCAGCGAGGCGTGGCACTTGGCACGTGTTATCCATACATTCACTTTGGCTTCTCGACTCGCTCACGCTCGCTCGAAGAATAGTGTCAAAATAAATTTTTTGCAACAGTCATCGCATAAATTAAAATTAATTCTTGCGTTCGGGCGGATAACCTGATACCTGCACACCTCACTATGATATTACAATATATCCAAACAAACCAGATCAACGTTGCGGACGACAGTTTCCGCATCACCTTTGCCCCGGGGCTTGAGGAATTGAAAAATTCCATCAAGAATGTGGGCGTCATCAACCCCATCACGCTGCGTCACACGCAAGAGGGGACCTATCAGGTGGTCACCGGATTTAAAAGGTTGCTCGCATGTCAGGAACTGAACCGACAAACGATCCCGGCACTCATTTATGAACCACATGACCTGTCACCTATGCAGGCATTTTTATACAACCTGCACGACAACGTATTCACGCGCCAGCTGAACATCGTTGAAAGGTTCAACGTCTGCACAAAACTCATCAAGACCTTCGCGGTCACAGAGGAAGAGGTGGTGAGGAACTATATGCCGCTCATGGGCGAAGAGCCGAGCTATAAGATACTTCATCAGTTCCTGGCTCTCCAGCAACTGATCGAACCGATGAAGCAGCACGTCGTTGAAAAGGGCTTTGCTATTTCAAGCGCCAATAGAATTGCAGAGTTCACTCCTTCAACTCAGGCGTCGCTCTTGGATGTTCTGAAGCACGTCAGCCCCAGCACAAGCAAGTTGAACGAGCTTTTGACGCTTATCCGCGAGATAGCGGCGCGTGATGGCACGAGCGTTGAAGAGATCCTGCAGAGATACCAGCTCTTGACGATCGTGGCCGACCCGACCGTTGCGGCGCCTGAGAAGGTGGCTGCGCTCAGACAGACACTACGGAGTGTTCGCCTGCCGCATCTGACGGAGCGTCAGCGCCAGTTGACATCGCTCATTGCGGGCTTACAGCTGCCGCAGATGGCAAAGCTCGTTGCGGACCCGTATTTTGAAGATCCGAAACTCAAACTCGAATATCAGTTCAGTGCGCCGGAAGAGCTTACCGCCCTTGTTTCAAAGATACAAGAGGCGTTCGACAAACAGCACTGGCACAAGATATTTGAGTGGTATCGGGTGTAAGTGTCATCCCCGCGAAGGCGGGGATCTCACGAACTCACTGGATTCCCGCTTTCGCGGGAATGACAAAACACTTTATGAAAGGCGACGCAACATTCGATCAGGTGTGGATAGACAAATCCGCCCTCATGTATCCGGCGACCCAGTTCATCATGGACCGACTTGAAGGCGTGGCCGTAGATGTGGTCGATGACGTCCATTCATTGAAGCACCCGGCCGATATCGCCAAGGCCAAGCGCCAGTTAATCCTGACCCCTCACAAGGGAGTTGCCTTCAAGGCGTGCCAGGGGATGTGCGAAGGGGTCGTCTGCTGTGGCTATTATACCATAGACCTTGGGCAAGGCTGCCCGTGCGACTGCACCTATTGCATATTGCAACATTATATTGCCAACAACCCGATGGTGACGGTCTATGTAAACATTGAAGAGATACTTTCATCGGTGAGAAACCACATAGAAGCCAGGCCGGAGCAGGATTTCAGGATAGGCACAGGCGAGCTTTCAGACAGCCTTGCCTATGACCACATCACCAATTATTCAAAGGTGATAGTCAATTTCTTTGCCGCGCAGAAGAACGCCACCTTCGAGTTCAAGACAAAGACGGCCAATATAAAGAACCTCGTTGGGCTGAAGCACAACGGCCACACGGTCGTTTCATGGTCCTTGAACCCGCAGAAGTTGATAGACAGGGAGGAGAAGAACTCCGCCTATTTGGTCGACCGCCTAAAGGCCGCCAGAACGTGTGTGAAGGCAGGTTACAGGGTAGGATTTCACTTTGATCCGATGATAAATTATGAAGGATGGGAGGAAGACTACAGCGATGTGGTGAATATGCTCTTTGAATACATTCCCGCATCAAACATCGCGTGGATTAGCCTTGGGGCGTTGCGCTTTCCCCCAAGCCTCAAATCGGTCGTCCAGAAGAGGTTTCCGGAAACAAAGATATTCACCGGCGAGTTCATTCCGGCCAACGGCAAGATGCGCTATTTCAGGCCGATCAGAGAAGAGATGTATAGAAAGATGCGCAGCTGGATCAACCAGCGCGCGACATTCATCAAGCCCTATCTTTGCATGGAGACCGCGGCGGTCAATCAGAATTACTTACAAAATAATTTGTAGCGCAGGTCTTTAGGCCTGATAACGTTATCTGTATCGAAATTCTGTCAACGGAATTCACAGCTCACAGCTCGCAGTTTTTCCCTTGACCTTGCCCCTTTTCCGCCTTAAACATTCAATTTGGCGGCCCGAATTTTCGGAAGGTTTCTAGATGTGGAAATTGCTGTGGGCAAGAAGACTGCTGGACAAACTGAAGGGCAAGTTTCAACAAGAAAAGGGGAGCTACTATGCCGGTAAAACCAAGTGGTATGGAAGAGGAGTACTTTACCAGGCTCGAACTTGAGCGAAAGAAGAAGACGGAAGATGAGCGACTCAAAAATGTGCAAGATGGGGAAAAGAGAAGGTTGAAGGAACTGCATTTTATGTGCTGCCCAAAGTGCGGAATGGAACTTCACGAGATCGATTACAAGGGAATCAAGATTGACAAATGCTTCGGCTGCGAAGGCATATGGCTTGATGCCGGAGAGCTGGGCTCAATAGCGAAGCTCGAAAAAACGACGCTGGATAAGTTGTTCGGTGTCTTTAAGAAATGAACGAAATAGGGGGTCAGGCTTCGGTAATTCGGTATTGACAATGCACCTGTAATTTAATAGTAATGCTGTATGGCACGTAAACCAAGAATAGAGTTTCCAGGTGCGTTTTATCATGTCATTGCGCGGGGTAATAACAAGCAACGGATTTTTGCCGATGATGAAGACTACCAATTTTTTCTTGAGCGCTTGAGTTTTTATAAAGAGCGGTTTCAGTTTATCCTGTATGCTTATGTGTTAATGCCGAACCATGTGCATCTCCTGATTGAAACAGACAAGGTTCATTTGTCGCGAATTATGCAGGCGTTGCAATTTACCTACACGCAGAAGTTTAATCGTCGGCATAAGAAAGTTGGGCACTTATTTCAAGGGCGCTACAAGGCCATTTTGTGCCAGAAAGAAAGTTATTTATTAGAGTTGATCCGTTATATAGCGCAGAATCCCGTTCGAGCGAAGCTCGTAAAACGGCCGATAGCTTGGCGATGGAGTTCATTTTATGACCTGATCCGGCTTAAGGACGGGAATATTGTTTCAGCAAAAGAGGTGCTCAGTATTTTTGGAAGACATCCGGTGCGTGCTGTTAATGTATTGCAGAGGCATGTGAATGGCGGAAAGGCCGATCATAACGAATCATATTACAAACTTAAAGAGCAGAGGGTTTTGGGTGATAACGATTTTACCGATAAAGTTGTAAAAGTGGGCGATGCGGATGCTGGCGACTTCGAATATTATAATGTGAAGATTGACGATGTTGTGAAGATGGTGGCTGGTTGCATGGATATCGGAGAAGAGCGGATCATATCCGTTACGCGAGAGCGTCTTGGTGCGAGAGCAAGAGGATTCGTGGCCTATATTTGTAAGACAATGTGCGACAAAACCGCAAAGGAAGTTGGCAAATATTTTGGCAGGAGCGAGCCTGTTGTATCGGAGGCAATTAAACGCATTGAATTGGAACTGGCGAAAAAAGAGAGTACCACTGGAAAGCTGATACGGCAGATAAGTGCTGATATTAAAAAGAGTTACAGACCGTGTCTTGTGCGTGAAATAAAACAACCTAATTACCGAAGCCTGACCCCCTAGATGAAACTGTGGGAAAATACATATTAGCCCGGATGGATTCTTCTATTTTAACTTGACACCGTCGCTAAGGGGTGACCCCCTGGACTGCCCAATATTGGGCAGTGGTAGTAATGGGTTTTGGCCAAAAATTCGGCATCTCTGTCAGTTCAAATCAAAAAACACCAGCAAAATCAATATCTTTTATTGGCCCACTTTTTGCACGGATGCCAGAGGGGGAGTGGAGAGAAGCGGAGCCGGATATGAAGAAGGTGTTTGGAGTTCGCCTGGCCACCTTTGCCTTTGTATTTACGCCGGGCACTTAAATATGGGGCAAAAAAACATGAAGAGACTTTTTTTAATGGCTTTGATCTTAAGCCTTGGCGCCGCGTTGATAACATACAATGCGAAGACGAACGGTGATGCGCTGGCAGAAGCCGATAATATGACTGTCACGGTGGAATGCACCTCGCCGGCAGAAACAGCATTTGTCCCAGAGACAATTGCATGGACGATCGAGGCGTCGGACTGGGCCGCGCAGACAGCCGCTGCACCTAACGGCCCTAACGGCCTGCTTACTGAAGCTGATATCGCTGGCGTGGTAAGCGGAGGAGTTAACGGAGATACTGCATTAACTCCCGATGGCGAGGATATTGCCGGTATAGCTGCCGGCTACGTTATTTTCTACAGCAAGCTACCAGCTATAAAGCTGACGGGATTGCAGTGTGAGACAAAGAATACGGCGAGCGTTGTTGCTATTGCATCCGACACCGATACCAATCTTGACCTGGCTGTTGGCGACGTTGGTACTCCTGGTTTTTCTACAGCTATTCGGATCGATTCCGCAACGTCTCAAAACGTAATTGGGGACGGTTTCGAGATCACGGCCGTGCCTGACGGTACGGATGACGATGAATCAGAGAACGGCGAGATCGTTTATGGCGGTTCAGATGAGAACAGAGGAAGACTATATATGAAGCTTGATTTTTCAGGCAACACCACGACAGGTTCGCAGACATCTACAATCACGTTCACCTCTAGCAACATATAGCAACTAGATGTATAGGAATTTCAAAGTTGCGTCATTTATTGTTCGAGCGGAGCCCCGAACCACTTGGTTCGGGGCGGAGTCGAGAACCTATTTTGCGTCATGGGAAGCTTCTCGACTCGTCCCGCCTGCGGCGGAACTCGCTCGAAGAATAAAGTCGCCGCCGAAGGCGGCCTAATTTAACGAGATTCCCGCAGACGTGGGAATGACACTCTAAAACACATACCCGAACGTGAAGTGCAGGCGGCCGAAGTCTTCGCCGGTCCGCCGGTTGAGCTTGATGCCGTAATCGAGCCTCACCGGCCCTACGGGTGTGATGTAACGAAGGCCGGGGCCCGTCGAATACCGAACCTGATCCCAGGTCATCTGGTCAAATGCGTTCGTGAGGGCGCCGATGTCGAAGAAGCCAACCAGCCGCCAGTTCTTCGTCGGCTTTAAACTTAGTTCGGCATTGTATATCCAGCGGAACTCGCCGCCGGTGGCGTTCCCGTTCGTATCCTGCGGTCCGAGGCTGTTGTTGGTAAAGCCCCTGATCGTGTCGTCGCCGCCTAAGAATAAGAGTTCGTTGGCCGGAACGCTCGTTGCGGCCGCGACCGTGAATATCTTGTCGAAGCGAGCGTTGTTCGTAAAGACGAAATATCTCAAAAATCCGTTGTATTGGCCAAAGAGATACCGAAACTTGAAAAAGTTGGCGTCTTTTTTGGTCATTTCAATGAAGACGCTTCCCTCCGCCTTTGTATAGATGCCGCGCGTTGGCTCTGAAAAACTGTTCCTCGTATCAAAACTCGGCGACAATGTTATCTTTGAAACGGTGTTGTCCCGCAGAGATTCCTCGCTGGCGGCCGTTGCATCGCCTCCGACGAAGTAGTTCTTCATCAGCTCGTATTTCGCCGAGAGGCCGGTCCTGTGGAACCGCCTGAAAAAACCGAAGCCCAGGCCGGGCTGAAGGTAATTAAACGCCGGCTCTTTTTGGTATTTAAGCCACGCGGAGGTCGAGAACTCGACATCGGAGCCGGCAAAGGTCGGATCGGTGAACGTTGCTTGCCCCTGTGAAAGCTGGGAGCCTCCCATTAGCAGCAGGTGAAATCGCTTTGCCCGCCCGAAGGCGTTGACATTGATGAAGTCTATTGTGCCTCTTAAGCCAAGGTCGGTCGAATAGCCGCCCTCAAAGTCAAGGATGAATGGTTTTGCCTCCTCGACCTTCACGCGGATATTGACGACCTTTTCCCTTTCTGCGAGGCCGATCGGCTCGATATTCACCGTTACGAATGCCGAAAGTCTTCTAAGCGAAAGCTGGCCGCGGCTGATCTTGTCGTAGCTAAAGGGCTCACCTTCCTTGATGGACAGGGCCTTCTTGATAGACTTCATTGCCGTGAGGATGTTCCCGACAACGACGACCTTGCCGATCTTTACCGCGTCGTTCTCCGTTATCTCATATCTTATCGTTGCAGAACTGTCCGGGCCAAGGTCCGCGAACTGCTTCATCTCGGCATAGGGATGGCCGTTGTCGCCATAGAACATCAGGACGGCCTGTTTGTCCTCGGCCAAGAGGAAAGGGTTTAAAGGTTTTCCAGCGCGGGTCTTTAGTTTTTTAAGTATGGCCTTGTCGGGGAACGACGTGTTCCCGTTAAAGACGATATTCTGCACAATCGTTCGGTCGTTCTCGGCGACGGGGATGGTCACGGCAAGGCCGTCGCGGTTCTCCTGCACCGCGGGTTTGCCCACCTCCGCGTTCAAAAAGCCCTCCGATTCGTAATATTTTTTTATAAGGTCAGTGTCTTCCGCGAGCAGGCCTTTATTGAAGGCCCCCTTGTTGAAGAGCGAGATCTCCTGTGTCTTTATCTTCTTTTTTATCTTTGCAGCCGGGAGCCTTTCGCTCCCTTCGACATCCAATTTCACCACGGTCAGTTTCTTGCCTTCGTTGATCGTGAATTCGATAAGGACGTTTTTATCGCTGACATCGGCCCGACTGAAAGAGACCGAGGCGTCGGGATATCCGTATAGATTATAATATTCCACCAGTTCTTTCGCGCTGGTTTCAAGTTCGAACTCGTCAAAGCTCCCTTCTTTGTAGATAGTGACCAGCTTTCGGAGCTTCCTGTTTGAAAATCCCTCGTTCCCTTTGAATGCCACCTTAACGTGTGGCCCCTCGTTCATGTGAAGGGAAACGTTTATCCTTCTCTTTTCGACGTCTATCTCCTTTTTTTCAACATGTATATATGCCCTTGGATAGCCGTGGCTGTGATAGAAATCCGTCACCTTTCTGATGGCCTCGCTGAATTCGCGTGGTTTATATCTCCTCAATGGATTGATCGCAGAGATGATGCGCCCGTTGGGATATGCCTGGTTGCCGGATATCTCGATGTTTCCGTATCTTAGGATCGAGCCGTATTTTATGCGGAAGGTAACGCTCACATCGCCGGTGCTTTCGTTCCATTCCTGTGTTGCATAGACCTTCGTGTTAAGGAACCCCTCGCGTTCGTAGAACTGCTTTATCCTGTTTATCTGTTCATCTATCCTTTCTGCCGTATAGATATCTCCCGCTCTCATCGTCATGTGTTTTCTGATCTTAGGCTCAACATAAGGGTAATTGCCGGCAATGTCTATTTCACCGATGAGCACCGCCTCTTTAAGGAAGATATCGAGTTCGACCGAAGAGGCAGTCGCTCTTGTCTCCACATTTATCGCTTCAAATATTCCCCATTTATGGAGGTAATCGATCGCCTGATCGAGTTTTTGAGGAGAATAAACGTCGCCGGTTTTGACCGGGAGGAAACTTTTGACCTCATCTTCAGTTATGCTTCGAACGAACTCATTGGCGAAATGAATGTTGAGCTCTCCGAACGTTTGTGCCGCGCCGGCACGGATCGGGGCCAGAAGTATCAATGTGGCCGTTGCGATGAGGATATGTTTAGAGAAGAAGCCCATATATTTGGAGTAGCAGCCTTCAGGCTGCGCCAATTGGGCGCACCCTAAAGGGTGCTACTCCTTAACTGTCATCTCTCCCTGAACCGCAAAGAGAGGTCGAACGTGTATTTGTAACCCGTTGACCCTTCGCCGATCAGGAGCAGGAAGTCGGTCAAGAGATATTCCGCCCTGATCATCTGCTGCGTGTCGTCAACGTTGATATCGGTGTTCAATTCAAGTGTCAGCCGGTCCGAAAGCTGCTTGCCGAGGAATATCCTTGATATCTGGGGGCTCAGTGTATCAGATGCCTTGGAGCCCGTCTTGGTCGGGTCGGCCGCCTCCAGCCTGAAGATGTCAAGGTGCGTCAGCTTTGTGATGGGCCTCTCCACCATGCTTGTGAGCTGGCTTGCAAGGACCTGCGGGCCAAAGCCGGAAGACCACTGGGTGTCGCCCGTTGCGGTCTCCGACGTGCCGAACATCAGAACGGCAATAAGGTCCTTCTGCTCCATCGCCTTTGTGGAACTCAGGTCGAGCTTTAAATTATCTATGTTGCCGTGCAGCATCGCGGTGACGACGGTGTCCGGCATGGCAACGACCTCATGGTCGGCCGATATCTCAAGGTACGGGTTCGTGTATGGGTCCCTGAACTCAACATAACCTCGGGTTATCGTGAACTCGCGCCCGAGGTAATGTATCTTTCCCTCCGTCGCCTCGATGACTCCGGCAATGTGCGGGTGAGCCGCCGTTCCGGTGACGGTGACGTTCGTATTGAGCCAGATATCGCCCACATTGTTCCTGATCGCCAGGTCGCCTGTGTTGCGGATGACCAGGTTCAGATGGGTGTTGTCGTCGCCTTTGAATGTAGATCCTTCCACTTTTTTTTGCGTGTTGACGAGGCTTCCAAGCAGGGCGAAGTCCTTTGTGTATTTCCCGTCAAGGACGGTTATCTCTCCCGCGAGGGTGGAGTCGGCCTTGGTCCCTTTCCAGGTGAGGTTCGTGCTGAACTCGCCCTTGAACGTCCTGTCCTGCAGTGAATATCGGAGATTCTGGCCGTCAAGGGCAAGCTCGACCCTTTCGATATTTTTCAAGCCAAGCTGAACGGAGCCCTTGAGCAGGAACTTTCCGTCCTCGATCGTGCCGCTCAGGCCCTCTGTTGCCACGGTCCGGCCGTTGAACTTCAACTCGCCGGAGACGTTCTCCATGCGGGCGCCGAGGTCCCTTAACGATACCAGATCGCCGTCCAGCGATATTGAACCGTTCAAGAGCGGCATTGCGGCGGGGCCGGAGATGTGCAGCTTGACGCTGGCCGGGCCTTGGACCTCGCGAAAATATTCCTTGAACGATGAAAGAAGCTCCAAGTCGAACGAGCCCGCGACGTTCAAGTTGTTGGCGCCCGTCGGCGAATATGTCCCGGATATGGCAATGTCTTGGTATCTTGTGTTCTTGAAGTTCCAAGAATTGCCGACGCTGTTGTGCGAGACGTCAACCGATAGTTCGGCCAGCGGGCTGCCGTGGAACCTGAAGCCCTGTTCATTGAAGTCCATTTGAAGCGCCGACGTAAAGACTATCGGGTCCATGTTCGGAAGGACGAATTCCGAGTTCGTATAGCTGATCTTTTTATATCCCATCTCGGCGTCGGATTTGACCTTTTGAAAGACGATGCCTAAGAACGAGCCGTTATCGATGGTCGCGCTGATCTTGCCGCGATAATTCTTCTGAGGCCCGTGGAGCTCCATGTGAGCGTTGCCGGTACCGGAGAGGTCGTAGTCGGCAAAGCTCTTGCCAAGGTCGTTGTCATAGATATTGGCCACGATGTCCAAGTTCTTAGGGCGGACCTGGCCGGGGACCTTGGCGCCATATTTTATCTTGAGCGCGATATCGCCTTTCTTTTTTCCGGCCTGTTCAATGACGCCGTCAAGGTTCAGTTCGTTATAGGTGGCGTCGACGTGGGCCACGGCCCGGTCGGTCTTGATCTTATAGTATCCCCCGACCGCCGTGGTTTCGGCATCTCCCTGGACGCGAAAGTTCTTGCCCCATCCGGTCATGGTTGCGGCGGCCTTTGCCGTTCCGAAGATCGGGAGGAAATTCTTGTCGTTAAAACGGCCGAAGACGCCGTCAAGCGGGACGTCCTGGCCTTCGAATTTGATATCTATGTTCTTTCCCGGGATGTTAACCGATCCTCTGGTCGCTAACTTTCCGTCTCCCACCAACACGCTTGTTTCCTCCAAGTTCAGGACGCCATTCTTCCACGTCGGAGATGAGACGAGCTTAAGCGGGGGATGTCCCGTTTTTTCGTGTGTGAAATTTATCTTTGCCGAGCCGCTTGAATTGCTCAATCCGAAACCGCTCCCCTCCAGCTGAACCTCGCCGGATATCCGGCCTGAGGTGTCAATGGTCGGGAACTCTCCGCCGAGAGTCGGGATATCGATCGCGTCGGCGATTTTTAGGTCCGCCTTGAATTTCTCGCCGGCGAAGTCGAGTTCAAAGCCGCCCTTTACCGGACTTTGGTCCTTAACGAGCTCAAAATCAGAGAGGGTTATCTTTCGATCGTTGATGGCGATCTTGGAAGACGTTCTGGTGATCGAAAATTTACCGGCCTTCAGGTCTTGCACCTGAACGGAGCCCTCAAGCGAGTTGACATAGGGGGCGAAGTCGAGCCATTTGGTAACGGCCGTCTTGCCTTCAATTGAAAAGCCGGCGGCGGAGATCGTTTCGTTGCCGAGCTTCAGCTCCATGCCCTGCAGACCGACCTCAAGCTGGATATGGCCCGTTATCTTGGGGATGAATTTGACGTTGATGGTGTCCGTTAAAAGGATGGCCTGGTCAGAGAAGTTCAGTCGCGCGTTCTGAATGGTCCCCTCTCTGAGCTCGAGGTTCTGCAGGAGCAGAAGTTTTTTAATGCTGATCTTTTTGGCGGGCTGCTCCGATCTTTGAATGAAGGCATCGAACCCGTTGACCGAGAGGTGGGGGATGACCAGTTCGCCCCGCAGAAGGCCTAAGAGGCTGTATCTCAAAGAGGCGTCGTCGATGACGAACGTGTTCTGTGACTTATTGCTGTGGATCTTCAGCCCTTTAATGTTCAGCCGGCTGCTTAAAGGGAGGAATTCGATCCTGCCTTCGTCGGATGTAAACTCAAACGCCGTGTTGCTGCGGCTTAATATCGCAAAGATGTGGCGCTGCACGGCGGGCGAGTTGACAAAGCGATACGCTCCAACGACAGCGGCGGCAATTACCGCCAGTGTGAGGAGGGGGATCAGTTTTTTTGTAATGCGCTTCATTGGTTATGTCATTGCGAGGCACGCAGTGCCGAAGCAATCCCCTACAAGCAATTGAATTCGGGAGATTGCTTCGCTTGCGCTCGCAATGACATTCTCTATAAATTTTTCACAGCCCTTTCAATATCCTCTCATGAATATTATCAAATCCGCCGTTCGACATTATCAATATCACATCGTCCTTCTTTGCCTCTTTAAGAACGAAGGCAATGATGTCGTCGGTCGCCTCAAAGTGGAACGCCGGCGTCCCCTTTGCGTTTATGTCCTTTATAAGTTTTGCAATATCAAGGCGCTGTTCAGGCGGCACCTTTTCTATCCTGTGGATGCCCGCGAGAATAGCCGTGTCGGCGGTAGCCATGGCCTTTGCAAAGTCGTCTTGAAAGATATTTCGCCTGCTGGTGTTGGAACGCGGTTCAAAGATGGCAAAGATGCGCCTGTTAGGATGCGTGCGCTTGGGGTATCTCATCCGCATGGCCTCGATCGTCTCGCGTATGGCGGTCGGGTGGTGGGCAAAGTCGTCTATGACGGTGATGCCGTTCTTTATCCCGCGAACCTCTTGCCGGCGCTTGATCCCCTTGAACGTTTCAAGCCCTTTGGCTATTTTTTCTTGCTCGATCCCCAGCTCGGTCAAAAGGGCAATGACCCCGATCGCATTCTGCATATTATGATTGCCGTAGAGAGGGGAGATGTAAATCCCCCCCGGCCCCCCTTTAATAAAGGGGGGTGAACAGTCTTTCCCCCCTTTTTCAAAGGGGGGTGAGGGGGGATTTTTTCCGCAAACGAGCGCAAACCTCGTCCCCGCCTCGCTCACATGAATATCCTCCGGATGATAATCTGCATTGATATTCGTCCCGTAGGTGACGACACGGCACTTGGCCTTTTTTGCTATCTCAAGCGTGTTCTCGCTATCGGCACAGGCGACGAGCAGCCCGTCGGCCGGAATGATGTTCATAAGTTTTTCAAACGAACTCATGACATGGGCCAGGTCGCGGTAGATATCGGCGTGATCGAACTCGATTGGCCCCAAGATGACGCTTCTGGGTTGGTAGTGCAGGAACTTTGGCCCCTTATCGAAAAAGGCGGTGTCATATTCGTCGCCTTCAATAACAAAATAGTTTTCATTCACTGTGTAGCGCAGACCTTTAGGTCTGCCAACATTGGCAGGACTAAAGTCCTGCGCTACATATCTCGCACTCACCCCAAAATTTATCCCCACACCTCCGATCAGAAATCCGGGTTTTAGTCCCGCGCTCTCCAAAATCCACGCGCAGAGGTTCGATGCGGTCGTCTTGCCGTGCGTTCCGGCGACAACGATCGAGTGTTTGTCTTTCAAAAATAACTCCGACACCGCCTGCGGCATGGAGAGATATTTGAGCCCTTGCGCCAGGACTGCCTCCGCCTCCGGATTCCCGCGCGATATGACGTTGCCGATAATGATGAGCTCGGGGAAAATCCCCCCCGTCCCCCCTTTTTCAAAGGGGGGGTAAGAGTCTTTCCCCCCTTTTTCAAAGGGGGGGTGAGAGTTTTTCCCCCCTTTTTCAAAGGGGGGGGGAGAGTCTTTCCCCCCTTTTTCAAAGGGGGGTGAACAGTGATCCCCCCCCTTTGTAAAGGGGGGCTGGGGGGGATTTAAATTTTCTACCTTATATCCTTGAAATATCTTTATCCCCGCCTTTTCAAGCTGGGTGGACATTGGCGGATAGACATTCTCATCGGAGCCGGTAACGTGGTAGCCCGCCTCTTTTAATAGCAGGGCCAAGCTTCCCATCCCCGTCCCGCAGATCCCAAGCATGTGTATATGCGTCATGTATAAATCGCGAGTTCCAAAGGAACGAGCGATCTCCTCAGATAGTGCCATGCCTCATCCCGGCTCTCACCCATACGCTGATATTCTTATATCCCGTTTCTATCAGCGAGGCATGGCACTTGGCATGCCCCACCCATCCATTCGTTATGTAAGGTCTGACCCTTGGCGCGGCACTTTCACATGTCTTATCATCATCATTACCATATCGGAACAATTAATTGATTCGATCTCTATTTCAGGATATTCCGATTGAAAGACTCTGAATATCTGGTCGGCAAAACCCTGGCCAATCGTCTTGATATCCTTAAAATCCAGAATGATCTTTGCGAATTTGTTCAGGTTGTTCAAAAGCCGCTTGGCCTGTGAGCGCGACATATATTCAGTCTCGCCCGCAAAGAGCTTTATATTGACCCGGCTCTTGTCGAACACAAACGACTCGTTGCTATATTCTTTGAAGATGTTCTCAAGTATCTTGGCGCTCTCCAGCCCGATCGTGAATTTAACGGTCGTCCCTTGAAAAGAGGGTTTCTCTTCTTTTACAAATACATCGTCCGCTCCGTTATCGAACGTGAGTGATTTGTCGAAGCTGCTGAGCGAGAATTTATCGGCGGCCTTTGCGGTGAAAAAGATCCCCTCTCCGGTGTGCTTTTCCGGCGCGGTCGTGCTTTTGCCCTTTATCAGCTCCTGTATCGCCTCAAGGTCGCTGGCCAGGCCGAATTTGGAGCGAATGTTCTTAAAGACGCCGGAGCCGTGGTCCTTGATCGTGAACTCTATTGTTCGCCCGTTCCTTAATATCTGATAATGTATCGTCTTGGAGCTTGAGTGTTCGATGGCATTGTTGAACATTTCGGTGAAGGCGTAGGTAAGGATGGTCTTGACGTTCGGTTTTATCGCGTGAAAGATGGATGTTTCTTCAATGTCATGAAAGACCATGTCTTCGTGCAGGTCAATATTAGTGAGAGTCTCTTCCTTCTTGAACTCTTTGCCAAAAGCCTTTGTAAGGGCTCTTTTTTCGTTCAAGACGTAATAGGCCCCTTTGGTCCGTCCGACCTTGATGATTCTCTCTTCTTTAAGGAGTTCTTTAAGGTGCAGGTGGATGGCCTGCCTTGAGATAGAAATGGTCCTTTCTATCTCTTCGCTAGAGAGATGCCCCTTTTTTGTGAGCATCTTAAGAATGGATTCTTTGGTCCCCATTATTGTCAAGTATTGACAAGGTGTTGATTAGCCTATTGTCAAGCTATTGTCAAGGTGTTTATAAACCTATTGTCAAGCTGGGCCTCTTAAATATTAATGTTTACATGGGGATAGAAATTATATAGTTGTGTAGTTGCCCGATTCATCGGGCGGTGTTGGCCCAATAAATTGGGCAACTACACATATAAATGGGAGGCTCAATATGCTCAAACAATTCAAAGACAAAAAGCCAGCTATGGGAAAGGGGACATTTGTTGCCGAGAATGCGACCGTGATCGGCAATGTCACATGCGGTGAAGATTGCGGCATCTGGTTCGGCGCGGTTGTGCGGGGCGATTTAAACTCAATTAAAATAGGCAGTCGAACGAACATTCAAGATCTGAGCGTAGTTCATGTGGAGAGTAAACACGATGCCATTATTGGCGACGACGTGACAGTAGGACACAGGGCGCTCTTACACGGTTGCCACATCGGCAACCGGTGCCTCATTGGCATGGGGGCAATAATCATGAACGGCGCCAAAATTGGCGACGATTGCATAATAGGCGCCGGTGCGCTGGTGACGGAGAACACGGTCGTGCCGTCAAAGACGCTCGTTATTGGCTTCCCCGCAAAGCCGAAACGCGAGCTTACCGCAGAAGAACTTCAACTGATCCAGCGCTCCGCCCACCACTATGTCGAGATGACACGGGTTTATTTGGCTATGTAGTTGCCCGATTCATCGGGCTGATGTGTAGCGCAGGACTTTAGTCCTGCCAATACGTAGCGGAAGGCTTTAGCCTTCCACTCTGATAATCTGAAGTTAGACCTGCGCGCTTAGCACCGGGCATTGTAGGTTGCAGAGCTTGCTCTGCCGGCGGCGGCGAGGCCTTTTCTTAGTTTGTAAAGGCCCGTTTTATCCTTTCAAGTAGATCAGCGAACATGGTTGGGCGGGCAAATCTAATTGTTGGGGATATAGCACCCGCAGCCCCATAGAAATCCTCGCCACCATTCTTCCATACCTGCTTCAAATATTGGCAGACCATGTGATAACCGCCACCGCTAAAACCGAAATCCCCGGCTGATTCGACCGCAGCAACTAGTTCGCTCGTAAGCGGGACACCATCTTTTACAGCTCTTTCCATCATGTACCCGAATTTTTGAGCGTCATCGAGAACTAGCTTGCCGTAAATATCACTAACCATTAAGGCGTTCTTATGCACGAGCGTTGTTGGATCAATTTTACTTTCAAACCATCCACCTTCTGGTTGTGTTCCAGCTTTTATATGAGTATCGGCTTCGGCGGCATATTGTTTAAGTTTAGCCGTATCTATGGCTGTTCTAACCAACTGACCAGTCGCAGCTCCGCTCGCCTCCGCTGGAGCTTCAGCAATCAGTCCAACCTTGCTTGGTTCTTCGGTTGTCAAGGCCTGTCTTATCTTTTCGGCAAGATCAAGCAAGGCCGGGTAATTTGCGGGGACGTATTCACCTTTGTTTGCAAATTTAACAGTGATGTCTATGGTCGGCACAAGATGGTGTTCTCTATCGGGATAATAGGTTTTGCTACATATCCCCGAAACTTGACATCCCTCCATACGAAAAGGATTTTCACCGCGCAGTGGTTTTTCAACATTCCCCCATTTAACTTCTACTATAAAATTAGGATCTTTAAAAACGACCGCCGGTTCTGGGCCTCCCCATTTTTCAGCCTGGGCAGAAATTCTTGCCAGCTTTTTACCGGTGATCTTTGGTTTTCCTAATACTCGCTCAAGTCTGCCTAAGATTTTTCCAAAGTCCACAACGAAAATTGGAAGCTCTGCAACGGGTTCAAGGCTTAGGGTTATAGTTGCGCTTTTCAAGACACGGGGCGCTCCTATTGCCTGTGCCAACTCTAATCCAGGTGCGTCGCCGACATAGGCCGCACAAGTTTTAAGCGTAAATAGATCGTTGCCCACCTTGGTGATATCAAGGCTCGTTTTAAAAAATGGCGTACCCATGGCGTCATAATCATAAGATCGGTGCCACCTGCCACTTTTTCCAATCGCCGCGCGAGCTTCTGCTAACATATTTCCTATAAAGCCTCCGCCCCTCTCCATTCCATGTTTTATGCCCGCTAAAGCCAAACCGGCGCCAAGAGGACCGGACTCTTGCATGCTAGCACCAACTAATTCCATTGTGGTGGCTTCGCTACCTTTGACTCTGCCATAACCTCTCAATGCATTTTCAACTTTATCCCATCCCCTGATCAACATTCCCTCCGGATATTCAGGATATGCTGTTGCTGAAATGATCTTGCCCGGATTACCTGTAAGCGGTGCTGGGACCAGAGAGCCATCAGTAGTACCCATAACATAATTAGGCGCGGTGGGTGATGCTGTCTTTTCTGCCACAGCAATGGCCGTAGTTGCGGTTGCTGGGGATGCTTTTTCTGATGCAGTTGCAACTTGGGACGCGGCCGCTGCCTTTGGAGGGAACTTCACAAAAACAGCGAGCGCGGAAGCTAGAAGCAACAGATTTCCATTAACATAGTTATAAGCTTCATATTTTGTAGAAGGAGGCGGAGAGAGATGATTTTCTAAGCCAACCGCATCTAGACCTTCTTTTAGATATCCAACCGATACCGTGTTCAATATCCCACCTGCAAAGTTTAATGGAAAACCAACGGCGATACGTGTGAGAGGATTATTTATGACGGTAACATCAGCGCTAAAAAAATTGCCTTTCCACGGCCGATTTTCTCCGAAGAAACCATCGGTCATTGTGAAATATTTCGCAGTGGCATTAAAAAATTGGGGAACGCCGGCCAGGGTGTCAAGGGCTGCATCTCCGTTATCGCCATTTGTGCGCCGGTCGATAGCTCTTGCCTCATCCAATGATTCACAGACGATCTTGTTTCCAATGTTATTACATGCCATAGAAGTTTTCCTTATTTTTCCCCCCCTATATTTATTATCGGCTCGTTTTAAAAAATGTTGCGAACTTTTTTAGGCAAGGCAAGGCAAGGCAAGCAGTTGTAATTATTGATAAAACGCAGAGATTATTTTTTGGTCATTATCACCGCTTTCACACTCCAGAGGTGTGAAAACGGTGATCTGGCGAAAGAATGATAAAAACACCTTGACGCTGCAATGTGAATGATATTTATGATATAAAAATGACTAAAACTATTGCGCTGCGTATCAAAGACAAAGAATCCAAGACGCTGGCCGAGCATGCGAAAGATGAGGTTCCGGTCAAGAGGATCAAGCAGGGTATTAAAGATGCCAAGGCTGGAAGGGGGCGTTTTGTGTCGGTTACCTCGCATCGCAAAGAGGTGTATCGTTAAGTCTTGATCATCTCCTCGTATATCATATTATAGATCATCGGCCGGAAGGAGCGGATCTTTTCGTTCGTTGTGGTGGGGTGGACCCGGTTGGTGAGAAGAACTATTGAGTAATCCCGTTCCAAATCTATCCACATCGAACAGCCGGTGTATCCCAAATGACCGATAGATTTCTTTGAATAATATTGTCCGGCCTGCGAGTTCGTGTGGGCGGGCGTGTCCCAGCCCAATAGCCACGTGGTATTATATTCGGCCAGTTTGAAATGAAATGGCAGGAAGCGCTGGACGACCTCCTGCGGCAGGAATCTGCCTTCGGTTCGATAGCTGGCGACGAACGCGGTGATGAACTTGTTTATATCGGTCGTTGTCGAAAAGAGCCCCGTGTGCCCGGCAACTCCACCCATGGCGTAGCAGTTCTGGTCGTGCACCTCGCCCCGCATGACCTTCTTGCGCCATGGGCAGTCTTCGGTGGGGGCGAATAGTTCTGTTGGTGTGTAGCGCAGGTCTTTAGACCTGCCAGAAGTGGCAGGATTGAAGTCCTGCGCTACGCATAGTGGAACAAAGAATGTGTCATTCAATCCAAGCGGCTTTGCGACTCGATCGGCAAACAATACATTTAAAGCTTTTTTCCCGATACGCTCAATTATCTCGCTCAGTATAATAAAACCGAGGTCGGAATAAACGCTCTTGCTGCCGGTGACATATTCCAGCGGCTC
>Ga0209514_10003361_pt1 | contig 23004 bp, 17 predicted proteins | sample Subgrocontami58m_FD_187452 | JGI IMG/M metagenome (GOLD analysis project Ga0209514, IMG submission 187452) | Subsurface groundwater microbial communities from S. Glens Falls, New York, USA - GMW37 contaminated, 5.8 m (SPAdes) (version 3) | ecosystem: Environmental > Aquatic > Deep subsurface >...
GGTCGCTGCGAAATTGAAACGATAAGGAGTGCGGGAAAATCGGGGAGATTGCAATTCCAGAACATAAATCGTAGGGGCGAACGGCCGTTCGCCCCTACAATATGTCCCGTATGTCGCTGAGTCCGATTTGCTCTTTGCTCATGAAGGGCTCGCCGTAATCGGCGCGTATCAGATTGCCATAGTAGTGGTTCTTTGCTGTAAGTGAACTGCTGATATACTTCCATCGTTCATCGTCGTAAGCAAACTGGGATTGGTAAACCCGTGCGATCTGGAGTTTCTTTTCAAACTCCTTGCTGATATCGAGGATAAAAGACGGTGTAACATGGACTTTAAAATGGGAACTGAGGTAATAAAAGATGTGCTTCGGATAGCAGGGCTCTCCCGGAATATCCGACTTGGTCAGCTTGGCGTAGAACCGGGCAGCTTCGCCAATCTGCGTGGTCTGGATATGATCTGGATGGGCGTCAATCCAGTAAGGCAGGAAAATAATCTGGGGACGGATTTTTCGAATCACGGCGGCAACCTTTTTCCGCGCCTCTATGCCGTCCATGAGGTAACGGTTCGGCAGATCAAGCACCGTCCGGCTTTTCACGCCCAATAACGCAGACGACTGTTCCCATTCCTTCCTTCTGATTTCCGGGCTGCCGTGCGGTGTTGGTTCACCATTCGTGAGGTCAAGGATGTGGACTTCGTATCCCAGGGCGACCAATTTCAGGATACTCCCCCCCATGCCGCCTTCGACATCGTCCGGGTGCGGGCCTATAGCAAGGATAGTTGTAATAATATTCATTCTTTAACCAATTTACGGCGTATTATTGAATTAAAAATTATGTATAAATACCCCTTCATTGGCTATGCTTTCGGAACAAATCGAGCACTCGCAGCTATTTCTTGGGCAATTATCTTCTGCCCTGGCTTGTCTGCTGGCCAACCAGTGATATTTGCATGATTCTTTGGCTCCAGTGTCGGCTCAATGCGTAAGGAATGTGCTTTGACTATAATGGCCTGAATGTCAGCCCTGCCGTATAATTTGAGGGATCTTTTGTCGGCTATGCCTTGCCCTATTTGCCACAGAGCAAACTCCGATAACTCTCTGTGGCGGGTAACCGAGAGGTTGGGGTAGGGATGGGGAATAAAAGCATTTGGACGGACAGTTTGATCATGTCGAATCCAATCACTGAATAAGACAAATCGAGCCAGCAACTCATCGTCGGCTATTGGCGGCAATTCGGTCTTATTGCTCATTACGTTTCCACCTGACGAATTATATCCATGACAACATCAGGCACTTCTCCCCAAAATGGTTCGGTACCATACCTCTTTTTTTGTCCCAGCAGGGCAGCATAGTGCAACTCGCCTTGGGGGCTGATACTGACCGAAAGTGTCCGGCGGGGAGTCTTATACCACTCCAGCGTAATATGTCCATCCGGTTCAGCGCCTACTGTCGGGGCAATTGTTCCCAAAGGTAAGGCTTCTAAGACTTTTTTTGCTTGCCGGAATGCTTCAAGGGTGACGGGAGCAGCTCCATACCCATCCCAATTTTCAACGCTACATTGCTTAACCATTATACGAAGCTCGTCAACAGCACCCATCACACCTAAACCTAATGAATATGCAGATTGCATACGACAACGCCCCTCATTTGATTGTTTAGCGATATATTGTGCCGTCTCACCGGTTGCATCGGTAGATATGTGGCTGAAAGCTAAGTGAGCCAAAGTAGTCATTTCTGCTATTATCATCTGAACGACTCCCTTGCTTTTGGTGTTATATTGCCATAAAAAACCTTATTTTTCAACCAACGCATTTCAGCCAGATACTGCTCGATTATTCCAGTCTTCGGTTCGAATGGTTGTATGGTAAAGACGTCTATATCAAGAATCAAACCGATTTTCTTGTCAGTTATTTTATCTGGTGGTTGTATAGTCCGCCTTATATTTATGGTATACGGGTAACCAGGAACGACTAGTACTTCGTGGTGGAAAAAACTACCTATCGGAAGATCCAACCCCTGTGGTTTCTGTGGCAAGATTTGCAGATAGTCTTCCAACTGTTCATCCAGAGACAATCCCATACGGTTTATAAAGCGCAACCCCACACGTTGAATCTCTGTAGGTTTCGCCAGATTCATATGAAGCTGCCACAGGCGAAGCCCTTCGTCGCAAAATTGTTTCCAACCGTTATAAGGTTGTAAGCGGCTGAATAAAAAACTGTCCCGGTTAAACTGGGCAATATGTAACTTATCGGCTGATTCAAAACGCAATCCCTTCCAGCCCATGTCCAAGATTTCACCTTCGGTCTTTTCTCCAATCCCAATCCCAACCTTCAACTCAGACATGAATTCGCTTTGAGATTGAACACTGGGATAGTCAGGTAATTCGGTTTTAAGCTGCTTAGTTATCAGAGGTTCATCCCACGCCATCTTGGCTTGCGCTCGAACTTCTATCGCGGCCTCAACAATTGGCGCCTTCGTCATGCGTGGAAAGATTTCTTCCGTATTTATTCTAAATTTAGAAGCCAAACTCATCTATCACCTCGGATAAAGGCGCAGTTATATTTTATCATGGTGTGAGGCCGAGAGTTTTAATCCATTTATTTATCTGCTTGTTTTTCATATGGTTAACATGCCAAGCCGTTACATCCCCCTCGCAGGAGATGATAGGTTGACAGGGAATCGCTTTTCCCTGCTGAGGGACAGCTTAGCAAAAATGAGGAGCATTGCAAGCTTTTTCATTTATTCCATCTCAAACTGACCTGTCTTGTGGAGGTATTTTGGATGGTTGATTTCAGAAATTCTCATGACATATTCGGCGTCCGATATCTTCGTGTACCACTGACCCGTGGCGCGCGCCGTGTTTGTTATGGCGACATAAAGGCCTATAAGCATCGCGGCGTAAAGCCCATAATGAATCTTCTTGCGGTCGCCAACCAGTTTCATATCCAGCGTATCGTTGACCGGACATGCATTCACGCAGTCATAGCAGGCCACGCATTCGTGGGTCAGGACGTGTTTCTTCTTTTCCACAAGGATGTTCATAGCGCATGCCCTCGTGCATTTCCCGCAATCAATACACTTCCCCGTGTTTCGCGTAATCCTCATAGGGCTTGCGTATCCAATAATGCCCAGCAACGCGCCATACGGGCAGAAAAAGCGGCACCAGAAGTTTTTGTTAACTATCGAAATAATCAGAATGGACAGTACCACTGACAATGCAGTGCCGGACATGTGGGTGAAAAATTTCAGCATCTTGACGTCTGCTATGCGGACAAAGGGCGCCCGGTTGTACAAGACCTCCAACTGCACAACAGGCATTTTTATGATAATGACCTGGATAAAGAATGCGAGGATCGCATATTTCCACGCGCGTGCAATCGTGTCGTTAACCCTGTCTGACCAGATTTTCCTGGGCATAACAAACGGCAGCGCCATGGCCAGGATATACGCAGGGGTGAGATACCGGAAGGCCGGAGATTTAAACGATTGCATCGTTATCACCTCTATTATAAGCAATCCGATAATTGGCGTGAAGATAAGGCTCAGTCCTGCCGTAAGCCGTGTGGGAACCGTTCGTATCCAGTAGGTTGCCCGCTGCGGGATCTTTTTCAGAAACCAGTCGCCAAACCGCCACTCCCATTCGGAAATGGTGCCGATAGGGCAAATCCAGCCGCAAAAACCCCTCCTGAAAAACAGGGCGGTCAGGAGCAGCGTTCCAAAGATGACAAAGCCTGCCGGATGGATGGGATTAATCTTGCCCGTGCCGAAGAAGTATTTTGTGCCCATGAGTGCGCTAATCGGCAGGAAGGACTCTACTCCGGGCGGTCTCGGCAGGTAAAATCCCTTTCCGCCCGCCTCACAGTATTTCACAAAGGTATAGAATTGCCATCCGATAACGAGTACGACAATAAAGAATGCTATTTGTACAGACCACCGCACCCTTTGGGAATTAAACCATGTCCCTTTATTTTTGACAGCCTTCCTGGTTTTAGGGTGCTGATTTCCGGTGTATACATCCTGGGCGGACACAGGTGTTGTTTTTTGTTGTTTCGTCTCTTCCAATTGGGTTCTCTCCATGATTTTTAATTTTGCATTCACTTAGCAATTGAAACGATTCCATAATATCTGAGTTTGGTAATTATGGGTATGTTTTGAATATCACTGGTAAAACACTTGATTCAATGTTGTCTAAAGTTTAGAATGCTGCATAGGTAACAATATCTGTCCTTACTGTAGAGTATTATGATAATCGAAATTAACCTTTGTATGCAAGAAATTTTGGTGTAGATATTTATGGAACCGAATAAAAAAATATTTAAGTCAGGCTATGTGGCTATTGTGGGCAAACCGAACGTGGGCAAGTCAACCCTGATCAATGATTTTTTGGGGTGTAAGTTATCCATCGTTACTCCCAAGCCCCAAACGACCAGGAAAAAAATCATGGGGGTATTAACGAAAGAAGATTATCAGATCGTCTTCTACGATACCCCGGGCGTTATGGAGCCAAGATACGAGTTGCAAAAATATATGGTGAAGGAGGCCTCCGAAGCCATGGAAGATGCGGACGTGGTCTTGATGATGGCAGAGCCATTTGAACCGCCTACCGATTGGGATCAGGAGGTTCTTAAGAAATTATCTCAGGTAAATGCGCCGGTGATTCTGGCGGTTAATAAGGTAGATTTGGTGGAAAAAGACAGTTTGATACCGGTTCTTTCTGCGTATGACCAGCAGTTCAAATTTGCCGAGATTGTGCCCATTTCCGCCCTAAATGGAACCAATCTCGATTTAATGCTCAACCTTGTTGTAAAATATTTGCCGGAGGGGGAGCCTTTCTTTCCGGATGACTATATGACCGATTACAACGAACGATTTCTTGCCGCGGAAATCATCCGGGAAAAGGTCTTTGAGTTTTACGGGGAAGAAATCCCTTATTCAACAACCGTTGAGATCGAGGAGTACAAGGAACGTGAGGCAGGCAAGGACTTCATTAAGGCCATCATCTACGTAGAGCGCGACTCGCAGAAGGGCATCATTATTGGTGAAAACGGCAAGGCCATCAAGCGCGTCGGCGTCATCGCCAGGGAAGAGATGGAGAAGCAAATAGGCAGAAAGGTATTTCTCGAACTCTGGGTCAAGGTCATGGAGAAGTGGCGGAAGGATAAAAAGAAGATGCATAAGTTGGGATATAAATAAGAGTAAAAGCAAGAAGCCGGAAGTCAGAAGCGAGATGATGCAGGATTCGATTCCTGCGCCTGGCGCTTGCTTCTGCCGTTTGGCCGCTGGATTCTCAATCCGGTCTTAGCCAGGACATAAATCGTAAAAAAGATGAGAACGAAAATAGATGGATTATTAAGGAGATAGACCAACAAGGAAGTTCAAAAATTATATATAAGTTTGAATAAAATCAAACTGTTGGAATCTCAGCCAAAATTCTGTCCAAGATGGCTATGGCGGAAAATATGGCAGCGAATATAGCATAAGTGTTTGCTCCCTAAATTGTCTCAAACAGTTCATTGTCTTTCTTAAAAGATAAATAGGCTGGGGTAAAGACCTGCATGGTGAATACAAGTCAGCATTTGTGTAATTTGGCATAATGGATATTGAACAAATTATACAAACACAGAGCTAAGGAGATTGAAGATGAAGGTGATTATAGAAATAGAAAAAGATGAAGAACTAGAAATAGTTAAAAAAGCCTTTAAAGGAAAATGCATCACAATTGTTAGAACGCAAAAAGAGAGAAAGAAGTTATTAAGCGCTATTTTTAAAAAGTACAAAGTAAAACTTCCCAAAAACTACAAATTTAACAGAGAAGAAATACATGCCAGATAAGGTCTTTGTAGATACAAATGTACTCGTCTATTTTATAAGTGCTGAAGAAGGCAAAAAGATAAAAGCAAAAGAAGTAATCTTTTCGAGCCAGGAAGTCTATATCAGTTCACAGGTAATAAGTGAATTTATAAGTGTTTGTTTTTCAAAGGAATTACTGGGGCTGGAAGAGATAATAACTTTGGTAAATGATCTGATAGAAGCATTACGATTCTCTTCTGTAGAAGAAAGTACCATAAAGAAAGCCCTCCAGATAAAGAAAGATTCAAAATACTCGTACTGGGACAGTCTTAATCGTTGCATCTGCTTTAGAAAATAACTGCTCAATCCTGTACACAGAAGATATGCAAGACGGACAGGTTGTTGATGGTAATCTGTCCATTATCAATCCATTCAAAGCGTAATTGAACATAAAAAGTATTCCATGATTATCCTTCACAACTATCCCGCAGATTGTTTTTCCCCTGTCTACCAGCGGATTGTAAGCTCCTTTTATGCCGATGCAAACGATGCAGGGGCGAACGCCCGTTCGCCATTGTTTGTCCTGGAAGGCACGGAAAAGCTGATTAAGGAAGAATTGGTTCGGTGTGTCTGGTTCGGGCAACATATCAAAAAGGACAAACTGTTTACCGATGATGGTGCGCGGCTGGAAGTGCTGTCGCCCGGATGGTGGAACTCTGAAGGCGGGCCTGATTTCAAACATGCGGAAATCCTCCTGGAAGGCAAAGGGCTGGTAAGGGGCGACGTCGAGGTGCATGTGTTTGCCTCGGATTGGGCAAGACATCAGCACGACAGGCAGGAAACATACAACACGGTGTGCTTGCACGTTGTGATGTGGAATGATTACGAAGGCAGAGGTATCAAGAATCTTTTGGGACAATCCATTCCCCAGTTAACTTTATCAAAATATTTAGATGCTGAACTGGATGACCTGGTTGATATGATCAACATTGAATCATACCTAAAAGGGGGAAAGGTAAATCCGGGACATTGTCAGACTGAAATGGAAAATCAGAAGGTGGACGAATTTTGGGTGGGTTATTTCCTTGATTATGCCGGCGACGAACGTATCCTTCAAAAGGCAAAAAGGTACGATAAATGGGTGGAAAGAAGCCCTTTTGAGCAAACACTCTACGAAGCCATTATGGAATCGCTGGGATATAAGAATAACAAGGAACAGTTTCTTACGTTAGCCTCCCGAATGCCTTTAGAAGACATCCGTTCCCTGATTCCCGAAGATATTCCGGCGCAGGAGAGGAAGATAGAGATGCAATCTCTTTTGTTAGGCGCGGCGGGATTGTTGCCATATCGGGGAGATTTGGAGATAAACAACGATGACGAAACGACAGCATACATGAAAAATATTGACCGCACATGGGATGCAATCAAATCCAAAATCAGTAAAGCGCCCATGTCAAAAGACGACTGGAACTACGCCGGGGTCAGGCCGGCAAATTTTCCGGAAAGGCGAATTGTGGCCATATCCAATATCCTCTCGGAGTCCTCGCCTGACGGCCTTTTCCGGCGTATCTTATCTGTGTTTGAAAGGCTGATCTCTGCCGACGGGCAGGGCGGTGGAGGGCATAAAGTTATCAAGTCGTTAGTGGGAGATATACAATCGCTCTTCCTCGACGTGGAGGACTCATACTGGTCTCATCATTATACGCTGGGTGGTAAACGAATCGAAAAATCACAGAGATTACTTGGGAAAGAGCGGACTTCCAATATATTTATAAACGTCATTATTCCCGTCTTTCTCGTATACGCCAGAAGGCATAACGACATTAAACTCGAAAAGATGCTCCATCTTGCCTGCCGAAATCATGCCTCTCTGCCAGAGACAAGCGTGACAAAATTCATGGGTAATCGTATCTTCGGGCAGGAAAAGGTCTCCAGAAAGATTGTAAATTCCGCAAGACGGCAGCAGGGGTTGTATCAGATATTTAAGGATTTTTGTGAGAATGATAACGTAAGCTGCAACAAATGCGCATTGTATCTGTCAATAGTTGAAGGCTGATTTTTATTTATCTGTGTAATCAGTGAAATCTGAGGTTGCATTTAAAATGAAACATCCATGAGCCGTTGGCTCACAAAGGGGGATGAAAATTTAATAACTGTCATGCCCGAATGCTTCTATCGGGCATCCAGTGTTTTTTGCGATACTGGCGAAAACAAAAAGACTCTGGATTCCCGCTTAAAGACCGCGGGAATGACAATCTTAATCAAAGAGGTATTTTCAGGTGAAAAAATTAAAATTCTTCGTCGTGGGTATCCTCGGCGCATGGTTGATAAGGTTGCTGGCGTTTACCATTCGTATTGACGACGAGCCGAAGGGGTTTAACGAAAAGGCGAAGACCTATCATGCCCTCTATGCCTTCTGGCACTGCATGATGCTCATCCCCGCTTACGTTGGCAGAAAGAGCAAGATACAGGTGCTCATCAGCCAGCATTCCGACGGAGAATACATCGCCCGTGTTATTCAGAGGCTCGGATTTGGCGTGATACGAGGCTCGACAACACGGGGTGGTATGAGGGCGGTCAAGGCGCTGGTTGATAAGATTCGTGAGGGGTATTCAGTGGCGATTACCCCTGACGGGCCGCGCGGCCCTCGCTTTGTCGTTCAGCCCGGAAGCATCTACCTTGGCAAGAAAACCCAATTGCCCATCATTCCAACGGTGGTCGGATTATCCAGTTATTGGGCGCTTCCCAGTTGGGATAAGTTCCGCATTCCAAAACCGTTTTCCCGCGCGTTAATGCTGTACGGCGAGCCTATCCATATTCCGCCGAATCTGAGCGATGAAGAGCTGGAGCGTTACCGGCTCTCGCTGGAACAAACCATGATTAACATGGCGGAAAGGGCGGATATGCTGGTGCAAAAGGAAGGGGCGTAGTGTGATGGATGCGCTGATGCTTCATCCATCCTACAGGCAATTCAACTCACCGCAGAGGCGCAAAGGACGCAAAGCGAAAGAATCTGGGAGATTGGGTAGATGAGAAGCTGGTAATATTTATATCTTAGGAAGATTCCTGTTTTGTAAGGGCAAAGCATTTACTGAAATGTAACACACCCTCAGCCCCCCTTGATAGCGGGGAGGTTTGAAGTTCCTTCTAAAAAGAGGGGATTTAAGGAGTGTGTATAGTGCGTTTCAAAGAACGTGACAATTTAGCTTTTTGAAAAATGTAGCGCCGATCCCTTCCCCGATCGTTGTCGAGGACAAGCGTGGTCGGCATTGGGCGGGGGATAAACCACCCGCGCTACGTATTCCGTTTTATGTTGGTTTTATATAAATGTACGGGTTTTTCAAAAAGCTAAATTGTTACCAAAGAACTAAAGTGTTACAGAAGTTGAGACTTTCCCAACTCCCCACATACTCCACCTCTGCCTTCCCCTCTGTGTTCTTTGCGTCTCTGCGGTGAACTATTATGTTGTAGGATGGGTTAAGCGAAGCGAACCCATCATTTCCCTAAAGATTGGAGCAACATCTCCGCATCAGCCTTGTTTGTAGAAAGGAACGCTACGGCAAGGATATTTCTTTCCAGCAAACAGGCGGTGTAGCGCTGCGCTTTGCTCTGGAAGGTATGAATTGTCCCTGACATAGATTCTATTTCACCCCAGGAACGCCACAATTTCAGCACATCATCAAAGGTAAGTCGTGCCGCATCGTTATCGGAATATTTTATAAGCATGAGCTTCGAAGGCTCTGAATCTATGCCGGATTTGTATTCTGCAATGACTGCATCAGTCTTTTCACTCAGGTGAAACACGTTTTCCTCGATATAGTTATCAGTGATATACATATTATCGAGGACAATTTTTTTGTGGAAAAATACAGGGCTTTCCCGGACAAGATACTGCTGCGGCAGCAGGGTCACAATCGCTGGCAAGGTTGTCTTTTTGTAAGGCATCATATTGATGAGGGACTTCCCTGCGGAGGCAACATCTTCAGGCGAGATCTCACCCTCTCTTGGCTCAATCCTCATAAAGTACGTATCGTTCCAGAGGAAGAGATAATTGTTAAAGAGCGCGCTTCCGTTGCCCAGTTTTATGTCCACGCCCGTCCGGTCCTTGCTGAATGCCCCAAAGGCGTCTTCCTGGCTGCCAAACTCCCATATATCCACAAGTATTTTTTTATACGTATCTTTTTGATATTCGGCGGTGGAGACGCGAATGAAGGAATACGACAAATAGGGTTCCGCGCCGCCGTCAATATATTCGTAGAGCTTTTCTTTTCCCTCGAAAACAGTCGGACCTGAAATCCTTTTCCAATCTCCCAGGGTTTCGGGAAGGAAATTCCTGGGCAAAAACTCCTTCGGACGTTTTACCCTGGTCTGAGGCTGTATGCCCTCCACAACTATGGCCGAAGTCCCAAGCACAGGACACACCTTTTCACAGAAGCCGCAGCCCACACAAACGTCCTCGCGGACAAATGGCCTGCGAATTTCACGTCCCTGCGCATCCACGTAGGTGTTAAAATGGATGGCCTTTGTGGGCACGGGGCACACCTCCTCGCATACGCCGCAATTGAAGTCCTGCCACTGCTTCTCCAATTCCGGCAGCCGCGCGTAGCCTGCCCACGGGATGCAGCGATTGTGGTCAATGCGCGCCTTGCCAATCGCCACGTCGCGCTTTTCGTCGAGAGGCAAACGCCTGATTGCGCCCGACGGGCATACCCGGGTGCAAAGCACACAGCCGTAATCACAGTAGCCGATGCGTGGGATGAGTTTGGGCGTCCATGCGCCTTCAATTCCGGCTTCCAGCAACACAGGGTGCAGGCCGTTGGTCTTGCAGACCTTCATACATTCTCCGCACCGTATGCAGAGCGCAACAAAGTCCTCTTCGTCCACGGCCCCCGGTGGACGGATGATGGAGGTCTTTCCCTTGTTGATATTCTTCGTGTAGTTTAATTTCAGGAGCGGCGTCATTACGGCGCCCGCTATGCCGGATATAAGAAACGCCCGTTTTGACAGGTCTGTCTCGCATCTCTGTTCCACGGGTGGTTGCATTCCGAAGGTAATGCTGTTTTCCGGACATACCTTCCGGCAGGTCATACACAGGACGCACTCGCCTGACTTTGTGCCCTTTCCATCGTCTTCGATTGCGCCCATGCCGCAGTTCTCAACGCACAGGCCACAGCTTGTGCATGAGGAAGATACCGTTCTCTTGAAGGGAGTCCATTCCGAGAACAGCGCCAGAAGCGCCCCCATCGGACATATATTTCTGCACCAGTACCGCCTGAATACCATGCCTGCGGAAATTATTAACACAAACACCATGAGAAGAATCCCGTGCGCCCTGAAAAATGGCGCATGGTAGGCAAAGAGCATCTCCTGAATAAATTTGTGGATAAAGGAGAAAAGAAATCCAAGAAGGGGGATACCCTCGAGGTAGCCAAAACCCCCGTTAAGGAGGTTGATGATGTATGGATGGATGCTTATTGCGTACGCGCTGGTTGCAATGGAGATGGGATCAAACCAGCCTGCGCATTGGAGGCCAAGGAGGAGCCCGATCAGGAGAAAGGCAAGCAGGTAGTACTTGAACCTGCGTCCGTCATAAAGGTTTTTATGAGATTTCTTCCTGAAGCCGGCAAAGGGACGGTCGGTAATGTCAAGGGTGGTACCCATTGGGCAAATCCATGCGCAGAAGAAACGTCCGAATGGTATGGTCAGAAATAATACAACAAATGCAGGCCAGTATTTTACAATAAATATCTTTGCCGCCATCATCGCGCCAATGGCGGAAAGCGGGCTCATGCGGAGGAATATATTGCCCGAAAGGTCTCTTTCCATGAGTGGGTCTAGGAAGAGGAGCAAGTAAATAAAAATGGAAAAGGCAAGGTATTGAACAACCTTGCGGGTATAATAAGGCCACTCGTTTTTGTTATGATGGTTCAGCATAGTCTTGACGTCCAGGCATTTTAAAGCAACAGTAGGACGACCCTTTAGGGTTGCCATCCCTGGTGCGTATTCGGACAATTGAAAGGCTAAAGCCTTGCCCTACGTATTAAAAGTAACCTGTACCCATAAGTTTCTGTGGATCACAGCACTGTAAGTAATCGCCGTCGAAATTGGAAACATAAGATGTGGGGGTTCAAGTTACAAACGTGAACCCGCCCGCAGAATGATGCAACTCAATTGTATGTAAAGTTTTTCAATTTTCAGGCCTGAAAGGCCGTCAGGGTATAGCAGGAGGTGAAGCCCCCTGAAATTGAATAATAAAAAACATAAGCCCCAAAGGGGCGAAAGGGCATGTTGTTTTTCGCGCGCAATACAAAATTAATTCCTGGAAAGTTCAATGTTCCAGCCATGGTATGCATCCTTTTCTTTCGCCCCTTTGGGGCTGGTTATCCTGTTATTTCTATAACCAGGGATTTCACCCCTGGCTATATGCTTTCTGCCCTTCGGGCCTAAGGTGGTTTAACCTTAGGGAAATATTATAAAAAATGCACCTTCTTTTATCCATACTTATTCGGAAATGAGGCGTGACTATTTCAATGTACAGGAATTTCAAACCGGTCCCGTAGCGCGGGTGGTTTATCCCCCGCCTTAGCCGACCACAAGGGATCGGCGCTACAAAACCTGTGATTGAAATTCCTGTACCTGTACTGATGGCAGTTTGTAGGGGTAATTCATGAATTACCCCTACACCGCTCATTTATTGTGCCGGTATTGACAATCGCATCCGGTTTTGTTATTTTCAATCTTTATCGTGAACGGAACGGTATCCTATCTGCGCCTATCCGCGTTAATCGGTGCCCCATTACAGAATTTAGGTAAGAGTTTATTGTCTGGTGTCTTTTAATCAAGGAGTTGTACATGTCTGAAAACGTGAAGCAGGAAGAAAGTTTTGAGTTTCAAGCCGAAATAAAGAAGTTGTTAAACATTCTTTCACATTCCCTGTATACCCATAAGGAGGTCTTCCTCCGGGAGCTTATCTCAAACGCATCCGACGCCCTGACCAAGATGAAATTTTACGCCCTCACCAATTCGGATTACGAAGGGAAAGACATCCCCCTTGAAATCAGCATAGATGGCGATGAGAAGAAGAAAACCCTGACAATTACCGATACCGGCATTGGCATGACGAAGGACGAAATCATCCAGAACGTCGGCACGATTGCAAAATCTGGGTCGCTCGATTTTATTACAACCTTGTCGGAGCAGGCGAAGAAGGACTCAAATATTATCGGCCAGTTCGGCGTTGGTTTCTACGCTGTATTCATGGTGGCCGACGAGGTCAGGATCAGGACGAAGTCCTACAAAAAGGGCGAACCTGCCTATGAATGGCATTCGGACGGGACGGGGAAATATTTTTTAAACCAGATAGATAAAGAACAGCGCGGTACGGAAATCGTCGTACACCTGAAAGACGACGAGAAGGAATACACCGAAAAGACCAGAATCCAGACCATTATTAAGAAATATTCGAATTTTGTCAGCTTTCCCATCATGGTCTGCGGCGAACGGGCCAACCAGATTACGGCCATCTGGAAAGAACCCAAAAAGGAAATAAAAGATGAGCAGTACAACGAGTTTTATAAATTTATTGCAAATACGGAAGACGCCCCGCTTTTCCGCCTGCATACCTCGGCAGAGGCCCCGATACAGTTTTCCAGCATACTCTATTGCCCGTCCACAAACTACGAGACCTATGGCTTTAAAAAACTGGAACACGGCGTTCAGCTCTATTCCAATAAAATCCTGATACAATCCGACTGCAAGCTGCTCTTGCCTGAGTATATGCGGTTTATCCACGGGGTGGTAGATTCGTCAGATATCCCCTTAAACATTTCGCGTGAAACGTTTCAGGACAACCGGATTATTCACAAAATGAAGAGCATCCTTGTGAAGCAGGTATTAACGCTCTTACAGGACATGGCGAAGAACGAGAAGGAGAAGTACGAAACCTTCTGGAGACAATTCGGCAGGATTCTGAAAGAGGGCGTTCACTTTGATTTTGAAAACCGTGACGCCCTGGCGCAGTTGATGAGGTTCAATTCCTCGAAGTGCGCCGGCCCGAACGACCTGATTTCCCTCAAGGAATATCTTGAGAGGATGAATCCGGAGCAGAAAGAGGTTTATTACATAACGGCGGTGAACCGCGAAACGATGGAAAAAAGCCCGTATCTGGAGATATTTAGGAAAAAAGACATAGAGGTGCTCTATTTAACAGACCCGAATGACGAATTCCTCCTCTCCGGCCTCCATGAATTTGAGAAGAAACCCATCCGTTCCGCCGACCAGGCGAATCTTGACCTGCTGAAGGATGCCGACAAGAAAATTGTGGATACCACGGAAGAGCCTCAAAATTATGAGGAGACGTTCAAGCATCTCATGAAGACGATTAAGGTAACCCTGGCGGACAGGGTTATTGACGTGAAGGAATCGAACCGGCTGGTGGACAGCCCGTGTTGTCTGGTAAACCCCGACGGCGTGCCCAGCGTGCACGTCCAGAAACTGATACAGATGGTGGATACGAATTACAAGGTATCCAAGAAAATCATGGAGATTAACCGGAAACACCGGATGATCCAGAACCTTGTCCGGATGAACGAGAATCCCAGCCAGCAGCCGTTAATTGAAAAGATCGTAACCCAGCTTTTTGAAAATGCGTTAATGCAGGACGGCGTCGTCTACGACCCCACGTCTATGGCCCCCCGCCTGAACGAGCTTCTGGAAGAATTGACGAAGGCCACGCTTGGGGAGGGGAAGCGGATTATTGTTTAGAGCCTTGAATGCGCCATATAAAAATGATTAACACTTGCAAGGCATAGTAAACACCGTTATAGTATCAACGAAATAAATGAATATGCGCCTATTTAATTTCAGGGAAAAAGAATTTTCTAATCCGAACGAGTCGGAAGAGATGTGTAGGGCGAGGCTTTAGCTTTGCGATTATTGCTATTTGTTCATCTATAATAAGGAGGAGAAAAATGAGTAAAGGGACAGGCGCTCGTAAAGAAGAAAAGAAGAAAAAATCTACCAAAACCATCAAAGAAAAGAGAGCAGAAAAAAAAGCTAAAAAGAAAACTTGATTGTATAGGGATTTCCATTTTATTTAAGCGGGTTACAGGGTGGCATGGATTATTCCCCTCTTGGGAGGGGTAAGGGGTGGGTTCCTTTCCCCGTTCCCCATTTCATGAGGACAAGTTCCACGAGGACACAGGTCTCGAAATCTCAGTGAATATTTCACGAATTACCGCCTTACCCACCCCCTAAATCCCCTCCCAAGAGGGGAATTTCTAAGTTCAGGAACGGCATGAAAGGCCTCTGTTGTCATCCGGAATATTCATGAAATCCTGCATGCATTAGAAAAGGCCTATGAATACTACAGGTCAAGCTTGTATAAGGTTGGGTGCGCTTCCAGAGCGCACCCACCTACAAAATAAATGGAGAGGGTTCTTTGTCGTTTGACCCATCCTGCGGGTGCTGGTTGAAAGCCCATGTTGTCTTGTAAACCCCGATGGAGTACCCAGCGTGCATGTGCAGAAACTTATCCAAATGGTGGATAGTAATTATAAGATATCCAAAAAGATCATGGAGATTAACCGGAAACACCGGATGATCCAGAACCTTGCCCGGATGAACGAGACCCCCAGCTATCAGCCCTTAATTGAAAAGATCGTAAACCAGCTTTTTGAGAATGCATTAATGCAGGACGGCGTCGTCTACGACCCCACGTCTATGGCGCCCCGGCTGAATGAGCTTCTGGAAGAATTGACGAAGGCGACGCTTGGGGAGGGAAAGAGGATTATTGTTTAGTGTTACGAGAATAATTTTGCTTTCACAAAAGGGGGGGATAAGACAAAAGGGGGCAAATTTTCATTGATGACAAATATTTCTTTTTAGATACTCTGCATCAAACAAATCTTTCCATCCTCCAGCCGTGGTTTTTAGGGCATCCCGAAAGTCTTTCCTTTTTGGCTTTTCAGGTGTTTCGTGAATAGTGACATTAAATTCTTCTCCCTCCGAAAATTCTACTTTTTCCAGAGGCTTGATTACGCCATGTGAAAATCTGACCCTGATTGTTCTTGCCATGTTTGCCCTCTCTTTTTAAATGTTTGAAAATCAAGCAAAAAAATGCGCCAAGAGAACATTTAAACACTATTGTAATAATGCAATAGAAAATATCAATATTTATTATTTAAGGTCCGACTGGTGCGGATTTATAATCCGTAACTAAAATGTTGAAAATACGGATAGGGATTTCTAACTAATTATTTGATATTTAAGATGCGACCTTTTCTCCCCCCCCAGCGCTGCGTGCTCAGAGCAGCCCAGATTCGAGAAAGCTGAAGTAGCTGCCGCGGTTGAAAATGATGTGATCGAGGAGATGAATGCCAAGGCATTCGCCAGCGACTTTGAGTTGACGTGTTACGTCCGTGTCGGCGGCTGATGGCTCGAGGCTGCCAGCGGGGTGATTATGGGCGACAATGATGCCAGAGGCGCGGTCAGTAATGACGTCAGCAAAGACTTCGCGCGGATGAACAGGACCGCGGTCAATCAAACCAATCGAAACGACTCGGATGTTCAAAATCTCGTTCGCTCCGTTGATCGTGGCGCAGATAAAATGTTCCTGCTTCCGGTCGGCGTAGTGACGGACGTGCGGCAGTAGGTCCGCCGGGGTTTTAATCTTCGCGCCCTCCGGTTTGATGCGGCGGCGGGCGAACTCAATCGCCGCCAGAATCAACGTGGCTTTCGCATCGCCTACGCCTTCGAACTGCGTCAGTTCTTCGGCTGTTACTTTCAGCCCCTTTTCGTCAATGAGCCTCGCCAGCTTTCCGGCGAGTGTCATCACGTCCATTCCCGGTGTGCCTTTCCCTAGCAGCACCGCCAGCAGCTCCTGGTCACTCAAGGCAGCAGAGCCTTTGCGGAGAAGCTTTTCTCGCGGTCGGTCGGATTCGGGAATCTGGTCAATGGTCTTGCTCATAGCCTCACGCTGCGAATGTCAAATGGTGCTGGATCACCGTTACGGCCATGATGTCGAAGATGCCGCCGGTATCCGTGTATTTAGGATCGGATAACTCCTCGTAGCGTCCACGCCCGTCATAGGCCTGCTGAATCTCACCGTTGACTTGCCCGCGATATGCGCCTTCAAGGTAAACGTGATCTTCCCTGTGTGCAGTGACGGTGCTGCGGATGGCCAGGTCGGCGGACTTTTCCTCGGTGACCTGTTTGATGTAGAGCGCTTCCTCGTCGCTGATGTCGAACTTCGCGCGAATCTCGGCTATCATGTCCTGAACGGAAACCTTCTTGGGCGGTGAGCCAGTGCCTTTCTTGCCTTTGCCCGGCTTCAGTTTCACCGGCCCGGAGCTGGTTGTGACGCCCTGATATTCTACTGCGGCCTTGATGACCTCCGTTTGGCGAATCTGCTTCATTAGGTCGGACACGCTGCCCTGCTTAATCAGTTGCGGGCCGACGTATTCGGCGAACGTGGCGAACTCCCTGATCTCCGGCGCATAGGTGAAGAAACAGGTAAGGAAGTGGAAACTCTTCACGAAGCGGGCGAGCAAATACACGAAGGCCTTTCGATCCTCCAGTTCAGCGATCTTTGCCTGGAAGCGCGTCCGCAGCGCGTTGACTGAAAATTGCACCTGGGCGTCTGTGCCCGTCGCGAGCAGTTTTACAAAATCGGCGGCATCTTTCTGTGTGAACACCCCCGCCGCCAGAATCCCGGCGTGCAATTTCAGACAAAGCCCCTGGTCTGGCTCTTCCGGCTCAAACGGCGTGCCTTTGCGGTATTTAGCGAAGGCATTGAGAATGGACTTGGCGTTATTGGTGAAGTCCACCACCACGACATCGCTCTTGCCCTCGTGGCAGCGGTTTAGCCGTGACAACGTCTGCACGGCGTTGCGATCCACGACCGGCTTGTCGAGGAACATGCCGGCAAGCAAAGGCTGGTTGAAGCCCGTCTGGAACTTGTTGGCCACGATCATCAGGCGGTAGTCGTCGCCCTCAAACCGCTCCTCGATCAACTCACCGTCTTTCAATTCGTTGACCGCGTGCTCGCTGACCGGCGCGTTGGTTTCCGGGTGGACGAAATCCGAGAAGGCGTAGAGCGCCTTGTAGTCTGCGCCGCGCTCTTTGAGCTTTTCCCTGATGATCTGGAAATACCGCAGCCCGGCGACGCGGGAGGTGGTAACGATCATCGCCTTGGCGCGTCCGCAGATGAGCGGCATAACGTCCTTCTCGAAGATGCGCAGCATCACCTCGGACTTGTATTGGATGAGGCCGTCATCCTGAAATGCCACGTTCATCAATGCCTTGGACACGACTCCCTTATGATAGACTTTTTCCTCATCATCCGGCGTGGGAACGAAATGGCAATGCAGGTTGTAGAGCGTCTTGTAGGAAATGATGCTGGCCGCCACGTCCACGATGTAGCCTTCGGCGATGGCCTCGGCCTCAGAGTAGGTGTCGAACGGCTCGCCGAATAGGGTGGCCGTAGCCGGCGCGGGGGTGGCGGTAAACGCGACGAACAACTGATTGGCATCGTACTCGCGTATGACCTTAGCGATTTGCTCTTCCAGGTCTTGTTCGGGGGCGTCGGCATCGGGTTCGTCCGCCTTGCGGAACGGCAGCCGGATGGACGCTCCCATCTGGCCTTCCTGCGAGCGGTGGGCTTCATCAATCAGGAACGCGACGCGCAGAGTCTTCAACGCCGGATTGTTTTGGAGTTCTTCCAGCACCCAGGCGAACTTCTGCTGCGTCGTGACGATGATTGGCTTGCGGTCTTTGAGGAAGCGCGGCAGGTCGTCGGCTTTTTTGGCGATGCCCACCACATCTTTCAGGTGGGTGAAGTTCGCCATGTCCTCCCGGATATTCGTGTCGAGCGACTTCCGGTCGGTGAGGATGAACGTGATGTCCACCAGCTTATCATTTGTGCCGGGCTTGAACAGGCTGTGCAGGCGGTCGGCCAGCCAGCAGATCGTGAGCGTCTTGCCGCTACCGGCGGAGTGGTCGGCCAGATATTTTTTGCCGATGTCGCCCTTCGCGGCAAAGTGCGCCGAGACGTCCGCGGAGATTTTCCGCACTAACCGGCTTTGATGATAGCGCGGGAACAAGGTGAACGCGGCACGTTCCGGCTTGTCCTCCTCCGCCTCGCGGTGGGGAACGCGGACGAGGAAGAACGAGAGCGCTTCGAGCAACTGTTCCTTTGCCAAGACCTCACGGTAAAGGAACTCCACCGGGTATTCAGTAGCCGTCTGCGGCGTGTTCGTCAGACACGTATTGTGCCAGCGGAAGTTCTGTTCACGGCGCGGGTCTGTGGCGGCCATCACGTCGCTTGTGTCGGCGGCGAGGTAAAGGAACGGATGCTGGAAAATCTTGCGCGCATGGTCGCGGGCGGCGAACTGCGTGACGGCATCATGCACGGTCTGGTTCTTTTCGTGTTTCAGCTCCAGAGCCACGATGGGCAGGCCATTGAGGAAGAAGACAAAATCAATCTCCTGATTGGTCTCGCCGAAGTAGAAATGCGGGCGAAAGGTGATGCGGTTTTCAGCGTATTTCTTGGCGGCGGCGCTCTCGGCTGAGCGCGGCTTGGGGTAGTAGAGCCGGAACTCCAACCCGCGCACCTTCAGCCCGTGGCGCAGGAGCATCCACAGCGGCGTGTGCGGCAGTTCATTTCGCAGCGCCTTGAACACCTCGTCCCTCGCGTCCGTTCCGTAGTCGTCTGTGAGCTTCTTGAGCGTGTCGCTCTGCGTGGCTTTGAGGAAGGCCCAGAGCTGATCTTCGGCGATGAACTGTTCGGTGTCCGTAATGTCGGTCTGTTCGAGCACGCCATACTTGTGCTCGCGGACGAGGTAATCCGCGACGTGCTGCTGAAAGGTCAACTCGGAAGCTTTCTTCTGTTTAGCCATACGCTTTCACCTGGTTTAGGTCTGCTTCCGAAATCCGCCGCTGCCCAGTGACACATTCGTGGATTAGCGACTTACGGTAGGCGGTGAGGGTGGCAACTTGGGATTCTATCTGTGCGAATAGCGCGCGGAACTCCGTGTCCTTGGCTGTAAGAAAAGAGATTATCTCAAGCTGTTCCGGTAGCGGTGGAAGAAACAAGCGAGTTTCTTTAAGAAACCGTGATGATACGCGTTTCTGTCCTGCCGCTCCCGACATATTCTCGGCGGCGTAAGCACGGAAAATGGGATTGTAAGTGTAGTAGTAGAGAAACTTCCCATTTATGGTATTGGTAGGACGCAAGACATGATACTCCGTGCTTCCAAATGCGTAGCGTGACGGCAGGCTTTCAACGAATGCCCCCTTTCCGTTTTCCATACAAGGCGTGATCTTTGCGAAAAGTACATCACCCACTTCAAATAGGGTGAGGCCGCCGCTCACCTCCTCGAATACTAACAATGATGTCGTGTCCAAAGTGCCAGCTTCAGAAAGAAGCTCCATTGGAACAATCGTGCATATCTCATCATTCGCAGGGATCCCACCCGAATAGCTGGGGGATAACTTGGCTACGTTCTTGATACGGCTTGGAGTCCAGTGAGCTGGAGCCTCGGAAAACCAATCCACGCCGGTAGATTTCATCTTCACGTCTGGATTCAGCCCTTGAGTAACGGCGCGGTGGATGGTAGTCTTGCGTAGTGCGTCGAGGGTTTGGAGTTGCTGGCTTTTGGCGGCAACCGCCGCATCAATTGACGCACAACTCGCATCCAGATACGCCGCGATGCGCTGTTGCTCAGGCAATGGCGGGAGCGGAATGGCTAAAGAATCGAAATCTTTGTCGTCAACCGCCGGATAGCCAACGCCTTTTGCTGTTGCCTCGAAGTATTGTCGCGCGCCTTCAGAAATGAGCGAGTAGTAAGCAAACCTCGGCGAAAGCTGGTTCTCTGCTGGCTGCAGAACGTTGAAGCCAGTAGAGCAAACAAAATCCGTCCGTCCATTATTTATGAACGCCACGGCTTGCAGGTTTGGCCTGACGGATGAAATCACCGTACAATTCTTCGCCACGCGCCGCCGTGCCCGCGAGGGTGCGTCTTCGTAGCGCAGTCGCTCGATTACTTTCGGATCAATGATGCCGTGATAGTCTACGTTCGAGATTTCCAGATACTCGAACTCGTAATCTGAGTTGGTGTCGGCTGGCAGCGAATCTGCGTTGATGGCCGACACGTCTTTGAGACGATCGCATTTCCAATCCGGCGGCAAGCAGTTCATGAGTTCACCAGTCCCTCCAACATCTTCTCAGCCTCCTTTTCCAGCTTCCAAAACTCGGCTAGCAACTCTTTTGCGGGCGTGGGCGGCTGGTAGCGGTAGAAGTATTTGTTCGGCAGGATTTCGTAACCGAGCTGCTCGCTATCTTTCCAGCGGATGATCGGCTTCGCAATTTCCCGCTTCAGGAATGTCTCTATGTCTTCGCCGTGCGGGATGTATTCATCGTCCTGCACGTAGTGCCGGTGCGTCCACTCGACAGAAAGGATATCCGGCCTGTCTCCCAGAACCGCTTTGAGCTTCTTCACGGTGCTGTCCGATGGTTTGAGGACGAACTCTACTGTCTCCTCTTTGTCATCCGTCTTCACGCGTACGCGGAAGGTGAGGTCGCTGTCGTGGAACGCCTGCTCCTTCGCGACGTTGGCGGCGGTGAACGTCTTCTCGTAAGCCTCGGTGATGATGGCCGGCTGGTCGTGCTCGTCGGTCTGCCAAAAGACCACCCTGACCTTATGGAACGCGAAATCCTCCTTGCGGAAAAGCTTCACGTGCTTGTCGTCGAAACCGGGTTTCCATCCTTTCTGGTAGCGCTCCTCAATCCATTGCCGGTGAGCGTCAGTCATCCTGTTGCGTTTAAAACTGAATGCCTTTGGCTCTTTCTCAAACTGCTGTCGGGCATCAATGAGCATCACCCTTCCGCGGTGGCTGGCGGGTTTCTCGTTTCGCAGCAGCCAGATGTAGGTGAAGATGCCGGTGTTGTAGAAGAGCTGGTCGGGTAGCATGACAATGGCGTCGAGCCAGTCGTTTTCCAGAATCCACCGGCGGATTTCACTCTCGCCCGATCCGCAGTCGCCATTGGAGAGCGGCGAGCCGTTGAAGATGATGGCGATGCGGCTGCCGCCGTCTTCGGGCGGGATCATCTTAGCCAGCATGGTTTGCAGGAAGAGCAACGCGCCGTCATTCACGCGGGGCATGCCAGCCTGGTAGCGGGTAGTCTCCAGCTTGCGTGCTTCCTTCTCGTAGCCGTCCTTGCCGCCCCAGGTGACACCGAAGGGCGGGTTGCTGAGCATGCGATTAAAGCGGTATTTCGTCTCAGGGAACTGGTCGCCCGGCTCTTTGCTGTGCGGGTCGTGCGGGATGAGCGAGTTGCCATAATAGACCTTGGCCTGCTTGTCGTTCTTGATGAGGAGGTCGGCCTGACATACGGCATAGTTCGTCGGGGAAAGCTCCTGCCCGTGGATGGTCAGGAACTTCTCTACGCGCTCCTTTTCCTCGGGTGTGGCGGCTTTGTCAAGCAGGTGTTCCTTGGAGACGGACAACATGCCGCCCGTGCCGCCAGCGGGGTCGTAAATGGAAAAGTGCCGGTCAGGGATCGGTATCTCCAACAGCTCGACCATGAGACGGATGACCTCGCGCGGGGTGAAGTGGTCTCCGGCCTCCTCGCCGCTTTGTTCCGAGAAGCGCCGAAGCAGCTCCTCGTAGATGTAGCCCATTTCCAGCCCGGAAAGCTTGTCAGGGCCAAGCTCTAGCTCCTTGTATTGATTCAGGATTGGGGCGAGCCGGTTGTTCCTCACCATCGTCCCGATGGTGGCGCGGTAGTTGAAGTGCTCGATGATGTCGTCAACGTTCCTGGAGAAACCATTGATGTAGGCACGGAAGTTTTCCTCCAGGAGTGTGTGGTCTTCTTCATAGACCTTGCGCAGCGTCCAGTCGGTCTTGTTCGAGAACGGCGACTGTTTGGGATTCAGCTCGAGTTCCTTGACCAGCTTGTTGAGTTCCTTCTCGGTGAGCTTGGGCCGCTTGGCCAGCACCTCCGCGCGCTTCGCCTCACGCCACGCTAATAAGACGCACTCCAACCGTCGAATGACGATAATGGGTAAAATGACGTTCTGATATTCGTAAGCCTTATAATGGACGGGCTTTTTCAGACCAGTAGTTAAGATGCTTTTTTGGTAAGATGGGTAATAGAAAGGGATGTCTGAAAAATGAGAAAGAGTTTTGATACAGAATTCATGGCAAAGGTGGCATTGGAC